>FXBF010000358.1_pt1 | contig 15493 bp, 9 predicted proteins | sample 5335321 | NCBI WGS metagenome assembly FXBF01 (sample SAMEA103928391, study PRJEB20085) | sediment metagenome | isolation source: sediment
GCGCGGCATAACCCCTGTCCACCGCCATGCGCGTCTCCTTGAGCGTCAAGCCGGGGAACGCGTCACGCATCCCGTCGAAGAGCTGCCTGGGAACCAGCGGCCGGTCGCCCAGCGAAACAAAAGGTGCCGCGTACTTGACGCCACGGGCTGCGAACGCATCTTCTTCTTTGAGAAATCCCGCCTTGATGGTCTCCGGCGCCGCCGTTACCCGCGGACAGGCAAGCGAGTCCGTCACATGGCCGTCGAGAAAAGACGGCAGCGAATAGATCATGGGAGACAGGAGCACGTCGATTTTCTTCTTGTCGCGGAGCAGCAGCTCACCGTAGTGACCGGAAACGCACTTGACCGGATAGCAGCAATCCACGGTGCCGCGCCCCTTGCCGAATGCTCGCATCTGCTCCTCGGAGGTGTCCGAGGAAAAGTGAATGCGACGCGCATTCACGCCCAGCGCCGTCAGAAATCCCATCCAGAATCTATGCGTGGACCAGATGTTCAGAACCTTAGGTATTCCGATGCGCAGCTTCGACCTCGAGACGTGTTGCTTTGAAGGCGTCGGTTCGAACCATTTCGGCAATATTTGGATATACACGTTTGGTTTCCTCGAGCTCGGCTTTGACGATACGCATCTCGCTCACGTCTTCCAGCAGCCCCCTGGGACAGGAGTTGCCGCTGATGACCCGCTCCCACCCCTGCGCGAGCGGCACCTTGCTCCACGCACGGCCATTGCCGCCCGGAAGCTCTACGTCGATGAACGTGCGCCGGCAGTTGTACGCACACCAGTTGCAGACGGTGTCATCGTTGGTGGTGCTCCGATAGTTGAGCGCTTCGATGGCGTCGTAGCCTCGAAACCGTGAGCGCTCACCGCCGTCGCTTCGCTCGAGTGCGCAGAGCGCGGCGCCGATGGCCCCCGCCTCGCCCGGATAGGGATGCACGACGATTTCCGCGTCCGGGACCCTGCCGGTAATGAAATCGATCTGTGCCTTCACCACGGCAAGATTGCGGTGGGTGCCCCCCTGGAGAACGAACCTGCGCCCGGCCGCGGCCAGGTTCTGCAGCTGCCCGGCGTAGATCCAGACGTTCAGGGGCAGAACCGCGGCAATAGATGCCATGATCTCCTCTGCCGTCCACCCCTTGCGCTGCTGGTTGACGATATCCGATTGCAGGAACACGCCACATCCCATGGCCAGGGTGGGCATGGCGCGTGCCTCGAAAGCACGATGCGAATACTCCTCGAGCGGTGTGCCGTAGTGCTCGGCGACGCCCTGGAGGAATGCGCCATTGCCCGAGGAGCACTGGGAGTTGAGACGAAAATCGGCGACCGTGCCCTGGCGAAGCAGCATGATCTTCACGTCGCAGCCGCCGACGTCGCAGATTACGTCCGCGTCGGGGAAGAAATGCAGCGCGGCCGTCGCATGGGCGACGGTTTCGACGATACTCACGTCCGCGCCGAGGATGTCGCCGAGAAGATCCTTGCCATAGCCGGTGACCGCGAGTCCGCCGACTTTAGCGTACCCGGCTGACCGGATCCGGCGCAGAATGGCTTTCGCATCTTCTATCGGGTTGCCCTTCGACATCGCGTAGCTGTGATGGAGCAGCTCCCCCGTTGCCGAGAGCACCGCGGCCTTCGCGGTCGTGCTGCCGAAGTCACAGCCGAGAAAAACCGCATCCGGGAAGGGGTCGTCGACGGAGTGCGCCCGGACATTGGGGGCCGTGGTGCTTTGCCCGTAGTTTGCGAGGAACGCGTCCAGCTCCGAGCGTTCCGAAACGAGGCCGCGGGCCCCGTCTTTGGCCTTCTGCTCATGCTGTCCCTCTTCGACCCACCAGCGTAATTTCTCACTTCCAGCGTACACCGCGACCGAGGTGTCCCCACCCTGGCCGACTTCGACACAGCCGAGACAGGCGTAGTAGAGCGCCTCGTCGGGCACCTGGATGACGGTGTGCGCATCGGCGCCGTCCGGAAGTTCAATGCCGCGCTCATCCCACAGCTTTCGCAGATGATGGCGCCAGGCTTGCTGAAGACCGGTGAAGAACAGGTTGGGCCCTCCGAGGAGCAGCACCTCGGGCATCGGCGTATTGCCTTTGGTGAGGGTGGCGAGGTTCTGGTAGACGACCGCTTCGTACAGGCTCGCGATGATCTCTTCCACCGGCACGCCGGCATTGAGCAGGGTGTTGGCATCGGCCTCGGCGAATATGCCGCACTTGGAGCTGATGTTGTGGAGGCTCAAGCCGTCGTAGTCCATGGCGGCCAGGCGCTCGGCAGGGATCTGCAGCTTGCGCGCCGTCTTCTCGATGAAGGTTCCGGTACCCCCGCTGCAGGCGGACTGCATGTAGACCTGCTTTGCGGTGCCGTTTCCGGTTGGCGTGAAGAACACGGTCTTCATGTCTTCGCCGCCGATTTCCGACACGAATCGGACCCGCGGATGCAATTTCTCCGCGGCGGCTGCCACCGCAACCACTTCCTGCACGAACTTGGCGCCGACGAAGGGTGCCAGCACGCCGGCACCGGAGCCGGTGAAGAAGATGCGGTCCTCGCCCGGCGTCAGGCCGCATTCCGATTCCATGCGGGAAAGAAACTCGAGAACCATTTCCGCCTGGCGCGTCTTGTGACGTTGGTAGTCCCGCCAGCGCACTTCGCCTTCGTCCACCAGTGCGGCTTTTACGGTGGTGGATCCCACGTCCATGCCGACGAGCTTCATGACGAAGGCCTTGGCCCGGGGACACACGGTCTGCCGATACCGCCGCTTGCGGGATCGAAGCTGACGGGCATGCTCGCCGCCGGCGTGCGCGGTATCGGTGTCGGCGCGGGGGCTTGGTTTTCCATCGCCGGGTTCCGGTAGCGGGTCCCGGCGAGATGCAGTACCAGGTTGGCTGCGGTGCCGGTGGCGCCACAGCGGGGCACGGGCCAACCCGCAAGCCGCGCCTGGGGCAACGCCTCCAGGCGCTCGCGCGCACTGTCCGTATCGAGTCCGGTTTGCTCGAGCACTTCCTCGAACTCGCGCTGGGCGCGGCGCTGTGCCTCGGTCAACACCATCTGACAGCGGGACAGCGCATGCACCTCCGCGTCGCCCTTGATCTCCAGGGGCGCGTAGAGAATCTCGGGATAGCGCCCCATGACACCCGCCATGGCGCCGATGCTCATGGTGTTGGGCATGCAAGCGTAGGGCGACAGCTCACAGATCATGTGCGCCTTGTTGCGCTTGAAAGCCCATAGCGCCTTACCGACCAGCATGTCACCCTCGCCACCGTTCAAGCGACTGTGGTACCAGGGCGTGGCCAGGTCGCGAAGCTCCTCCTGATCCGGTAGGTCGTGGGGCAGGTCACCGAGCGCGTGGCGCATGCGCCGGTAGTTGCGCCGCAGCAGACGCTGGGCGGCTCCGATGGCGACCAGCTTCAGGCGCGCGTGGCGGCTGATACCGCAGTGATCCTCGAGATCCTGACAGGCGAAACGCAGCAGATAGTCCAGCCAAACGGTAACCGCGGCCGGATAGACCTCGGCGCCTTCCGCTTCGAGCCAGCGATGGATGTTGTAGTTCGCATCACCCTCGACGCTCTGCAGGTAGAACTCTCCGGTGATCTTTACCACCGGCTTGATGCGCAGCCGGTCCACCGCGATTTCGTTGAAGCGGCGATGTACCTCGCGCAGCGCTTTGAGGAAGTAACCGGTACTGAGATACCACAACGGCGCGGCCAGCCTGCCGCCGGGCACCGGTGCCTTTCGAAATACCTCGAAGAGATACTCGATGGATTCCCTGACGACTCTGTCGGTCTGCCCCGGAACGACCTCGTAGGGACGCGTCTGGTATTCCAGATCCTGCACGACATCGCTTGTGATGACCGCCCAGATGGCGCCCAGGGTGAAGGGCAGATTCAATTCCAGTCCGCCGCCGTTGACGCAGCCCTGGTCCAGATCGTCCTGGGCCAGCAGGAACATGCGAAAAGACTCCATGCCGATGTTTCGAAGCGCAAGCTCGTAGCTCTGATGATACTGGCCGAATCTGCACGCCCCGCAGGCGCCGGCGGTGAGATACACGTACTTTTCCGCGACCTCCTCCGGACTCGACTTTTCTGCTTCCTCGCGCAAAAAATTGACCAGGTTGCCGGTCGTAAAGCTCGTTGGGCAACACTGGCCGATATCGGCGACCGCGCGACCGGTGAGGAGGTCCGCCTTGGTTACCGGGGGCAGAACACGTGTGTTGTAGCCGAGCCTTTCGAGGGCACCCTGAATGAGTCGATCGGCCCGCCAGTGCAGGCTGCCGAACAGGATCGTGACATGCGCGCGCTCATCTCTGGTGAACGGCCGCGGCCTGTACGTTGTGAAGTGCTTTGTCGATGTGCTCACCATGGCTGGTTACCTCGGTGTCGTCGTCGCTGTCCCTGCATTTTTCACTGCAGCCATCCCGGTAGACCCGTGCTCAACCACGGGATGTAGGTGATGGCGAGAACGCCCACGCCCAGGGCCACGAACAGTGGAATGATAGCGCGGAATACTTCGGCGATGGATTTGTCGAATCGGTATGACGCAAAGAAGAGATTCATGCCGACCGGCGGCGTGAGGTATCCGAGCTCCAGATTCGCGAGAAAGATGATGCCGAGGTGCACGGGAGAAATCCCGAAGGCGTAGCCCAGCGGCACGATCAGCGGCACGAGCACCACGATTGCCGTATAGATGTCCATGATGAAGCCGGCGGCAAGCAGCAGCAAGTTCAACGCCAGCAGGAACGTCCAACGGTACTCGATGGTCTGCGTTACCCAGGCGACCAGGGTGTCCGGGATCTGCGCGTCCACCAGATAATTCGTGAAACTGAGCGCTACGCCGAGGATCAGAAGAATCCCCCCGATCATGAGGCCACACTCGGCGACCGCCCGCGGCACGTCGCGAACGATGTCGAGGTCACGGTGTATGATCGTCGTTATTACGAAGGCGTAGAGAGCGGTGACGGCAGCCGCCTCCACGGGCGTTGCGAGACCGCTGGCAAGTGCCAGCACCGCCACCACCGGTAGGCTCAGCTCCCACTTCGCGGCGTGCAACGCCGCGCGCACCTGTCGCCAGTCGAATTCCGGCCGATCCTCCCCGGGCTCACGCCGCTGCTCCCGGGACACACCCCAGGCCGCGACGATGGCGAACATGAGCACCGCCGGGACCAGCCCCCCGAGGAACATCTCCGTCAGGCTGACCCGCGCCACGATGGCGTAGAGGATGAGCGGCAGGGCCGGCATCAACAGCACGCCGGGCAGTCCGGCCGCGGTCACGAGTCCCAGCGCCGGGCGTTGTCGATAGCCGGATCCGAGCAGCAGCGGCATCACCAGTCCACCCAGGGCGAGGATCGTAACACCGGAGGCGCCGGTGAAGGAGGTGAAAAATGTGCAGGCGAGCACGGATACGAGTGCGGCGCCGCCGCGCAGCCGGCCGATAAGTGCGTGAAACAGCACGATCAGGCGTTTCGGTGCCTGGCTCTCCGCAAGCAGGTAGCCCGCGAGGGTGAACATGGGGATCGCCGGCAGCGACGGATTGACGACCAGGCTGTAGTGGTTGACCGCCACGGCCGCCGGCGGCACCCCGGAGCCCGCGAGCAGAAACAGCGCGGCGCCACCGATGACGGCGAAGATCGGCGCGCCGAGCAACAATGAAGCACCGATTGCGATCAGCACCGGCCCGGTGATCGGTTCCGGGCTCGTCAATAGATGATTCAACAGCAGAAACGCGGCCAGCGTGAGGATCGCGGCCGCAATCTGACCGGCGCGCGAATCGGCCGCGTGCCACACCAGCCGCAGCGCGATAAGTCCGAAACCGAGCGGCAGGGGTATTTGCGCCACCCACACCGGCAACGCGTAGACCAGGGTGTTTCCCGCCTCGCGCTCGATGGCGACGAACTCGAGCGCCGCCATGGCCAGCAGAACGCTGATGGCAGCCGCGACGCTGCTGCTGACGAGGCGCGCCAGGCCGGCGTGCTTCCCGGCCAGTAACGGCGTCACGGCCAGCGTCAGCAGGCGCTGCTCGCGCGCCGCGACCGCGGCACCCAGCATGCCCACGGCCAGGGTGAGATGCCGAACCAGCGTGAAGACTCCCTCGATGCCCGTGCCGAGCAGCGTGCGCAACGCGATTTCCAGCAGCGGCAGCACCACGGCGCCGGTGAACACCACGGCGAGCAGGGCATTCTCGAGCGCGACGAACGCGCCGCCCACGCGGGTGGTCGACTCGGCACCGAGAGTCCCCCTCATCAGCCGTAGAGCCGGCGTGGCCATCAGTTTGCCCGGGCCCGATAGGCTTCGAGACTCGCCCGAACCTTGTCGAAGGTGTCGGCGGGCACCATGGACCCGCGCAAACGCGGCCAGGCCTCCAGTGCGACTTCACGCCAGGCCTGCTCGATTTCCGGTGTCATCGCCTGAACGGTGAGGCCGCGATTGCGCATCGCGCGGATCGATTCCTGGTCCTGCACGACGCGATGGGCGCGCAGCTTCTCGCCCCCCGCGCGGGCCGCCGCCATGACGGCTTCGCGAACGTCCGGGCGCATGGCGTCGAAGGTGCGTTTTCTGAATACCGTGGCACCGACGATGGGCACCCAGTTGACCGGCAGCATGTAGCGCGCCACCCGATCGAACTGGCCGACGAGTGCCCACATCGGCGCCACCGGCACGGTATCGATGATGCCGGTCTCCAGCGCCGGCAGGATGTCGGCGATGGGAAGTGCGACGGGCCGGAATCCGAGGGACCTCATGAGACCCACCTGCGCGGGATGGCCGGCCCAGGCAAAAACGCGGGTGCGTTTGAAGTCTTCCGGCCGGGTGATCGGTTCCCTGGTAAAGAACTGCACCCATCCCGCCTCTCCCCACATGAGCACCACGAAGCCCTTGGCGGCGAGTTTCGCTTCCAGCTCGGGACGCAGCTGTTCACGCACGTAGTCCACCTCGTCCCAGGAGCGAAACATCATCGGCATGAACTGCAGCGCGGCAACCGACGGATCGATCTGCGAGAGTCCGACGATGCTGAGCATGGAGCCGTCCAGCTGGCCGACGCGCATGCGCCGCACGGTGTCCGCTTCCGTTCCCTGGAGGCTGTCCGGATAGACGATGGCGCGCGCCCGGGGGCCCTGACTGTTTCGATAGGCCTCGCCGATCTCCTGCAGCACCCGGTGATACAGCGAGCCGTTGGGGGCAATGGAGGCGATCTTGATGACCTCGGCCGCCTGTGGGCTGCCGATGCCGAGCACCGACAGGGTGATCAGCGTTGCCGCCTTGCGCGACATCGAAGAGAGCATTTGCGTCAACATGGTGGTTATTCCAGGAAGAACGTGTCCGCGCGTGCCAGCAGCCAGCGGGCGCGGCGCTGCATGACGCGGTTGGCGAGCCGCCACTCGGCGCGCCCGTCGGTATCGATGGCGAGGGCCTGCGCGAGACGATCTTCGAAGGCGCGGCGCTGGCGCTGTGCAATCGCCACCGACTCCGCCATTGCGACGTATGGCGCCACGCGTTGGCCCCCGGACAACTCGACGGCCCGTTGGAAGTGCTGGTATGCGATCTCGGCCGCTTCGGTGCCTGCGCCCGGCCGGCCCATCTCGTAGGAGATCAGGAAGGTCTGCAGCCCGCCATCATCGAAGTCGGGATCCAACGCGGTGGCGCGCGCGACCATCGCGTCGACGACGGGGAGATCGGCGATCAGCGCCGGCTGGCCCTTGCCGAGCGATATCGCGGCAGACCAGGCAATTCCCGTCCAGTAGAGGGTCTCCAGGTCCTCGGCGCCGATGCGCGCCAGTGCGCTCTGCGGCTGCCGGCGCAAGCGGGCAAGCGCATCGTCGCTGTCGAATCCGAGGCCACGCAGCCCGTAGTCACGGGCACGCAGGTACAGCCGTCTGGCGCGTGCGCGCTGGTCGTAGGCGGCGGCCACGTCGCGCTCCTCGAGCTCATCGGCCGGGAGCTGCACGTAGACGTAGGCGTACTGCGTGAAACCACGCGCCGCTGCTTTCAGGAGCCCGCGGTGCTCCGGGATCTCCACGAGCAGCGTTTCGATGGTCTTCAATCCGAACGGAATCGCAGCGCCGACCAGCTCGATGTCGTCGTCGCCGGCGTAAACCAGCGAGTCCTCGGCCAGCGCGTCACCCATCGAGGAGGCAACGAGATTCGTGCAGCCGGAAGTAAGAGCAAGTGCTGTAAGCACCAGGACGGGCGCAACTATGCGGGATCGTGCCGATGTCATGGCCGTTTCTCCCTTCTGGCAATCTCACCTCGAGTGAAGGCCAGATTAAGACCGGAGGCCTTACGGCGGCATGACCGGGGGGTTACAGGCGGGTTACAGTTCGCGCAACGCGCGCTCGTAAACGGCTTTGGTTTCGGGAGACGGCTCGATATTCAACTCGGCGTTGAAGATGCGCTTGCAGGTGTTGTATACGTCCACCGCTTCGGCCTGGCGGCCGATCTCGGTATAGCAAAGCATCAGTCGGCGATAAAAGGCTTCGGCCAGCTCGTCGGCTTCGAGGCTGCGGATATAGCAGTCGATAGCCTGTTCCCACTCGCCGATGCCCTCGAAGTATCGTCCCAGCTCTCCGACGCAGCGTTCGAACTTGTTGCGCAGACGCTCGCGCAAGCCGACGTAGCGGGGATGATCGTCTTCGCTGGCCATGAACGGTCCTCTGTACAGGCCGAGCAGCCGCTCTCTCAGCTCGTTGACACACTCCGCGGACACCGGTGAGGTGGCACTCTTGAGGCAGCTGTCGATGTTTCTGGTGACCTCTTCGAAGGCGCGCAAATCCAGCCAGCAGATTCGCGGATCGAGTGCAAGGCGGCCGTTGCGCAGCGCCACCGCCTGGCCGAGACCGAGCAACTTGCGCAGCCGGTGCAGGGTCGTGGTCAGTGATCGCTGCGCGTAGTCGCCGTCAATGCGTGGCCAGATCGACTCCGCCAGTTTCGCTTCCTGAATGTCGTCACCACCGAATCCCACCAGCGCCTTCAGCAGCTCCATGGGTTTGCCCTGGAGCTTTGCGAAGAAGCCCACGGGTTTCCCGTCCCTGAGGATCTCGAATCGGCCGAATGCGCGGATCTGAACAGGCCATGGCCATTCCTCGACCTCCAGGGGCGGCTCGTCCGGCATCAGGTCGCGCTGGCGAATCAGATCCTTCACATACTCGACTTCGATGCCGGCTTTCAGGGCACGAACGCACAGCTTCGCCATCATGGCGGGCTGCCACCAGAGAAAATGCTTGAAGCCGTGCTCGCGGCCGACCCCCATGGCGTAGCGCAGGGAATTGATTGCCGAGCGTTCACGGCCATGTTCGAACGCGCTGTGCGCGTAAACCATGAGCGACATGAACTCGAACAGGGGATTGTTGATTTCGCGCGCTCCCTCGTGGACGCGCCGCAACTGCGACGCGGCACGCCTCTCGTCGCCAAGCTCCGCCAGCGCTTGAGCCACCGCGGTGCGGCACAACATCACGTAAAAAGGACAGCCGGTTTCCGTTGCAAGGCGCAGCGCGGTCTTCGCCTCCCGGTGTGCATCAACCAGATCCTCGCGCAACATGGCGAGCCACGCAGAGTAATAGTGAAAATTGCAGAGATCGAGCCGCCGCACTTCGCGTGAACCCTCACGCATTTTCGCGAGCAGCTCTTCGGCTTCGTCGAGATCTCCCGCCCCGAGTGCGCCGCCCACGCCATTCGAGAGCAGGTGAGTGGTCCACACGTCCACGCCGCTGGATTCCGCGATCGCGATTCCCTCGTAAACGGCTTTCCGGCACTTGTCCCGGTCCGCCGTCAACATGTAGTACATGGATTCGATGTCTTTCAGAATCGTCAAGGCGAGCGGCGGCACGTCCGGTGATTCACACATCGTGCGCATCTCGGCAACGAGCTCCCGCGCCTGGCTGAACTGGCCCGTATAGTTGAGGTTGATGGCTATGAGCAACTGAGCCGACATGCGCGACATGGTTTCCGACAGCTCCGCGGACAGCTTTCTGGCGCGTTCCGCCCACTGTTTGATATCCGGATGGTGAGGTTGCCGGAGGACGAGAGAAACGAACAGGCTGACCGTTGCGCGTGCCTCGGCCTCCGTCGGACCACTTTTTCCGGGTTGCCACTGCGTGCTCGCCAGCAGCCTTCCGGCATCTTCGATCCAACGGTCGAGCAGCGAGAAATCGTCGAGCTCGTGGATGATGGAATCCATGGCTCCGGCGCAGGCGAGCAGCAGGCCTTCGCGATCCGCGGGTTCCTTGCTCAGGAACAGCGCGAATGCTTCTTCATACAACAAACGGCTCTCGCGCTGTGAGGTCAGGAAACGGCACGCGGCCCGCCAGTACTGCAACCACGGATCCTGCCTGAGGACGGCCTTGGGGAACTCGTCAAGCCAGTTCTCGAGCGTTTCCGCGCGGCCGTGATGCAACATCTCGGCGGCGTGCTCGAGCACCAATCGCTTGGATTCCTGCCAGTCTTGATCCTGGTTGAGTAATTCCGCGGCATCGCTGACCATCCCTTCCGCTTCCAGAAGCGCGGCCGATCGACGGCGTAGTTGCTGGCGTTTCGAATCGGCGAAGGTCTCCGAAGCCCGTGTGACCAGAAACTCCTTGAGCAGCGGATGATAGCCATACACGGGACCGCTCGTGCCGGGCTTCATGGAGACGTAGTAGTTTCCCTGGTAGAGCTTCGCGAGAATATCCCCGGCGGCGGGGTCGCCGGCCAGCTCGATCGCCATCGACTCCGTAACCACGGGCAGGAATGCCGTCATCAGCAACAGCTGCCGCGTCGCGTGATCGAATTTCTGGAAGACCTCTCCTGCCAGGTAATCGAAAATGAGCTGCGGGGCCGATGCGATCGGCAGGTCAGCGGTGGTGCCGGTTGCCGCCGCCTGGTCGAGCATGAGAATGAGTCCCGCCGGCCACCCCTGTGTCTTCTCGTAGATCTGGCCGAGCCCGGCGTCATCGATGTCGGCGCCCCACAGCTTGACGATGGCATCGGACTCTTGCCGCGTCAGCCGCAAATCGTTCCAACCAAGCATCTGCAATGCCTGGTTCGCCCGCAGGCGCACCATGCTCACCGGTGGCTCCGACCGGCTGATGGCGATTATGCAACCGTGGGGCGGAAGCTCTGCCACCGCGTTGAGAATTGCCGAGTGAAATGCCGATTGCTGTGATACCTCCTGATAGTTGTCGAGCACCAGCGCAAACGGCGACTCCAAGGGCGCGTACAGATTCTGAAAATAGTGTCGCGAAAACGCGCCGAGATCGCGGCGGTATTCGGAGGTATACAGGGGCAGGGATTCGTCTGGACGGCCGCGTGCCCCGGTAACGGCCAGACCCATGAAATAGAAGAAGGTGGCGACGTCGGAATCACCCGAGTCGAGCTGGTACCAGCGCGAATCGAGGTCGCGGTTTTCGAGATAGCTGGCTACGAGAGTGGTCTTGCCCGAGCCGGGCGGTCCCCAGACCCACAGCACCGAGGCGTGTTGACGCTGGTCGAGCACCGAGAACAGCTGCTCTCGCGCAAGAACCGATGCCAGTGTGGGGCGGGTGGTCTTGGTGAGCGCCCCGGGATGTGGCCTTGGGTACATGGTCGGCAGCCCCCTGTCGCGCATTCTAACGCCGGACGGGTCTGTGCAAAGCCCTGCCGGGCCTTTGTAAGGCACTTGTAAGTAGTCTCTCGCGGGCGAGTCACCGTGAAATACTCGACGGCTTCCACCCCTGGCGCGCTTCGGCCTCAATGAAGACGCGTTTTACATTAGGGAAGCTTGTCTTGATCTGGTGGTCCATATGCGCCGCGGTATCCTCTATCTCGCCGGTACGTATGTTGTCCGCGAACTCGACGCTGATATTGACGAGAATGAACGCCGGACCCATGTGCATGGTGAGAACCTCGTTGACGTGCCGTACCGCCGGCTGGGTCCTGACGATGCGCCGAATGCCATCCACCACTTCGCGGTTGGCCCGTTCGCCGATGAGAAGCCCCTTGGTCTCGTAGGCGAGCCACGCGGCCGTACCGCCGAGTATCAGGCCGATGACGATCGAGGCGATGCCGTCGAAGATGGCGATGCCGGTAACGTTTCCCAGCCACACGCCCAGAAAGGCGACCACCAGTCCCAGCGCGGTTTGCGCGATTGCTTGAGGCCGAACAGCAGCAGCGCCTGATTGCCCGTGTCCACCACCGAGTGCACGCCCTCCGAGAGCATGGCGGAGCTGCCGGTGTAGGCGGCGGCGACGAACTTGGTGACGGCAATCAGGCCGTTGCCTATGAGCGCGGCGATGATGGCCCTGGTCGAGCCGGCCGCCACGTCTTATCTGCCCTTGCGGGCGGCGATACGCAGTCGTAGAGCATTCAGGCGGATGAAGCCGGCGGCGTCTCTTTGATCGTACGCGCCGCGGTCGTCTTCGAAGGTCACGGTGGCCGGGTCGTAGAGGCTGTCGTTCTCGGAGCGCCGCCCCGTCACCATGACATTGCCCTTGAAGAGCTTGAGGCGCACTTCGCCGTTGACCGGTTGCTGCGACGCGTCGATGAGGATCTGCAATGAGCGACGCTCCGGGCTCCACCAGTAACCCTGGTAGATGAGCTTCGCGTAGCGGGGCATGAGCTCGTCCTTCAGATGCGCCGATTCACGGTCGAGAGTGATGGACTCGACCGCCCGGTGGGCCTTGAGCATGATGGTGCCGCCCGGGGTTTCGTAGCAGCCCCGTGCCTTCATGCCCACGTAGCGATTCTCGACGATGTCCAGACGGCCGACACCGTGCTCACCCCCCAGACGGTTGAGCTCGGCGATGACTTTGCCCGGCGTCATGGCCTGATCGTCGATGGCGACAATGTCGCCACGCTCGAAGGTCAGTCGCAGGCTGTGCGGCTTGTCGGGAGCGTCCTCGGGCGACCGGGTCCAGCGCCACATGCCGTCCGCGGGTTCGGTCCAGGGATCCTCCAGCTCGTTGCCCTCGAAGGAGATGTGCATCAAATTGGCGTCCATGGAGTAGGGCGATGCATTGCTGCTTTTGCGCTCGATGGGGATGCCGTGATCGGCCGCGTAGGTGAGCAGCCGTTCCCGCGAGTTCAGATCCCATTCCCGCCATGGCGCAATGATGGTGATGTCCGGCTCGAGCGCGTAGGCGCCGAGCTCGAAGCGCACCTGGTCGTTACCCTTGCCGGTGGCGCCGTGGGCGATGGCATCGGCGCCGGTCTCATCCGCGATCTCCACCAGACGCTTGGCGATCAGCGGCCGGGCGATGGAGGTGCCGAGAAGGTACTCGCCCTCGTAGATGGCGTTGGCGCGAAACATGGGAAACACGAAATCCCGCGCGAACTCCTCCTTGAGATCCTCGACATAAACTTCGGCGGCACCCATGGCCTCGGCTTTGCGCCGCGCGGGCTCGAGTTCCTCGCTCTGGCCGATGTCGGCGGTGAATGTGACCACCTGGCAGCCGTACTCGTCCTGCAGCCACTTGAGAATAATCGACGTATCCAGACCGCCCGAGTAGGCCAGCACCACTTTGCGGATTTTCACTGTCGCGTCTCGCTTGAATCAACCCCGGCCGGGAGCCGGCCGGAAAACTGGCAATGATACCCATTTAGATGGAGCAGATCCCTCCGGGACGAAAATGGGGACAGATCTATTTTTCCGTTATTTTCATCGCAAATCTTTCGTGGAATGTGGGGAAAAATAGATCTGTCCCCATTTTCGTCCCTATTCGTTAGTATTCCCGCTGTTCGATTTCCCTGTCCGGAGGCAGCTTTGTCCACCCGCACCATCGGTCTCGACGATAGACTCTACGACTATCTTCTCTCCGTGTCCCTGCGTGACTCGGAGCTGCTCGCCAGGCTGCGTGCCGAAACCGCACGCGACGCAATGGCGCGCATGCAGGTGTCGCCGGAGCAGGGCCAGTTCATGGCCCTGCTCGTTGAGCTCATCGGCGCGCGCACGACCCTCGAGCTCGGCGTATTCACCGGCTACAGCTCTCTCTGCGTCGCCCTCACCCTGCCGGACGATGGCCGTATCGTCGCCTGCGACGTCAGTGAGCGCTGGACAGACGTGGGGCGCCGTTACTGGAAGGAAGCCGGTGTGGAGCACAAGATCGATCTGCGTATTGCACCGGCTCTCGAAACACTCGACAGCCTCATCGCCGAGGGCCGCGCCGGGAGCTTCGACTTTGCCTTCATCGACGCCGACAAGGGGAACTACACGGAGTACTACGAGCGCTGCTTGACGCTCGTGCGCCCGGGCGGCCTGATTGCCGTCGACAATACGCTTTGGAGTGGCGCGGTTGCCGACGCGGCCGACGAAGGCGACGATACCCTCGCGATTCGCGCACTCAACGAGCACATTCACGCAGACGAACGCGTGACCATGAGCCTGCTGCCAATCGGCGACGGGCTTACCTTGGCAGTGAAACGCTGACGACTCACCGTGGTGGACTGTTCGCGCAGACGTTTTCTCGCCGGGCTCGGCGCCGTATCGGCGGCGGCCTTGTCGCCGTTTGCCTCACCACTGGCGGCGGCTGATGCCAGGGCTGCGGCGAGGGCCGTGCCCGGCTTCGGTCCGTTGCAGCCGGATTCCGACGGCATCCTGGATCTACCGGACGGTTTTCGTTACCGCGTGATCTCCCGGGTCGGCCAGGATATGGACGACGGATTCGTCGTTCCGGGGCTCGCCGACGGCATGCACGCCTTCCCGGCGGCGCGCGGACGCACGATTCTGGTGCGCAACCACGAGCTCAATCCTGGATCAAGCGAAACGGCCTTCCGCGCCATGAAGGGGCAGTTGAGTGACGCCCAGCTGGCGCGTATCTACGATCCGGGTGCCGGGCGCGGCGGCGTCACCACGCTGGTCGTCGATACCGCCAGCGGCGCCGTCGAGGGTCAGTTCTTGACCCTCTCCGGAACCCTGCGCAACTGCGCCGGCGGGGCGACTCCCTGGGGAAGCTGGATTTCCTGCGAGGAGATCGTCATCGGTCCCGGGCAGTACGGCGCCCAGCGCGAGCACGGCTACAACTTCGAGGTGCCGGCGGCGGCACGAAGCCTGGTGGAGCCGCTGGCACTGAAAGCCATGGGCCGCTTCTATCACGAAGCGGTGGCCGTCGATGCGCGCACCGGGGCGGTTTACCAGACCGAAGACCTCGACGACGGCCTGCTGTACCGGTTTCTGCCCCGCGAGCGCGAACGTCTGGCCGCCGGCGGGCGCCTGCAGGCGCTCGTCATCCGCGATCTGCCGGGCGTGCACACGGGCAATCGCCGGGATGCCGCAATCGAGTTTCCGCTGGGCCGGCGGTTTGCCGTGGATTGGGTGGATTTGGATGACGTTACATCGCCGAACGACGATTTACGCCACCAGGGCAGATCCAGGGGCGCGGCGGTTTTCGTGCGCGGCGAAGGTATGACCGTGGAAGTGCAGGCGGACGCGGCCGGCGGCGGGACCTGCATCTGGTTCATGTGCACCACCGGCGGTCCCCGCGGCCTCGGTCAGCTCTGGTGTTACCGGCCCGCCGCCGGCGAAGGCGGCGACGACGAGCGGCGCCAACCGGGTACCATCGAGCTGGGCGTCGAG
>FXBF010000359.1_pt1 | contig 15475 bp, 12 predicted proteins | sample 5335321 | NCBI WGS metagenome assembly FXBF01 (sample SAMEA103928391, study PRJEB20085) | sediment metagenome | isolation source: sediment
ATGAGCGCAGCGAAACCCAAGTACGGGCGTATCCTGCTGAAGATGAGCGGCGAAGCGCTCCTCGGGGACGAGGGCTACGGCATCGGCGCAGGCACGCGGGAGGCCATTGCCGAAAATCTCGTCGAGCTGATCGACGCCGCCGTTCAGGTGGCTCTGGTCATTGGCGGAGGCAATATTTTCCGTGGTGCCGGGCTCGCCGCCTCCGGCATGGAGCGTGCCACCGCCGATCAGATCGGCATGCTCGCAACCGTCATGAACGCACTGGCGCTTCAGGATACCCTGGAGAGCCGGGGTGTGTATGCGCGGGTGATGTCCGCCATCCGCATCAACGAGTTGTGCGAGGATTACCTGCGCCGCCGCGCCATCCGGCACCTGGAGAAGGGCCGCATCGTGATTTTCGCCGCGGGCACCGGCAACCCGTTTTTCACCACCGATTCCGCCGCCAGCTTGCGCGCCATCGAAATCGATGCCGATTTGCTCATCAAGGCAACCAAGGTGGATGGCGTCTACTCCGCCGATCCCATGAAGGATCCGAAGGCCGAACGTTATGCGAGACTCAGTTACGATGAGGTGCTGGATCGCCGGCTGGCGGTAATGGATGCCACCGCCATCGTGCTCTGCCGGGACCACGGCATGCCGCTGCGGGTCATCGATATGAACAAGGAGGGTGCGCTCAAGCGCGTCGTCATGGGCGAGGACGAGGGAACGCTGGTGGCGGGCAGCGCCTGACAGTAGCCGGGGCGTAGAATCGAGTATGATCCTGTCGTCTCAACGGTGGGTAGTCACATGATCGAAGAAATCCAAAAAGACACCAGGACACGCATGTCCAAGAGCATCGATGCCCTCGAGCACGAATTCGGCAAGCTCAGAACCGGGCGCGCCCAGGCAAGTCTTCTCGACCATGTCACCGTGCCTTACTACGGCTCCGAGGTGCCAATCAATCAGGTCGCCAGCGTCGTCGTATCCGATGCCCGCACCCTGACGGTGACACCGTGGGAGAAAAAGGTCGTTCCGGAAGTCGAGAAGGCGATTCTCAACTCCGATCTGGGTCTCAATCCGATCAGCGCGGGCGACGTCATCCGCGTGCCTCTGCCTCCATTGACCGAGGAGCGGCGCAAGGAGATGACCAAGGTCGTGCGCCACGAGGCGGAAAACGCCCGCGTCGCCATCCGCAACATTCGGCGTGACGCGAACCAGCATCTGAAGAGCTTGATCAGGGACGAGCACCTGGCGAAGGACGAGGAGCACCGCGCCGAGGACGAGGTGCAGAAGCTCACCGATCGGTTCGTCGCCAAGGTGGACGAGTTGCTCAAGGCCAAGGAGCAGGATCTGATGGAGTTCTGACCAGCGGGTCGATATGTGCTCGAGTAGACGATAAATATGAATGCAGACGTCGATTCCACGCAAGCGAGCGCGAAGTACCCGCGCCACGTAGCGATCATCATGGATGGTAATGGCCGTTGGGCCAGGCGCCGCCGCCTGCCGCGATTTGCCGGCCACAAGGCGGGCGTCGAAACCGTCAAGGGGGTGGTACGCGCCTGCGGCGAAAAGGGCATCGAGGTGCTGACGCTGTTCGCCTTCTCGAGTGAGAACTGGCGCCGTCCCCGGGACGAGGTGGGCCTGCTCATGGGTTTGTTCATGACCGCCCTGGAGCAGCAGGTTCGAAAGCTGCACGAGCACAATATCCGATTGCGAATCATCGGCGACCGATGCGCCTTCAGCAGGACACTGCAGGAGCGCATCGAGGCGGCGGAATCCCTCACCCGATCCAATACCGGCCTCAATCTCGTCATCGCGGCCAACTATGGTGGCCGCTGGGACATGATCGAGGCGGTGCGCACCATCGCGCGCCGTGTCCATGCCGGCGAGCTGAATCCCGACCAGGTGAGTCCGGAGCTGGTGCAATCTCTGCTTTCGGTGAGCGATCTGCCGGAGCCGGACCTTTTTATCCGAACCGGTGGCGAGAAACGCGTCAGTAACTTTCTACTCTGGCAGCTCGCCTACACGGAACTGTTCTTCACCGACACGCTTTGGCCGGACTTCGACCGTCAGGCTTTCGAGGGTGCCCTGGCGTCATTCGCAACGCGTCAGCGGCGCTTCGGCCGTACCGGCGACCAGGTCGCCACGGCCCGCAGCGTCTGAGCGTAAGCTCCGCGAGACGGCCGTCGCATCCAGGCTGAATGCCACCCGTAGCCGTCAATCCAGGGACGATCATGCCGGACAAGCGGCCCGCCATGTCCAGCCTCGCCAAACGCGTCGTAACCGGCGGTATTCTCGCGGCCGTCATGGCCGTCGCAACGCTCGCGTTGCCCGACTTCTGGTTTGCGGTGCTGATCGCGGCGTTCGTCCTGGTGGGGGCCTGGGAATGGTCGGGAATGGCCGGATGGTCGTCTCCCGGCCGCCGTCTCGCCTACAGCGCGGCATCGCTGCTGGTTGTGCTCGCGACCGGCTGGCTCCTGGGGAGCGAGGCGGGCACCTGGGCGGTACTGCTGGCGGGGCTCGTGTGGTGGCTGGTGGCGCTCGCCTGGGTGGTACGCTTTCAGCAGGGTCTCTGCGTGGCGGCCCTCGACTACCCGCTGGTGCGCCTGGTAACCGGTTGGCTGATGCTTGCGCCCGCCTGGGGCGCCCTGGTGCACCTGCATTCGGTGGCCGGGTCGGGGCCGTGGATGGTGTTGTATCTCGTGTTTCTCATCTCGACTGCCGACAGCGCCGCGTATTTCGTCGGCAGGCGCCTGGGGAACCGCCGGCTGGCGTCCAACGTCAGTCCCGGAAAGTCGCTGGAAGGGGTTGCTGGAGGTCTGCTGGCGGTGACCCTGCTCGCCATCGCCGTCAGCTTGCTGGCGGGGTTTGCCGCGCCGCTCGGCTTCGTCGTCCTGAGCCTGATCACCGCATCGGTGTCGATCCTCGGCGACCTGACGGAGAGTGTCATCAAACGCCGCGCCGGATTGAAGGACAGTGGCAGCATTATCCCGGGTCACGGCGGTATACTCGACAGGATCGACAGTATTACCGCGGCCGCGCCGATTTTCGTGCTCGGCTACCTCTGGCAGAGCAGCATGTCGTGAAAAGGCTTACGATTCTCGGTGCCACGGGCACCATCGGATTGAACACACTGGACGTGGTGGCCCGCAATCCCGATCGCTTCGAAGTGTTCGCGTTGACGGCAAACACGAACGACGCGCGGCTCGCGAAGCAATGCATCGAGTGGCAGCCACGATTCGCGGTCATGGCCGACGTCCAGGGCGCGCAGCGGTTGCGCGAGCGGCTCGCGGGCCGCTGCCGGAAAACGGAAATTCTCGATGGTGTATCCGGCCTGGAGCAGGTGGCCGGTGCCGGCGAAGTGGATTTCGTCATGGCCGGCATCGTCGGTGCCGCCGGCCTGCTGCCGTCGTTGGCCGCCGCGCGGGCCGGCAAGCGGCTGTTATTGGCGAACAAGGAGGCGCTGGTCATGTCGGGGCGGTTGTTCATGGACGCCGTGCGTGACAACGGTGCCGAGTTGCTGCCCATCGACAGCGAGCACAACGCCATTTTTCAGTGCATGCCGTCCAACCACCACGGCGCACTGGGCCTGTCCGGCATCCGGCGCATTCTGCTGACGGCCTCCGGCGGGCCGTTCCGGGAATCCTCCGCGGCGGAGCTCGCCGGCGTCACGCCGGAGCAGGCCTGCGCACATCCCAACTGGGTCATGGGCCGCAAGATATCCGTCGACTCGGCCACCATGATGAACAAGGGCCTCGAGGTCATCGAGGCCTGCTGGCTGTTCGACACGACCCCGGAGCGCCTGCAGGTGGTGGTACATCCCCAGAGTATCGTGCATTCGATGGTCGAGTACGAAGACGGGTCGGTACTGGCGCAGCTCGGTAACCCGGACATGCGCACCCCCATCGCTCACGCTCTCAGCTGGCCCGAGCGTATGGCATCGGGCGCCGAAAGCCTGGATCTGGCGGCCATCGGCGGGCTCAGCTTCGAAAGCGCGGATATGCAGCGATTTCCCTGTCTGCGCCTGGGCTTCGAGGCCGCCGCTGCCGGAGGTGCGGCCAGTGCTACCCTGAATGCAGCCAACGAGATCGCCGTGGCGGCGTTCCTGGAGGGACATATTCGCTTCACCGATATTGCCGGGGTCTTGGAGTCCGCCCTCGACGAGCACCCGGGTGGCGAGCTGGAGAGTCTCGACGAGGTGCTGGCCATCGACGCCGCCGCGCGGCGCCAGGCCGGCGAGCGGGTGGCGCGTCTGGCGGCATGACGGACGGAATCTTGCCGAAGCGTTCGAGTCCAACCCATCGGCGGGCACCGGTGCGCACCGTCTTCTAAGCTAATCAGGAGTTCCGATGTCCGTTGTTTGGTCCATTCTCTGGTTTATCCTCGCCATCGGCGTGCTGGTGACCGTGCACGAGTTCGGCCACTTCTGGGTCGCGCGCCGGCTCGGTGTCAAAGTGCTCAGGTTCTCCCTGGGATTCGGGCGCACGCTGTGGAGCTGGCGCGCCGGCGCTGATCAGACCGAGTACGTGGTCGCGGCGATCCCTCTCGGCGGCTACGTGAAGATGCTCGACGAGGGCGAGGGCGAGGTCGCCGAGCACGAGCGCCACCGGGCTTTCAATTGCCAGCTTCTGTGGAAGCGCGTCGCGATCGTCGTCGCCGGCCCGGCATTCAACTTCCTGTTTGCGATCTTCGCCTACTGGCTGACGTTCGTTATCGGTATCGCAGGACTCAAGCCGGTCATCGGCGAGGTCGACCCGGGGGGTGCCGCGGCGGCCGCCGGCCTGGTCGCCGGGCAACGAATCGTCGCCGTGGACGGGCGTGATACCCGCACCTGGCAGAGCGTGGTGGAGTCGATTATCGGCGCCACCCTCAAAGACGGCGCCTTGAAGCTGGAAATCGAGGAACCCGGTGCCGCGCCGCGCACCGTTACGCTGGATCTTCAGGGAATGGGCGTCGACGAGTTCGCCGGCGGACGGCTGTTCGAAGCCCTCGGCCTGGCGCCGAAACGCCCGATTATTCCGCCGATCATCGGCGAGGTGGAAGCCGGCGGGCCCGCCGACCGGGGGGGGCTGCGCCGTGGTGACCGGGTGCTGGCGCTGAACGGCAAGAAGCTCGACTCATGGCGGGAGTTCGTGAATTTCGTCCGTGCCAACCCGGAGCAATCCGTAGAGATGCAGGTGCAGCGCGACGGCGCCAGCGTGAGCCTGGTGGTACGCCCGGCGGCGGTGTTGCCGGATGGGGCGGGATCGTCGAATGGGGCGCCCTACGGGCGTATCGGTGCGGGCGTGACCTCGCCCGGCACCGATATGGACTACTACGTCACCGTTCGCTACGCCCCATGGACGTCCTTTGTCAAGGCCATGGTAAAAACCTGGGACATGTCGATCCTGACCCTGCGCATGCTGTGGAAAATGGTCAAGCTGCAGATTTCCGTCAAGAATCTCAGTGGCCCCATCAGCATCGCCCAGTATGCGGGGTTTTCGGCCGAGATCGGTCTCACCAGCTTCCTGGATTTTCTTGCCATCGTCAGTATCAGTCTCGGAATACTCAATCTTCTCCCGATACCGATTCTCGACGGCGGCCACTTGTTGTATTACCTGATAGAATCCGTTCTCGGACGCCCGGTGTCCGAGGAGGCACAGTTTCTGGGGCAGCGCCTGGGGATCGCGATGCTCGTCGGTTTGATGGGGCTTGCATTCTATAACGATCTGGCACGCATCTTCGGGTGACGGGCCGGCTGAACCGCTGGGTCTTTGCGTGAGTTAGTCGGGGTGTTTGCTCGCGCTCGGGCCTGGAGCTGCTTGTATACGATATAACAACCACGATGCATGCAACTCGATTCGCACGCGCCTGCCTTTTCATATTCACCGTAGGTTTCGTGTCCACCGCAACTGCCGCCGAGGACTTTGTCGTCAAGGACATCAGGTTGGAAGGGCTGCAGAGAATTTCCGCCGGCACCGTTTTCAACTACCTGCCCATAAAGGTCGGTGATCGCGTCGACGCGCAGCGCACCGGCGAGGCGTTACGTGCCCTCTACAAGACCGGTTTTTTCCGCGATGTGCGCCTGGAGAGAGAAGGGGATTCGCTGATCGTATTTCTGCACGAGCGGCCCTCCATTGCCAGCATCGAGTTCTCGGGTAACAAGGATCTCAGTACCGAAGACCTCCTGGAATCGTTGGAACAGGAGGGTTTTGCCCAGGGTCGCGTATTCAATCGTTCGACCTTCGACCAGGTTGAACAGGAGCTTCGGCGTACGTATTTCGCGGTAGGGAAGTATGGCGTCAAGATCGAGAGCACCATTACACCCCTTGAACGGAACCGTGTCGGCGTATCCTTCGATATCTCAGAGGGGGCAGTTGCGACCATCAAGCAGATCAATGTCGTCGGTAATTCCGTGTACGACGATGACGATCTGATCGAGCTGTTTACGCTGGAGACCACGGGGTTCTGGTCGTGGATAACGAGCAACGATCAGTATTCCAAGCAGAAACTATCCGCCGATTTGGAGACATTGCGTTCGTTCTACCTCGACAATGGCTATATCAACTTCAATATCGATTCGACCCAGGTGTCCATAACACCCGATAAACAGGATGTATACGTAACGATCAACATTACCGAGGGAGATCAGTTTACCGTCAGCGAGATCCGAATGGCAGGCGAAATTCTGGTGCCGAAAGAGGAGTTGTTCGGTCTCGTCGTAATCCGGGATGGCGACATATTCTCGCGACAGAAGATCACGGAAACCAGCGCCAACATCAGCGATTGGCTCGGCAACGAGGGATATGCGTTCGCCAATATCAATGCAGTCCCCGAAATCGATGATGAGAAAAAGCAGGTCGATTTGACGTTCTTTCTCGATCCCGGCAAGCGCGTGTATGTGCGGCGCATCAACTTCAAGGGAAACACGACCACCGAAGACGAGGTGCTTCGCCGCGAGATGCGGCAGCTGGAAGGCGGCTGGATTTCTACCGGCGCTGTCGAGCGATCCAAGGAGCGACTGGAGCGCCTGGGATTTTTCGACGAGGTCAATGTCGAAACACCGGCCGTGCCCGGCACCACCGACCAGGTAGACCTCAACTTTTCGGTAACCGAAAAATCAACCGGCAGCCTGGCGATCGGCGCCGGATTCTCACAGGTTGCCGGGGTTACGATTAACATCGGGCTGACTCAGGAAAACTTCCTCGGCAGCGGAAATCGGGTCAGTGCGACCTTCAACACCAGTAGCATCAACCGGACTTTCGCCCTCGGCTGGCGGGATCCTTATATTACGCAGGATGGCGTCAGTCTTTCCCTGGATGCCTATTTGCGGAGAACCAACGCCTCGAATGCGAACCTCGCCGACTACGATCTCGACGAGTTGGGCTTCAGGGTCGGTACCGGCATCCCCATCTCGGAGTTCAACACGCTGGACCTGGCAATCAACCCACAGCGCACGAAGTTCATTCCGGGCACCGACCCGTCCGACGAAGTGCAGGCCTTCGCGGATGAGACCGGTGGCGAGTACGTTACCTACACCTTTACAGCCGGTTGGTCGAACGATTCCCGGGACAGTTTTCTGCTGCCATCGAAAGGCTCGCTCACCTCCATCGTTGCCGACGTGGCGACCCCGGGCGGGGATCTGACTTTTTACAGGCTCACGTTCCGGTACCAGCAGTTGATCGATCTCACCAGACTTTTTGCGCTTCGTTTCGACACCTCACTCGGATATGGTGATGGCTACGGTGACACGGCGATCCTCCCCTTGACTGAAAACTACTTCGCCGGTGGTCTTCGGTCGGTGCGTGCCTATGAGGCCAATTCCCTGGGCCCCCGCGACTCCCAGGGCGATCCCATCGGGGGTGACCGCAAGCTGACGGGCACCGTGGAACTCATCCTGCCGCTGCCATTTATTCGCGACTCGAAAGCATTTAGACTGACCACCTTTGTGGATGCCGGTAACGTGTTCGGGCCGGGACAGAGTTTCGATCTCCAGGAATTGCGGGCCTCGGCCGGGGTTTCCGGCATCTGGCTGTCGCCGTTCGGGCCGTTGACCGTCAGCTTCGGATGGCCGTTCAACGATCAGCCGGATGACGATATTCAGAATTTTCAATTTACTCTGGGAACGGCCTTTTAGACATGGGTTACATGAAGCAATCGCGACTGAAGAACCTTTCGTGCGCCGGGCTGATTCTGGCCGTGGGCATGTTCGCCGCGCAGGCGGCGTCCGCCCAGGTCAAGGTCGGATTCGTCAATGTGGCCAAGGTTCTGGAGCTCGCGCCCCAGGCCGAGGCGGCCAGAAATCGGATCGAGCGTGAGTTCGCGCCCAAGGACAGGGAGCTGCTGCAGCAGCAGAAAGATGTCCGCAGTCTCGAAGATCGCCTGGTGAAGAACGCGGCGGTCTTGTCCGAAGCCGAGCGCCAGCGTAAGGAGACGGAAATTCGGGCCACCAAGCGGGATCTGCGGCGCGCCCAGGATGAGTTCCGCGAGGATCTCAATCTTCGCCGCAGCCAGGAGCTCAGCAAGCTGCAGCAGAAGGTCACGGAGGTGATTCAGATACTCGCCAAGGCGGAAAAATACGATCTGATCGTCTCGGACGGAGTGATTTTTGCCGGAAAACGCGTGGATATCACCGATAAGATCCTCGAGCGCCTGCGTGCGGACGTCAAAGCCAGCAGTCAGTAACGGGAGCGAGTACAGCCTGGCTGCCGGCCCCGGCTTCTAACCACTCGCGCATCTGCCGTTATTCTCGAGCAGAAGTTTCTGTCGTTCCGCGCATGTGTCAACTCGACGAGATGACGAAGCGCCTCGGGAACCTGGAGAGAAAGACTCGATGAAAGTTGAGCCAAGGGGAACATAGCATGGCGGAAATGGACATCGGCGAGATCTTGAAATACTTGCCGCACCGATATCCGATGCTGCTCATCGACAGGGTCGTGGAATTTCAACACGGCCAATCGTTGGTCGCGATCAAGAACGTCTCCTACAATGAGCCTTATTTTCAGGGGCATTTTCCCAATCGGCCGGTAATGCCGGCCGTGATTATTCTCGAAGCAATGGCTCAGGCGACAGGAATACTCGTGCTGCGAAGCATGGATAAGCTTCCCAGCGAAAAATCTATTTACTATTTCGTGGGCATAGACGACGCGAGATTCCGGCGACCGGTCGAACCGGGCGACCAGCTGCGCATCGAAGTCAATCTGCTGCGATCTTTGCGGGGGATCTGGAAGCTTCGTTCCAATGCATCGGTGGACGGCGAGATCGTGGCCAGTGGGGATCTGATGGGCGCGATGAGGGAAGTCGAGGCTTGATTCACCCCACGGCAATCATCGACGAATCGACGAAAGTCGCATCAGGCGTGAGTGTCGGGCCCTATTGCGTCATCGGAAGTGACGTGGAGATAGGAGAAGACACGTGGATCGGCCCCCACGTGGTAATCAATGGGCCGACACGCATCGGACGAAACAACAGAATCTTTCAGTTCAACTCCATCGGTGACGTTCCTCAGGATAAGAAGTACGAAGGCGAGGCGTCGTCGCTCGTGATAGGTGACCGCAACACCATCAGGGAATATTGCACCGTCAATCGGGGCACCACGCACGGCGGTGGTGTCACCCGAGTCGGCAGTGATAACTGGATCATGGCCTACGTCCACATCGCCCATGATTGTCAGGTCGGAAACGACGTCATCATGGCCAACAATGCGACGCTTGCCGGCCACGTGACCATCGGAGATCACACTATTCTGGGCGGGTTCACGCTGGTGCATCAATTTTGTACTGTCGGCGTGCACAGTTTTTCCGCGATGGGGACGGCAATCGGAAAGGATGTTCCGCCTTACGTCCTGGTCGCCGGCCAACCGGCGAGCCCCCGCGGTTTGAACAGCGAAGGACTCAAGCGATACGGCTTCGACAGCGGCACGATTCAATCGCTGCGCAAAGCCTACAAGACGGTATACAGGAGCGGGCTCAAGGCGGAAGAAGCGATCGAGCAGCTCGATCGACTGGGCGCGCAGTCGCCGGAGGTCCAGGCTATGGCGGAGTTCATCAGAACTTCTACGAGAGGAATTGTCAGGTAAGCGCGCAAACGAAGCCGCTCGTGTAGCATATTTCTGCAGACCTACTTATTAAGCAACCGACATTGCGCATTGCCATTATTGCCGGAGAGGCCTCGGGCGACCTTCTGGGCGCCGGGTTGATTCGAGCCGTTACCGCCCGTTACCCGCAGGTGCGTTTCGAAGGGATCGCCGGACCTCGGATGATCGCCGCCGGTTGCGAGGCCCTTTATCCCATGGAAAGGCTGTCGGTGATCGGATTGCTGGAGACATTTCGCCGTTACCGGGAGTTGCGCGGGGTGCGCCGGCGGCTCACCAAACGCTTCATCGACGATCCGCCGGATCTGTTCGTGGGAGTCGATGCGCCCGACTTCAATCTGTCCCTGGAGCTTGCGCTTCGCCGGGCGGGGATATCCACGGTCCACTACGTGAGTCCCCAGGTGTGGGCGTGGAGGAGATATCGCCTGCCCAAGATTCGCCGTGCTGTCGATATGATGCTTACGCTGTTTCCGTTCGAAGAGAAGTTCTTCCGTGACCGCGGTGTCAGAGCGCGTTTTGTCGGCCACCCGCTCGCCGACATCATTCCGGACGCGCCCGATCAAGGCGCCGCGCGCGCCGAGCTCGGGCTTGCGCCGGATGCCGAAATAGTCGCCATGTTGCCAGGCAGCAGGCTGAGCGAGGTGTCCCTGCTGGCTGCGCCCATGGCCCGCGCCGCGCGCTGGCTGGTCCTGCAGCGCCCCGGGGTTCGATTCGTCGTGCCGCTGGTCAATGACCGGGTGCGCGTTCGATTCGAAGCGGCACTTTCCGCGTGCGGCGACTGCCCCGAGATGCGGTTGCTCGCGGGCGGCGCGCGCACCGCGATGGCGGCTGCCGATGTGGTCTTACTGGCATCGGGCACGGCGTCGTTGGAGGCTCTGCTACTAAAGCGTCCGATGGTAATCACCTATCGACTGGGTCGATTGAGCTGGTGGATTGCCAGCATCGTGGTAAAAGTACCCTTTGCCGGCCTGCCAAACCTTCTTGCCGGCAGGGCCGTGGTGCCGGAGCTGTTACAGGGCGACGCGCAGCCGGAGAAACTCGGTGCCGCATTGCTGCAATTTTTGGAAAGTCCAGAGCATGTCGCTACCCTCAAAGAGGAGTTTCGGCGTATTCACGGAATCCTCAGGAACCACGCCGACGAGCGCGCGGCGGACGCGGTGCTGGAAGTCATGGGGGTGCCGGCGAGTGGCCCATAGTGGACGGACAATGGCGCACGGCATGGCTGAGTACGAGCTGGTAGCCGGCGTCGACGAGGCGGGGCGGGGCCCCCTGGCGGGCCCGGTGGTGGCCGCTGCCGTGGTGCTCGATCCACGTGCGCCCATCGATGGGCTGCGTGATTCCAAGCAATTGACCGCCCCTGCTCGAGAGCGACTTGCAGTGCTCATCCGCGAGCGAGCGTACGCCTGGAGCCTGGGGCGTGCCGACGCCGGTGACATCGACCGCATCAATATCCTGCAGGCCACGTTGCTGGCCATGACGCGTGCGGTCGCGGGCCTGCCGATATGTCCCCAGCGCGTGCTGGTCGATGGACTGCACTGTCCGCGGGTGGCGTGCAGCGTGGAGGCAGTAGTAGGCGGGGATAGATGCATCGCGTCCATCAGCGCCGCATCGATACTAGCCAAGGTAACGCGCGACGCCGAGATGGTAGAGCTCGATCGCCGCTATCCACAGTACGGATTCAAGCAGCACAAAGGTTATCCAACCCGTGTGCACCGCGAGGCGCTGCGCCGGCACGGTCCCTGTCCGATTCACCGGCGCAGCTTCGCACCCGTTCGAGCCGCTATCGAAGCGAACTCGGAGAGGCCTGGCGGGGAACGCATCCCGTGAGCCGACCATTCGTTCATCTTCATCTGCACTCCGAGTACTCGCTGGTCGACGGTATCGTGCGCATTCCTGCGCTGGTCGAAGCGGTAGCTGCGGCGGGGATGCCCGCTTGCGCCATCACCGAGCAGAGCAATCTCTTTTCCCTGGTCAAGTTCTATCGCGCTGCCCAAGCGGCCGGGATAAAACCGATCATCGGCGTCGACCTGTGGATGTGCGCCGACGAGGTGCTCGATCAGCCCTCCCGCCTGGTCCTGCTTTGCCGGACCGGCGCTGGATTCCGCGCTCTCAGCATGCTGATAACGCGAAGCTTCTCCGAAGGCCAGGTGCGAGGCGTGCCGATGTTGCGCCACGACTGGCTCGAAGGTAGCGTCGATGGCTTGATTGCGCTCTCCGCAGGCGTTGCCGGAGACGTCGGGCAGTTGCTCATCGCCGATCGCCCACGCGATGCCGAGCGGCGTTTGAACAGGTGGCGCGCGCTGTTTTCCGACCGTTATTACATCGAGCTGCAGAGAATCGGCCGCGAAGCGGAAGAACATTACATTCAAGCCTCGGTGGATCTCGCGTCGAGATTGAGTGTCCCGGTGGTAGCCACGAATGACGTCCGCTTCATCGAGACGGAAGACTTCGAGGCACACGAGGCGCGTGTCTGTATTCACGAGGGGCGAACGCTCACCGACCCACGCCGGCCCAGGGCCTACAGCCCTCAGCAGTATTTGCGAACGCCGGAGGAGATGTCGGAATTATTCGGTGATCTTCCGGAGGCCATCGAGAACAGCGTCGAAATCGCGCGCCGTTGCAATGTGGAGCTCGAGCTCGGCAAGGATTTTCTTCCCGAGTTTCCACTTCCCGAAGGGACGGATCTCGACGGCTACCTGGTAGACCAGTCCCGCGCCGGCCTGGCGAAGCGACTCGACAAGCATGCACCGGCGAGCGCGGAAAACGCTCCGGACAGTAGCCTCGTGTACGAGCAGCGCCTCGAGCACGAGCTCGACGTAATCACGAAAATGGGATTTGCAGGGTATTTTCTTATCGTCGCAGATTTTATCCGCTGGTCCCGCGAGCAGGAAATTCCGGTGGGGCCGGGCAGGGGATCCGGTACGGGCTCGCTGGTCGCCTATGCCCTCGGCATCACGGATCTGGATCCAATCGAATACGACCTTCTCTTTGAGCGGTTTCTGAATCCCGAGCGCATTTCCCTGCCGGACTTCGATATCGATTTCTGTATGAACGGCCGCGATCGGGTCATCGACTACGTGGTGCAGCGCTACGGGACCGACGGACCGCAAGGCGAGCGTGTCGCGCAGATCATTACCTTCGGCACGATGGCAGCGAAGGCGGTGGTTCGTGACGTGGGCAGAGTGCTCGGCCACCCTTACGGTTACGTGGACAAGCTCGCCAAGCTCATCCCCTTCGAGCTCGGAATGACGCTCGAGCGTGCACTCGCCGAAGAACCGCTGCGTACCCGATATGAAGAAGAGGACGACGTTCGCACCCTCATGGATCTGGCACGCAAGCTCGAGGGACTGGCGCGCAATGCCGGACGGCACGCGGGTGGTGTGGTCATCGCTCCGAGCGCGTTGACGGACTTTACCCCCCTTTATTGTGAGCAGAATTCGACCACCCTGGTCACCCAGCTCGACAAGAACGACGTCGAAGCCATCGGCCTGGTCAAATTCGACTTTCTCGGGCTGCGCACGTTGACCATCATCGACACTGCGCTGCGAACCATCAACGAGCGGCGCCGCAAAGAAGGTGAAAAGCTTCTGAAAATCGGCGCCATTCCCACCGACGACGCCGACACCTATGCGCTCATTGAATCCGGCGCGACCACCGCCGTGTTCCAGCTCGAATCGCGCGGCATGAAAGATCTGATCCGCCGACTGCGGCCGGATCGATTCGGTGACGTCGTCGCTCTGGTTGCGCTGTTTCGCCCGGGACCGCTGCAGTCGGGCATGGTCGACGATTTCATCGACCGCAAGCAGGGACGCGCAGCGGTGGAATACCTGCACCCGGATCTGGCGCACATACTCGAGCCCACCTACGGTGTCATTCTCTACCAGGAGCAGGTCATGCAGATCGCTCAAGCGCTGGCGGGTTACACGCTCGGCGGCGCCGATATCCTGCGCAGCGCCATGGGAAAGAAGAAGCCCGACGAGATGGCCAAGCAGCGCCAGGTATTCGTGGACGGCGCTACCGCGCGCGGAGTGGACGAAGCGAAGGCTACCTTCATATTCGACCTCATGGAGAAGTTCGCCGGTTACGGTTTCAACAAGGCTCATTCCACGGCCTATGCGCTGATTGCCTACCAGACAGCCTGGCTGAAGGCGCACTATCCGGCGGATTTCATGGCAGCCGTTCTATCGGCCGACATGGACAATACCGACAAGGTTGTCATATTCATCGAAGAAAGCCGCGCACTCGGCCTGCGTGTCGAGCCGCCCGACATCAATCGGTGCGCGTTCGCGTTCACGGTCGAAGGTGACGACGCGATTCGCTATGGCCTCGGTGCGATAAAGGGCGCCGGCGAGACGGCCATCGAATCCATCATCGGCGAGCGGGTTGCAAACGGCCTGTTCAAGGATCTGTTCGATTTCTGCCGGCGAGTGGATACTCGCAAGGCAAACCGGCGGGTCATCGAGGCGCTGGTCCGGTCGGGCGCCCTGGACGAGCTCGGCCCCGGCCGTGCGTCGATGATGGCTTCACTGACGCTGGCGCTGCAGACAGCGGAGCAGCACGAGCGCGATCAGACGACCGGCCAGAACGACCTGTTCGGCGGTGCAGGCGCGGCCGGCGAGGAGAAGGACCGCTTCAGCAGCGCACCCGAGTGGACTGACGAAGAGCGATTGGCCGGAGAGAAGGACACCCTCGGGCTGTATCTCTCCGGGCATCCGATAACGCGTTTCGAGGCCGAGCTGGATCGGATTACCAGTGTGCGACTCTCCGACCTTCGGGCGAGACCCGGAGAAACTCAGATCGTTGCGGGGCTGGTGGTAAGCCTGCGCACTCTCAACAGTCGTGCCGGACGCATGGCTGTGATCACTCTGGATGATCGGACGGCACGAATGGATGCCGTCGTTTATTCCGATCTGTTCAGCGCGCACCGTGAGCTGTTGGTAAGGGACAAGCTTCTGGTGCTCGAGGGCGAGGTGGGTGTCGACGACTTCACCGGCGGATGTTCCATGACCGTTCAGAAGCTGAGCGACCTGGATACGGCCCGCGAGGCTTTTGCCAGGAACGTCGTCATTCGACTCGGCGCGGATGGTGTCGGCAATGGGTTGCTCGATCAGATACGTGACGCCATAAATGTACACCGCCATGGTGGTACCGGGCTGTGTATCGATTATCTGCGCTCCGATGCCAGTGTGCGCCTGCCTCTTGGCGACGACTGGCGCGTGCACCCGACCCAGGAATTATTGAAGCGATTGGGTGATCTGGTTGGGTCGGAAAGCGTCGAGGTGGAGTACTAGTGTGGTACCGGTAGGCAGTTTAACTTGTAACCCGATGTGTAAGCCGCTAAGTTTTCCTGGTGCCCAGAGACTGTCAGGTCTATGAATCTCAATTTTCTCGATTTCGAACAACCCATCGCCGACCTCGAAGCGA
>FXBF010000360.1_pt1 | contig 15462 bp, 9 predicted proteins | sample 5335321 | NCBI WGS metagenome assembly FXBF01 (sample SAMEA103928391, study PRJEB20085) | sediment metagenome | isolation source: sediment
TCGGCCATTCCCTGGCCTTCGCGGCATTCGCGCATCCTGCGCAGCACTCAGGCGCGCCATACGGGGAGTGAAAACCACAAGGAAATAAATCTAGTGTGTCACCCACGTTACGCCGCGACCTGTCAACCCCCTGACACGGTCGCCCACCTTCCGCTTTCTTCAGCAGCCTGCTATACGCGCGCGATGGGATTGTGTGTAAACAAATAGTCCAGCCACAGGTTGGTGAGGTGCTCCTGGAGGCGGTTCTGGGACAGGCGTTCATCCAGGTTATCCAGGTCGACGATGTCCAGCGGTTGATCCTGCCACGAGCAACCGAATACCGCCTTGGTGCGGTGGCCGGTGTCAGGGTCGATCTGCCACTGCAGGCATTGGGAGCACACGCCCTTCAGCATGCACTGCATGGGGGTGCTGATGGAGGCGATGGTTTTCGGCCCCTTGCAGAAATATTCGCGTAACTCACCCTTTCTTGCATCCCGGATCAGACGCACCAGGCGGTTGCTGCCGATGATCAACAACCGATCGACATCCTGCAATTTGATCGGCGGTTGCTTACCGTCGGCCTCGAGCCTTCCGTCGGCATAGCGTTTGATGACATCCAGGATGTTGCCGGTGGCGGAGCGGTCCTGGGGCCGGCGCGCCTTGATCGCTTTGCCTGCAGCCGTGCACCAGACTACGGTGTCCACCGCGTTTTCCAGATCGTCCTGACAGAAGACATCGTCGGCGCTCGGGAAGCCGGCCACGTAAAGCACGCGATTGCCTTTGGCGCGCATCGCCGGGCCCACTCCCAGGATATGGGCGGCACCACGGCGTCCGCCGATGACCATGACGGTTTCGCCGCCGTCCGGGATTTTGGTGCGCACGCCGGTCGGACCCATGAGCGCAACCGGGTCGCCTTCGCGAAGCGTGGCGCAGATGCGTGAACTGGCACCGAGCTCCACCACCATCAGCGAGATACAGCCGCTTTTTGGATCCACGGCGGCGCCGGTCATGGCCAATGCCTCGGTTTGTAACCGGACACCGTTTATCAGGGGTGCCCGTGTCTCGAAGTTCTGCAGGCGAAAAAACTGACCGGGCCGGAATTTTTTCGCGGCCATGGGGGCGCGCACGCGCACCTCAACCACGGAGGCACTCACGCGTTTGACCGCCTCCACGTTGGTCTGGAACAAATCATCCATATGCTTGCGAAATACTTGGTATTCCCCGTCATCGCCTTGGGTATTTACTCGGTCCCCCAGGGCCTCGACGATTTTCGGATAGGTGCGCATGCCCGACGCCACGGCCTTGACCACGCTGCCGTGGAATACCGGGTGGGTATCGCCGATGAAGCTGACGCGGCGGCGATCCTGCTGGTAGGACGTAAACGATCCGAAATCCTCCGCCTTGCAGTGAAGCGCATCGTCAATCGGCTCAAGAGACTCCTCCTTTTGATGGTACGTTTTATAGTGCCCATGTATTTTCGTGAAGTGCCCGCGATATTCGAATTCATAAGCGACATTGGGACGCGCACCGGTCGCGACGAATATGGAACGCGCCGGCAAGGTGACCTCCTTGTCCGTGGGATTCCATGTTCCGGTCTCATCCCGCACCTGCCGTCGGCACACCAGCGCTTCTACATGGCCGTATTTGTCGAGGCGCGCCGTTACCGGATTGAGTCCTTCAACATAATATATCCCCTCCTCAAAGGCCTTGATGATCTCCTCATGGTTGCGCGCGTAGGCCGGTGATTCGTTCATGGAGCGCCGGTAGACAATCGTCACACCGCCCCATTGCCGAATTAAAGGCAGAAAATCCGGCGCTTCGCCGGCGCGCATGGCCCGGTCACGCTCGGCGCGTACCGCGCGTGCATGGGTCAGGTACTCGTCCAGTATCAGGACGGACGCCTCGTCGAGGTGTTGGCGAACAGATTTCTCGTCGATGCACAGGGATGTGCGAGTGCCGCGGGAGGCAGGACGCCGGGAGCGGCCGAACTCGGCGGTGATTTTTTCATAACGGTCGAGGATTTTTTCCACCTGCGTCAGGTAATACATCTGCACCTCGGTGGCGGTGTCAACACCGGTCAGACCGCCGCCGATCACCACGGCGGGTAGTCGCACCTGCAGGTTGGCGAGGCTCTCGCGTTTGGCCGCCCCCGTCAGTTGCAGCGCCATAAGAAAATCGTTGGCCTGGCGCATGCCGGGTGCGAGGCTTCCGGGAATCGGCAGCGCCTGCGGCAGTCCGGCGCCGACGGCTATAACCAGGTGATCGAAACCGAGCTTCCAGGCGTCTTCGACGGTGACGGTCCCGCCGAAACGCACGCCGCCGAATACCTGAAAACGCGGCCGGCGCATGAGGCTCAAATAAATCAGCTTAAGAAAATTTTTGTCCCAGCGCACGGTGATACCGTACTCCGCCACGCCGCCGAAGCCGGTCATGATGCGGGTGTCGAGTTCTTCCTCCAGGTCGGTGTAGTTACGGATCGGTTTGTCGATAAGATCCCGGGATAGCGGCTCGATCTTGAGGCCCTCGGTACCGACCACGGCGAATCCTTCCATGAGTAGGTGGTGCGCGAGCGTGAAGCCCGCTGGCCCCATGCCGGCGATCAGCACCTTGAGCCCGTTATAGGGTTTCGCCAGCCACTGGCGCGCGCGCAGCGGATTCCAGCGCGTGAGCAGGTCGTAAATCTCCACACCCCACGGCAGCGCCAGCACATCAGTGAGCACGCGCGTCTCGATCTGAGGAATGTTGACCGGATCCTGTTTCTGGTAGATGCAGGCCTTCATGCAGTCATTACAAATGCGGTGGCCCGTTACCGGACACATGGGGTTGTCCACCATGATCACGGCAAGCGCAGCCACCGTATGACCCTGGCGCTTCAAGGCGTGCATCTCGGAAATTTTTTCATCGAGCGGACAGCCTGTGAGCGTCACCCCGTGAAGGTCCATCCTCAGGCCCCTCGAAGGCTCGCCCTTCTTCTCCGGAAATCCCTTGGCGCAGAAATCCCCATCGTGGTCGTGGCAATAAATGCAGTAGTGCACCTCGTTTTGAATCTCGCGCACGGACATCCGCGGGTCGGTGAGCTTGAAGCCGTCCCGTCGGCGCCGGGTTTCAGGCGGGCCCTCAAAGCGTCCGACCGGGTCACCCTCGACGGGCCTGATTGGAACCAGGTTGGCGGGATTCCTGTTTTGTGGCAGCCGGAAGCTGGTCCAGCCGCTTACGGCCCGTTTACCCTCAGGGGTGGAGAGCGCGCGGACGCACCAGCGTGTCAGCTTCTCAACCGCCTCCGGGTCTGCCTGCTCATCGTCAAGCAGCTTTTTCCCGTATTCCGCCACCGCCAACTCGCGGTCGTCGGTATCAAGGCCGACCTGTTTGAGCGCCGCGCTGAGCCAGGCATCCAGCTCGGCGAAACGCTCGAGGTCTTCCTTTTTCGACAAGCGTCGCTTGGCGCGCTTTTGTACTAATTGTTTTTTGAAGACGAAAACCGGGTCGTAGGACAGAGTGTGGGCGCGCGTCTGCGCCAGTTCTTTTTGTATGCCGAAGAGCGCAGCAATAAATTTCTCCAGAATCGGGGCGCAGGCGAGCAGCAGTTCACTGATTTGCAGCGGCGTTAGTTTGTGGTCAGGACGCCGATAGGTGAGCAACGCCTCGTGAAGCTTCGTGTCCCTGGTACGGACCTCAGCGAGAAACTGATCATCAAGATTTTTAAGACTTTCTGACCTGAATAGTTCGGAAAAAGTAAAACCGTTGTTCAGATTAAGTTCGGCTTTGGACATGAAACCGCTCGATTCAAAAATTCAGAAAATCCATGTATCGGACAAAGCGTTGATTGAGGCCTTGATTCAGGTCAGAGAATTTGAGGGGCCTTATTGTATATTCTTTAAGTGATGGGTTGCACGGGAAAGGGTGTCAATAATGTTTATTAAGAGGCCCATCAATGGCACAAATACTCGCCTTGATCCCGCATGTGCAGAGACAGGGCATTTATTACACCCTTTAAAGGGGGCTGTAACAGGCGATATCCCGTCTATTTGGTTTTACAGGTATTGATCCCCAACACAACCCAACCCGGGCACCAGCCGATGGCGGCGGTGACAATCGGAATAATCCCGATCAGGCCGACCCAGCGTATGTCGCCTTGCAGGATAAAGATCAGGCTTAGGAGCACAATACCGATAACGATTCGGATCGCTTTATCTATGGGATGACCGACATTTTTTTCCATATAATCTACCCCTCAAGGTCAGGGTGATTGTCGAAATCAGCGTAACGCAGCGGCTGATTAGCCGCCAGGGCGGCCTAAGGTGTGAGGGGTAAAGCGTGATGTTGTGTGAGGGATTGTGTCGTTTTACTCTTCACTTCTCACCCAATTCCCGGACTTCCCGCCGGCCTTTGAGACCAGGCGAATATCCGTCAAGGTCATGCCGCGGTCTGCGCTTTTGCACATGTCATAAATCGTCAGCAGCGCCATTTCTACCGCCGTCAGCGCCTCCATCTCCACGCCAGTCTGCGCACGGGTCGAAACAGTAGCCTGGCAGTGAATGGCAGACTCTTTTGGGTGCATGGTGAAGCGGATTTCAATGGCGGCGATAGGAAGCGGGTGGCACAAGGGGATAAGTTCCGCGGTTTTTTTGGCGGCCATGATCCCCGCCACACGCGCTACCCCCAGAACATCACCTTTTTTATGGCCGCCCTCCTGGATCATGGCGAGCGTCTGCGGTTCCATGCGGATGGTCCCTTCGGCGGTCGCGGTGCGCGCCGTTTCCGGCTTGCCGCCCACGTCCACCATGTGCGCCTCACCTCTTGAATTGAAATGCGAGAGTTTACTCATGGCGGATGCGGGGCAGCATCTCCACCAGATTGCAGGGCGACGTTCTGGCGTCTATCTGGGGCAGAATGATTTTATCCATGCCCAAGCGACAGGCGCCGGTGGAGCCCGGCAGCATGAAAATAAGCGTGTCTCCCGCCACGCCGGCCACCGCACGCGACTCGATGGTGGAGGTGCCGATCTCTTCGTAGGAAAGCATACGAAAGAGTTCACCGAAACCCGGAATAGGCTTAGTGATTAGTGGTCCAACCGCCTCCGGGGTGATGTCGCGTTTAGTCAAGCCGGTGCCGCCGGTCGAGATAATCACCTGCACCGCCGGGTCTTTAATCCATTCCTGAAACTTCCCGTGCAGGCTGTTAAGATCGTCTTTCATGATCAAGCGTTCCGCCACGTTATGCCCGGCAGTTTTCAGGCGTTCGGCGATCAGGTCCCCGGAGGTGTCGTTTTCAGCCGTGCGCGTATCGGATACGGTTATCACGGCGACGTTCAATGACAAGAAGGGACGATTGGATTTTTTCATTGCGTCATTATTTTATCAAAAAATCCATCAGTTGTTTGCACTATAACCGGTATTTAAGGTAGTTGTCCTATGTTAAGTCTGGAAGAGGCCCAGGCCGAAATCTTAGCGCGTATCCAGCCCGCCCGGGAGACCGAGACCGTCTCGCTTGATCAAGCGCAGGGACGTTTTGTGGCGGCCGAGCTTCGGGCGCTCGTGGATAATCCCGCCTTCGACAATTCGGCAATGGACGGCTACGCGCTTAACATCGCTGACCTGTCGGCGCACGATTTTCGCTTGCCGCTCGCCGGAGAATCCAGTTGCGGCGATGTGCCGGACGTACTTCGGTCGGGCACGACCATGCGGATTTTCACGGGGGCGCCGCTGCCGGATGGCGCGGATACGGTGGTCATCCAGGAGGAGGTAAAGGCCGAAGACGGCGAAGTGGCGTTTCCCAAGAGTGTGCAGCCTGATCAGAACATCCGCCGCCACGGCGAAGATTTTCATCAAGGCGATCTTTTGTATGCTCCCGGTCGGAAGCTTACGGCTTATGATTTAGCATTAATATCTTCCGCAGGCATATCCACAATCCCGGTCTATAAAAAAGCGCGGGCGCTGGTGGTGGCCACCGGCGACGAGCTGGTCGCGCCCGGCGCGTCGCTCAAGCCCGGCCAGATATACGAATCCAACCGCCTCGCAACGCTTTTGCAGTTGCGGCAAATGAACATTACGGCGGTGGATGGTGGGACGCTGCACGATGACCCCGATGCGCTGCGCGCACTGCTTAAGTCCAACGCAGACTTTGATTTCATTATCACCAGCGGTGGGGTCTCGGTAGGCGATTATGATCTGGTCAAGCAGGTTTTCAGTGAGATTGGCGAGATCAATTTCTGGAAAGTACGCATCAAGCCCGGCAAGCCCGTCGCTTTCGGACGCGTGGGTGAATACACGCACTTTTTCGCCTTGCCCGGCAATCCGGTCTCGAGCCTGGTGACGTTCAAGCTCTTTGTGGAACCGGCGCTCATCGCTTGGCACCATGGGACGCCGCAGCCCCTGGAGCTTCAAGCGACCGCGGCCAATGGTTTCCGTCACCGCCCCGGGCGCACCGAGTTTCTGCGGGCGCGGCTGCAAACCGATAAGGGAAGGTTGATGGCGGCCGTGTTGCGCGGCCAGGGCTCACACATGCTGAGCCCGCTTCGGGAGACAAACGCATTTATTCGGGTGGATGCCGAGAGCAGCGGCTTTGATCAGGGAGATGCTGTGGTGGTGATCCCTCTGACTTTGGATACGTCCTAAACCTGTTCGCTCAAGATTCAGTTCGCCCGCTTGCGGCCCGTGAACATGGCGCGCACCAGGTTCTCGCGGTGCATCAGGCTCTCCACGATTACCCCCGCTATGTGTATTACAACCAGCAACAACGTAAGGTTGGCCAAGAATTCGTGGTCCTCTTCCAGCAGTTCATATATTCACTTGCCGACATTCTGTTCGTTGGCTCCGTGGTAAGCAGCGATCCCGGTCAAGGTGGTCACCAGCAGGAAGGCCAGCATAAGCACAATCATGGCTCCGCCTGTGGGGTTGTGACCGATATACCGTTTGCTCGGAACAACAGAATGTTAATGAGATATGTTTTTATTACTGCGAGCGATTTGATGAAATCAGAAAAGCGTGCGTGGCGTGTGCCGATAAATCCCCAAAGAATGTGAAACAAGACGAGTGCCAGGACTGTGTAGCCTGTAGCAACATGCAGGTCGAGCAAGTCATCTTCGGTAAAGTAGGCAATAGTAAATGCAACAACTAGCCTCCAGTGGAAAACCCGTACAAATAGATCCCAAACCTTTATTTCTTGATATGTATTCACAACAATTCCACGTGCAGTATCTATCAGATATATTAAAACCTTCCTGAACTAATCATATATTTGTAAATCGTCGAGGTTTAGCGCCAAGCGTTACTGCCTGTTAGACGTACCTCGAAACCGGACGCTCAGCGCCATGGGAGGGATTCTGGGTCGTGGAAAAACAAACCTAGGTAGCGCTTAGGTCAGGGTGTGAGCACTGCGGGCAAAGCGCCGGCACCACAAAAGCCCCTGCGGCGGCGCGGCAGATGGGCGCGAAGAGGCCTGTTGGCCGAAATGTATGTAGTTGAGTCAACGCCAACCCTTCAGCCCTTGTGGTTTTATGTTGCCGGGGTGAAATGAAATAAGTTAATGAAAATCAATAGGTCCAGCCACTATCTTCATACCAAAACACGATAAAGTTACCGGGCCGGCCGGTTTAATAGATAGCCGAATGCCTTTATGGCATGGGTTTTGAGCTATCTTTAAATCAATCAATAAGGGTGTTTATTGCGTTATTCCCTTGTTTTTTTTAATAGATTACGCGGGGTGCAGGAAAGCCCCAGGCTGATCACGCAGATCATCGGTACAATTCCTTTCTGTTTCTGCGTATCAGTATCCATGTGGGGAAAACTGTGGCCAGAAAACCAGTAACCAACTTGGCGGTGAATGCGCGCCGACCCAAGTCTCGCAAGAAAGCCCGGCGCGGCGAGGACGAACTGCTGCGGAACATCGCCGCAGGCGTCTCGGCCGCGACCGGCGACGACTTCTTCCGTTCCCTCGTACGTTATCTCGCCAAAACCCTTGGGGTGGATTTCGCCTTCGTGGGTGAGCTGACCGGTGAGGATAAACAAAGCGTCAACACCGTCAGCGTGTGCACCCGCAGCAAGATCGTTGACGATTTTCGCTACGACCTAACCCGCACTCCTTGTGAGAATGTCGTAACAACAAAAGGTTTATGTACCTATCCCCAGAACGTACAACAGCTTTTTTCGAAAGATCGTCTGCTTGCCGAGATGGGGGTAGAGAGTTATATGGGAACGCCGCTCAGAGCCACGTCGGGAGAGATCCTGGGCCTGATGGTGGTGATGGACAGCAAGCCGCTTGAAGATCCGAAGACAGCGGAATCGATGCTGCAAATCTTTGCTACGCGTGCCAGCGCCGAACTCGAGCGCAAGCAGGCCGAGGCGGCGTTGCGGGAGAGCGAGGCGAACCTCAGGACGCTGGCGGAAAATGCCAAAGACGGCATCCTGGTCAACATGGGCGGCAAACACGTCTTTGCCAGCCGGCAGCTTGCCGACATGCTGGGCTACACGGTTGACGAGCTGCTTGGCACCACCATCGATGATCTGGTTCATCCTGACCAGCGTGACTTTGTTAAGAAAAGGCACGAACGACGGCTGGAGGGCGAATCAGAACCGGATCAGTATGAGTTGGTTTTTGTCGATAAGCAGGGAGAAAGCATTCCCACGGAAATTACGGTTTCAACCTCGGTATGGCAGGGACAACCGGCCGGCATTGTGATTGTCCGGGATGTTCGGGAACGCAAATGGGTGGATGAAGAACTCGGAATCCGCGCGCGCCAGCAGGCGGTGGTGGCCGAATTGGGGCAGCATGCCTTGGCGGACATCGGCCTTGATACGCTGATAGACCGGGCCGTGGGGCTCGTGGCCGGCACCTTGAAGGTGGAGTACTGCAAGGTCCTGGAACTGCTTCCAGATGGCAACACGCTTCTCCTGCGTGCCGGTGAGGGATGGAAAAAGGGGCTCGTGGGCCGTGCCGTTGTGGATGCCGGCATTAATTCCCAGGCCGTCTATACATTGCTTTCCAGTTCGCCGGTGATCGTCGAAGACCTCCGGACCGAGACGCGGTTCAACGGTCCGACCCTGCTTCACGACCACGGCGTGGTCAGCGGCGTGAGCGTCATCATTCATGGCAAGGAGCGGCCGTTTGGTATTCTAGGTGTCCATACCAAAACATTGCGGCGCTTCAGCAGGGATGACATCAATTTCCTACGGGCGGTGGCGAACGTCCTGGCGGCAGCGATCGAGCGAAAGCAGACAGAGGAGACGCTGCGCAAAAGCCGGGCGAGCCTGGCCGAGGCCCAGCGCATCGCCCGTGTCGGCAATTGGGGTTGGGAGACCGTTACCAATGACCTTTACTGGTCGGATGAGGTCTACCGCATCTTCGGTCTAGTGCCCCAGGAGTTTGAAGTTACCTACGAAGCGTTTCTGAAATCCGTGCACCCCGAAGATCGGGAACACGTTAAGAAAGCGGTTAACGAAGCCCTGTACGAAAATAAGTATTACGATATTGATTTTCGGATTGTGCGCCCAGACGGCGAGGTCCGTGTTGTTCACGGCCAAGCCGAGGTTACCCGCTATGAGTCTGGCAAACCCATCCGTATGGTGGGAACCGTGCAGGACGTCACTGAGCACAGGCGAGCAGAGGAGGTACTCAGAGAGTCAGAGAAAAAATACCGTGACCTCGTCGCTAACGCCCTTGTAGGGGTATATAGAAGCAATCTTAAAGGCGAGACTCTTTATGTCAATGATGCCCTGTTAAGGATATTCGAATATGATTCAGTTGAAGAAATAATGGCGGTTGGTGTTTCAGCACTGTACCGCGATAAAAAGCGCAGAGATGTTTTAATCGAAAAGCTTAAGAAAGTATCCAAAGTTAGCAATTTCGAAGTCGAAGTAGTTACCAAGACAGGTAAATCCAAAACCGTCCTTTTGAACGCCACGCTTGATGGCGATGTCCTATCAGGAATGATTATGGACATAACTGAACGCCACCGGACCGATGCGCAATTGCGGCTGCAAGGCGTTGCCCTAGAGGCGGCGGCCGACGGCATTGTCATCACGGATCAGGGTGGGAACATCCAGTGGGTCAATCCGGCCTATACCCGGATGACCGGGTATAGGCTCGACGAGGTGGTGGGTGAGAATCTACGAGTATTGAAATCCGGCAAACAGGACCAGTCATTCTATAAACAGCTGTGGGACACCATCCTTACCGGGAAGAGCTGGTACGGTGAGCTGATCAACAAGCGCAAGGACGGCAGCCTGTACCCCGAAGAGCAATCCATCACCCCGGTGTTGGATAAGAATGGGGAGATCGCCCACTTCATCGCCATCAAGCGAGACATCACTAAACACAGGCAGATCGAAAACGTAACCGCCCGTTTGGGTCGAATCCTAGACCAGTCCGCGAACGAGATCTACGTTTTTGATGCCACTACGCTTCGCTTTTCCCAGGTAAGCCAGGGCGCCCGTGAAAATCTCGGCTACTCCATGGAGGAATTGGAGAGCCTGACACCGGTTGACCTGAAACCGGAATTCACGCAAAAAATGTTCGCTAAGTTGATTGAACCGCTGCGCAACGGTGAGAAGGAGTATATCGCGTTCGAAACCGTACATCGGCGCAAGAACGGTTCGTTGTATCCAGTTGAAGCCCGGTTGCAATTGTCTCATAGGGAAACGCCCCAGGTTTTTGTTTCCATTATTCAGGACATCACGGAGCGCATGCAGACCCAGGAACGGCTGCATCATCTTGCCCATCACGATGTCCTGACCGACCTGCCGAACCGCATGTTGTTTATGGATCGGCTGGAACATGCCTTGTCGCGCGCCCGCCGGGCCGGGTGCCTGGTGGCCGTTCTTTTTCTGGACATGGACCGGTTCAAGATCATCAACGACACCCTGGGGCACGATGTCGGGGACCGCCTGCTCCAGGCATTTGGGTTGCGCCTGTGCGCCTGCGTGCGTGACGGGGACACGGTTGCTCGGCATGGAGGCGACGAGTTCGTCATTGTGCTTGAAGATGTCGCGACGGTTGATGATGTGCCTGCTATGGCGAGGAAAATCCTGAACACCCTGGCGCAGCCGTTTCAAATAGACGACCGTGAGTTGTTCATGACCAGCAGCATCGGCATCAGCCTCCATCCCAGCGACGGACAGGATGCCCCAACGCTCCTGAAGAATGCCGATACCGCCATGTACCGCGCCAAGGGTACGGGCCGCAATACCTACCAATTTTATTCCGCGGACATGAGCGCCAAGGCCTTCGAGCGGCTGACCCTGGAAACCAGCCTACGCCATGCGCTTAAGCGAGAGGAATTCCTGCTGTATTACCAGCCGCAAGTGGATATGGGCACCGGCCGCATCGTCGGCGTCGAGGCATTATTGCGCTTGCAGCATCCGGATCTGGGATTGGTGTTGCCCGGGGATTTTATTCCATTGCTGGAAGATACCGGTCTTATTGTTCCGGTGGGGGAATGGGTCCTGCGGTCGGCCTGCGTCCAAGCGAAGACCTGGCAGCATGCCGGGCTCCCTCCGGTGAGGCTCACTGTTAATTTGTCCGCCAGGCAGTTCGCTGAACCCAATCTGACAGATGCAGTCGCCCGTGTATTGAAAGAGGTTGATCTGGATCCCGCATTGCTGGAGCTGGAGATTACCGAGAGTGTCATCATGCAAAATGCCCAGGCGACGATAGACACCTTGGCCGCGCTGGGAAACATGGGGCTTAGGTTTGCGATTGATGATTTCGGGACTGGTTATTCTTCCCTGAGCTACCTTAAGCGCTTTTCCATTAATACCCTCAAGATCGACCGCTCGTTTGTGCGCGACATTACCACTGATACCGATGATACCGCGATCATCACGACCATCGCCGCCATGGCGCACAATCTGAAGCTGAACGTCGTGGCCGAAGGCGTGGAGACGGAGGAACAACTTGCCTTCCTGCGGGCCAGTGGTTGTGATGGCTTTCAGGGCTATCTCTTCAGCCGTCCAGTGCCGACAAAAGAGCTTGCCCGTTTATTACAGCAGAAAATGGTTCCTAAAAACCGGGCTGGCGCCGCAGCGCGTGATTGAGATACAGCGCGAGGCTTAACAATAACAGCGCACCGGCCTGATGAGCCGCAGCGAGGGATACCGGCACTACATAGAGCAGGGTAGTGATGCCGAGCGTCACCTGAATCGCGAGCATGGCCAGCAAGCCGTGGAAGGCGATACGTGTCCGGAAGGGCAAAGAAACAAATCTTGCCAGCAGCCAGTAGGCTGGTATCACCAGACCCAGAAAATAGGCGATCAGGCGATGGTTGAACTGCACCGTCGCGATATTCTCGAACAGGTTGGCCCATACCGGCTGCATTGCATAAATTCCTTCTGGAATCCAGCGGCCGTTCATGAGCGGAAAGGTATTAAAGGCAAACCCAGCCCGGGTTCCCGCGACAAAGCCGCCTGACAGGATCATGATAAATATCAGGCCCGTGACTGCGATCCCGATGCGCCGTAGTCCTTGAACAGCGCTTCCCTCGTTTGAATAGAGCAGCCCGAGGGCTACCCAGAATATGTAGGCATATATAATCACCGCAAGCCCGAGGTGCGCCGTGAGGCGATAGGGACTGACGCGGGGGTAGTCCACCAACCCGCTTTTGACCATGAGCCAGCCAAGCAGTCCCTGTAGACCGCCGAGCACGAGCATAGTTACCAATTTAGGGATTAATGTTTTTTCGATTTTCTTCCGTATCAGAAAATACAGAAAGGGAACCAGGAAGACGAATCCGATCAGGCGTCCGAGCAGACGGTGTGCGTATTCCACCCAGAAGATGGATTTGAATGCATCGAGACTTATATCAAAGTTGATCTTGCGATATTCCGGCGTTTGTTTGTACTTGTTAAAGGTCTCTTCCCATTGTTGTGAATTCAGAGGCGGGATAACGCCCACGATCGGATCCCATTCGACGATCGACAGCCCCGAGTGGGTAAGCCGCGTCACGCCGCCCAGCACGACCATGGCAAAGATGAGGATGCAACAGATAAGGAGCCACGCGGCGATCTGTTTGTTGTTTCTCTGTTCGCCAGGTCGTGCCGTGGTCATATCTTCCGGTCCTTAAGAGCTGAAAGGTGGTAAAGCATCGCGACGGTTGACATTGCCAATAACCACACACTGGATGGTGATAGTGGTAGCTGGCGAATGAGCAGCCCATTTGCTTCTTGCAAGCCGCCCAGCAGGGAGCAGGGCGGAAGTATCGCATCCCTGCCATCGAGAACAAGGCCGGGTACGGACATAGTTGTCGGATACCCCGCCATACACTCCCCAGTGCAGCTCCCCGCCGGCATAAATATCTTTAATCGGTTCTGACTTTTTGATCGATATCAATCACGGCTTTCTTCATGGCTGGTAAAATTTATATAAAGAAGGTGAAACAGCACCACCGTCCCGCTTGGCCGAGATAGATACGACAATTTGTCTTCCCTATCAGGGCCCGGAATGCGGCGCCTGCACGGGTAGTTGTCTGGTACCGGGAGGCCTGCGTCATTAGAACCCAGAATCATCCGGATTAGTTCGATGTATACTGCGGGCAGGAGAGTTCCTCAAAGCGAACAAGCATCTGAGTTTGGTTTACGGTAACTGCCATGAACGAACAATTGACAGATCCCTTCGGTAGAAAGATTGAGTACGTGCGCCTGTCGGTGACGGACCGGTGCAACCTGCGCTGCTTTTATTGTTTGCCGAAAGGGTATAAGACTTTCGAGGAACCGGAAAACTGGTTGACCTTTGATGAGATCGAACGGGTCATTTGCGCCTTCGCAGAGCTGGGCGTTAACCGAGTGCGGTTGACCGGCGGTGAGCCTCTTTTGCGCAAAGACCTGCCACGGTTGGCAAGCACGTTGTCGGCACTGCCGGGTATCGAGGATCTGTCGCTGAGCACCAATGCGACATTATTGGAGCGGCATGCCGTTGACCTTCGGCGGGCCGGTATATCCCGTATCAATGTCAGCCTGGATTCCCTTAATCCTGAGCATTTTTCCCGAATCACTGGGGGACAACTACGGCCAGTCATCACTGGGCTGATGGCGGCAAAGAGTGCCGGGTTTGCGCCGATCAAAATCAACATGCTCGCGCTGAAAGGGGTAAACGACGACGAGTTCGAGGCCATGGTGATGTTCTGTCTCGAACACGGTTTCACCTTGCGCCTGATCGAGACCATGCCCATGGGCAGCACCGGCCACACCGCAAGCGACCATTATTTGAATCTGCAAGAAGTAAAGCGGAAACTGGCCAAGACCTTCGAGCTGATTCCCGGCGTGATGCCGGGTGGTGGTCCCGCCCGTTACGTGCAAGTTAGAAATACGGATCTGCGCATCGGTTTCATTACTCCTATCTCCCAGCACTTTTGCGAGACCTGTAACCGAGTGCGCGTGACAGTAGACGGTATCCTGTACCTGTGCCTGGGCCAGGAGCACAGCGTATCGCTGCGCCCCCTGTTGCGGGAGGGAATCAGTGACGAGGGATTAAAAGAGACGTTGGTCAAAGCCTTGGCCCTGAAACCCAAACGCCACGAGTTCCGGGAGAAGCCGCACCAAGTAATTCGACTCATGTCCGTGACCGGTGGTTAGTTCACTCTTAATCTAACTTAACGGCCCGGATCTCTGAAAAAACGCCGGGCATTGGTCAGGCGTACCCTTGCGGCCAGTCCCTCGGGCAACTGATTCAGCCAGCGTCGGCGGAAGCCCAGAAATTCCCCAATGCGTTCCCAACCGGTATCGGGTTCATCCCAACTGTGCAGGTTCTCCACCGGCCACACGGGATCGGAGCCGGTCATGAACCGATCCGGGTATTTCTCGATCAACGCTGTCCACTCGGGAAGTAATGCCCCGTTATCGTTGGTGATCGGTGAATCAATGTATCGCCAGGGGTCACGGGCGGAAAACTCGGTCCAAACATTCGGGCAGGCATGCATGAGCGCGCCGATTTGTTTGGCATCCAGAAGCCCGCCGGCATGGGCCCAGAGGAAACGCGCCCGCGGATATTTTTTACATAGCGGCAAGAAATAGCGATAGCTGGAGGTTTCGGTATGGATTAATACGGGCACATCGTGTTCGATGGCAAGCTTAATCAGTCCGTTTAACACCGGGTTGTTGCGGCTGGGGCCGCGTCCGGCGATTAGATGGAATTCGCCGATGCCGAAATAGTTTCCGCCGGCGAGCGCCTTGCGCGCCGCGCCCAACACCCGCTTGTCGTTGAACCAGCTGTGGCGCCGGTCGCCTTCAAGGTAGGGGCGATACAAGGGGATGATCCAGCCGCCGCCGGCCTCACGCAGTTTCAGCGCCAGTTCCGGCGGTGTGCTGGAGACGACGGCCAACACCACATTCTCCCGCTTCAGATAGTGAACCGCCTCTTCCGGGGTCGTTACCCCTTCCTGATCCCAGTTATAGTGCAGGTGCACGTCGGCGAAGGATTTCGGCGCCGTTACTGAGGCGCAGCCTCCGACGATGGCCAACACAAAGCTTCCTGCCAAGTAAAATAAGAAACGAGTTA
>FXBF010000361.1_pt1 | contig 15455 bp, 14 predicted proteins | sample 5335321 | NCBI WGS metagenome assembly FXBF01 (sample SAMEA103928391, study PRJEB20085) | sediment metagenome | isolation source: sediment
GGGGAAAGGAGGAAAGGGGGAAAGGAAAGTCAAAACAATGCCCCCCCTTTCCCCTATTTTTCTTAAGCAAAAAAAGCCACCAAAATGGAGGTCTTTTCCAAACTTTTTAGCGAGTCCCGCCGTTAAGAAGCCAGCTTTTCCTTAATCGTGTTAACAACTACATCGCTGGATGTTGCATTGACGTCCAGCAGCATGCCTTTGTTAGCATAAAAATCTACCAGCGGAGCGGTCTGCTCGTTGAAGGTGTCGAGGCGTTTGGTAATGGCCTCTTCTGTCTCGTCATCACGCTGGATGGTTGGGCTGCCGCATTTGTCGCAGATGCCTTCAACTTTACTGGGCATGCTCCTGATATTGTAAATGGCCTGGCATTCAGAGTTGGAACAAGTTCTGCGAGTTGTCAGGCGGTCAAGGATGACATCTTTTGGTACATTCAGGTTCACTGCAAAATCGAGCGTGATGTTTAGTTTTTCAAGCAGGGTTTTCAGTTCCTCGGCCTGAGGAATGGTGCGAGGGAAGCCATCAAGCAGGAAACCGCTTTTGCAATCATCTTCCAGCAGACGTTCGCCCATGATGCCCATGATTAACGAATCAGGCACCAGCTCACCACGGGTCATGTAGCCCTGGGCTTCTTTACCTGGATCGGTGCCATCACGAACTGCACCACGCAGTATGTCGCCAGTGGAAATCTGTACTGAGCCGTCGATCTGGGTTAAAAGTTTAGCAACAGTGCCCTTACCGGCACCTGGTGCGCCTAAAAGAATAAGTCTCATGGAATGTCTCCTGTTTTCAGAAATATCTGTAATCGAAAAGTAAACCCGTCATTTTACCTTTCTTAATCTCAGACGTCATATTATTATTTTTTATACGACCTAACAGATTCATAGAGACTCTTAACTGACGTAAATCACACAAAACCATTCAATGAGAATGGTTGATCCCTGCCTGAATTTTGACCCGGTTATCATAGATATGGGCACCTCTATTAATTCATGAATAATCATCTTGAATCCAAAACCTGCCATCTCTGCGTTAAGAACCTTCGCAATAGCTAGCTATTACGTGCGTTTCTTGCCTTGATCTGACAACTTTTGAATCCAATCTGAATTATCCAGAATTAATAGAGGTGCCCATATATCTTTTAACCACAATGACCAGTAAAAACACCTGCCATTCCATTGCATTTCGGCGGTCTGAAGGTGTGCATATTTAGTGGTTCTCGTGCTAGAATCTGCAGGTTTGTAGGGGTGTTCACAGAAGAGTCTATGGGGGTGCTATAAAAGGCGCTGCGGACATCTTATTTTATCGCCCAGTCGGCTCATGAAACGCGGAAACCACATGGAACCATTCGCCAAGGAAACACTCCCCAGCAACCTCGATCATGAGATGCGCCAGTCCTATCTGGACTACGCCATGAGTGTCATTGTCGGGCGTGCACTGCCTGATGTGCGTGATGGATTAAAGCCGGTTCATCGCCGGGTGCTGTATGCCATGCACGAACTCAATAACGACTGGAACAAGCCCTACAAGAAATCTGCGCGTGTGGTCGGCGATGTGATTGGTAAATATCACCCGCATGGTGATACGGCAGTCTATGACACCATCGTTCGTATGGCGCAGCCTTTTTCCATGCGTCACATGCTGGTGGATGGCCAGGGTAACTTTGGTTCGGTAGATGGCGATTCACCGGCGGCCATGCGTTATACCGAAATCCGACTATCGAAAATCGCGCACGAATTGCTGGCTGACCTTGATCGTGAAACGGTAGATTTCGGTCCTAACTACGATGAGACTGAAACTCAGCCACTGGTGATGCCGACCCGGGTACCTAATCTGCTGGTCAACGGTTCCGCAGGTATCGCCGTCGGCATGGCAACCACCATTCCTCCGCATAATTTGCGTGAAGTGATTAATGCCTGTCTGGCGATGATAGAAGATGAAGATATTGGCCTCGAAGGGCTGATGGAACATATCTCCGGCCCGGATTTCCCAACCGGGGGGATCATCAATGGCGCTACCGGCATACTGCAGGCCTATAAGACCGGACGCGGCCGAATACACGTTCGCGCTAAAGTGGATATCGAGTCCATTGGTAAAAATGCTGATCGCAGCGCGCTGATCATCACCGAATTGCCCTATACGGTAAACAAGGCGAGATTGCTGGAAAAAATGGCCGTTCTGGTACGCGACAAGAAAATCACCAGTATTTCCGATTTGCGTGATGAATCTGATAAAGACGGTATGCGCGCTGTTATCGAACTGAAACGTGGTGAAGTGCCAGAAGTGGTACTGAACAACCTTTACCAGATGACCAGTATGCAACTGGTGATCGGCATCAATATGGTGGCACTGGTGAATAACCAGCCACGCCTGTTCTCGCTACGTGAAATGCTGCAGGAATTCATTCTGCACCGTCGCGAGGTGGTTACCCGTCGTACTATTTACGATCTGCGCAAGGCAAGAGATCGTGCCCACCTCCTCGAAGGCCTGGCGATAGCACTAAATAATATCGATCCGATAATTGCCCTGATCAAGGCGGCAGCAAACCCGGCCGAGGCGAAAGTACAGTTGCAGGAAAAAGACTGGGAGGCTGGCGTCGTCGCCAGCATGCTTGAACGCGCCAGTTCCGAGATGTCTCGCCCTGAGGGTCTGCCGGAAAATGTGGGCATGCTGAATGGCAAGTATCGATTGTCAGAGAAGCAGGCCCAGGCCATTCTTGATCTGCGTCTGCATCGTCTGACCGGACTGGAGCAGGAAAAGATCATCGCGGAATACGAACAGGTGCTGGGTCGTATTGCCGAGCTACTGGAAATCCTCAATAATTTTGACCGCCTGATGGAAATCATTACTGAAGAACTGATCGAGATCCGTGATAAATACGCCGACGACCGCCGTACCGAAATCGTTCAGAGCTATGAAGACCTCACCGATGAAGATCTGATTGCTGAAGAGGACATGGTGGTGACAATTTCCCACAGCGGCTATGCCAAGGCGCAGCCACTGGAAGATTACAGTGCCCAGCGACGTGGCGGCCGTGGCAAGAGCGCGACAAAAGTGAAGGAAGAAGATTTTGTCGAGACTATGTTTGTCGCCAATACACACGACACAATTCTGTGTTTCTCTACTGTCGGCAAGGTGTACTGGAAAAAGGTATTCATGTTGCCACAGGCCGGGCGTATGGCACGTGGACGACCATTAAATAATCTGTTGCCACTGGAAGAGGGTGAACAGATCACCGCTGTATTGCCTATTCGTGAATACGAAGAAGATAAATACGTATTCATGGCGATGGCAGACGGGCTGGTCAAAAAGACGCCGCTAGTAGATTTTTCACGTCCCCGAAGCAGTGGAATTCGTGCTGTAGATCTGATAGGTGACAGGCGCCTGGTCGGCGTTGGTATTACAGATGGCAGTAAGGATATCCTGCTGTTTTCTAACTCGGGCAAGGCCGTAAGGTTTGATGAAACCAAGGTGCGTGCTATGGGCCGGACCGCTCGCGGGGTGCGCGGTATAAAAATGGCTGAGGACGATGCCGTTATTTCGCTGATAATAGTTGATACTGAAGAAGACTCCGAAAAATCGATACTGACTTCCACTATTCGGGGTTATGGTAAACGCACACTGCTGGAAAACTACCCACGTAAAGGGCGAGCGACCAAGGGTGTGATCTCTATCCAGACATCAGACAGAAATGGTGATGTGGTGGCAGCTGAACTGGTTGAGGAAAGTGACGAAGCGATGCTGATTACCAGCGGTGGCACATTAATTCGTACCCGTATCAGTGAGATATCTGTCATGAGTCGGAATACCCAGGGTGTGCGATTGATTGGTTTGGGTAAAAAAGAAGATCTGGTCAGCCTTGCCAGGGTGTGTGAGTCTGAAGACGAGAAAACAGACCAGGAATCAGAAAAGAGTGATGATTCAGAAGAACGGCAATCAGACGAATGATCTGTCATTGTGAACGTAGCGCGGTAATCTCATAATTTGATAACAGGCATAGAGATTGCTTCGTCACATCGTACCTCGCAATGATGAATAAACAAAACTTTCCCTTTTAAAGGGGCATTTTAAGAGAACATCAACATGAGCAGAATCTTTAATTTTAGTCCTGGACCGGCAACTTTACCACTGGCTGTACTAGAGCAGGCGCAACAGGAAATGACAGACTGGCACAGTACCGGCATGTCAGTGATGGAAATGAGCCATCGAGGCAAGGAGTTCATATCCATTGCAGAAAAATCAGAAGCCGACCTGCGTGAAGTAATGAATATTCCAGAATACTATAAGGTGTTATTTCTGCAGGGCGGGGCATCCAGCCAGTTTGCTATGGTGCCGCTCAATCTGATGGGCAAGGCGCGCAAGGCAGATTATTTTGACACCGGTGCCTGGTCTGCCAGGGCAATTAAAGAGGCTGCGCGCTATGGGCATGTGAATATTGTTGCCAGTAGCAAAGATGAATCTTATTCGACTATTCCTGATCGTGCACTCTGGGAACTTAATGAGGATGCCGCCTATGTGCATTTCACGCCGAATGAAACGATAGGTGGTCTGGAGTTTGATGCCGAACCCGAAACAGGTGACGTACCACTGGTAGCAGATATGTCATCATCCATCCTGTCGCGCCCTGTTGATGTGGAGAAATATGGAATCATCTATGCTGGCGCACAGAAGAACATCGGTCCGGCAGGCCTCACGATTGCTATCGTACGCGAGGATCTGGTCGGCCACGCGAGCACGAACACGCCCGCCATGATGGATTACGCTATTCACGACAAGGCTGAGTCCATGTATAACACGCCGCCTACTTATGCCTGGTATGTCGCCGGTCTGGTGTTTGACTGGCTACTGAAAAACGGTGGCCTTTCGGCTATGGCCGAGATCAACGAACGTAAAGCATCTGCTTTGTATGATTGCATCGACAATTCCGGTGGTTTTTATACAAACCCGGTCGACAAAACTTACCGTTCCTGGATGAATGTGCCATTTGTCATGGCAGACAAAGAACTTGATGCGGCATTCCTTGCCGGTGCTGCAGAGGCAGGGCTGGTGCAGTTAAAGGGCCATCGTTCCGTCGGCGGTATGCGCGCCAGCATCTACAACGCCATGCCGGAAGAAGGCGTGCAGGCGCTGATCAGCTACATGCAGGATTTTCAGCATAAGAATGGCTAAAGACAGTTTTACGTATTACGTTTTACGTATTACGGGAAAACATTAATCGTAAATCATAAATCATAAATCATAAAACGTAATACGTAATACGTAAGGGTTACTATGCACAAGATACAGACACTAAATAACATCTCCCCGGTTGGGCTGGAAAAACTGCCAAAGACTCTTTATGACTATGGTCCGGATGTAGAAAATCCCGAGGCGATTATTCTGCGTTCTTTCAGGATGCATGATATGGAGATACCCGAATCGCTGCTGGCAGTTGGGCGTGCCGGTGCCGGCGTGAACAATATACCGGTTGATAAATTGACTGAAATGGGAATTCCTGTTTTCAATGCGCCGGGCGCCAATGCCAATGCTGTTAAAGAGCTGGTGGTCGCAGGTTTGTTGCTGGCTTTTAGAAATATTACACCTGCCTGGGATTATGTTCGTGGACTGGATAGCAGTGACGTGGCGGCCATGTCAAAGGCGGTTGAAGAAGGAAAGAAAAAATTTGCTGGTTATGAGCTACCAGGCCGCACCATTGGTGTAATTGGTCTGGGAGCAATTGGCCGCTCTGTGGCCAACGTCTGCCTGACCCTGGGAATGAATGTCGTTGGCTATGACCCCAGCCTGACGGTGGAAGGTGCCTGGAAACTGTCATCAGCGGTGGAACGGGCCAATAGTCTCGAAGTATTACTAAATAAAGTAGATGTTGTCACATTCCATGTTCCCTTGATTGATGTCACACGAAACATGATCAATGATGAACGGCTGGCTTTGATGAGACCGGGTTCGGTAATACTTAATTTTGCCCGTGATGGCATTGTTGATGACGAGGCAGTATGTCGTGCAATAAAAGCAGGTCGAATTCAGTCCTATGTCTGTGATTTCCCCAGTCCTGAACTGGCTGGCTGTGACAAGGTCATTGCATTGCCTCATCTAGGCGCATCAACCACCGAAGCTGAGGACAACTGTGCCATCATGGTAGCGAATCAGTTGAGAGACTTCATTGAAAACGGCAATATTACAAATTCTGTCAATTTCCCTGATGTGCAGATGGCAAAAGAAGCCGTCAACCGCCTGGTTGTAACACATGCAAATATACCGAATATGCTGGGGCAAATTTCTACCACAATGGCTGATAATGAAATCAATATCCGCGATATGATTAACCAGAGTCATGATGAAATAGCTTACACTCTGGTCGATACGGACAGCGTCATTCCTGATACAGCAATGAAGGCCGTCAGGAAAATAGAAGGTGTAAAAAAGGTACGTGTGGTTTAAGGAACCTCTGGTATGCTCGGCTTATGAGTACATCTGTTAATGATTTGAAACAACTGCGTGAGCGCATCGATGCGCTGGATGAGAAAATTCTCAGCCTGTTTAATGAGCGGGCAGGGATTGCTGTTGATGTGGCTGAAGCAAAACGTACACAGGGTGAAACCGGAAGTTTTTACCGACCTGAACGTGAGGCTGATGTATTGCGGCATGTCATCGAGCAAAATGAGGGTCCGTTAAATGACAAGGATGTGGCACATATGTTTCGTGCCCTGATGTCTGCCTGTCTATCTGCTGAGGCCCCGCTGACGGTGGGCTTTCTCGGCCCGGAAGGAACCTATTCACACGATGCTGCGCTAAAGCACTTTGGTTATGCCATAAAAATTAAACCGTTATCCTCTATAGATGATGTGTTCCGTGAAGTGGAAGCGGGGACTGCAAATTTTGGTGTCGTGCCAATAGAAAACTCAACTGAAGGGGTGATCAGTAATACGCTGGACAACTTCATTGATTCCGCGCTCAATGTTTGTGGTGAGGTTTCTCTGCGTATTCACCACCATCTGCTGACGACATTAGATTCCTTGCAGACGATCACTCGTGTCTATTCACACCAGCAGTCACTGGCCCAATGCAGAAGGTGGCTGGCAGCAAATCTGCCCTATGTGGAACAGGTAAATGTGAGCAGTAATGCCGAGGCAGCCAGGCGTGCTGCAGAGGATTCCACCGCAGCGGCGATTGCCGGTGAGCAGGCCGGTGAGCTGTATCAGCTGGCATCACTCGTTTCCAGTATTGAGGATGACCCTAACAACACCACGCGTTTTCTGGTGATAGGTAATATCGATACCAGTGCGACCGGTGATGACAAAACCAGCATCATGGTTTCTAGTCAGAATGAGCCAGGTGCCCTGTATAAACTACTGGCACCGTTGGCACACCACAAGGTCAGTATGAGCAAAATTGAGTCGCGGCCGTCACATAGCGGGTTATGGGAATATGTCTTTTTCCTTGATCTGGATGGACACGTTTCTGAACCGGCGATTGCTGAAGTTCTGGAAGAAATTGGCCAGCAGGCAGTGATGCTTAAGCTACTGGGTTCCTACCCGAAATCTGTACTCGACCTGTGAGAATGAATATCCCCGATCTGGTCACCCCGGGTGTCCGGAAAATTATCCCTTATCAGCCCGGCAGACCATCAGAAGAGGTGGCTGCTGAGTTTGGTATTGCTAAACCCGTCAAGCTGGCATCCAATGAGAACCCTCTGGGGCCTTCGCCACTAGCCATCAAGGCGATGCAAACAGTCCAGAATCTTGCGCGCTATCCTGATGGCAATGGTACCGCATTAAAATCGAAAATTGCTGCTCGCCATGACCTTCACGCTAGCTGCATCACGCTGGGTAATGGAACTAATGACATCCTGGAATTTGTTTGCCGGGCATTTGTAAATCCGGGTGATGAGGTGATCTTCAGCCGTCATGCCTTTGCCGTATATCCATTAGCAACACTGGCGGCAGGCGGCAAGCCGGTGGAGACTCCGGCGCTTAACTGGGGCTGTAACCTTGATGCTATGCTGCAGGCTGTGACGGACCGCAGCAAATTGATTTTTATTGCTAACCCCAACAACCCAACCGGCACCTGGCTGGTAGCAGCAGAGTTGAAGTCGTTTCTTGCAGAAGTCCCCGAACACGTAATTGTTGTGATTGATGAGGCCTATGCGGAATATGTCACTGTTAGCGATTTTCCCGACTACCCGGACTGTACACAATGGCTGGAAGACTGCCCGAACCTTCTGGTGACCCGCACCTTTTCTAAAATATTCGGCCTGGCTGGCTTGCGTGTGGGTTATGGGGTGTCATCTCCGGAGCTTGCTGATTATCTCAATCGTGTACGCCAGCCTTTTAATGTAAATTCGCTGGCGCTGGTAGCTGCGAAAGTGGCACTTGATGACGAATCACATCTTAGGCTAAGCAGAGAAATGAATCAGGCAGGACTGTCGTATTTTAAGGATGCCTGTAAATCGAGGGGGCTAAGCTACATCCCATCGGCAGGCAATTTCCTGGCCATAGATTTTTCACGACCAGCACAGGATTTGTTTGAGGCGATGATGCAGCAGGGTGTCATCGTCAGACCGATTGCAAATTACGGTATGCCTGACTTTCTGAGGGTAACAATCGGTACTGAAGATGAAAACCGACGATTTATTGAAGTGCTGGACAGGGTGCTGGAAACTGGAGTGTTAGAAGCGAATGTCTGAATGCAGTCTTGGACATGTGGTTATTATTGGCGTTGGTCTGATCGGCGGCTCATTGGCGCGTGTACTCAAGGCTCATGATGCGGTTAGTCAGATCACTGGTGTGGCGCGCAGTCAGGAAACTTTGGATCTGGCTCTGCAACTTGGCGTGATTGATCACGCAGAAAACGACCCCGTGCAGGCGATGAAAGATGCTGATATGGTGGTACTGGCTACCCCGGTGTCAACCATAGGACCAATATTAAGGGCAATTGCCGATGTTATTCCTGCCCATTGCGTGGTGACCGATGCTGGCAGCGTAAAAGGCAGTGTGGCGGCTGCTGCGCGTGAGGCACTGGGCGAAAAGATTGATTGTTTTGTGCCCGGGCATCCGATAGCCGGCACAGAGAATTCCGGTGTCGCCGCTTCATTTGCCGAATTGTTTGTAGATCACCGGGTGATCCTTACGCCGCTGGCAGAAAATGCTGAGACAGACATTCAGCTGGTGCAGGCGATGTGGGAGGTCTGTGGTGCCAGAGTGGTCAGGATGTCGCTAGAAGACCATGATGCGATACTGGGAGCTACCAGCCATCTCCCCCATTTGCTGGCTTTTTCACTGGTGGATTTCCTTTCCCAGCAGGACCGCCACGAAGAAATATTCGCCAATACAGCCGGTGGCTTCAAAGATTTTACCCGCATCGTTGCCAGCAGCCCTGTCATGTGGCGCGATATCTGCCTGGCCAACCGCGATGAACTGATTCCCCTGCTCGAGTCGATGGAGCAGCAAATAGCCAGCTACAGAGAATTGCTGGAAAAATCTGATGGCGAGCAGCTGCAGCAGGCATTCCAGCGCGCCAAAACAGCACGTGACAATTTACCTGAGTTAGCAAAGGCGGGGAATGATGAATAGTCCCTGTTTGTGGGGTAGCGGGTGAGTAAATGCTTCAGGATTCGTCCCGGTGGTAAATTAACAGGCACCATTCGTATTCCCGGTGATAAATCCATGTCACACCGATCGGTGATATTGGGTGCGCTGGCAGAGGGTATTACCCATGTCAGGGGTCTGCTGGAAAGTGAGGATGTCCTGGCAACGATTGCGGCCTTTCGTGCAATGGGCGTCAACATTGAGGGGCCGGATGAAGGCCGGCTGGTGATCCGTGGAGTGGGACTACACGGGCTGAGACAACCACAGAATGATCTGGATATGGGGAATTCAGGTACTACGATGCGCCTGTTATCTGGCCTGCTGAGTGGGCAGTCGTTCTCTTCCTGTTTAACCGGAGATAAATCTCTGTCTGGAAGACCTATGCGCAGAGTTGTGGATCCATTGACCGAAATGGGTGCGAAAATCAGCACCGATGAAGACGGTACCCCGCCATTGCAAATTAATCCAGTAAATGGCTTGTCTGCCATCGATTATCAGATGCCTGTGGCCAGTGCACAGGTAAAATCCTGCTTGCTGCTTGCTGGTCTGTATGCCGAAGGTAAGACCTGTGTGACAGAACCTGCACCAACCAGAGATCACACAGAACGTATGTTACGAGGCTTTGGCTATCCCGTCACCAGTAATGGCTCCAGGGTATGTCTGGAACCGGGTTTTCGCCTGACAGCGACCGATATGGTGGTGCCAGGAGATATTTCTTCTGCTGCATTTTTCATTGTCGGTGCATCCATCGCACCGGGTTCCCGGGTCGAGATTAAGAACATCGGTATCAACCCAACACGAACAGGAATTCTCTTTATACTCAAACAGATGGGTGCGGATATTGAACTAAAAAATGAGCGAACTGTGGGGGGTGAACCAGTGGCAGATCTGGTGATTCAGTCCGCACCCCTGCATGGTATACCTATTGATGAAACCCATGTGCCGCTGGCCATCGATGAGTTTCCAGCCATTCTTATTGCCGCGGCTGTGGCCAGCGGAGAGACCATTCTTAGCGGGGCATCAGAACTCAGAGTAAAGGAATCAGATCGCATTGCGGCAATGGCCAGAGGCCTGACCAATATTGGAGTCAACGTTACCGAAACTGCAGATGGCATGTGTGTGCAGGGTGGCCAGATTCAAGGCGGCTCGGTAGACAGCCATGGCGACCATCGCATAGCCATGGCCTTTGCTATGGCTGGACTTTTAAGCCACACGGAAATGGTTATCGATGATTGCGACAACGTTTCCACATCTTTTCCTGATTTTCAGTCTCTAGCTGAAGGTTGTGGTCTGGGCATCACAGTCATTCGAAAATGACCAACATCCCGGTCATTGCTATCGACGGCCCCAGTGGCTCAGGCAAGGGAACGGTCAGTCAGCAACTGGCGACCAGTCTGGGCTGGCATTACCTCGACTCGGGTGCGATTTATCGGACACTGGCCTATGCTGCTGTGCTGGCAGGTCTCGATTTGAGCAAAGATAAGGAGAAAATTGTTTCGTTGGCGCTAGAGCTTATACTTGCTTTTAAGCCTGCTGCTGATGGTGGTGCGGATGTGCTACTCGCCGGGACAGATATTTCAGCTTCGATTCGTACTGAAGAATGTGGTGCGATGGCTTCAAAGCTGGCTGCAGATAGCGACATCCGGGCGGCACTGCTGCAGCGGCAGCGAGATTTTCGCCAGCCACCTGGGCTGGTTGCCGATGGTCGGGATATGGGAACGGTGGTCTTTCCGGATGCCGCGTACAAATTTTTTCTCACCGCTTCCGCCCAAATAAGGGCTGAACGACGATATAAGCAGTTGAAGAATAAAGGAATAAGTGATAGCATCCCGCGTCTTTTTACGGTGATTTCTGAGCGCGACGCACGTGATGCGGGACGCACGAATTCCCCTTTGACTCCCGCAGCAGACGCGATTGTGCTGGATACGTCCGAAATGAGCCTGGAACAGGTGATCGGGCATGTCAGGCAGCAAGTCGGGTACCAGGGTCTGTAACGGTCAGGATGTTCGCCTGTTGGGCGTTCTGGTCAGCGGATAACTTTAACCAATGCCTACTAATACTCTGTGGGCCGTACCCGATGCAATCAAACCGAGTTGTATTTAAACCATGAGTGAAACATTTGCTGAATTGCTGGAACAGAGCCTGTCGAAGGCGGAGATGCGTTCCGGAGAAGTAACGATCGGACAGGTCGTTGAGGTCAATGATGATTATGTAATCGTCAATGCCGGTCTGAAGACCGAGGGTGAAATCCCTGCGGGTGAATTCAAGGATGCCGATGGCGTACTAACAGTAAAGATAGGTGACGATGTAGAAGTTGCTATCGAGTCAATTGAAGACGGTACAGGTTCAACCCGCCTGTCCCGTGAAAAGGCTATCCGTGCGCGTGCATGGGAAGACCTTGAGAAAGACCACGAGAAAGATGTCATTGTTGTCGGTCGCATCACCGGTAAGGTCAAAGGCGGTTTTACAGTTGGCCTCGGTACTATCCGGGCCTTTCTGCCCGGCTCGCTAGTTGACGTGCGTCCAGTTAAGGATGCAACCTACCTCGAAGGCAAGGATCTGGAATTCAAGATCATCAAGATCGATCGTCCGCGAAATAATGTTGTTGTTTCCCGCCGCGCCGTGGTTGAGAAAGAGCTGACTGCAGAACGCGATGCACTGCTGGAAAATATGGAAGAAGGTCAGCTGGTTAAGGGTATTATCAAGAACCTGACCGATTATGGTGCCTTCGTCAATCTCGGCGGCATCGATGGCTTGCTGCATATCACTGACATCTCCTGGAAGCGCGTCAAACATCCTTCAGAAGTGCTCAATGTTGGTGATGAAATTGAGGCGCGCGTGCTAAAGTTTGATAAGGAACGTAACCGTGTTTCACTTGGCCTTAAACAGACTGAGGAAGATCCATGGGGCGATCTGCCGCGTCGTTATCCTCGTGATACACGCATTGTCGGCAAGGTCACAAACGTGACCGATTACGGTGCATTTGTAGAAATTGAAGACGGCGTTGAAGGCCTGGTTCACGTTTCTGAAATGGACTGGACCAACAAGAATATTCATCCTTCCAAGGTTGTTCAGGTAGGTGATGAAGTCGAAGTTATGGTACTGGACATTGATGCAGAGCGCCGTCGCATTTCTCTCGGCATGAAGCAGTGTTCGACCAATCCATGGGAAGCTTTTGCCGCCACACACAACAAAAATGACAAAGTATCGGGCAGCATCAAATCTATTACCGACTTTGGCATTTTCGTTGGACTGGATGGTGCAATTGACGGCCTGATTCACCTTAGCGATCTGTCATGGGAACGCCCGGGTGAAGAAGTCGTGATGGACTTCAAGAAAGGTGACCAGGTAGAAACCGTCATTCTTGCTATTGATGCAGAACGAGAGCGTATTTCACTGGGACTGAAACAGGTTGAAGGTGATCCTTTTACCACCTTTGTTGCCAGGCACGGCAAGGGCGCTGCTGTTAAGGGTACCGTAGAAAGTGTTGACCCCAAGGGAGCAGTCATTAAACTGCTCGATCTGGTTACCGGTTATCTGCGTGTTTCCGAGATTTCGCAGGACCGGGTAGAAGATGCACGCAGCGTGCTCAATGAGGGGGATACTATTAAAACAAAAATCACTAGCATAGATCGCAAGAGCCGCAGGATTTCTCTTTCTATCAAGGCGCTTGAAGCTGAGGCAGAAAGCGAGGCGGTACGCGAATACTCAGCCAAACCAGCTGGCGGTACGACCTCACTTGGTGATAAACTTAAAGAACAGTTGTCAAAGAAATAAATGATAAACAGGTGCACCGATGTGTGTGCCAGGGTACTAACGACGATGACAAAATCAGAACTTATTGATTTGCTCTCGGCTGACCAGAATCAGCTTGGCTATCGTGATGTTGAACTGGCAGTTAAAGTAATTCTTGAATGTCTGACTAGCGCACTATCCAGCGGAGAAAGAATCGAAGTGAGAGGTTTTGGCAGTTTCACTTTGCATCATCGTCAAGCGCGTGTAGGGCGCAACCCTAAAACAGGTAATTCTGTGATCGTGCCGGACAAGCATGTACCACACTTTAAGCCAGGTAAAGAGTTGCGCCAGCGTGTTGATATGCCCTGATTTTGTAGATTGACACAACCCACACAAAACCCGCCACTTGCAATACGGCGGGGTTTTTTATAATGCCATTTCCCTTCTGTATAGGTAGAATGCCTAAGGAGCCACTGACCACATGGCATGTGATCAGAGGCTCCTTAATGCATTCTGCAAGGAAGTCGATATGAAGCTGTTTTTTTATTTATTGCTGTTCATAGTTATTGTGGCTTTCGGGCTAACATTTTCCCTCAAGAACCCGCAGCTGGTTGAGCTCAATTACTACCCGGATATTGCTGTATCCGCGCCGCTGGCGGTTGTCCTGCTGGTAACTTTATTGCTGGGAATGGTAATCGGCATGCTGACAACCGTAATGCCACAGTTGCGTAAGCGCAGGGAATTACAACGGGCAAAGAAAGAAATTCGTAAGCTGAGCAACGAACTTCAGCAACAGAGCCCCTTGCAAGTCGAGGATTCTATCTGAAGTGCTAGATGTCACGTGGTTACTATTACTGCTGCCGCTTGCCGTAATTTCTGGCTGGATTGCCGCTCATCAGGACCAGCGATCTAAAAATCGCAAAGGTACAGGTGAAATCCCTTCGGATTACTTCAAGGGTCTAAATCTCCTGCTCAACGAGCAGCCGGACAAAGCCATCGAGGTTTTCATAAAGGTGCTGGAAGTCGATACTGAAACTGTCGAAACGCACCTTATGTTAGGCAACCTGTTTCGTCGTAGAGGTGAGATTGAGCGCGCAACAAGGATTCACCAAAATTTGATTGCGAGACCTAAACTGGATCGCCTTCAGCGCAGTCAGGCACTGTTTGAACTGGCTCAGGATTACCTGAAGGCAGGTTTGCTGGACAGGGCCGAGGACCTGCTACTTGAATATGCCGAAATTGAGAAAGATCCTGAGGCTGCCTTACGGCAGTTGCTTTATGTTTATCAGCAGGAAAAGGAATGGGATCAGGCGATTGCTACAGCAAAACGTTTTGCCCGGGCCAGCGGTGAATCGGCCGATGAGATGATTGCCCATTTTCTCTGTGAAGAGGCCGAGGACGAAATCGACAGGAACAACCCCGACCAGGCTAAAATCTTACTGAAGAAAGCCTTATCAAATGACCCTGACTCAGTAAGGGCGAATATTCTGCGTGGCCAGATCGCACGGAATGCAGGCGATTGTAAAAAAGCTATTCGCTACTGGAAAAAGATTGAAAGCCAGGATCGGAGATATTTACCTGAAGTGCTGGGCCAGCTGTCTGAGTGCTACAAAGAAACCGGTAATCAGGATGGCTGGCTGCAGCTATTGAATGAAGCATTAGAAAAAGATCGGGCCATCCCGGTCATGTTAAAGCTGGCTGAAGAGATCGAAGCAAATGAAGGCTCGTCGGCGGCCCGTGAGTTTGTCATTGAAGAGCTGCGTCTACAACCCTCTATGCATGGTCTGTCCCGTATGATCCACCTTTCTGCCGTGCAGGCCGATGGTCAGTCGAAGTCTGATCTGGAAACCTTAGAGGCAATAATAGAGCGTGTTCTGAAGTCACGAAAGAACTATCTGTGTGAGCATTGTGGGTTTCGTGGTACTGCCATGCACTGGCAGTGTCCTGGCTGTAAGCGCTGGAATACGATTAAGCCGGTGTGGGATGATAGTGATGAGTAGGGTGGGGTTTGGTTTTTTTGTGCTGGCGCACGGCTGGGCCTCCTTTTTTAGCTGTTCTTTTTTATTTCTTTTCTTGAATTGATCCGTGCTTTTCGCCCTTCATGGGCGAGTATCTTTTCTTTGATGGCCAAAGACAAAT
>FXBF010000362.1_pt1 | contig 15455 bp, 10 predicted proteins | sample 5335321 | NCBI WGS metagenome assembly FXBF01 (sample SAMEA103928391, study PRJEB20085) | sediment metagenome | isolation source: sediment
CCGGTAGGCACCGGATAACACATAGTCCAGTGCCGACTGGGTATGGAATGCTTTCAGGTAGGCCTCGGTACGAAAAACTTCCCGACCCGGGGCATCGAACATCACCATGGTGGGCGCATACTGAATAGCCAGTTGCTTCGACCAATCAGCGGCACTGGTATCGACACCCCCCGGCGTCTGTACGGCTGTCTTTGACCACATGTCCAGCACCACCACATCGAAGCGTTTTAACAGCCCGGCACTCTCCTCGCGTTTGAGGATATCCAGGTGCAACTCATCACACGGCGCGCATTCCTTTTGTTCAAACAATACCAGCAGGGGTTTATCGCCGCTGCGACCGGCGAGCCGATACGGTTCCTGTAAATAGTCTTTGTCCTGATGCAGCACGCCGCTGGATGCCGGTGGTGACAGTTTTGCCCAGTACTCGCGGAAACTGAGTTCCTTTTCCTTATGCCGGCCCACATAATCGACCACGGCGGCAAACTTGTGCGGGGGGTAATACCCGTTCAGCCGCACCACCACCGCGCCCTGTTCATCCAGAAACAACAGGGTGGGGGTGAACATCACCTTCATATCCGCCGCAAACTGTTTCTCGCTGACGCTGTTACCGGCCAGATCCGTGACTTCACGATCGCCCCATATATTGATGGCAATGACATCCATGGCTTTACGGGTCTTGTCGCTGATGTCGCGCAGACCAAAATTGGTTTCCAGTAACTTTTTACAATAAGGGCAACCATCCTGGTAGAAATACAGCAGGACGCGCCTGTCCTGCCCGGCCGCTTCACTGATGTCTTCACGGATATCCAGAAAGGAGTGTTTGAACCAGTTCGGCTGCTCGTGAAAACCCGGATTTACGAGACCGGCTTGCAGGGTATCCTGCTGCTGAACCGGCTCCGCACCGGTCACTGCAAGAATTGCCATCAGCAGTAGGGCAACAAGAATTCTCAGCATCGTCAGAAAGATCCAGGGAAAGAGCGTCATCCGGTGGCAGAAGAGCCTATGGTGTCGAGCCGTCGCCGGAAGTGCAAGTCACAAAAGACGGAAATCCGGCTTTGCCGGCGGCAAGCCTGTGGCAAATATAACGCCGTTATTTTGACGCTTATATGGGCAGTCTGCACGGATCCACTTTTTTATTATTGTTTTTATTGAATTTATTGAATTCAGAACTTAATGGCATGATTCTGGCATTTCATTTGCCGTGCGAGTAATTGAAACGGGAACTCCTATGAACAAACCGCTGCACCATATCGCGAACAATTTGAATACTACCCCAGCTTCCGGGCACGGTTCGGTATTACGCGAGCTGACAGCACAGAAGTCATTGGAAATCACCCAGAGCCTGCAAACGAGTCTGGATCCAACGCGACTGATCGAGATGTTCAGCATGGAAGTCGGCGCGCTGATTGTTCACCAGGGCGTGCGTTACCGGAACGACGACCTGGCACTGGATATGAAGCTGGGTCGGCAAGCCCGCCATAGTTGCACCTACAACCTGAATATCGGCGATGAACCATTGGGCAAGCTCACCTTCCGCCGCGACCGGAAATTCGCCGACACTGAAATCGAGGCACTGGAACAACTGTTGTGCAGCCTGCTGTACCCGCTGCGCAACGCGCTGCTTTATCAGGATGCCCTGCAGCTGGCGCAGAAGGATCCGCTGACCGGTATCTGTAACCGCGCCGCACTGGACGAAATGATGCAACGCGAACTCAGCCATGCCCGGCGTCAGGACTCCAGCTACGCTTTACTGATTCTGGATATCGATCACTTCAAGAGGATCAATGACAAGTATGGACATATTATCGGTGACTGTGCACTGAAAGCCGTTGCCAACATGATAGGCTCCTGCAAACGGGACGGAGACCTGTTGTTCCGCTACGGGGGCGAAGAGTTTGTTGTCCTGATGCGTGACACGGACCTGGACGGCTCATACCTTCTGGCCGAGCGAATTCGCGCTGTTATTGAGGCCACTCCCTGTACCTGCTCGGGGGCTGACCTGGATATCAGGGTCAGCATCGGGGTAAGCGTTCTGCAGAAAGACGACAGCCCGGTTTCATTGTTTGCGCGTGCCGACCAGGCCTTGTACAGCGCCAAGAGAAGCGGGCGTAACCGGGTCTGTGCTGCCGAGCCGACTGAAGAAATCAAAACCGGTTCTTTATAGACGAGCAGATTGCCGCGCTTTGCAATGACGAAAATTTTGAATTAATCAGGGGGTTCCCTTAAAGGAGAGAACCCGGTTTCGGCCCTGCAGCTTGGCCTGGTAAAGCGCCTTGTCCGCTCTGTCCAGTATTTTGACGGGGGTATCGCCGGAACAGACACACTCATAGCCGATGCTCACTGTGACATTGCCCAGCGGTTCGCCGGTATCGGTACGCTTCAGGTTACTTTCGTCGACCAGTTTGCGCACTGTCTCAGCTACGCTGCGCACACCTGCACTTGGCGCATTCTCGACAATGACCGCGAATTCATCACCACCAAAACGCGCAATCAGATCCTTGCCCTTGAAATTCTTCTTCAGTACCGATGCAATGTACTGCAGTATTTTGTCGCCTATCTGGTGACCGTGTTTGTCATTGATGTCCTTGAAGTGATCGACATCAATCATCAACAGACAGATACTTTTTAGTTCCTTCAGGGTTTGATCCAGGGATTCAGCCAGATGTTCGTCGAACGCACGCCGGTTGGACAAGCCGGTCAGGGGGTCATGGATCGCTTCCTGACGCACACGATCCAGCTCAGCCCTGAGCGTATCGATTTCAGTGGCACGTTCCTTCAGCGCACCGGCCACATGACGGTTGGACTCGGACATATTCCGGGTATCGCTGAGCAGCGTACGGACCACCTTGCGAATATCACGTATATCATCCGCATTTTTCAGCCGTGATGTACAACTTTTCAGCAATGCGCTGTATTTGGTGAGATCGAGACCGGCATCAATCACAATCTGGACAATATCCGCCAGCAGACGGCAAACCTCGGTCTCTATTTTTTCGAGCGCCTCTACACCAGGGGTGGCAACGTAACGCAGGAACAGGGTTTTTGCCTGTTCCGGGTCATACGTTGTTACGCCGGATTCTATCCTGTCCAGCTCTGCGACCAGCTCCTCCGATCGTCCCAGGTGGTATTCATACCAGAGCGCATAATTGATCGGATTCATGGGAATCTGCAAACGCGTCATCAGCGGAAACACCAGGCGGGCTACTTCCTGGGCCTGGCTTATATCCTGTTGATAATCCATATCCCGCTGACCACTCTGTTCCGTCCGGTTTTTCGATACTGCTTTCTGAAACTGCGCCCTTACATGCGAGTGGTTATTACATACCGCCGTCGAACAGCACGACAATCGAAATAATACTGCCCGCGATCAATACCGCACCCATTGCTATTGCCGTATGTACCCTGCAATACCTGCAGGCCGCACATCTTTTAAATTTTTCCACTTGACCTCCCCGCACCTGGACAACCAGCCCCGTTTTTGAAGCCGCGTATATTAGCCGTTTCCGGCCAATTCAGTCAATTGCCCGGGTTCCGGCTACACCTTCTTCACGTCCAAATAATCGTTCGACAATGTCGATTTTATCGAATATGTTGTTTATAACGTTTTGCGGCCGGATGCCAGTCCTGTCAGGCAGAAGCTGGTGATAACCCCATCTCCTGGTAGAATTTTTATTACTGTAAATACAACAGATTATAAAAGATCGTCGAGCCTGTCCCGCAGTTTCCCGCGAGACCCGGGCAGCATGTGGTGTCGTGCCGGAGGAAAAACACCCGGGACCCGGGCCGTGAGCAACCGCCTATGCGGCTGGTGGCACGGCTCCAGCATTTGCAGGCGCCGCCTGTTACCCATACTTTTCATGTTGTTATTTTTCGCGGCCTTGTGTGAGGCTGCTTCCGGACCGGTAAAACTTGTTATCCTCTACCCTCAGGTCGATGGCGCCTACGCCAGGGTCTTCGACGAAATCGTGCGCGGTATCAAGGAACACGCCAGGATCTCTGCCAGTTCTTTTGCTGTTAACAACGAGACCAAACCGCAAGAGATCGAACGGTTACTGAAAAATAAATCTGCACAGGCTGTACTGGTACTCGGCCAGCGCAGCTATCGGCTGGCACGGCAATTGACCACTGGCTTGCCAACGGTAGTCGGAGCCGTGGTGACGCCCGTATACGAATACCCGACCATAAGTTTGAGCGGGGATCCTGATGTGTTTTTTACCCACCTCAAAAAACTGGCACCGCAGGTCAGGCGTGTTTTTATCGTCTATAGCGAAGCCAGCAGTGGCTGGCTGGTTCGAATAGCCGAAGTCGCGGCCAGAGCTCACGGTCTGCAGCTTGTCGCTCGCCCGGCGAAAAACCTGCGCGAAGCAGTACACCACTACCGGGCCATACTCAAAACCGCACAGAGCGACAGGGATGCCATATGGTTACCGATGGACAGGGTTGTCCCCGACAAGACTATCCTGCCGATTGCACTGGACGCCGCCTGGAAACGCCGCCTGGTCATCTTTTGCAGTAACCCCTTGTCCGTAAAACGGGGCGCATTATTCGCACTCTACCCTGACCACAGGCTGATGGGCCACGCCCTGGCAGAGCTTTCCGTCAAACAACTGCACGGCAACATTGAAGCACAGGTAATACCCACTCGTAATCTGAAACTGGCGGTCAACCTGCGCACTGCATCCCATCTGGGCCTGCGCTATACGCGCCAACAGCAACAAGGTTTTGACCTTGTTTACCCGGCACCTCGCTAAAACCGCCAGGAATCATGAAACGACTGTCCGCCACTTCCAGCACCATGAGCTTTCATCGCCAGCTGCTGCTGATATTTTCGGTCGGGATAACCCTGCTGGCCGTTATCGCATCGCTGACCACAGCCTGGGTAACCAGCCGCCAGGTCCGTACCCTGTTGATCACTGAAGGCCTGCAGATAACCGAGAACCTTGCGGAACAAAGCATACTGGCGCTGCTCTACGACAGTGGTGAAAACGCCGTGGACGCGGTACGCACCACGCTGGCATTCCCGGCTATAAAACAGGTAACTATTTTCAACGCTGCTCATCAGGCCATACTGGAGCAGGGAGAGAAACATTTTCCTGCGCTCCCGGATAACATCTTTAAAGAATCGGACAGGAGGGCACGCCTGATCGCCGAACTGCCTGGAGAGTGGCGTTTTCTTGCGCCGGTTTACACACCGGAAAATACAGAAGCAGAAGCGGGCGCTCTGTTTTCAGCACCTGCATCCAAACGGGAACTGCTCGGACACGTCTACGTTATTATGCATAAGGATACGCTGCGCGACATTCAGGCCGCCACATTCACCAATAATATGGCAATCGCTCTGGGCATCGCGGCCATTCTGATGCTGGTTCTGAGCGCCAGCCTCACGCGCCTTACCAGACCCCTGCATAGCCTGTCCAGACTTATGGGACACGCGGAAAACGGCGCAAAGGACGTATATGCCGAAGTACACGGCCCGCAGGAAGTCGCACACATTGCCAGCGCCTTCAACACGATGATGGCAAGCATTGCCGAACGCGACGCACGTTTGCGGGAACAAAACCTGCGACTGGAAACAGAAGTCTCTTTGCGGACCCGCGAGCTGGTGCAGGCACGTGATACCGCACTGGAGGCGAGCCGGCATAAATCGGAGTTTCTATCCAATATCAGCCATGAGCTTCGTACCCCGCTGCAGTCAATCATTGGCTATACCGACGTACTTATCGAAACGCTGGAGGATGAACACAACGGACAATCGTCGAGCGATCTCGAGCGGATCATGCGCAACGCCCAGCACCTGTTGTCACTGATCGACACGATTCTGGCCCTGGCCAAAATCGAGGCAGGGCGTATGGAACTGAATATTGAACGGGTTGAATTGCGGCAACTGCTGGCCCAGGCGGAGGAGACAGTAGCCCCGTTGATGAAAGCCAACAATAACCGTCTGCAGACCCGCCTGGAGGAAAGTGAAAATACGCTGGAAATCGATGCCGGAAAGACATTGCAGATTATCCTGAACCTGCTGAGTAACGCCATGAAATTCACCCGTGACGGCGAAGTGCTCATGCGCGCCCGGCACAGCACCTCAGAACTGGTAATCAGCATTGAAGATACCGGCATAGGCATCAGCCCGGAGCAACAGTCCATCATATTCGACCCTTTTCGCCAGGTCGATGGCAGCAGCACCCGCCACTTTCAGGGGACCGGACTGGGTCTGTCGATTACACAACGGTTTTGCCAGCTCATGGGTGGCACGATCAGGGTGGACAGCGAGTTGGGACGCGGGACGATCTTTACCGTCACCATTCCGCTGCCACTGCGAACCATTGACAGCACGCACGGCACCTCATTAGACAACCCGGTACGGGCTATACGGACCTGATATGACAACAGCGGAACCAGACATCCTGATTGTGAATACAGACGCCCGATCACGCCGGCAATTGCGGCAGACGCTGGAACAAAACGGATTCAGCAAGCTGTCAGAGGCCGGGACCGGAACGGCTGCTATCGAAACACTCAATCTGATGGCCATTGATGTCCTGATTACCGACATCCCTTTGCAGGATCTGGACGGCTGGCGGCTGACCCGCCTGGTCCGCTCGGGTGTTCTCGGAACCGCCTCCGATATCCCGATCATCATTGTTTCCACAACATACAGCGAACGCATTGCAGAAATAACAGCCCGGGAGTTCGGGGTAAACCGCTTTATCAGTTTTGAAGAATTACACAGGCTGCCCGCAGTGCTGCGGGAAATCCAGACCGGAGGAACCGCCCTGCCGAGGCCAACGCTGCTACTCATCGAGGATCACCCTGACACTACACGGTTGGTCAAACGCGTATTGGAAAAACGTTTCGACATCGAAACCGCCGGCGATGGTCAGTCGGGCCTGGAGGCGTGGAATGCACAACGCCATGACATGGTTCTTCTGGACATCATGTTACCGGTAAAATCCGGGGAGCAGGTCCTCACCGAAATACTTGAGACACGCCCGAACCAGGCCGTGGTGGTTATGACCGCACACAGTTCCGCCGCGCGCGCCAGCAGCCTGCTGCTGAACGGAGCCGTGGATTTCATCGCCAAGCCCTTTCGTGCCGAACAATTGCGCCGCGTCTGCGATATCGCAGTACGTCGTGAAGATTTCATTATCAGTAATGAACAGTTTTCCCAGCGGCTGTCCGAATTACAGAAAAACGAAACCGAACGCATCCAGATGCAGAACCAACTCCGCCAGGCACAAAAAATGGAGGCCATAGGCCAGTTAACCGGCGGCATCGCTCACGACTTCAATAATATTCTTGGCAGCATCATGGGCTACACATCGCTCGCACAAAAGAAACTTTCGCCGGATAGTGACCGCAAGCTGGCCGGATACCTGGCGGAGGTATATCGTGCCGGCGAGCGTGCACGGGACCTTATCTCACAGATGCTGGCCTTCAGCCGGGGCAGTACCATCACACCCCGGGCGATGGTGCTGACACCGCTGGTAAAGGAATGCGTAATGATGATGCGGTCTACGCTACCGACAACTATCGCCTTGCTGACAGATATAGCAGACAACATACCCGCCGTCATGATGGACACTGTACAGTTGCATCAACTGGTCATGAATCTGTGCATCAACGCGCGCGATGCCATCGAGAGCGAAACAGGGAGCATTGAGATACGCTTGCATACGATCACCGGGATCCAGACCAACTGCAGCTCCTGTCATCACCCGGTACAGGGCGACTTTGTGGAACTGGTGGTCCAGGATAACGGCCAGGGTATCAACGCTGCCGTGCTGCAAAAGATATTCGACCCGTTTTTCACAACCAAGGACATCGGCAAGGGCACCGGCATGGGGCTATCCATGGTGCATGGTATTGTACACGGGCATGGAGGCCATATCCTCGTGGACAGTAAACCCGGCAAGGGAACAATCTTCCGTCTGCTGTTCCCGCTGATCGGAAATACCGGTGATACAAGTGCAGAAAACGACAGCACACAGGAACCGGTACGTGGCAGCGGCCACGTCATGGTGGTCGACGACGATCCAACGCTGACAGGGTATCTGAAGGAGCTGTTGCAGGAACGGGGTTATCTGGTAACAGCGCTGACGGACTCGCGCGAGGCGCTGGAGCTGTTTGAACGGAATCCCCAGGCTATTGATCTGGTATTAACTGACCAGACCATGCCAAGACTGGCGGGTGACAGACTCGCGCAGGCTATGCTGGCACAACGGCCTGATCTGCCTGTGATTCTGTGCACCGGGTATAGCAACCGCATCGATGCCGTGAAAGCCAGGCAACTGAATATTCGCGGCTACTTCACCAAGCCGGTAGACCCTGACAGGCTGATCAGTCTGATGAGCAGCCTGTTGAGAACGGGCTGACGCGTGCAGACTCATGGCAACTCGCGTGCAGGCTGCCCCCGATACTCAATATCGTCACAGCGCAGGGGCAGGAACGCGTCCGGCGGTTTCCCCCGGGCATCGATATAGCAAGCCATTACGCCGCTGCTAACGCACCATGTACTCATCCGGTAAATCTCCTCGGCGTTAAACCCCCGGTCGGATAAAAATGCAGATGCATATCCGCAGACATTCATGCTTTCATCGAAATCCCGCTGCAGGATAGCTTCGACGTCATAGGCGAGTTGTAGATGCGCGCCGACCTGGAAACCCAGCCGGGCGGTAACTTCCTCCAGGGCTGCGATTCGTTCATCCCCACTGGCCAGCGGCCTGGCATAGCCCATGATTTTCACTTTCCCGTGATGGCGCTTGAGCTCGTTTGCAACTATGGCCTCTACGCTTGCCCCCGCTTCCCGCTCCGCGCAGGCACGCTGGATAAAGCCCACACCTGCCAGCAAAGGCCTGCTGCCATACATACTGGAGTCTGCTGCCAGCACCCCTGCCACGCTCGCGGCTACCACTGAGGTACGCGCACTCCCGCCCAGGGCACCGATGTGATTGCACCAGATACGCGGATCCGGCCAGCTCAGGCATATGTATACTGCCTCCAGCCAGTCGGTGAACCGCTTCTCCGGCAGGTAACCCAGCACGTTGAGTACCAACACCTGAAAATACGATGCCTTGCCAACAAGATCCTCCAGCATGTCATAGCCATGGCAGAAGACGCCTTTGCCGGCCAGCCAGCCACCATTGTTGTTGTGAATGACACCACGCTGTGCGTCCCAGAAACCGGTATCGCAATTACCGTTTTTCGATAGCATAATGCTCATCGTCCACATAGGGCATGGCAGTAACGGGCTTGTTGGCCAGCTCCAGACCGTGAGCCAGCAGGCCGGGGGCGCTTAGCAATTGAAACAGTCCCGCACCGTCCCGCGGATGAAAACCAAGATCGACCAGCGCCGCGGCAGCCACGCCGGTATTAAGCCAACCCAGGCGCTGTGCAGCCAGCGCCTCCGCAAAAGCACAACCCCAGTGCAGACCCGCGCCACTGCCGGGCAAGGCGGCGAGCCGCCTGGCTATCTTCCCCGGCAGGCGTTCAGCGCTTCCAAAACGCCACCCGAATCCCGGCGCCTGGCACCAATCCTCCTCTGCTGCGGGCATCGGCTGCTGCAGCAACTCAGACGCCAGCCGGCCGGGATCGGAGTCACGATGCTTGCGCAGAAAGCGCATCGCAGCCTCGATTTCACCGGCACCCAGATGGCTGCCGCCCATGACGGTCAACGCCACGGGAAGAATATGTACGGGATCTGTCTTGCCTACAGCGGCGTTCATGGCCGCCCGGGTAGCCGGATGTCTTGGGCCTGGATTGATCATGCCGATCATCAGCGCTTCCAGCAGAGCGGTTGCTTCCTTGCCGGGCAGTTCACCACGAAACAACAGATACAGCACGTCGACATAACTGCGCCCGGTCATCAGCTCCAGCAGATCATAGCCGTGACAACGGCAACTCTCTGCAATATACGGGTTCTCTGCACTGGCCTGCTCCCTCCATATGTGCGTAACTGTACGCTGTACAAATGGTTCGTTACGGCTTTTTACCTCGACCCGGCGCCGCGTCATTGCTCCTCCTTCATAAAGTAACGCAGTTCGGCGTAGACGCTGCGTTTCGCCAGCGGATAATCATTGGGAATAGCGCCGGTACTCGGTTCACGCGCATCTTCGTCGAAGAGGTTGCGGACAGACGCGGCCAGCTGCCAGTGCCTGGCAATTCGCTTGCGCCGCAGCGTTACATTTACCAGGGTGTAGTCATCAATGTCGTTGCGAGTGTCTGCTGGCGCACGCCTGCGGTCGCTCACATTGACCAATTGCGCATCGAGGGACCAGTCGGGCAGGAAACGCCAGCGCGCATCGAGGTAGATCTGTTGCCCGGGCGCATCCGCAATGCGGTCGCCGGTTTTCCTGTCCTCCGAATTCTGCCAGGCATAGTTCCCACCCAGACGCAGCTTATCGACCGGCTGCCAGCTGGCTTCGAGTTCAAAACCATATCCTTTCTGATCCCTGGAATTTTGCGCAGTAGTGGTGGTTGCCGGCAATGTGTCCGGTACAAACTCGATAATGTCATCGATTTCATAGTAGAACAGGTTCAGCCCTGTCTGCAGTTTGAACGTGGGGCGGTAATCAAAAGCGAGTTCAAGCGTGTCGATGGTCTCCGGGTCAAGATCCGGATTACCCAGAATAACGGGGTTGTTAATGGAGAACTCCTCCCCAAAGGAAGGTGCCCGGAATGCGCGGCCATACATAAACTTGGTAGTCAGGTTACGCAGTGTAGCCCACACCAGTGCAAACCGCGGATTTACGGTACTGCCAAAATCCGAGTAATGATCGTAACGTACACCGGCCGTTAACTCCCAGTCACTGGCAAAAGCCCATTCATCCTGTAGCGACGCAAACCATATCTTGCGTTCTTCGTCCTCCATGAAAATATTGGGCGTATTGGTGACATCAGTCAGCGTGCCGTCAATCGGCGATAGCGTGCCATCAATCACCCCGGGGCCGAAATTCTTGCTTTCCTCGGGACGTCCCTGCTGATACTTGAAGCCTGCGGCGAGTCGAACACTGTGGCGCTCCAGCCCATTGTATCTGGCGGTCGACTCCACAGAACGCGTACTTTCCGTACCCCCCGGTTTGCCGATAAGACCATCCGGGAAGTCGACTATCCCTGCCGGATTCAGAAAGTTGACGTTCCCGTCAGCGCCGATCGGCAACCTCGTACCGGGCGGAAACAGCTTGAAGCGCGTATTATCGTCCAGATACTGGTAGGTAAGCCGTACATCCAGATCCCAGTTCTCAAGAATATCCCCATTGTCGTAACGCGCATCCACCAGGTACTGATTCACGTCCTGTTTACCATAGGGGTCCAGAGCCTGGGCACCACCGGGCCCTATCCCTGCCCCGTCCTGGATCCAGGCCCACATGCCGAGCTTCCAGTTGCCACGCGCAATATCCAGCCGGGTATTCAGCATCTCATAGTCGGTATCCAGTGAACCGGGCGCCAGGGAGGCACTGGTTCCGAATGCAGTATCCAGCATGGTTTGCATATCCGAGCTCACCCGGCGATCCCGGTCACCATCGCTGCGATTGTATTCCATATTGAAGGCGACATCCCAGCCACCCGGGGTACCCCCGTATTGCAGCCAGGCATCCCGGCTGTCAAAGGAACCCTTACGCAGACCCACGCGGGTGCCATCTATTTCACGGGCGCTCTTGGGAATGATATTGATGACCCCGGCAAAAGCATCGGCACCATAAACCGCCGAGCCGGGTCCACGGATCACTTCCACCCGTGAGATTCCCGCCACCGGCAATCGAAGTGTCGGTGCACGACCCCCGGTAAACAACTCGGTCATGGGAACGCCATCCAGCAATAACAACACCTGCGGGTTCTGGCCGGTATGTATACCTCGAATGGAAAATATGGAATTAAGACGATTAAATGAAGTGGAAACATGCAGGCCCGGTACCATTTCCAGCGCTTCATTGAGAAAAGTTGCACCGCTGGCTTCGATGTCAGCAGCGGTAATGACAGTTGCCACTGACGGTGCCAGTCGAACCGGCTTGCTGGAGCCGGTGGCAATACTGACGCTTTCCTCGTCTCCGTACAGCAGCACCAGCTCTTCTTCCCTGTCGAAACCCTCCTCCGCAAAGGTTACTGCGGTCACCAGCACCAATCCCAGGCCTGCCAGCCTGTGTATCGGGTAAGCCACCGATCTTACCTTTGCACTGGAGTTGCTATTGCCAAGAAACCAACCGGACAGCCGGATCTGGAATCATACTCAGCCATCGGCAATCTGATCGGAACGCAATACTTTAATCCTGGCCTGTATGGGGGGCACTTCCTCGGGGTCTATATGAACATCGAGCAGTGTCGGCTGATTGGCATTGAACATCGCCGCAATATCCAGTGACGCAAAATCATCCGGTCCCCGAATGGTATAGGCCTGTGCGCCCATAGCACGCGCAACCCCGGCGAAATCCACAGGCGGCAGCTCGAAACCGATGGCTTCACCACCCCCCAGGTGCTGGCCGTGCTTGACCATACCAAGCGCCTGATCATTCATGATCACGAAGACCACCGGGACTTGATGCTGTACAGCGACGGTCAGTTCCTGCCCGCTCATCAGGAAACTGCCATCACCCGTGATACAGACAACCGGCGTACCCCGGCTGCCCAGAGCCGTACCCACCGCAGCACCGATCGCCCAGGTCATGGCGCCATAACCCATTCCTATTCTGAAATGACCACCCTTTTTAAGATGCAGATAGTGCGTCGCCCACGCCCAGCAGTTCCCTGCATCGCAAACAAAGCGTGTATTGTCCGGAAATCGTCTGCTCAACTCACACATCAGGCGTTGTGGTTTTATCGGAGTATCGCTCGAGAGATATTTGTCCGCCTGATCCAGCGCAATTTTTCTCGGTGTTCCAAAGGTAATACTGCCGTTCGGCACCCGCCAGTTCGATAACGCCTGCTGAGATGCCTTGCGTCCACGCGAATACGGACCACCGTTAAACAGGTTCTGCTCCTGCCGGTCAACGCTGGTGAATACCTGGATCAGGTCCGCGAATATGGTTCGCAAGTGACCGTAGACGTGTAAGCGCGCCATCGTTGAGTGAACAAAGTTTTCCATTGTCGCATCGATATGAATCAGCTTTTCATTCAACAATGCTGTTGCATCCCAACCATTGGTGGAAAGTTCACCCAGGCCTGTTCCCACTGCCAGCACCAGTTCCACCTCGTCATCCAGCAAAGTATCCCGGGCACTGGAGTGCCCGGCAAAACCGAATACGCCCCGATACAGCCGATGATGCGCATCGATACAGCCCTTTCCGGATGGCGTCGTGACAATTGCGGCGCCCATCAATTCTGCAAACTGCATGATCGTATCGACGCTTCGGCGACACTCGTTGCCGAGAAACAGAACAACCCTGTGCGACTTGAGCAGAGCCTGGCAGAGCGCATCAAAACTCTGTGTGTCCACCACGTCGGGCTGACGGAACAGTGTCGCGATGTCGCGGGACTCTGTCCCTGAATCGACCGCAAGGCTCTGGATATCGACCGGAATACTGATATGTGCCGGTCCCCCGGGTTTGCGGTAGGCGGATACCATTGCGGTAAGCAGTTTCCTTTCAAGCTGGTCAGGGTGGGATACCAGGCTGTTGTAACGGGTGCAGTGCTGAAACATGCCAACGGTATCCACAGCATCACTGGACGACTCCTGCAGGGCCCCGCTGCCGAAACCGGGTAACGCTGTCTGGGCGGTTATGACCAGCATCGGAATGTGATCGGCATAGGCTGATGCAACACCCGTAATCAGGTTTGTTGTACCCGGCCCCGTGGTAGCGCAACAGACGCCCAGTTTCCCTGTTTCGCGCGCATACCCGTCCGCCATGAATGCCGCACCCGCCTCGTGACGGGCCACAATTGCCTGCAAGCGGCGGTCACCGCGCGGTGAATTACGCGACAATACCATGGGTGAAAGACCGGTCGGTACTTCCGAGGGATCATATCGCAACTGGCGTGCCAGTGCGTTGAAAAAAGGTTCAATAGAACCGCCGGGCACCCCGAACACGTACTCCACACCAATCTGCGCCAGGTAGGCGACTACCAGGTCCGCATAGGTGCGCTGCCGGTTCATGGCCGGCGTTTCCGTGGGACCAAACTCTGTCAGATTTGAAGACATTTACACCCGGCCATTAAAGGCGCCGTTCAGCGCCGGTTTAACCCATACATGATTGTACGGAACGACCCTGTTCCCTATGGCTTCAAACTGATGCCACCACACCAGCGGAAAACCCGATTGCCTCCAGCAAGTCATCATTCGGAAGTGGTTTCGGCAGACAGGCTTCTGCCCCTGCGGCAAGAATTCGCTGTACATTTCCGGCCGTGTAGTAACCGGTCATCGCGATAATCCGCACAGCTTTGGTATTGGGGTCCTGTTGCATCTGACGGCACACCCCGAACCCGTCCAGTTCGGGCATCATGAGGTCGAGCAACATGATGTGCGGCCGGAAGGTCTGGACTTTTGCGCCGGCTTCAAACCCGTCGTGTGCCGTTTGCGTGCTGACAGGCTCATCCTGGTTCGCAAACAGCTCCACCAAGTAGCCAGCCAACTGCCTGTCGTCATCAACAATGAGGATGCGCAGTGCATCACCTTCAGGTGGTTGCAGCGCGACGCCACGTTCGCGTGCAAATCGCTCCACGTCATGCCGCAGAAAGCGACGGTGCCCCCCCGGCGTGGTCAGTGCACTCAGGCTGCCTTTCTGTGCCCATTGCCGTACCGTCACCGGCGATACCATCAGCAATCTGGCAACATCATTAGGCGTTAAATAAGATTTCCCTTTTTTTCCATCACTTACGATACGCATCCTTCGCCCCCCTCCAACCCGGCCCAGACTCTTCTGCATAGCCTAGCATTCAAATATAGCGAATTCTACGTTTTAATCGTTTTTTTGCCTCGCCAGGAGTATAGCGCCGCCCCATGATGGCTTTGCAAAACTCTCTGGCAAAAAAGATAACGGAAATTCTTCCCGAGCAATCAGGTTACCGGGGAGAGTACCATTATGAAAAATTATTTTTCGGCCTGCTCAATCATTGCATCACCCGGGTTGGACATTCTCCCGCATACCTTATGCGATGCTTCAGCGAAAGCAATTTCACACCACACGCGCCATAGCAGCGACATTGCCGACAGGAGTTGGTCCAATCTGAAAGTCCGGGTCAGGAATACCCCCTGTCTGACTGAATTTTACTGTCGCTACAGTGAATGTCCCGGAATAGAACGCCCTTCAATTGCATCAACACAAGTGAATTGTGACAACGGTAGCCCACCCTGGTCTGAAACTACAAAAGCGGGGGCTGCAGAATGTCTGCGCCGGACTGCTACTGACCGGGGTTATTTTACCTGCTTGATAGGGCGTGAATTCTATGGACGGGGATGTGCAACACCTTCGCAAACTTATGTTGTTAGTGGCTTTATTTTTAACGGTCGTGTGCAATCCTGCATTCGC
>FXBF010000363.1_pt1 | contig 15435 bp, 14 predicted proteins | sample 5335321 | NCBI WGS metagenome assembly FXBF01 (sample SAMEA103928391, study PRJEB20085) | sediment metagenome | isolation source: sediment
GGCATGTTGCTGATCGGCACCATGGTCCCGGAAAGAAAAGCCAGCGGGAACAGGAGGAAGAAAGCCATCAAGAGCGTCTGCTGCATGTTCTGAGCGTAGGTCCCCATCAGCACACCGATGCCGCTGCTGCTCAGGAACATAAGCACCGAGATGCCGTAGAAGAGCAGCAGGCTGCCGCGCAGTGGCACATTGAAGATCCACATCGACATGACTACCCCGATGGTGAGCCCCGCCAGCTTGACCAGGATCATGGGTATGATCTTGGCCGCGATCAACTCGGCCCCGGTGATGGGAGTGATCATCAACTGCTCAAAGGTCCCGGCTGCCTTCTCGCGCACGATTCCAGCCGCAGGGACCAGCACACCCAGCAACAGCACCGTAATGGCCAACATGGTCAGCATGATGAAGTGCACGTACTTCAACTGCGGCATGTACAAGAGGCGCACGATGTTCTTCACCTGCGGAAGGAAGCCATGCTCGGCCTGGCCGCTGCGCTCTACTCGTTCCAGCGCCACCTGACCGTTGTAATCCATAAGCAAGCTGCTGGCGTCGGCCATGGCCTGCCCGGCGATGCTGCTGTTGGTGCCATCAAGCAAGAGCTGCACATCGGTGGGCGTCCCGGCTTTGAGATTCCGGCTGAAGTCGGCCGGGATGACCAGCCCGAGCTGCACTTTCCCTGCGTCCATCAGCCGGTCTATCTCCGCCGGGTCCTGCACCCGTTCGACCAGGGTGAAGCTGTCCAGGCGCGTGAAGGATTCGATCAGCGCCCGGCTTTCTGCGGAGCGGTCGCCGTCGTATACCGCAGTCGGCATGTTTCGCACTTCCAGCGTCAGCGCCCAGCCACAGATGGCGATCTCGACGAAGGTATACAGGATGAGGATCACCAATACCTTGTCGCGGAAGAACTGGATGAACTCCTTGCGCATCAAGCCTGCCAAACGACGGTTCATCTCAGCCCACCTTCTTCTTGAAGCGCAGCGACGCCAGGGCCACCACCGCCGCGGTGTAGACCACGAGCAGGATCAATTGCCCCAACCAGACCTCCAGACCCACGCCTTTGAGGTACACACCGTAGGTGATCTCGGTGAAGTACCGCGCCGGGAAAAAGTAGGAGTAGAACTGGAACAGCCGGGGCATGGTGAAAATGGGGAACATGAAGCCGGAAAAGAGGAACGCGGGCATGAAGGTGAGCACAAGGGCGAACAGCATGGCAGCCAGCTGGCTGCTGGTGATGGTGCTGACCAGCAAGCCGATCGCCACCGCGCCGATCACGTACGGTATCGTGGCAAGCAGGAAGAGCCATATGCTCCCGGCCATTGGCACCTCGAACCAAAACTGTACCGCCAACAACACCAGCGCCAGCTCGACCAATGCGAGCACCACATAAGGAATGAGCTTGCCGATGATGAAAGCCGTCGGGCTAACCGGCGAGATAAAGATCTGCTGGATGGAGCCGCGCTCCTTCTCGCCCACAATCGCCAGCGCCGTCAGCAGCGGGGCGAAGGCCAGCAAGATCACGCCGATCAAGCCGGGCACCAGGAAATTGGTGCTCAGCAGGGCGGGGTTGTAGCGCACCTGCAGGACGGGCATCACCGCCGGGGCTAACAGCCGGCCTCCGCCCACTCCCAAGGCATCGAAATGCTCCGCGAGCAGCCGCTTGGTAAAGACCTGGTTGATGCCATCTACGTAGCTCTGAACCAGCCGAGCCGAGGTCGGGAAGGTGCCATCCACCATCGTCTGCACTTCGGCTGTCCGACCCGCGGCAAGCTCGCGGGAGAAGCCGGCAGGGATCAGCATGGCTACCTGGGCTCTCCCCTGGTCCAGCAAGCGCATGGCCTCGTCCGGGCCGGCAGGCCGGTATTTCAGCTCGAACTTGCCGGTGTTGACGAACATGTCAGCGTAGGCGCGGCTTTCGGCGCTGTTATCCAGGTCCACCAGAGCCAGCGGGATGTTCTTCACGTCCAGATCGAAGGAATAGGCAAACAGGAAGAGCAGCACCAAGGGCAGGAAGATAGCGAGGCCCAGCACGTAGGGATCGCGCCAGATCTCGCGGAATTCCTTCTTGAGAATGGGGATGATGCCGTTCATGCGTTCTGCCTCATTGGAGTGCCCTCCTCTTCCCTCTCGATGAGGAGCATGAATAAGTCCTCCAACGAGATGGACACCAAACGCGCCGGACCGCTTGTCAGGTCGCTTGAAGCCAGGGCCCGCTCAATGGCCTGGGTGCCGGCGTCGGGCTCCCACACCAACACGTGCAACTTATCGCCGTAGATGCTGGTTTGGATGACCTCCGGCAGACCCTCCAAGGGCGTCAGCGCCGCCAGTGGATCACTAACCGGGACCTCAATGAGCGAACCCGTCTTCATACTGGCGCGCAACTGGGCGGGACTGCCGCGAGCGATCAGCCGACCCTGGTAGAGCAGCCCCAGCTCGTTGCAGTGCTCGGCCTCATCCATGTAGTGAGTAGTGATAAAAACCGTCACCCCCTGGACAGAGAGGGCGAAGATCAAGTCCCAGAACTCCCGCCGCGAAACTGGATCCACGCCGCTTGTGGGCTCATCCAGGAACACGACTTCCGGCTCGTGCAGGATGGCGCAGCCCAGGGCCAGGCGCTGCTTCCAACCCCCTGAGAGGTCACGCGTCAGCAGCTGTTCCTTGCCGATCAGGCCGGCCATCTCCAGCACCCACGCCCGGCGCTTGGCCAGGCGAGCCGGCGGCAGGTTGTAGATTTCGCCGAAGAAGCGAATATTTTCATCCACGGTCAGGTCGTTGTAGATCGAAAACTTCTGCGACATGTAACCAATGTAGGGTTTCATGGCCACCCGCTGGCTTCCGACGTCGAAACCGGCCACCATGGCAGACCCTTCGGAGGGATCTAGCAAGCCGCACAGCATGCGGATGGTCGTGGTCTTGCCAGACCCGTTCGGTCCGAGGAAGCCGAAGATTTCGCCCCGGCGGACCTCGAAGCTCACATTGTCCACAGCAGTGAAGGAGTCGAAGCGACGCGTGAGCCCCTCGGCGCGGACGGCGAGATCATTGGAGACATCTGAGATGCTCCCGGACCTCGGAGCCTTCGCCAGGCCATTGCCATTTTCAGGCATAGGCACCGGTGGCCGGCGCGGGGCCTCCGCGGCCCGCTGGTCCTCGATAGACGCAATGAAGACATCCTCCAGGCTGGGGCTCGTAGTCCTGAATTCCCCCACGGTCACGCCGGCTTCCGCCAGCTGCGCCGGCAGTACGTCCACCAGGTCGGGGCCATCCCGCAGCAGCAGGTGCAGTCGCTCGCCGAACACCTGCACCTGGTCCACGCCGGGGACCTGCCGGAGATGCGCCACGGCGCGGGCCTGAGGTTCTGCGGTCATTTCCACAGCCACCCCAGAGATCATCTCTTTCAGCGCCGAAGGCGTATCGCTGGCGATGATCTGCCCACGTCGCATCAATGCCACCCGATTGCAGCGTTCGGCTTCATCCATGTAGGGCGTTGAAACGAAAATGGTGATGCCCTCGGCCAGGAATTCAGATAGGATCTTCCAAAAGTCCTGGCGGGAGACGGGATCCACACCAGTGGTCGGTTCATCCAGGAAAAGCACTTGTGGACGGTAGATCAGGGCGCAGGCCAGGGCCAGCTTCTTCTTCATCCCCCCCGACAGGTGCTCAGCTCGCCGTCCGCGAGCCTGCTCGAGGCGGGCGAAGCGCAGCAGTTGCTTCTTGCGCTTCGCGGCTGTCTCAGGCGGGACCCGGTACAAATCGGCAAAGAAATCGATGTTTTCTTCCACCGAGAGCGAACCATAGAGGGTGAAACCTTCCGACATATAGCCGATGACACCCCCCAAATCCTGGGCGTTGCTAATCACATCCACTCCGGCCACCTCGGCCTGGCCCGAGTTGGGTGCGAGGATGCCGCACAGCATTTGAATGGTGGTGGTTTTTCCGGCTCCATCCGGCCCGACCAGACCGAAGATCTCCCCCCGTCGGACCTCCAAATCCAAGCCGCGCACGGCCTCCAAACTCTTCTTCCCACGGCCGTAGGTCTTTGTCAGCGCTTTCGCCACGATCATACGGTCATTCGCCATCACAGCTCCGCGTCTTCCTGCTGGCTATCCTGTTGCCCGAGAGGCAAGATATCATGTGCCGGTTCTCCGTTGTGGCGGCGGGGATGGGTGTCATTCTGAGCGCAAGCCCTTCGCACCGTCCCGTATGCCCTGGGCGGCGATCTCCAAAACTGTCGACTGCACTTTGCTCCGCTCCACATGCTATCGTCTAGTGTGGTTCGCTTTGCCCAGGAGGGATCCTGAGCGATTGACAATCGTAGGTTAGCACCTCCCAAGGGAGCCATAAAGCGCCAAGCGGCGCGATTGAATCAGGTAGGATTACGTATTTCAAGTTGAGATATTCATGACGAAATTGATTCAGGTTCTTGTGGCCGGGGGTTACGCTATCGGGAGAAGGGCCCTTTGCGATTCACTCAATGGGATCCATGACATCAGTTCCACAGTCGGAAGCGCTGACGTTTCGGAGGTGGTTGAGGCCACTCGAGCAGGCAAGTTCGACGTCATCCTCTGGGATCAGACGAAGCGTGAAACTGGCCCGGAGACCCTGGCTCCGCTCCTGGGTAGGTCTTCCAATGTCCCGTTGATCGTGTTGGGCCTTGATGAAGACCCACGGTCCATCGGCAATTGGCTGCGCGCAGACGCCCACGGGTATATCCTCGGGGACACTGGTCAATCGGAATTCCTCGCCAGTCTGCGTCAGGCCAGCCGGGGCGAAATCGTGCTGCCGGCCAAGCTCGCCATCGCTGTTCTGCGGCAACTCAATGCACCCGAATTGAACACTGTAGAGGCCTCCCTTGATGTGCTATCTGCACGGGAAAAGGAGGTTCTCCAGCTGCTCTGTCAGGGAGCAACGAATAAGAGTATCGCCCAATCGCTATTCATAAGCGTCCGAACGGTGGAAGGACACCTGGCTAGAATTTATGCCAAGCTCGGGGTCAACTCCCGGACTGAAGCCGCTTTGGTCGCCTTACGGCATGGCTGGTTCGGAGACAGGTGATTCCACGCTGTTGAAGGCCCAACGGATGTGCTAGCGTTAGCTGTCCATGAATACACGGCTAAGCGTATTGGGGCTGATGTCTGATTTGCATAAGGAAAGCATTCCCTACGATCTTGACGTTCTAGAGCGAACCGTGTTGGAGATCGAGCCTGATCTGCTCTGTCTCGAATTAACCCGCCAAGCGTGGGATCAAGGGAACTTCCATGGAGCTCCCTTGCCCATCAGGGAAACTCTGGCGCCAGCGGCTGCTGCGAGCGACATCGTGATCATACCGGTGGCCGTCAGTCACCGAGAGCACCACGATTTCAGCCATAGATCAGGCGTGCGAGGTCGAATGGTACACGCGCTTGACTCCCTCCATCGTGCTGTTCAGCGGCGATCCACCGTTCGTACCATCAATGCGCGCGCCTACGACGTGTTCTGCCACATCATCTGCGATATTGAAGAAGCTTTCTGGGAGTCTTCTGCTCGGGAGGCTTGGAACGCAGAGAACCGCGCCATGTACCAGCGGATCCTCGACGGCACTCGGAGAGATCCAGGCCGGCGTGTCCTGGTGGCCGCGCAGTGCCACCGCAAGCATTGGCTCGATGATCGGCTGGCCGAGCATCCCGATATCGAGCTGGTAGATTACTGGCTCCTGTAGGTAATTTCACTTTGTCATATCGAGGGCGGTGCATTTGATGCTTTGCATTAGATCGAGTTATCATTTGGTCGGATCATGTCAATCCTGATCGCGCTTCGTAATCTGCTCCAGGATCGCTTTCGGCTGTTGCTCAGCGTCACCGGGGTGGCACTGGCCGTTATGTTGGTGCTGATCCTGGAAGGATTCGTTGCGGGACTGTACCTGCAGGTCGGCGCCTACCTTGAAAACTCCCCCGGCACGATGGTGGTGACCCAGCAAGGCGTAACGAATCTTCTGGGCGCGACCTCGCTCCTGCCAGCGGACGCAGAGCGAGAGGCGCGCGGCATACAAGGCGTGGAGGCCGTCGTGCCACTGCTTTCCCAGTTTGTCATCCTGGATCTGCACGAATTGAAGCAGCCGGCTTACATGATCGGCTACCCGTTGGGATCCGGCCTTCCCGCCGAGCGAGGGGGACCATGGAGTCTTTATGCCGGGCGCGAACCGGAGGCCGATGACGAGATGGTATTCGATCGTGTGCTCGCCGAACGGCACTCGCTCGAGGTTGGCGATCGCTTCGATGTTATGGGAAAGGAGTTCGAGATCGTCGGCCTTTCCGATGGCACGACTTCATGGATGACCAGCTTCTTCTTCATCCCCAAATCGGCGGCCGAGGACTTGCTGCTGGCGCCCGGGGCTACCAGCTTGCTGCTGGTAACCCCTGAAGGAGGAACCGATGAGGGCCAGCTCCTGCAGCGCCTGGCGGAGCTCGATGGCGTTGACGCGCTTACGAAGACCGAAATCATTGAGAACGACACGAAGCTTCTGGTGGAGGTCTTCAGCGCGCCGATCCGCCTGATGGCCGGTATCGCGGTCTTGGTCGGCGTGCTGGTGGTCGGGTTGGTGATTTACACCGCGACCATCGAACGATTCCGCGAGTACGGGATGCTTAAGGCCATCGGTTCGGGGAACGGTTTGCTGTACAAGCTTGTTGCTGTCCAGGCCACAGTGGCGGCGGGTCTTGGTTCGCTCGGCGGGATTGCCCTGGCGGCCGCACTAGCTAAGCTGATCATGGTAATCAGGCCCGAGTTTCTCATTGTCCTGCAGCCGAGTTCGATAGCTATCGCGTTTGTAAGCGGGGTGGCCATGGCGCTTCTGGCAGGCTTGCTGCCCGCGCGCTCTGTCGCCCGGCTAGAGCCCGCGGCCGCCTTCCGGAGGGCAAGCTAGCCATGCTTCGCTTGGGATACCGAAACCTGTTCCAGTCTCCGACGCGTTTGATCGTGTCCGTCGGAGGGGTGGCGCTGGCTCTTATGCTGATCCTCTCACTCGACGGCATTCTAGCGGGCTCTGAACGACGGATGACCGCCTATATCGACAACACGGGAGCAGACATCTTCGTCGCCCAGAGTGGCGTGCGCAACATGCACATGGCCTCCTCTTCCCTGCCGACCTCTGTTCTCGGAGAGGTGCAGTCGATCGAGGGCATCCTGGACACCACCCCGATCCTATACCTCACCAACGTAATCGATGTTGGCGACCAGCAATTCCTGGCCTACATCATCGGCGTCGATCCGGAGGCGGATTTCGGCGGAGCCTGGGAGCTCGCATCGGGCCGCTCCACTTCAGGTGCGGGAGAGATCGTGATCGATGAAACCGTGGCCAAAAAGGCCGGCATAGGCCTGGGCGATCAAGTCGATGTATTGGGCGAGTCGTTCGATGTGGTGGGAACTGCGAAAGGAACCGCCAGCATGATAAATTCGGTGGCCTTCATCGGCCTCGAGGATTTTTTCCGGCAGCGAGGGACGGATGAAACGATCAGCTACCTGCTTGCTACGGTGTCCGGAGAGGAATCGCCGGAAGCGGTCGCAGAACGGATCGAGTCCAATGTCAGTGGCGTAACGGCCATGCCCCGAGGTGTGTTCTCCGCTGAGGAGGCACAGATCATTCAAGACATGGGATCCGACATTGTGACGCTAATGAACGGCATTGGGTTCCTCATCGGCGTGGCCGTGACCGGACTCACGATCTACACCGCCACTCTCTCAAGAAAAGCGGAGTACGGCATGCTCAAGGCGCTCGGGGCAAAGAATTCCCACCTCTACATCACGGTCGGCTGGCAGACCGTGATTAGCATCGGCCTGGGCCTCATCCTCGCGCTCGGCCTGACGCTCGGCCTGACTGTAGTAATCCCGCTCGGCGTTCCCGAGCTCGAAATGCTTATCCTGCCGAGTGCGCTGGTTAAGGCGGCCACGGCCGCGGCAGCTATCGCCCTGTTGGCAGCCATGATTCCTGTGTGGCAGATCACTCGGGTGGATCCGGCGATGGTTTTTAGGAGGTAGTAGCTGTGGAATCTAGCGACAATTACGGGCAATCAGGCTCGACGACGGGCCGAGGCGCAGGCGATCTCCCAACCCTCAAGGTGGAGGCTATCACGAAGCGGTATGGGGCCGGCGACACCATAGTGACCGCAGTGCGGGAGGTGTCGCTCTCTGTGGAGCCGGGCGAGATCGTGCTCATCATGGGCCCTTCCGGCTCGGGCAAGACCACGCTCCTGATGATGCTTGGGGCTCTGCTCTCGCCAACCGAGGGCGAGATTCACCTGGACGGCCAGATCATCAGCGAGCTAGCGGAAAGCAGCTTGCCCGATATCCGACTGCGCCATTTCGGATTTATCTTCCAGGATTTCAACCTCCTGTCCGCACTCACCGTTCTGGAGAACGTAGCCATCGTCGCCCAGCTTACTGGCTTGAGCGGCCGCGAGGCCAAGGCCAAGGCAGAAAGCATCCTCGTGGAATTGGATCTGAGCCACAGGCTTAACTTCTTGCCGGAAAAGCTCTCTGGCGGGGAGAAGCAGCGGGTGGCGATCGCCAGGGCTTTGGTCAACGACCCGGCCCTGATCCTGGCCGATGAGCCGACCGCCAATCTTGATTCGAAAATAGGTCAGGAGGTCATGCGGATGATGCGGAGTATCGCAAAGGAACAACGCCGCAGCGTTATCGTCGTGAGCCATGATCCCCGCATCAAGGAGATTGCCGATCGTGTGCTCTGGCTGGAGGACGGCCAGTTCATCGACATGGTGGATATGGATACCGATCCGGTGTGCGGCATGTCGCTCGAGAGAGAAAAGTCGCCTGCGAGCGCCGAGTTTGATGGCCAGACCTATTTCTTTTGCGCCCCGGGGTGTCGCGACGACTTCCTCTCAGATCCGGCCCACTACGTGCAGTCCGATCCGACATAGCATTCACGCAAAGGTGTAGACCTTTATCCCCGGCCTGGTCCGAGCCTCCTAATCAGCTCGCTTCGGCGGTTCGAAGCACGCCTTCCGAAGCCCTGCCGCTCAGACGAGCTTCGGGCTAGGACTTCGCGCGTTTTGCGATGGAAAAGAAGCGAGGTACTTGGTTCATATACTGCTCGTACTCTTCCCCGAGCTGATCGCGGAGCCAAGGCTCCTCAGTGAATGGGGCAAGGATGAACCAAACGGCAGCGAGCGCGCCGGTGATCAAGGCCAGAACTGAATTAGAGATAACCGCGAAACCCGCAAGCATCAGAAGGTCGGCCACGTACTGAGGGTTCCGCGTCCATCGGTAGGGTCCCTCGCGGATCAGCCCGCCACCCAGCCCCTGAGAGGCGTCATAGCCGAGCGTTCGGATCGCCCACAGCACCACGTACAAACCAAAGGCAATGAGCGCGATTCCGACCGGGAAGCGCAGCCAATGGTCGAATAGGAAGCTGTTCCAGTCAAGGATTCCTAACGCCAGAATTCCGCCGAAGGAAACGAAAGTAAGCCCCCAGGTGAATACGTACTGCCATGACTTTTTCCCTGGGGGAGGCCAGATGCGGAATCCCGGCACTAAAAGCGTAACGATCAACGAACCGCCAAGAAGGACCTGCGCGACGATGGTTGCGACGAGGATGTAAGTCACCATTTCAAATGCACTCCGGATACGGGCTACGTTTAAGGAAGGAGGCTAATCGAGGGTCTTGAGAAAAGCAATCAAATTTTGGAAGTCGGGCTCCCCGATCCGCTCATCATCCCCCCTGTGAACGCGGGCCCGGCGGAATAGCATAGTCGATCCCCTTGATCGTTCTCCCGACCTCGTTTCGAACTCGAGAATCCGGTCGTTAGCGAAAGGCATGCAGGCTGAGGCGGGAATCGCAAACAGGCCCAGATAGCGCAGCAAGCTCCTACAGGCAATCAAGGAGCCGAGATTAGCTCAGCCGTAAATCTGAATTCAACTTCTGGTTTTGAGGGGTCGTTACTCGCGATGAAAACCTGGCGCATCACCGGTCCAACCTCATCAGGACCGTGTAGCCCCGAGTCGTAGCGGACCGTTAGTATGCCGGTTCCCCCGGGGAGAATAACCTCGGGCTCGATGGAGGCGGTTGTGCAGCCGCATGAGGTGCTCACGGCCTCGATGATCAGGTCGCCGCTGCCGAGGTTCTGCACGGGGATATCAACCGTCCGAATCTCGCCAATGGTTATCACGCCCAGGTCGGTTTCCGATTGCGACAATTCGATATCCGGCGCACCTCCGCCGCAAGCCGCGAGCAGGACGGCAAAGAACACACCGATGGTTGCCAATGTCAGTTTCATGCTCCGCCACCTGCTTCGGTCTTTGGAACTCGGGCCTCGATGATCTTGAAGATCCCGCCCTTATTAAGGTTTTCCACATCCAACAGTTCCAGCCCGGCGGCCGATACGTTCCGGACCGTATCCCGGTTGATGTTCGAGCCTATCGTGCGCAATATGACTGGATTGGTGAGATCCATCAGCCTGCCGATCCATGGCGTTAGTGATCGGACATGCTCCATCAAGAACACGTGGCCTCCGGGTCGGACGACCCTGGCTACCTCACGCAGGCCGAGCACGGGATCAGGAACCGAGCACATCACGAAGGTCATTGCAGCGACATCGAAACTATTTTCGGGATATTTCAGATCTTGAGCATCGACCAGCTCCAGACTGACATCCTGTCCCGACCCATCGATTTGCGCTCTCGCCCGACTGAGCATGCGGGGCGAGAAATCGATGGCCGTGATTTTCGCCTCGGCCGGCCAATAGGCGACGTTCTTCCCCGTTCCGACGCCAAGTTCCAACATACGCCCTTCCTCGGGCAAGCGCCGCGTGACCCGATCCCAAAACCGCAGCCGCCATGGACGGTAGCGCCATTCGGGGAGCAGCTCGAGCCAGTCGTAGAGGGGAGCGATGCGCTCGTATCGCGCCCTTACCGCAGAGGTCGCTTTCGGATCTATCATGCAGTCGATTCTACTTGCTAGGGATACTGCTCAGCGAGCAGCGGTTCTATCCTGTCTTCAAGCTCTGGCGGATACGCAGGTCCGATCTTCACGCCCCGGAGCGTCCCATCCTTCGAAACGAAAAATGTTTCGGGGACCCCCTGTATGCGGTAGGTCTGCGAAATTACGGTGCCGATATCCGGGCCATTTGGATAGGTGATATCGAATTCCGCAATGTAGGCCAATGCTTCCACTTCGGTGTCAACATAATCAACACCCAGGAAGACCACACCTCGGTCGCGGTAAGCGCGCCAGGTCGCTTCCAGGTAGGCAGCCTCATCGCGGCAAGTGGGACACCAGGAAGCCCAAAAGTTGATCACTACCACCTGGCCGCGAAGTTCGCTCAGGACATAGTCATCGCCCTCGAAGGTGGTCAGGGTGAAATCCGGTGCGGGACCATCAGATCGCGGCCCGGCCTGGACGCGCACGAGACCCCACGCTAGCAATCCCAGCAGAGCTAGAAGGATTCCGTAAGAAAGAGGTTTGGTGAATCCCCGGCTGGGGGTCACTTCAGGCTCTAGGGGTTCGTCGGTCATCCTGTCATCTGAACGCTGGCCTCCAACCAGAACTCGGCTTGCGGGCGGTCTGGATCGTTGTTTTCGATGATGACTCCTCTGCGCACGGTTTGCCCCTGCGCATCGTGGAGTCCTGCATCAAAGCGCACGATTACGACAGACACCTTGCCCGGAGGGATCACGGTCGAGGTAAATTCTGCCGTTGTGCAGCCGCAGGTCGTGTAGGCTCGGCTGATGGTCAGCGGCGCCTCGCCCATGTTAGCGATTGTGAACTCACTCGTGACGACCTCGGTCGCCCCAACGCTGCCGAAGTCGTAAAACACCTCGTCCAGCGCAATCTTGGGTTGCGGGCCGTCCTTGGGTAGGAAGGGGATGGGGGGGCCATCGGTCATCTCGTGGACCGCCTCGACGGGCACGTCGTACGCGATGTCCTCTGGGCCGTAATCAAAGGGAGTAGGTTTCGTGGACTCTCCGCTTCGGAGCGTGATCACCGCAGCTACGAGCAAGCCCGCGCCGCCCACCATTGCTGCGATGGAAAGATAGCGCTTGGCCAGATCTTTTCGCCGCCTCTTGGCCAATCGGTCTTTTCGGCTATCCGTCTTGGTTACCATCTGTCACTCCCTTATCGACGTCATGCTGAGATGGAAACATGCGTATACAAACGCGCTGTCCTTTCGTTCCACCCTTCACAAGCATATCCACCGCGCGAGCGCGTATCTAGCGCCATTTGGCCCATAGAATATACAGGGTATTGAGCGACAGGGTGAGAGCGGGCGGGGAGCGCGGAAGTGATTCCGACAGGGTGCATGGTTCGCGATTGACAGCAGCAGAAGCGGGCGCTAGAATCCAGTAAAATTTAGGTATACCTAATAAAAATACTTCAGGTTCCAAATTCTGGTGAAGGAGATTGAAGTCCGGCGCGGCCCGGCTCACGGGAAGCGAATAGCCAAAGGAAGAAGGAGCGCAATCCATGCAAGAAAAAATCCCTAAGGTGGCGCGGCTTGGGCGCCGTGGGTTCATCAAAGCCGGACTGCTTTCGAGCGGGATTGCGGTCGCGGCCGCAAGCCGGCCGCCGGATCGGCTTCGCGAGGGGGAGGGTGGAGGCGCGTACGGCCTCCAACCAGGCCACGGCGGCAGCCACGGCTCGATGGGCACCGTTGGATCGGTCAATAACGAAGCCAACGGATTTGACCCACACGAAATGCTGAACGATTGGGATTATGGCGAAGTGAGCCAGCTCCCAAACGGTCAGACCCTACGGGAATACGGTGTCGTGGCCATCGACAAAGAGATCGAAGTAGCGCCCGGCGTGTTCTTCCCCGCCTGGGTCTACAACGGCCGAGTACCGGGTCCGACACTGCGGGCGGTGGAGGGCGATCGCATCCGCATCGTGTTTTCCAATGGGGGGAGCCATCCCCACACCATTCACTTCCATGGGATCCATCCCGCCTCCATGGACGGGGTGCCCGGCGTGGGCGCTGGAGACATCTACCCCGGTGAAAGCACGGTCTATGAATTTGACGCCTTTCCTATGGGTTGCCATCTCTACCACTGCCACTCGCTGCCGCTCAAGCGGCACATTCATAAGGGGCTCTACGGCGCCTTCATCATCGATCCAGACCCGAGCCGCTACAGGGGAGAGCAAGCGCGGGTCGCCCGGTCTCGCAACCCACAGTTTCCTGAATATAAAAACGTGAACGAGATGGTGATGGTCATGAACGGATTCGATACTAACTTCGATGGCGACAACGAGATCTACGCGGCCAACTCTATCGCGTTTGCCTACATGGACAAGCCGATCAAGATCCGTCGCGATCAGCTGCAGCGCTTGTATCTGGTCAACATTACCGAGTTCGATCCGATCAATTCATTCCACCTGCACGCCAACTTCTTTGACTACTACGACCACGGCACCACGCTCACGCCCACGCTGAAAACGGTAGATACGATCATGCAGTGTCAGGCGCAGCGAGGGATCCTCGAATTCTCGTTCAAGGACTTCGAGCCGGGGCTCTATATGTTCCACGCCCACCAGAGCGAATTTGCCGAGTTGGGTTGGTTGGGGTTCTTCGATGTCCAAGAGTGAGGCTGAAATCACGGAGAAGCCCACGCGACGCATTCCGCTCTGGCTGTCGGCGCTGTTACCGTTTCTCGCGCTGGCCCTGATGCTATCGGTGTTCGCCTTCGGAAATCCCCTTGCGTTCTTTACCGCCGATCTCCCGCCGGTCGAAATCCTGACCTTTGAACCCATCCGAGTCGTACCCGACGGCTTCGAGGTCACCCTCATCAATGCGGGACCGGATGCCATAGATGTTGCGCAGGTCCTGGTCGACGACGCCTATTGGGAGTACACCATCGATCCCTCCAGGACCATCCCACGCCTCGGCCGCGCAGAGCTCCAGATCCCGTATCCATGGGTCGAAACCGAGCCCCACCAGATCATGGTTGTCACCGCTACAGGCCTCACATTCACCGCAGAAGTGGAGATTGCTACGCCTACTCCCACGGCAGGCATTCGCGAGTTCCTGGCCTATGGCTTGCTCGGCTTTTACGTCGGCGTCATTCCCGTAGCCTTGGGCACGCTCTGGTTTCCGGCCATGCGCCGGCTGGGGCAACGCTGGATGGGCGCCATCCTGGCACTCACCTTGGGACTGCTGGTGTTCCTGCTGACTGACACGCTTCTCGAGGCATTTGAGATCGCCGCGCAGCTGCCTGCTGTCTTTCAAGGTGTAGCGCTGGTGATCTTTTCGGCACTGCTCACCTGGTTTGTGCTGCTCGCGGTGCGTTCCCGGGGGGAGGGCCTCAGCAAGCGCGGTCTGCACCCTGGGCTCGCGCTGTCCATCCTGATCGCGCTCGGCATCGGCCTCCACAATCTCGGGGAGGGCCTGGCCATTGGTGCCGCGTTTGCATTGGGTGAGGCCGCGCTGGGATCCTTCCTCGTGATCGGATTCACGATCCACAATGTGACGGAAGGCATTGCCATCGCTGCGCCTCTCGTGCCTGGAGCGGTTGAAGAAGATTACGAAGCCACCGACGAGCGGCCCGCCAAGGCGCCCGGTGTGTGGACCTTCGTGGGCTTGATACTGCTGGCCGGTGCGCCTGCGATCCCAGGGACCTGGATCGGCGGCTTTGCCTATTCGCCGGTCTTGGCCACTATCTTTCTGGGCATCGGCGCAGGAGCCATATGGCAGGTGATCGTGGAAGTAGGGGAGTTTCTGCGCCGCTATGCTCAGCGCGAGCATCAGTCAGTGGCCACCTGGCCGAATGTGGGCGGCTTTCTGCTGGGCTTGGGGATCATGTACCTGACGGCGTTCCTCGTCAGCTTCTGAGGCGGCACCCACACCTCTGCCTCGGAATGATTGCGCATAGCCGTATTTATGACAGCCTGGGCTCAGGGCATCCGCACCTTGAAGTTGTCAAACTCAAGGAGCAGCTGACCGGGACGGTCCACGTCGGCCGCCAAGGCAAAGGAGCCGAGTGGAAGCAGGTCCTCGACAATCTCCCCTACCAACAGGCCGTTTATAAAGAAGGCGAAGTTGGAGCCCTCTCCGATAACGTGTAGCCGGTTCACGCCTCCGGGATCGATCACGAGGGTTGGGGTGTCGACGTAGTAGTAGTCGAGATTCTGCTCATACCAAATCGAAATAGTGAAGCTCCCCGCATCTGAGATCAAGAACTCAAGGTAATTCGTTCCATCGTCGCGGAACCGCACCCCATATTCTCCATCCACCGGGCCTTCCAGCCGGCGCGCATCGACGATCAATTCAAAGTCGGCCGTGCTCTTCAGGTCGCCCAGATAGGTCGAACTGACACAACCGTAGTCGGAATTCCTGCACTCCAGGCTCCAGACGTACTTTCCCTCTTTGATGGCTAGTGTATCTGTCACATCCTCCCAGCTGAAGGAGCCGACATCCCACAGCCCCGAGACGGCATCGAATGTGTCGACGATGGCCGCGG
>FXBF010000364.1_pt1 | contig 15379 bp, 14 predicted proteins | sample 5335321 | NCBI WGS metagenome assembly FXBF01 (sample SAMEA103928391, study PRJEB20085) | sediment metagenome | isolation source: sediment
TGCCACACGTCTGGCATGAAGATCGGGGTCGAAGGACTCATGCAGGCGTTGGAAAGGCTTCGATTCGAGGAGAGGGAGCAGCGGCCATGAAGTTGTGGTTTGGCCATGGATCTGAGCATTCGATGAACCTCGTCATGATCGGCCAGTTCGAGGACGCCCGCCAGGCGGCTAGCGCCAAGCAACGGATCGATCAAGTTACGGAACTTGTGAGTGCAGAGGTCGACGACGGCGCGATCGAGATTGGCGAACAGGCGGATCGTTTTACGGAAGCCATGCTCGATCTTCTCCGAACCGCGAACCTGTACACGCTGGGCCCAGCGGAACTTGAGCAGTTCGCCTATGACATCAACGTCGCTATCGAAGACACGATGGTGGTCGTGACGACGGACGAGATAGACGTGTCGGCCTACTTGAAGATCCTGCTTGAGAGCGGCGCGCGCGTCGAGGTGTTCTCGGCCCACAACTATCCCGACGCCGACCCAGGCCTCGACAGCTGAAGAGGGGAACGCCGGATGCCGGGACTGAATTGGTCAACATTCGAGACCCTACCTGGCGCCGCCGACCTGAACTTCGAGCACCTGTGTCGAGCCCTTGTTCGTCGCAACTACGGCCGATACGGCAAGTTTGCGGCCCGTGCATCGCAGCCCGGTGTCGAGTTCCATCTTGAGCTCGACACTGAGTGTTCGCTCGGGGACGTCGGACGCTGGTACGGGTGGCAATGCCGCTGGTACGATCTACCCGGTGGCCGAGCTATTGGGACCGCTCGGCGGAACAAGATCACAGAGGCACTCAGAACGACGGAGAGGGAACTTCCCGGACTCACGGATTGGGTGCTGTGGACTCGACGGCCTCTGACAGCAGGCGACCAGACGTGGTTCTACGCACAGGAGACAGACATGCGTCTTCACCTGTGGACGGCAGATGAGGTTGACGAACACGCCAGTGGCCCCGCAGAGATTCTGCGAAGCACATACTTCGGCGACCTCATCCTCACTCCCGACGCACTCGCAGATTTGCACACGACAAGCGTGGCACCAGTTAGGCGCAGGTGGCTGCCAGAGGCGCACCAGCCAGTCGAAGCGGAGCGGGAGCTACAACTCATGCTGGGATCGGACAGGGCCTGGCTCAGCCTTCCTGACCTTACCCACCAACTCGCCAATCAAGCCACTACGCTGGGCGCCGAGGTAGAAGGCCTGCCGGATACCCTTAGGACTCCTTTCTCCGGGCTGATGGACGCGGCAGGCACCGTAGCCAAAGCGCTGGCTAATGCATACGATGCCCTCGAGACAGGCGACCTCGATCTCCTACGGCGACAACTTGCCACGCGACCTTCGGATCTTGATCACGATGTTCGCGTGCTTCCCCGGAAGCTTCGCTCTTCCCGACACCGATCGGCGTTGACAGCGACAAACGTAGCGGCAGATCTGCGCCTCGCCCGTCAGATACTCGATGACCTCGACACATGTCTCGGCACTCGACTCATCGCTGTCCTCGCCGATGCCGGATGCGGAAAGACGCAACTCGCCGCCCAAATCACTGCACCATCTCCTAACAGGCCAGCAGGTATCTTCCTACGCGGGGGCGACCTCCACGCTGGCGACAGCCTGAATGACCTCGCACTCGGCATCGTCATCCAGGGCAGTCCGGTGGCCAGCATGGAGGCACTGCTTGCTGCTGTTGATGCAGCCGGCGAACGCGTGCACAGGCGATTGCCTGTGCTAATCGACGGTATCAACGAGGCTGAGGATCCGCGCGACTGGGCCGCACCGCTCACGTCACTCAATGAGATGCTCGCGCAGTACCCATATGTGCTCGTCATCTGCACACTACGTCCCGACTTTGCACAGGAAGCGCTACCGCCCGATATCGATCGCCTTGAGATACCCGATTTCGAGCATGACACCAGAGAAGCTGTCGCGCGGTACTTCGAGTACTACAGAATAGATCGCGGAGACGGCGAGCTTCCGTGGGGACTGCTGCGCCACCCGTTGACGCTTCGCTTGTTCTGCGAAGTGACCAACCCGAGTCGCGAACACGAGGTGACCATCGAGGCCAGCGCCCCTGGGTCCCTCGCTGCAATCTTCGATCGGTATCTCGATCAAGCCTCAGATCGTATCGCCGAACTGGCTCCCCGCACGCACCGTTACTACGCACAAGACGTGCGAAGAGCACTCGATGACATCGGGATCTGCCTATGGGAGTCACGTAGTCGATCGATCAACGAATCGGACCTGCGACGGCGGCTTGGCGACGACGGGCGTCCCTGGAACGAAAGCATGGTGCGCGCTCTCGAACAGGAGGGCGTCGTGCTGCGCATACCTGGAAACTCTGTTGGTGAAATCGAGGTCGCTCCCGCGTATGACGCATTGGGCGGACACCTCATCGCAGACGCGATCCTCCGGCAACACAGTGGACATGACCTTGGGAACTGGATAAGGGAACGATCAACAGAGCAATCTCTGGCGGGGTCTCCCCAAGATCGCCATCCTCTGGCCAACGACACCTTCCGGTCGCTCATTGGACTCGTCCCACGCCGCCTACCTCCGCTGCAGCTCTGGCGGTTGCTCGACGGGCAACTTCGAACAACGGCTCTCCGAGGAGCCGCGGAGTTGGAAGGCTCCTATCTTGACGCGGAGACAGTCGAAGAGCTTGCGGGGCTCGTGGTTGCTGGGCCAGACAGCCGACGCAACCTGTTGAATCGGCTCTACCAGACCCGGGGCGTTCCATCGCACCCACTGAACTCAGAGTTTCTCGACCGCGTGTTGCGCCCCATGGGCGTTGCTGAACGTGATGCGCTATGGACTGAGTGGATCAGGTCGAACCAAACGGAGATCATTGGCGACCTTCGCCGCCTCGAAGCGCGATGGCACACAATCGGTCCGCGCCCGAGAGCCGACCAATTGCGTGCCCACTGGGTCATGTGGACCCTGACAAGCACGGTTCACGCCGTTCGCGATCAGGCCACACGGACACTGTATTGGTACGGCAGAGGCGACCCGGCGGCGCTATTCAAGCTCACGATCGATGCGTTGGGAATCAACGATGCATATGTGCCGGAACGACTACTCGCTGCGAGCCTCGGCGTCGCAATGGCTCATCAACTCCCCGATTTCGAGTTCGCAGAGGCCCTTGGCAAATACCTAGTCGAACTGCAAGAGAATCTCACAGGGACCGATCCGATCCACCCGACCAGCCATTGGCTTTCCCGCCTTCATGCGCGGAGCACGTTCATGCTTGCATGGACATTCCATCCCTCGGCCATACCCGCTGAACTCGAGAGCCCGGAGCATCTCGTGTTCGTTCCCGGCCAGCAGATCGAGCCGATAGCGACCGACGACACACGGCATGACGACGTCTACCCGACACTGCATATGGACTTCGAGAACTACACCCTTGGCAGGTTGTTCAACGACCGGGGCAATTACGACATGTCACATGTTGGACACCAGGCTGCGGTCGCCCACGTTCTTGGCGCCGTCTGGACCCTCGGATGGCGAAAGGACAAGCTCGGAAACGTCGATGGACAGCTGAACAGCTATTCGGACCACGACGTGTTCGGCCGCACTGAGCGATACGGCAAGAAATACGGGTGGATCGGCTTCTACACGCTCGCCGGAACTCTCAATGACGACCAGCAACTTCCCCGCGATAAGCGATTAGTCGACGTACAACTCGATCCATCGTTTCCCGAGCCGCCTCGAACCGCTCCGATTGCTCTACCCACCTGGGCACGGCCAACTCCCATACCGGATCCTCGTTGGATACGGCACGGAATCGTCACAGTGCCGGATGATCTGTTGTGTCGATACGAGATCGACCAACACCCGGGACCATGGATCGCTGTCGACGCCAGCCTGGTCGACGCCGATGAAATTACATCGCGACGCGTGTTTGGGCGGCTCACGGCCGTCCTTGTTGAAGCTACCGATGCGCAACGCCTGTTGAACGCACTGGATGCGCGGAGCGACCCAGGACGTTGGTTCTTGCCGGAGACCCCCGACGACATCTATACATTTGCCGGGGAGATCCCGTGGAGTTCCGAGTTCGCACGTGGGGAACCAGGTGATGACCGAGCTGAGATCTATCGAGAGACGGTGGCTGTAGGTAGTGATCACAACATCGAGGCTGAGATCCTCGCGCACCGCTTCTCATGGGAGGACCTTCATAGCCGATTGAACACGGCGGGTGGGGCGCTGGTGCCGTCGAGATCCTTCTCCAAGGCTTTCGATCTTCGCGGTATGCCACAATCGTTCGACCAGACACTCCCAGACGGGACCCGGGCCGCTATATCCCTGTCGGCGCCGCCCGGATTCGATGGCCATTTGCTGTACCTGAGGGAAGACCTCGTTCGCCGCTATGCGGAGGCGCGAGAACTGATCCTGTTCATCTGGGGAAGACGTCAGCTTCATCCTGCGACTCCCCTCGGCCGCGAATGGCCCCGTTGGCTCCAGACAGCCAGTCGCGAGCATGCGGACGTTTGGCGAGAAGTTCGGCTGGGAACCGAACTGTGCCGTGGGCTCTCACCAGACAGTTGACAAGTGAAAGGATTGGCCCGTCTGCCGTTCAGGGCTTCCTATGCGGCATCGGACGCAGACCCATCCTGGCGACTTCATAGACCGTGGCAGCGTTAGTGCTTGACGCCTGATCCGGAAGGGCATGGATCGTTCCGAACAACATTCAGCGACGATGCAAGTGCCCAAGCTTGACGAGGACCGCTACGAGCCGGCGCTGTGCGCGTGGATCTGTTGTGTTTCGACCTCGAGCAACGTTGGCGACATCGCACGGCGTCCCTGGTGCCACCAGGTCGCTTCCCCGGGGGGTACCGGAGTCGAACCACTGACTTCCGCCGTGTGAAGGTAGATCACCGGGTTCCTGTGGTTTGGAGAGACAGCGGAAACTCAATCACACCAAGGGCTTCAGCACTCATCGACAATTCCGATGTGGGTTGACGAGGCCGCTGACATCGATGGTCGCCGAACCTCCGGGGAATGCGACGCGGAGCAAACGGCCCTCGCAGCGTCGAAACTGCTACTACCGGTGGTCACTGCTGCGGCCGAACCGCAAATCGCCGGAGGGCCGTCGGTGCCTTCACTTCGTGTAGATCACCATCGGGCCGCCTCAGCCACCGTCTGCCTCGATTGTCAGTGAATTCGATTTCCAGTGCCGGAGGCACGAGTCTGTCGTCCTTGTATCCGGGCGAGGATGGCATTGAGATGGGTTTGCTCTCTGATTCCGGTGTGAGCACGCCGATGGTCCGGCTCGCCACGGGAGTGTCGTCATCTCGCCAATTGGGGCGCAAGAGAGTGATGTGCGTCTCGTACACCGGCTGCTTGCTCGCGTTACAGACGATGGCGTCGAAACTGGAGAATCGGGGTTCCTCACCAGCTTCGCAGGCATGTGACCAGGATTCAGCCCATGTGCTGACGAGGCTGGCTTGGGCCTCACGTCGCTCCGTGACAGTGAGGCGGTGAGTTCTTGCGGTGTACCAGATAGCCAGTAGAGCCGCCGTAGCACCAACAACCGAGGCGATGACAGACCAGTCGTTGAGAATAGGCTGACTCACGGTCTTGCTCCGAAGCGCGTCTCGTCGAACCAGCACATGCAGCCAGGATACTCAGGCCCAACGAACCGCCCTCGGACCGGCAGGTGGTTCCACAACGTCGACCACGAACCGCGCCGACGGGCAATCGCTGATTGAGAAGCGCCATGTGATGGTGAGGATGGTCGGATTCCGTGACCGTAGGTACTGGCGTTCGCGAGGGATTGACTGCCGGTCCTGGCGTGGCGGAAAGGACACAGCTGACGATCCCTAAGTAGTCTCTTCGTTGTGAACGCGACTCGCATTCCATTTGGCAACGCTGGGTCTCTACCAGTGGTCCAGGGCTCTACCTGGTCTACTCGTCCAAGCGGCTTGCCCGGCTCGACTGGGATCCCAGCTCGGGTGTCGCCTACGTCGGAAAGACTGAAGATGACCTGAGAAGACGGATCGCCCGTGTGTGCATGGGTGATACAGGACGTTCGACCCTTCGGCGAACACTCGGCGCTCTCCTGAAGGAGGAACTTGGTCTGGTGGCGAGGCCTCGCCCTTCGCGTGGTGAACCAACAGCTGTCAACTTCAAGAACTACGACTTCGAACCCGACAGCAACGCTCGTCTGAACAAACGGATGAGAAGAGACTTGGAGGTTTCCTACCTCACGGGGGTCGACGTCAAGGGAAGAATGAGTCTGCTGATCGCGGAACATCTCCCTCCTTTGAACCTGACAGGATGGGACAACCCGCACCGTCCGGGGATCAAGGCTGCAAGATCCAAATGCACTGAGGAGGCACGCCGTAGGCACGACCAGTGATAGCTGCAGCTGCGAGTCCGGAAGCGTCATAGGGGTGCCGTGAGTATGCTCGGAACTCTCGATCTCGGGCTGAGCCCGTCTCCCAGAGCGAAGTCAACGAGTTGCGCTCCCCACCTCCTCGAACCACGGCCCCCGGATACGGATCTCAGCTTCAACGCACGTCCAGACCCGAACACATGAGTGCCGCTTGGCACCAGCAGTCCACCGCTAGCGGCATCGCTGCCACGGGTCCGGCGGGTCCACGCTCCAGACGACGACTTCGTCGCCGGGCACACATGTGGCAACCCACACGACGTCGATTGCGGCCGGAAGCTCAGGCGGTCGAATCGGCAAACGTCCGACGGCCAAGTCCTTCCACGGTGGGTATAGGCCCGAGTCCACCCAGATGAAGATGTGCCCACGATCACATCCGCTGGCCGCAAGCTTCTCAACGTTGTCCGGCTTTGCAGCTTCCGTCTCAATCGCGTCGAGCAGGTACTGTCCTGGATCGGCGGCGGGCTCCTTCCAGATGGTCCGATCACCGGGCTGACTCACCACAACCTTCGCAATTGGCTTCTGGTTCCATCGAAACCCAGCCTCGATGCCAAGGCGATACAGATCAGCGACCGGTGGATGGCGGAGAGCGTCAGAATTGAAGAAGAACTTCTCCAGGCTGAACTGCTCGAGCTGGTGAAGCAGGGGAGGCACGTGGGCGGCGAGCACGTCGAACCGTGCCCAAACTGTCGCGTAGACATGCCAATCATGACTGAGCCGAGGAGCTACGAAGTAGGCCTCCGGCAACCACTTTCGGTAGGCGGCTTGAGCCCCCTGCATACGTTCGGATGTGGCCTCCGTGACCTCGACTGCCTCTCGTCGACCATCTGCGAAGCGAAGCTCTAGGTCGTGACCGCCTCGTCCGATATCTGTCACGACCACCGTCGCGTCGGCGAGGAGGCCGTCCAGAATGGTGACAGCGCGTTCCTCCGTGGTGTGGCCAATAAGGTCCTCGCATGAGAGGTGCTTCGTCGGATGAGCGGTGGTGGCGCGACACTGATCTTCCATCGCGACACAGGCTACAGCGCATGGCTGTCAGGTCAGAGAGGTGCCCCCTTTTCTCTCGCTGAGTCCGCACTCCTGAAACGCCTCGCTGATTCGATCGACCTCCGATGTCGGACACCTGTTCTGGTTGGTGCGTTCGGCGGGCTGCGCATCAGAGGATTGGCCTGTCTTCACCTCGGTGACTTCGATCCGCTTCGGAGCCGTGTCGCATGCGGAGAACCGCGTCCGATGTTCAGGGACGGGTCATCGTCGGACTACCGAAGAAAGACAACCAAGAGCATCCGAACGGCTGCACTCCCTCGGTCGATCACGGAGCAGGTCGGCGAGCACGCTGCTCGCTTGGATGAGAAGGGCCTGGAGGCCTCGCTCTTCCCGTCACCGGAGCGCGTCCAATCCGCCGAACGGCCTGGACGCATCGCGCATGGAAACCGGCACTTGACCTCGCGGGCCTCAACAGGACCTCGGACCTCACACCCTAGGTCGGGCGCAGGTGGCGCTCCTCATCGCCCAAGGCGAACACGCAAAGCTGATCGCCTGTCGCCTGGGTCACGCCTAGGTACGCACCACACTCGTCGTATGCGGCAACCTCGCCGACGACGCTGACGAAGTCGCTGCCGAACGGCTGGATACCCAGATCTCTGCTGATTCCACGACCGCCAGATCAAGGGGTGGCGTACACAAACCCTGACGACGACAGATCAACGGAGCTTGGAAGCCCGAACTGCCTCAACTGGCAGGCGCGTGTAGTGCCCTCGCAACACACCCGGCCATTCCGTTTTCGGTAGCCTCGAGTCAGGGTGAATCGGCACCATACCCGTTGTGAAGAGAGCCGGATCGGGCTTGTCCACAATGACCGGCAACCTCCCCGCCAAGGGAGGAACACGGGATCCGACTCAGAACTGATCCAAATCGATCACTGACAGAGTGCCGTCCCCGCTGTTGACGACCCAAACGGCGCCGCTAGCGACCACCACGTTCACGGGCTGATTCCCCACATCAATCGTATGCGTCACCTTGCGATCGACTACATCGATCCGGGAGACGGTCCCATCACCGAGATTCGTAACCCAAATCGCAGCACCCCCGGCAGCGATTGCGTTGGGCCCTACCCCCACCTCAAGCGTATCTGTCACCTCGCGCGCTGCAGGACTGATGCGCGAGACCGTGTTGTCCCCCGCGTTGGCCACCCAGATACCCCCGTCAAACGACGACCATACGATCTCCGCCGGACTCCTTCCGACCCGTATTCGATCGCTTTCCAACATCGAGCCGACCTCAATCCGAGAAACCGAATCCTCCCCGGAGTTGGCTACCCAAACAGCGCCGTGCGCATAGGCAACCGAGGAAGGCCCTACGCCGGCGAAGGCGACATCGACGGTCTTGCGGGTCTCCTCGTCGATACGCCACACAGTCCTATCCACGAGACTCGGCACCCACACGGAATCTGCTCCGATTGAGAGCCCGTTGGCAGACGAAGGCACCTCGCTGATGATGATGATCTCAAACTCCTCACGCTCTTCCTCAGTCAGAGCTGACAACCCAATCGGAATCGTGTCAGTCACTTCGCGTGTGATCGGATCCACTCTCGACACCGTTCCATCAAGGACGTTCGCAACCCAGATAACGCCAAACCCCGACGCTACCTCGAACGGCTTCTCTCCAACTGCGATCACATCGGTGAGTTCGAACGTCTCCAGGCTGATCCTGGACAGAGTCCCAGACTCAAGGCTCGTAACCCACAACGCATCTGAGGTGACAGCTACTGCGCCAGGGCCCGCCCCTGCTGATACCGTCTCGACGACAATCGGAGGTGGAGAAAAGACGAGCCGAACAACTGGAATCGCAAAGAACAGCATTAGCACTAGGCCGCCGATCGCCCACATTCGTTGCGACCGAGAGAAACGCCACGACCGGCTGAGCCACTGCCTTCGCTTCTCTTGCCATCGCACCGTCGCGTTCCCCGTGATCTCAATCCGGGAGGGCGCTCGGCTCATGAGTAAATAGCCGATCATCAACAACGCCCAGATGTACAGCCCTCCCAAGAGCCAGGGCGCCAGCCACGAGTTAACACTCCAGAGATCCGATACGATGCCCAAGAGCGTGACGACAATGCTCGCGATCGAGACGACAATGCTCGCGATCGTGATGATCGGTGCCCGGTGGGCGAGGAATTCCTGAGGAGATCTGCTCACAATGAAGTCACTCAACTCGGAGGCTCAAACCGGCAAGGACGTGCATCCGCTCCGATGGAACCCGGCTCTCCCGACCAGCCTACAGCACCGGCCCGACGACGGCATCGGGTAGGCGATAGCTCTGACGTCCAGAATCAAGCACGACTAGTCGAGTGTTCGGGTCTCCAGCGATTCACTCGGCCTACCGAGGCGAGTGTGGTCAACCGCGAGGGCTAGCGTGTATCGGATCAAGCGCATCGCGACCAATACGCGCCCCATGCGCGTCCTGAGCGAGCGCTGGAATGACCGGTACCCGAAGAGCCGAAATCGTCTTCAACCGAGGTTAAGGGGGTCGTGTGACGGGGATACTGGGATCGAACCAGTGACCTCTGCCGTGTGAGGCAAGTCAGGGGGTCCCCCTGACTTGGCGAATAGGCGGAAACGCTGTCGCGCCACGGTGTCGGCGCTCATCGACATTCATCGATTCGCAACGTCTCTCGGCAGAATGCGTCCTATTCGCGTCCTGGCGTCGACGCGGATTCGTCGACGCCGGTCGCTCCTGGAAGGGTGCCACTAGTCCTGCAGCAGTTCCGATGTCCCAGTCGCCGCCGCTCCTGCCCGAAGTTCGACAGCAATCCGATTGGCTCAAACGCTATGTCGTCCAGGACAGCCGCCCGAAAGACACGTTGTAGCAGATCGGGATCTCTCACACACACTTCTGGGTTTTGGGCGATAATCGACCCGTGAGCAACTCGATCTTCCGAACCCGCAACATCACGCCAGACCAGATCCGCCAACTACTTCTCGCTGGCGGGATTGAGTCGGAACGTATGGAATTCAAGCAGGAGCTCGGTGACAGGAAGAAGGTGCTGCAAACGATCGCCGCTATGGCGAACGGTGTCGGCGGCATAATTGTGATCGGGATCACAGACGGCGGTGACGGACGCGACCGATTATTCCTAGACGTTGATCCTGGAACGGCAGAGCGCCTAGTGAATCACTGCGACACTCTCTTGGATCCACCCTTCGTCCCCGAGATCTTCGAACTCACCATCGATGAGAAGCGGGTCCTGGCGGTTCGCGTGGAACCGACAGGACCCATCGTACGCCCGGTCGTCGTTCGGGAAGACACTGCTGGCGCTGTGTACGTGCGGCGAGGCGACTCGACCCGGAAGGCATCCCCTCAGGAACTCCGGCACCTTTTCGCCCACGACGGCAACAACCCAACCCTCGCTGGGCACACCGGGTCGATCTTGCGCCCTCAAGTTCCCAACACTTGGCACACCAACGGAGACATTGACCTCGCATTGCAGGTCACATACGAGGATCGGCATCCGCACGGCTCCGGATCACTCTCAACCGACGTCAAGAAACAACTCGTTGACCGGCTGACTGGCATTCCACTCACTCAGGCCAATTGCTTCGGCACACCACCAGATCCACCATCTTGGACCATCGCACAGTCGAGTTCGAGTGTCATCCAGGCCATGGCCGAACTCGACGACCTGCCAGGGTCCACACGCGCCCAGCTTCGTATTCACGTCGACATAGCCGGAGTCATCGTCACAGAGATCGAGTTGCGAGGCGTGTCCAGTATCGAATGGACCGACCTCATCGACCTCGTTGCACGAGCAGCGGCTTCCACGACTGACTCTGAGATCATTGGTGCGACCTGGAGCACTGGATGGAGGCCGTTGGTCGGCTTGCACCTCCGTGCTCCGGGCCGGGGTCTGCACCAAGTGGTGTCATTCCCGACAACATGGATCTCGCATGATGGTTGGAGTGACAGCGGAGCGGATCTCGAGGCAGTCTGGGATGACGCATCACCAATTCCCATTGTGACTCAGTTTCTGGAGATCGCTTTCGCTGATCTCGGGTACTGGGGTTTCGAGGCAGATCTGCGCCAACGCTGCGCCCGATACTCAAAGGCGGGCGAATCGCCCTTGGATTCTTGGAGTTGATGTGGCCTCGATCAAGCCCAGAATTCAATCGCGCTGGACACACACCGAGCCGGCTCTTGAGGATCCAGTTGACCAACCGCTTCAAATGCGAGGGAAGCGCTGATTGGTGTCGGCCGGATGGTCATCGCGACGGTCTATGCAAGCGCTTCGCCGACGCGGCCGATGATCCCTGCGGCGAACTTGCCGAATGTCAGGTCTTCCGCCGGTTCCCACACGGCTTCGGGTCCTTCACCGCTGGATGCAGCGACACACGCGCCTGAATACAGCCGCTTCTGGACGAGTCGGCGGCACAAGACCACGGTCCGGTCCAGGTACGAGGCTCCATCAAACACCTCGTCCACGTCGAAATGCGGCTGCTTGGTACCCACAGGTCGCGTCGACTTCTCTTCTTCCTGGACTACGAAGAGAAAGCCGAGCCAGGGAGCGCGAGCGTTCTGGCCGAATCGTCCCTCGCCGTAGGCTTCGAGGAGGTCTTGAGCGTTGCCTATTGCTTCTTCAGCTCTGTTGTTCATGTTGTTCCCGTAGGACCCGAGCATGGACTTGAACTCAATGGCGGCGACGAGCTTGTCGTCGTGGACAGCGATGAGGTCCCACCTCTTCTCCGCTCTGAAGTACCCGGGAAGCTCGATGCGCTGTTTCAGGTGAATCGAGTCCTCGGGAAGACCGGCATTGGTGAACACCTTCGCTACGACCGCGGCGAGCGGATCGAGGTGCTTGCCTGAGGTGACGCCCGAGCGCAGGCCGACGTCGGCAACATCGCCAGCAGCTGCCTGGCGTTGCGCAGCCGAGCGGCGACCAGTCCAGCACGCGTGAACAGCGGCGCGGTACTCAGAATCGTCGTACACCTGTTTCCCTCCGTGCGAGTTCAGTCCGGCAGATTATCAATACCGTAGGCCGCGAGCGCCTGCTCTGTCGCCGTGCGTACATCACGAGCTGCGAAGGCAGCAGCAAGGGCCTCTTGAGTCGCCGGGTTCAGCGAAGCCGGCGATGGTACTCGGATCCTCCGCAGATACTGTGCCTGGAATCTGAGCGTTCCTCCCCGCATGCGAACGGCATATGACTCGATGAAGAACTGCGCCACACCCGAGAGCAGGAGTCCGCCGAGCACGGCCAGGTCCCATTCGGTCGAAGTGATGTAGTAGAGGTTGTGATGCGGGTAGAAGCCGCCTTCGTCAAGGACCGGGTGGCTGACCATTTTCATGTCGGGGAACAGCAGTTTGGGCTGGGGAATGAGGCTGCGATGGACGGGGTCAATCGTTCGATACCAGTCGGATCCGTTCTTGCGAGCGACGTACCTCCGCTGCAACTCACCTCGGTGAGCCACGTAGTATCGCTGGAGTTTCGGATAGTCGTCAAGGTCCACGAGTTGGCCCTTCCCGGCCCAGGGGTTGACGAGGTATCGGCCCTGCCAGTCGACGCTGCCTGACTTGATGTCGGACGTCATCAACAAAGGCACAAGCTGGTCCGGTTCGACAACAGAGGGATCGTCCGTGATGAAAACAGAATCAGCGCCCGTCGCGACTCCTATGCCAACGCGTGTGCTGCGGCTCTCGATCAGCTCGAATCTGTCTTCGAGGCGATCGAGCAGTTGCAGCCGTTCTGGTGACCCAGTCGGCCAGGAGGCCGATCCCTCAAACCAGCGAGGCAGGCGAGCTACAGCAGTTCCCGATGGCAGATGTGCTGGCTCGCTGGCTTCGGTGTTGTCTCGCGACCACTGCACAAGCGCGGTTGCGGGTCCCTCATCGAAGTCCGCATTGGTGACGGCGATCATCGGAGGCTGTTGCTGCCGATGCTTGATGACGGTAACCGCTGGGTAAGCGGCCACCTTCTCGGCGAAGGCATCAACATCGTGCATCTCGACGACCGCCTCAACAGAGAATCTCGTCGAGATGAACTCGCGGAGCCGATGCCCGTATGCATTCCTCATCCATCTGTCGGCACAGATGAATCCGAGAACTCCGTCATGGGCAAGGAGTCGAAGACCGAACTCGAAAAAGCCGATGTAGATGTCGGCCCTGCCTGACATAGTGCGACAGGTGGCCCTGTACTCCTCCAGCAGTTCCGGTGTGAGGTCCTCTGGCCTGATGTAGGGCGGGTTCCCCACAACGAAGTCGACTGACTCTGGTTCATGCCAGACACGGAGGAAGTCGGCGTGAGTGACCCAGAGTTCAGCAATCGCCTGGGCCTCCGGGTTCGACAGACCGGCTTCTGCTAGACGAGACGCGACGAGCGATCGGAGAGTCTCAACGTGGCGGAACTGAAGGTCAAACGCCCGCACCGCACCCTCCAGATCGGTCAACGGTCGACCAGCGATCTGGCACGACTCGATGAGACGATCAAGAACCGGCAAGACGAACGCCCCGTCACCACACGCCGGGTCGACGAGCCTCATCGCAGCAAGGTCCCGCGTCGACGTGTACCCGCAGAGGTCGAGGATCATCTCCACCACCCAGCGTCGGGTGAACACTTCCCCGTAGTTGGCATCCGCATCTTCATCTCGGATGTTGACCGTGACGTTTGGTGCGACGTTGAGCGAAAGCTGTTCGAGAGTCATTAGTCGCCATCATACGATGGCACAACGACAGAACCCGCATGATCGGCTTGGCAGACCATCACCAAATCCATCGCAACCGCAGTCTGTCGAGACATCGTGAGTCCCGCAGATCGCTTGGCGTGTGAACTGATGGATTAATGATGTTCGGATGCACCGGTTCAAGACCTGAGCAAAGGTCGTCATGACCCATGGCAGCGCTTGTACTTGAGACCTGATCCGCAGGGACACCTCTCGTTGCGTCCCACTTTCACACGAGCTAACGACGGCCGAGACGCGAGCTTCGACGCCAACTCAGCCCTTTGCTCTCGGGCCTCGATCTCACCGTCCCGAAGACGCAGCCGATAGTTCCACCCTTCCAACCGCTCCTGGGCCGCATCAATCTCACGCTCCCGGGCGGCGACCTTCGCTTCTCGGAGCGCCAACTCCTCTGCGGCTTGTTCCGCAAACACAGGATGCTCATCGCCGGCGTGGTCGCCGAACACGCCCATCAGCTCGTGATCGATGAGCATCGTGACGGCTCGTCCCATCGAGATCCCAGCGGAGTCGCAGTACCGCTTCCATGTCGACCACTTTGCCGCAGTAGCCGGCACCCGCACGGTCCGCAAGGCCTCGTCGTCACCGAGACCGGCGAGGAGCTTGCGGTCGAGCCTTGCCAAGACTCCCCTGTCCATGTCCATCAGCACCACCTCCGATGTGCACATGTGCACACCAGGCAACTTGTTGCAGGTGCGTGTGTGTTTTGAGGGTCTTGTCGCGCATTCGCGACGCTGGGGCAGGTGTCACGGTTGTTCTCCGGATCGTGGTCGCCGTGATTGGCAGGATCGGTGCTCCGCTTCTGTCCTAGGGTTTCTCGATTGTGAGATTGTCCTGGCAACGTGGCGTGCGTTGGACGCCGGGAATGGTGCTGTGCCTGAGTCCTGGGCGATTCAGCCGGAAGCAGGATGTCGTGTTCGGAACACGAACGGCCAACGGAAACAACAACGCCACCGAATGCAGGGTCTCCACTGAGGCCAACGAGCGTTTCGTACTTCATATCCGAGGAATAGACCCTCCAACCCTCTCACCAGAGTTTCAGTAACCCTCTCACCAGAGTTTCAGCAGAGTTTCAGAGGCAACACAGACACGGCCAGAACCCTTACGCGACAAGGCCTTTCGTGCATCAGGCCGCGGCCGCTGGCAACCTGTCGAAACGATGCCTCACGGGCGCCCGCGGAGCGAATCGAAGGTGGGTTGAAAGGGCTACGGAAACTCTGGTGAGAGGGTTCCATCCGAAGATCACGCAATGGAGTCCCCCGATAGGCTGCTCA
>FXBF010000365.1_pt1 | contig 15375 bp, 11 predicted proteins | sample 5335321 | NCBI WGS metagenome assembly FXBF01 (sample SAMEA103928391, study PRJEB20085) | sediment metagenome | isolation source: sediment
TGGTGCCGACATTGACATGGGGCTTGGTGCGTTCAAATTTTTCCTTGGACATCTTATTTACCTCTGTTTGTCCGATCGAATTGTCTGTTAATTGATGGCGACTAATCGATCAGTGTCGTCATCAACCAGCTTTCTTTACCGCTGCTTTGGGTGCCGGTGCATATTTCTTAAATTCCATGGTGTAGTTCGCACGCCCCTGGGTCGCTGACCGCAGGCTGGTAGCGTAACCGAACATCTCCGCCAGTGGCACTTCGGCACGGATAATTTTTCCTGCCTTCGTATCTTCCGAGCCCATGATGATGCCGCGACGGGAATTCAGGTCACCGTTCACGGGACCCATATATTCGTCTGGTGTAACTACCTCAACCGCCATGATGGGCTCGAGGACAATCGGATCGGCCTTTATGCCGCCGTCACGGAATGCCATCCTGCCCGCCATCTTGAAGGCGTTCTCGGACGAATCGACCTCATGATAAGAGCCGTCATAGAGCGTGACCTTGACATCGACCACGGGGTAACCGGCCTGGATACCGTTGTCCATGGCCTCACGCACCCCCTTCTGAACGGCCGGGATGTATTCGCGCGGCACCACACCGCCCTTGATCTTGTCGACAAACTCAAAGCCGGCACCCTGCTCCTGGGGCTCCAGACGCAGATAGACATGGCCATACTGGCCGCGGCCACCGGTCTGTTTGACATATTTGTACTCGATCTCGACTAGCTTGCGGATGGTCTCACGATAGGCCACCTGCGGCTTGCCGACACTGGCCTCGACATCGAACTCACGCTTCATGCGATCGATAATGATATCGAGATGCAACTCGCCCATACCGGAAATAATGGTCTGACCAGATTCCTCGTCGGTCTTGACACGAAAGGACGGATCCTCCTGGGCCAGCCGACCGAGGGCGACGCCCATCTTTTCCTGGTCGACCTTGGTCTTGGGCTCGACTGCCTGTGAGATCACCGGTTCCGGGAATTCCATACGCTCCAAGGTGATTATGCTATTCGGGTCACAAAGTGTGTCACCGGTCGTAATATCCTTGATGCCGACGGCGGCGGCGATATCACCGGCGCGAACTTCCTTGATCTCTTCGCGCGAGTTGGCATGCATCTGCAGAATACGGCCGACACGTTCTTTCTTGTGCCTGACAACGTTATAGACCGTATCGCCGGAGTTAATGACGCCGGAATAGACCCGGAAGAAAACCAGTTGGCCGACATACTTGTCGGTAGCGATCTTAAAGGCCAGGGCTGCAAATGGTTCCTTATCGTCGGCCTTACGCTCGGCCTCGGTCTCGTCCTTGTCGTCGAGGATGCCCTTGATCGCCGGTACATCGACCGGTGATGGCATGTAATCGATCACGGCATCCAGCATCGCCTGCACGCCCTTGTTCTTAAAGGCCGAACCGCATAGTACCGGCACAATCTCGTTGGCGAGGGTGCGGCTACGCAGGCCCTGCTTGGTCTCTTCGGGGCTGAGCTCACCTTCATGCAGGTATTTATCCATGAGTTCTTCCGAGGATTCAGCGGCTGCCTCAACCATTTGTTCCCGTAATTTCTGCGCCTGGTCCTGTAATTCCGCGGGGACGTCTTCCTCACGGAAGGTGGTACCCATGTCACCCTCATTCCAGTAAATGGCCTTCATATTGACCAAGTCGACCACGCCCTTGAAATTGTCCTCGGCGCCGATATTGAGCTGGATCGGGATCGGGTTGGATCCCAGGCGGGTCTTGATCTGCTCGACGACCCGCAGAAAATCGGCCCCGGCGCGATCCATCTTGTTAACAAAGGCCATACGCGGGACATCGTACCTATTGGCCTGGCGCCAGACAGTCTCGGACTGCGGCTCGACGCCGCCGACGGCGCAGAAGACGGCGCAGGCGCCATCCAGGACCCGCAGGGAACGCTCCACCTCAATGGTGAAATCGACGTGTCCCGGGGTATCAATAATGTTGATCCGGTGCTCGGCGAATTGCTGATCCATCCCCTTCCAGAAACAGGTGGTGGCAGCGGAAGTAATGGTGATACCGCGCTCCTGTTCCAGTTCCATCCAGTCCATGACGGCGGCGCCATCGTGCACCTCACCGATCTTGTGGGAGACGCCGGTGTAGAACAGGATCCGTTCGGTCGTGGTCGTTTTACCGGCATCAATGTGGGCCATGATGCCGATATTCCGGTACCGTTCGATAGGTGTTGTTCGTGCCACAGCGCGTTCCTCGTTTACCTATATATATACGGCTTACCACCGATAATGAGAAAAGGCCTTGTTGGCCTCTGCCATCCGGTGTGCGTCTTCACGTTTCTTGTAGGCAGTGCCACGTTTCTCGTTAGCGTCGAGTAATTCCGCTGCCAAGCGCTCATGCATGGATTTGCCCGCCCGGCTACGCGCCGCATCAACGATCCAGCGCATAGCCAGTGTGGTCTGTCGGCTGGGGCGGACCTCAACCGGCACCTGGTAGGTCGCACCGCCGACACGCCGGCTCTTGACCTCCAGGATCGGGCGGACATTTTCCAGGGCCTGGTTAAACATCTCCAACGGATCTGATTTGCTGCGTGACCCGATTTCATCAAGCGCCCGATAGACGATGGTCTCGGCGGTGGTCTTCTTACCAACGAGCATAATCATGTTAATAAACTTGGCCAGGGTCTCACTGCCGTACTTGGGGTCCGGCAGAATCTGACGCTTCGGCACTTCTCTTCTACGTGGCATCGCCTGTATCCAGCAATCGTTTCCTTGTTAGAGAACAAAACGCCGCGCACCAAGGCGCAGCGATCAAATTAATTCCAGCGAACCTCAGGACTTCGGTCGTTTAGCGCCGTACTTGGACCGGCCTTGGCGACGATCACTGACGCCGGCCGTATCCAGGGTGCCCCGCACCGTATGGTAGCGTACCCCTGGCAGATCCTTCACGCGACCGCCCCGGATCAGCACCACCGAGTGCTCCTGAAGGTTATGCCCCTCACCACCGATATAGGTGGTGACCTCATAGCCATTAGTCAGCCTGACGCGCGCTACTTTGCGCATGGCCGAATTCGGTTTCTTCGGTGTCGTCGTATAGACCCTGGTACAAACGCCGCGTTTCTGCGGGCACGCTGCCAGGGCCGGCACGGTCGACTTTTTAACGCTTTTTTTCCGTGGCTTACGGACTAATTGGTTAATCGTCGGCATTTTCTCTCGCCCAAAAATAAACGACAGGCCGGGGCAACCGGCCTGTGTGAGGGGCGCGATTCTAGGCACACACCCCAATTGTGTCAAGTAAATAAGGCTATATATCAGGCCCCTACCACTTCCTCGCCGCTGCCGGCGGCAGCTGACGGCGTCTGGGGAGTCCCGCTCAGGGCCCGCTCCAGCTCCAGGGTCTCAGCCTTGTCCTCAGTGCGTTGGCGGCGGCGTTCCTGATGGTAGGCCAGACCGGTCCCGGCAGGGATCAATCGGCCGACAATCACATTTTCCTTCAGGCCCCGGAGACGGTCGCGCTTGCCGTTGATCGAGGCCTCGGTCAGTACCCGGGTGGTCTCCTGGAACGAGGCCGCCGAGATAAAGGACTCAGTCGAAAGCGAGGCCTTGGTGATCCCGAGAACGACGCGCTCATACTCGGTCGGTTTCTTGCCATCGGCCTCTAATTTCGCGTTTTCCTCCAGGACCACCGACCGCTCGGCCTGTTCACCCGGCAGGAACATGGTGTCGCCGGGGTCGGTGATGGTCACCTTACGTAGCATCTGGCGCACGATCACCTCGATATGCTTGTCATTGATCTTCACGCCCTGCAGACGATAGACCTCTTGCACACCATCAACGATATAGTTCGTCAGGGCCTCGACCCCCAACAGCCGCAGGATATCGCCCGCCACCGGCGAACCATCGACAACCACATCACCCTGCTCAACACTCTCGCCCTCGAATACGGCAATATGCCGGCCCTTGAGAATCAGGTATTCATGGACTTCACCCTCGGTGTCGGTGATCACCAGGCGTTGCTTGCCCTTGGTCTCCTTACCGAAGGAGATCACACCGGTGTATTCTGCCAGGACCGCGGCCTCCTTGGGCTTACGGGCCTCAAACAGTTCCGCCACCCGCGGTAGACCACCGGTGATGTCACGGGTCTTAGAGGTCTCCTGCGGGATACGAGCGAGTACATCGCCGACCCCGACCTTGTCCCCATCATCGACAGTGATGACAGCACCGGGCGGTAACATGTGCCTCGCCGGGATATCGGTCCCCTGGAGATTGACCGGGTTGCCCTTGGCGTCCACCAGAGTGATAGACGGGCGGACATCCTTGGTCCCACGGGCATGTTTCGGGTCCATGACGACATAGGTCGATAGCCCGGTGATGGGATCGGTCTGCTTGTTAACGGTGACGCCCTCAATGAGATCATTGAAGACAACCAGACCAGCCACCTCGGTAACGATCGGGTGGGTATGGGGGTCCCAGTTCGCGACCACATCTCCTGACTTCACCCTGGAGTTATCGGTTACATTCAAAACGGCCCCATATTGCAACTTGTACCGCTCACGGTTACGCCCCTGGTCGTCCAGTACCAGCATTTCACCGGAACGGGAGACGACGATGTGATGGCCCTTGGCATGTTTAACCAAACGCACATTCTTCAGCTGGATATGGCCTTTGGTCTTAACCTCGATCTTGCTGACAGCGGCGGCGCGGGAGGCGGCACCACCGATGTGGAAAGTCCGCATGGTCAGCTGGGTGCCCGGTTCACCGATACTCTGAGCGGCAATCACACCGACAGCCTCACCGAGGTTGACCAGATGGCCACGGCCAAGGTCACGGCCATAACACTTGGCGCAGACACCGTAACGGATACTGCAGGTTACCGGCGACCGTACCAGCAGCTGATCGACATTTCTTTCCTCCAGCAGATCGACCAGTTTCTCATCGAGCATGGTGCCATCGGGCACCAGTACTGTCTTGGGTTCCGCCGGGTCAGTGATATCACCGATTACGACGCGACCCAGAATACGGTCTGCCAGCGGGACGACGATCTCGCCACCTTCTACCAGTGCCGAGCGATTGACCCCCCGGGTGGTACCGCAATCGTCCTCGGTCACGACCAGGTCCTGGCAGACATCAACCAGCCGGCGGGTAAGATAACCGGAATTGGCGGTCTTCAGTGCCGTATCTGCCAGCCCCTTACGAGCACCATGGGTAGAGATAAAGTACTGGAGGACATTCAGGCCCTCACGGAAATTGGCGGTAATCGGGGTTTCGATAATCGAGCCATCCGGTTTCGCCATCAGGCCGCGCATACCGGCCAGCTGCCGGATCTGGGCGGCGCTACCGCGGGCACCGGAATCGGCCATCATGTAAATGGAGTTGAATGAATCCTGCTTGACGGTACTACCCTCGGCATCAACAACATCCTCCGATCCGAGTAAATCCATCATCGATTTGGCCACTTTTTCACTCGTGTGGGTCCAGATATCAATGACCTTGTTGTAACGCTCACCATCGGTCAGCAATCCGGATTGATATTGCTTCTGGATGCCCTTCACTTCCGACTCGGCGGTGCCAATGATCTCGCCCTTCCCTGCAGGCGTCAGCATGTCATCAACACCGATGGAGATTCCGGCACGGGCGGCATAGCTGAAACCGGTGTACATCAGGTGGTCGGCAAAAATCACGGTCGACTTCAGACCGACGCGGCGATAACAGGTATTGATCAGGCCAGAGATGCCCTTCTTCTTGAGTGTTGTGTTAATAAGCTCAAACGGCAGCCCTTCCGGCAAGATGTCGGACAGCAGCGCCCGGCCAACGGACGTGTCATAGAGCTTGAAGGTCTCATTGCGATTACCGTCCTCGTCAATCTGGACCTCGCGGATACGCACCTTGACGCGGGCATGCAGGGAGACGCAATCGGTCTCGTAGGCCCGGCGGGCCTCGGCGACATCGGTAAAGGCCTTACCTTCACCCTTGTCGTTGATGCGCTCACGGGTCATGTAGTACAGGCCCAGGACAATATCCTGTGAAGGGACGATGATCGGTTCGCCGTTGGCCGGTGACAGAATGTTATTCGTCGACATCATCAGGGTACGGGCCTCCAGTTGGGCCTCGGTAGACAGTGGGATGTGGACCGCCATCTGATCACCGTCAAAGTCGGCGTTATACGGGGTACAGACCAGGGGATGTAACTGGATCGCCTTACCCTCGATCAACACCGGTTCGAAGGCCTGGATCCCCAGACGATGCAGCGTCGGCGCCCGGTTCAACAGTACCGGGTGTTCGCGGATGACCTCTTCCAGGATATCCCAGACCTCGGGGCTGGCCGCCTCGACCATCTTCTTGGCGGCCTTGATGGTGGTCGCCAGACCCTTCATCTCGAGCTTCGAGAAAATAAACGGTTTGAACAGCTCCAGGGCCATCTTTTTGGGCAGGCCGCACTGGTGCAGGCGCAGGTTCGGGCCGACCACGATCACCGAACGCCCGGAGTAATCGACACGTTTGCCGAGCAGATTCTGCCGGAAACGACCCTGCTTGCCCTTGATCATATCGGCCAGGGACTTCAACTGGCGTTTATTGGCGCCGGTGATGGCCTTGCCCCGACGACCGTTGTCAAGCAGGGCATCGACTGCCTCCTGCAACATACGTTTCTCATTGCGGACGATGATGTCCGGTGCGTTCAGATCCAGTAGACGCTTCAGGCGGTTATTACGATTGATCACGCGACGATAGAGGTCATTCAGGTCGGAGGTGGCAAATCGGCCGCCATCGAGCGGGACCAGCGGCCGTAGCTCGGGTGGCAACACCGGCAGGATCTCCATCACCATCCATTCCGGTTTGTTCGTAGAATAGATGAAGGCATCCAGGGCCTTGAGCCGTTTAGTGAACTTCTTGATCTTGGTCTCGGAGCTGGTCGCCGCCAGTTCTTCACGCAGCTTGGCGGCCTCTTCCTTTATGTCTATGGTCTTCAGCAGGTCACGGATCGCCTCTGCTCCCATGCGGGCATCGAATTCGTCGCCATATTGTTCGATCGCCTCGAGATAGGCGTCCTCGGACAACAGGCTACCGCGGTCGAGCGGGGTCATGCCCGGGTCGACAACGATATAGCCCTCGAAGTAGAGCACGCGCTCGATTTCACGCAGAGTCAGATCGAGGACCAGACCCATCCGTGAAGGCAAGGACTTCAGGAACCATATGTGAGCCACCGGGCTGGCAAGATCGATGTGCCCCATGCGTTCGCGTCGCACCTTGGACAGGGTGATCTCGACACCGCACTTCTCACAAATCACACCGCGGTGCTTGAGGCGTTTGTATTTACCACAGAGGCATTCATAATCCTTGACCGGCCCGAAGATCTTGGCGCAGAACAGGCCATCACGCTCCGGCTTGAAGGTTCGATAGTTGATGGTCTCCGGCTTCTTAACCTCGCCAAAGGACCAAGAACGGATCTTCTCGGGCGATGGCAGGCCGATACGGATGATATCAAAATCATCCTGTGTGCTTTGTTGCTTGAAAAGATTAAATAGGTCTCTCAAAGCTATATCTCCTCATGAGTCGCTGACCCTGTGTTATTCCTGTTCAAGCTCGATATCGAGCCCAAGTGAACGTATTTCCTTAACCAATACATTGAAGGATTCTGGCATACCCGCCTCCATCCGATGGTCACCCTTGACGATGTTCTCAAAAATCTTTGTCCGACCTGAGACATCGTCAGATTTAACAGTGAGCATCTCCTGCAGGGTATAGGAAGCGCCATAGGCCTCCAGCGCCCACACCTCCATCTCACCGAACCGCTGGCCACCGAACTGGGCCTTACCGCCCAATGGCTGCTGGGTGACCAGGCTATAGGGACCTGTCGACCGGGCATGCATCTTGTCATCGACCAGGTGGTTGAGCTTCAACATGTACATATAGCCAACGGTGACAGGACGGTCGAAGGCCTCACCGGTTCGACCGTCATAGAGAGTGGTCTGGCCACTGCTTGGCAGATCGGCCAGTACCAGCATCTGCTTGACCTCCTCCTCGGCGGCCCCGGAGAACACCGGTGTCGCCATCGGTACGCCACCGCGTAAATTATTCGCCAGATCCAATATCTCATCATCATCGAAAGATTTAATGTCTTCAGTGGTACCGCAGGTGTTGTACAACTTTTCCAGGAATTTCCTGATCTCGACGGCATTGCGTTGCTCGTCGAGCATGCGACCGATCTTAAACCCGAGTTCACGGGCTGCCCAGCCGAGGTGGATCTCCAGTACCTGGCCGACATTCATCCGTGATGGCACGCCCAGGGGATTCAGGACGATATCTACCGGGGTGCCGTCATCCAGATAGGGCATGTCTTCCACCGGCACAATGCGTGAAATCACGCCCTTGTTCCCGTGACGACCGGCCATCTTGTCTCCCGGCTGCAGACGCCGCTTGACGGCGACATAAACCTTGACCATTTTCAAGACCCCGGGAGCCAGGTCATCACCGGAGGTGATCTTGGCCTTTTTCTCGGTAAAGAGGGTGTCAAAGTGTTCCCGCTGTTGCGCCAGATAACCACGGATGTGTTCAACCGCCTTGCTCGCTTCCTCATTATGCAGGCGGATGGAGGACCACTGATCACGCGGCAAATCGGCAAGATAGGTCATGGTGATCTTGTCACCAGCCTCCAGCCCTGCCGGACCGCCATCGGTCTGCTTGCCGGAGATAATCTTTTCAATCCGGGCATAGGCATCATCCTCGACGATACGGAATTGGTCATTGAGGTCTTTCTGCACCCGTTCGAGTTCCGATTCTTCATTCTGTTTGGCGCGTGTATCTTTCTCTACCCCTTCACGGGTAAAGACCTGGACATCGATTACCGTGCCTGACATACCTGAAGGCAGCCGCAAGGAGGTGTCTTTCACGTCCGAGGCCTTTTCACCAAAGATGGCGCGCAGAAGCTTTTCCTCCGGGGTCAGCTGGGTCTCGCCCTTGGGTGTAACCTTGCCCACCAGGATATCGCCGGGTTGAACTTCGGCACCGATGTAAACAATACCGGCCTCGTCCAGCTTGCCCAATGCGGCCTCACCGACATTGGGAATATCGCGGGTAATCTCTTCGGAACCGAGTTTGGTGTCACGGGCAACGGTCGATAACTCCTCGATGTGGATCGTTGTATACATATCCTGTTCGACGATGCGTTCGGAGATCAGGATCGAATCCTCGAAGTTGTAACCATGCCACGGCATGAAGGCGACCAGTGCGTTACGGCCCAAGGCAAGTTCACCCATATCCGTTGACGGCCCATCGGCGAGTACATCACCCTTGGCAATGATGTCGCCAACCTTGACCAGGGGTTTCTGATTGATATTGGTATTCTGGTTGGAGCGCTGATACTTGATCAGGTTATAAATATCGACACCAACCTCACCCGGACTGGTCTCATCGTCACTCACCCGAACAACGATACGGCTGGCATCGACCGAGTCGACGGTGCCGCCACGTTTGGTAATCACGGTCACACCCGAATCAATGGCCACGGTACGCTCCATACCGGTTCCCACCAGCGGCTTCTCGGTCCGCAGCGTCGGCACAGCCTGGCGTTGCATATTGGAACCCATAAGTGCGCGGTTGGCGTCATCATGCTCTAGGAATGGAATCAGGGACGCCGCCACCGAAACGATTTGCGACGGGGCCACATCCATATACTCCACGGTATCCGGGGTCGACAGGGTAAACTCGTTATTCTTCCGGCAGGAAACCAGTTCATCGGTCAGCTTATTGTTCTTGTCGACTGAGGCATTGGCCTGGGCGATGACAAACTTGCTCTCTTCGATCGCCGATAGATATTTAATCTCGTCGGTCACCTTGCTATTTACGACCTTGCGATAGGGTGTCTCGAGGAAACCGTACTCGTTTGTCCGCGCATAGCATGCCAGGGAATTAATCAGGCCGATGTTTGGACCTTCCGGGGTTTCAATCGGGCAAACTCGGCCATAGTGAGTCGGATGCACATCCCGCACCTCGAAGCCCGCACGTTCGCGCGTGAGCCCGCCGGGACCGAGTGCTGACACCCGGCGCTTGTGGGTGACTTCAGACAGGGGATTTGTCTGGTCCATAAACTGCGAGAGCTGACTGGAACCGAAGAATTCTCTGATCACAGCCGAAACCGGCTTGGAATTGATCAGTTCCTGGGGCATCAAGCCCTCGCTCTCAGCCAGTGACAGGCGTTCCCTGACGGCCCGCTCGACCCGAACCAGACCGATTCGCGATTGATTTTCAGCCAACTCGCCAACAGAACGGACACGGCGATTCGCCAGGTGGTCAATATCATCGATATCGCCCTTGCCGTTTCGGAGGTCAAGCAATAGCTTCATGGCATCAACAATATCTTCTTTGCTGAGAATGCCTGGGCCTTCATCAGATTCGCGCCCAAGCCGGCGATTAAATTTCATCCGGCCTACAGCTGACAGATCGTAACGGTCGATGTTGAAAAACAAATTGTTAAATAATGCCTGGGCGGCGTCCTTGGTCGGCGGCTCACCCGGACGCATCATGCGGTAGATCTCAATTTGAGCCTCCAGCGGCTCCTGGGTCGGATCCAGTCTCAGGGTATCCGCAATATAGGGCCCGCAATCCAACTCATTGGTGTAGATGGTCTTAATCTCATCCAGCCCAAGTTCGATAATTTTCTCCAGCAGCTCCAGGGTAATCACATCACTAGCCCTGGCCAGCAGCTCACCGGTCTCAGTATCAATAATGTCATGGGCCAGGGTGCGGCCGATCAAATATGTTTCCTGTACCACAATTGATTTCATTCTGGATTTTTCCAGATCACGAACATGGCGCGCTGTAATCCGGCGCTCGGCAGGTACAATCACCTCACCTTTGGGGGTTTTGATATCAAACTCGAGTTGGAGACCGCGCAGCCGCACCGGTACCAACTCCATCCGGCATTCTTTCTTCGACAACAGGAAGGTTTCGGTATCAAAAAAGGTATCGAGGATCTCCTCGGCGTTCATCCCCAGCGCACGCAATAGAATTGTCGCCGGTAATTTGCGTCGCCGGTCGATTCGGACATGCAGAATGTCCTTGGGATCAAATTCGAAATCGAGCCATGAGCCCCGATAGGGGATAACGCGTGCAGAGAACAGCAGCTTTCCCGAGGAGTGGGTCTTGCCATGATCGTGTTCGAAAAATACACCGGGCGAACGATGCAGCTGAGAGACGATGACCCGTTCGGTACCATTAATAATAAAGGTCCCATTATCGGTCATCAGCGGGATCTCACCGAGATAGACTTCCTGTTCCTTGATATCACGTACGGTTTTGCTGCCGGTTGATTCACTCTTATCAAATACCACCAACCGCACCAGTACCCGCAGCGGCGCAGCATACATCAGGCCACGCTGGCGGCATTCCTTGACATCAAACGGCGGTGTACCCAGACGATAGCTGGCAAATTCCAGCGCGGCGTTGCCATTATAGGATTCGATCGGGAAAACCGATTTGAAGGCGGCCTGTAATCCCTGATCAATACGCTGCTCCGGCTCTACCTCCGCCTGCAGGTACTTGCGGTAAGACCGTTTCTGGATATCCAGCAAATAAGGGACTTTCAGGATACTTTGATGTTTGCTGAAGCTCTTGCGAATGCGTTTCTTTTCGGTAAACGAGTATGCCATACCTACCTCAAGCTGCTATGTTGCAACAAATTTCTCTAAGCGCCGCACGAGGCGGCATCGTGTGCAGAATCTGCGCGATTAAGCAGGACAGGGCCGGCAACCCGTTGTTGCCAGCCTGCCCCTATAACCGAACTAAACAGCTTATTTCAGCTCGACGCTGGCGCCGGCCTCTTCAAGCTGTTTCTTCATATTTTCGGCTTCGCCCTTGGCGGCTCCTTCCTTGATCGTCGCCGGTGCCGATTCCACCAAATCCTTGGCCTCTTTTAGTCCCAGGTTGGTTACCGCCCGTACGGCCTTGATCACGGTCACCTTGTTGTCACCCATACTACTCAGGACAACATCAAAACTGTCCTTTTCCTCCGCGACCCCGGCTTCACCACCGGCAACGACTCCGGGTGCGGCTACAGCAACAGCGGCGGCGGCAGAAACACCAAATTTTTCTTCCATATCCTTGATCAGCCCGGAAAGCTCAAGCACAGACATGCTGGATATTGACTCAAGAATGTCTTTTTTCGATACAGCCATGGTAATTACTCCTGATCGGTTAATCTTTAATAGTTACGATGCGGCCTGTTTACTGTCACGGACAGCGGCCAATGTACGCACAAATTTTCCGGGCACTTCATTGAGTGTCTGGACAAATTTCTGGATCGGTGCCTGCATGGTCCCCAGGAGCTTGGCCAGCAGCTCTTCGCGACTGGGTAGCTTGGCCAGGGCCTTGACCTCCTCGAGGGTGATCAATTTCCCTTCCATTGCACCGGCCTTGATGATGAGCTGCTCGTTTTCTTTAGCAAATTCGCTCAACACCTTGGCGACAGACACCGGGTCGGCTGAAAGGGCAAAGGCAATCGGTCCAACAAATTGGTCCTTGAGACATTCAAACTGTGACCCGTCGACGGCACGTCGTGCCAGGGTGTTTTTCACAACCTTGAAATACACCTGGGCAGCACGCGCTTTTGCACGTAAATCAGTCATCTGTGCAACCGACAAACCGCGGTACTCGGCCAAAATCGCTGTATTGGCGTCGTTTATTGCCCCCGACACCTCTTCAACGACGGCCTGCTTTTGCTCAAGATTTTGACTCATTTGAGTCGACCTCCGTTTTTAAGTAAAACGGCGACCTTTAATCAGGAGATTTCCTGTTTTCGGGCACACCGTCTGCGCAGGCAGATAACGGCAATCACTATCTATATATTAAGTGTCTTCACACACCTGCGGTCTTTGACTTCCTGACAAATGGGTCGGAGTCGATCTTTTCGCCGATTGAACGGATAAGTACAGGGTTCCCTTACCGAAAAATCGACTCCGACCCATTTTTCAGGCCCAAAGCCTGTTTCACATTACAGCGTGGCGGTATCCACGGTGATCCCGGAACCCATGGTCGTGGAGACCTTCACACGTTTGATATACGTTCCTTTCGATGCTGTCGGCTTGGCCTTGTCTAAGGCGGCCATCAACGCCGTCAGATTTTCTTTCAGATCAACGGCGCTGAACGAAGCCTTGCCGATCGAACAATGAATGATCCCGGCCTTGTCGATCCGGAACAAGACCTGACCGGCCTTGGCATTTTCCACTGCCTTGGTGACATCAGGTGTCACCGTGCCCACCTTCGGGTTTGGCATCAGGCCGCGCGGACCCAGAATCTGTCCCAGTTGCCCGACGATACGCATGGCATCGGGTGTAGCAATGGCGGTGTCAAAATCCATCTTACCCTGTTTGATTTCATCGGCCAGGTCCTGCATACCGACGATATCGGCACCAGCGGCCTTGGCTGCCTCAGCTGGCTCGCCCTCGGCAAACACAGCCACGCGGACGGTCTTACCCGTACCCTTGGGCATCACGATCGAACCACGTACATTCTGATCTGACTTACGGGCATCCACTCCCAGATTGATGGCAATATCAACGGACTCATCAAACTTGGCACTGGCCGTATCCTTCAGCAGGCTCAAGGCATCATCGACCCCATAGGTCTTGCCATGCTCTACCTTCGCCGACACCTGTTGCATGCGTTTGCCTGGTTTTGCCATCTCAAACGCCCTCCGTTTCAATACCGATACTGCGGGCACTGCCAGCAATAATCTTGACAGCGGCGTCCATGTCATTGGCATTGAGATCGGCCATTTTGGTATTGGCAATCTCTTCCAGCTGCGCCCGGTTAACCTTACCGACCTTGTCGCTGTGTGGGGTACTGCTGCCCTTGGTAATCCCGGCCGCCTTTTTCAACAGGATAGAAGCCGGCGGGGTCTTTTTGATAAAGGTAAAACTTTTATCACTAAAAACCGTGATCACGACCGGGATCGGCATACCCTGTTCCATGCTCTGGGTTTCCGCATTAAAGGCCTTGCAGAATTCCATAATATTCAGACCATGTTGGCCCAATGCCGGGCCAACAGGTGGGCTGGGGTTGGCCTTGCCAGCCGGGACCTGCAGCTTAATATAGGCATCAATCTTCTTTGCCATAAGTTTTACTCCTATGGGTTCAAACGCCTTGCGGCTCCCCTGCTAATATCAATTTGCATATCGAAATGTTGTGCCGATGTGCAACTCCAACTCCCCCTCTCCCTCTGGGAGAGGGCTAGGGGTGAGGGTTGTTCAATTACCCCCTCACCCTGACCCTCTCCCCCAAGGGGGAGAGGGAATAATTCAGCTCTTCTCGACCTGGGAGAAATCCAGTTCTACCGGTGTCATGCGACCAAATATAGATACCGATACACGCAACTTGTTCTTGTCAGAATTCACATCTTCGACCGTGCCATTAAAATCCTGGAATGGTCCGTCGATTACACGAACCTGTTCCCCCGGTGTAAAGGAAAATTTCGGCCGCGGCTTCTCCACACCCTCTTTTACCCGCTGGAGGATGGACTCCGCCTCTTTATCCGAAATCGGCGCCGGCCGATTACCGCCACCGATGAAACCGGTAATCTTCGGAACACCCTTGACCAGATGCCAGGTATCGTCGGTCAGCTCCATGTTGATCAGGATATAGCCTGGAAAAAACTTGCGCTCGCTGGTCCGCTTCTGGCCGCCCTTCATTTCGACGACCTCCTCGGTCGGCACCATGATGTCGCCGAACTGGTCTTGCATGCCGGCATTGGCGATATGTTCCTTGAGCGAGCGGGCGGCCTGTTTCTCAAAACCGGAATAGGCATGTATCACATACCAGTGTTTGGCCATGACCTCAGCCTCCACGACCGGTTAATGCCACGACACCCTTTGCCAGGCCCCAGTCCACAATCCACAAGTAAATGGCAACCAACACAACCAGCACAAACACAATCACCGTGACCTGGACGGTTTCTTTATTCGACGGCCAGACAACCTTGCGTAGCTCGACCCTGGCTGATTTGGCGAACTCCCAAGCCTGTTGCCCCTGGACCGAAGTCATAGTCACTATCAAGGCCAGCAATACGCCGCCAACAACAATCAGGCTGCGTACCAAAACAGTCTGGGTATCAAAATAATAATACCCCCCGATACCAATACCCAGTATCAGTACCGCTGTGGTTAACTTCAACTTGTCCATTAAAAAAACCTATCAAATGCCTAATGGCAGGCCAGGAGGGAATCGAACCCCCAACCTGCGGTTTTGGAGACCGCCGCTCTGCCAATTGAGCTACTGGCCTAAACTCAGTGACGAGGTTCGAGGATCGAGGTACTAGAATATTAACCTCGCCACTCGTCCCTTATCCCTTATCCCTTGTCATTCAATAATCTTCGACACCACCCCGGCACCCACGGTCCGGCCACCTTCACGGATGGCGA
>FXBF010000366.1_pt1 | contig 15374 bp, 10 predicted proteins | sample 5335321 | NCBI WGS metagenome assembly FXBF01 (sample SAMEA103928391, study PRJEB20085) | sediment metagenome | isolation source: sediment
CCTATGACCTCAAGCGCAAGCGCGCGCTGGGCGAGCCGCACGCCTATTTGCGCGATAAAACGCTCGCCATGTTGTTTTTCTTCAGCAGCACGCGCACGCGCGGGTCTTTTGAATCGGGAATGGCGCAGCTGGGCGGGCACGCGGCCTTCATTGAATCCAAGACCACACAAATCGCGCACGGCGACACTGAGCGAGAGATCGGCGACATTTTCGGGCGCTACTTCGACGGCATCGCCATTCGACACGTGGACTGGGGAGTGGGCAACCAGTATCTGAACTTCGTCGCGAATGCTGCGCGTGTGCCGGTGCTCAATATGCAATGCGAAATCTACCATCCCTTCCAGATCCTGGCGGATCTCATGACCATCCAAGAGAAAAAAGGTCCTGATTTGCGCGGGGTGAAGATGGTCGTTTCCTGGGCCTATGCCGCTTCGTATTTGAAGCCGGTCTCCGTCCCGCAGTCGCTGATCCTGCAGATGCCGCGCTTCGGCTTGGATATCACACTGGCCCATCCCCCGGAATTCAAGTTGATGCCGGACGTGATGGAACAGGCGCAGGCCGAGGCGGAAAAGGCCGGGACAAAGTTTGAGGTCGTGGAGGATATGGAAGCCGGCTTCGAGGGGGCGGAAGTAGTGTACGCCAAGTCCTGGGGCCCGCTGCTGACCACGCAGGACCCTGACGAGGGCAAACAGATCCAGGATCAATACCAGAGTTGGATCACGGACGAACGCAAGATGTCGCTGGCGCACAAGGACGCGATCTACATGCATCCGCTGCCGGCCGACCGAAATGTTGAGGTGACGGACGCAGTGATCGACGGGCCGCAGAGCGTGGTATTCGATGAAGCCGAGAACCGCCTACACGTACAAAAGGCGGTCATGGCGCTGACGATGAAGTGAGGCGAAGGGAGAAGCCAATTTGGCAGAGAAAAAAGTAGCGGTGGTCGCCGTCGGCGGCAACTCGCTCATCAAAGACAAGGGACACAAAACCGTTCAGGACCAGTACGAAGCGGCGGCCGAGTCAATGAAGCACATCGCGGGCATGATTGAAGATGACTGGGATGTGGTGATTACCCACGGCAACGGGCCACAAGTGGGCTTCATTCTCAGGCGATCTGAGCTCGCGAAGCATGAGCTTCACGAGGTGCCGCTGGATTACTGCGGCGCAGACAGCCAGGGCGCAATTGGCTACATGTTCCAGCAGTCGCTCTACAATGAGTTCGCGCGACGCGGAATCGAGAAGCAGGCAGCCACCGTGGTCACACAGGTGCTTGTCGACCGCGACGACCCCGCCTTCGAGGCGCCCACAAAACCGATCGGATCCTTCATGGATGAATCGACCGCCAATCAGCGGGCGGATGCCGAAGGATGGGTCGTGGTGGAAGACGCCGGCCGAGGATGGCGCCGGATTGTACCTTCACCGTTGCCGGTGCGTATTATCCAGCAGGACGCGATCGATTCGCTTATCAAAGACGGCTTTGTCGTGATCGCCGTAGGAGGCGGTGGGATCCCCGTCGTTCAAGACGAGGCGGGGAATCTAACTGGAGTCGAGGCGGTCATCGACAAGGACTTTGCCTCAGCATTGCTGGCCTCTCAGATCGGCGCCGATTTGCTACTTATCTCAACAGCAGTCCCGCAGATTGCGTTAAACTATAGCCTGCCAGACCAGCAGTGGTTAGACACGATGACCCTGGCGGAAGCCAAGGCCTACATGGAGCAGGGCCATTTTGCCAAAGGAAGTATGGAGCCTAAGGTACAGGCGATCATCAATTACCTGGAGGCTGGGGGTCAAGAAGCCCTGGTGACAGATCCGCTAAATATCGAGCGAGCGCTCGCCGGCGAGACCGGGACCCGAATAGTCCCTTGACCGCCGGCGACTCGTTAAACGATAGGAGGTGAGGGCGCTCGGTTTGTGAGGAACTGAATTCGGATTTGCGATACGGAAAGTGATAATCATTGGAGGAGATTTGGATGATGCGCAACAAGATGCGGATATTGATCGGTCTGTCGCTGGGCGCGCTTGTGCTCGCTGCCTGTTCCACCGCGACGCCAGAGCCAGAGGAGATCACGGTCTCGGGATTCGGGGACGATGTGACTATCACGCTGCCCGAACCCGAGGAAGGCAAGACTAATGTGGCGTTCGTGTACATAGGGCCGATCGGCGATGCTGGGTGGACGTATGCCCACAATCAGGGTCGAGAGTACCTAGAGCAGAATGTAGACAACGTTCACACCGTCTTTCTGGAGTCCATCCTTTCCGAGGCGGACGCGGCTCGGGTCATGCGCAACCTGGCGCGCAAAGGCTTTGATGCCATCATCGCTACCAGCTTCGAGTTCCAATTCCCGATGCCCGAGATTGCTGAAGAGTTTCCAGATACCGCCTTCTTGCACGTGTCGGGATTTCTGAAGAACGACGAAAACTTCGGAAATCTGTTCGGAGCGATGGAGCAGACCAAGTTCTTGGCCGGGATGGTCGCAGGTGCGCGCGCCAAGGAAGACGGGAGCAACCGTGTTGGCTACATCGCACCCTGGCCGATCGCGGAAGTGGTTCGGTTGAGTAATGCCCTAACGATGGGTGTGCGCGAGACCTGCCCCGAGTGTCAGGTCGACGTGCGCTGGATCTTCACCTGGTTCGATCCCGACAAGGAAATCCAAGCCGGTGAATCGCTGCTCGACGCAGGGGCCACGGTGGTCGTGACGGGTGCCGACACGCCGGGGCCGGTCCAGGCCGCCGGCGAGCGTGGACTGTGGGGAATTGCCTATGACAGCAATACCTCCTGCGACGCCGATCCTGAGGCCTGCCTGACGGTTCCCTACTGGAACTGGGGCGTGGCCTATGTGGAATTCATCGAAGCAGTGCAGGCGGGAACGTGGACGCCCTCAGACTGGTATCCGGGTGCGGAGAGCGGTATCGTCGGCCTGCGGGGCCTGACCGACGGTGAGTTTCCTGATGCTGTGCCGGAATGGGTGATCCCCTTGGTAGAGGCTAAATGGGCCGAGATGCAGAGCGGCGAGTTCGACCGCTTCGATCTGTTTACGGGTCCCATCTACGACAACAAGGGCAACCTAGTCATCGGCGAGGGAGTGGTGCCGACTCAGGAAGATCTTGAGGGACTCGACCAGGCTACGATCGACAGCTTCGGACTCGACCGCGAGCCATGCACAATATGCATGAACTTTCTTGTAGAGGGATTCCTGCCGGAGGCTGAAATTCCTTCAATGAGCGGCGGATAGTCGATTCTGCAACGCAGGAAGTAGTCGTTAGAAAACAGATACCGGACAGGTTCGTGACGCGGACCTGTCCGGTACCCCTTCACTCTAGGAGTTGAATGCTGCTGTGAACGAGAATGGCCTCGCCATTGAAATGCGAGGCATCATCAAGCGCTTCCCCGGCGTGTTAGCCAACGATCACGTCGACCTTGCCGTTCGAGCGGGGGAAGTGCACGCGCTGCTGGGCGAGAACGGGGCGGGCAAGAGCACGCTCATGAATATCCTGTCCGGGCTTTATCACGCGGACGAGGGTGAGATCTATGTGGACGGAGCAAAGGTCAACTTTGGATCGCCGAAGGACGCCATCCACAACGGCATCGGAATGATCCATCAGCATTTCATGTTGGTACCCGTCCTCTCCGTTGCCGAGAATCTGGTTCTGGGACTGGATGAAACCCGATTTATTCTTCGCCCCCAGAAGGTCGTGGCGGAGGTGGAAGCGCTCAGCCAGCGGTTCAACATCAGCGTCGATCCGCGTGCCAAGATCTGGCAACTCTCCGTAGGTGAGCAGCAGCGAGTGGAGGTGCTGAAGATGCTCTACCGGGGAGCCAACATCCTCATAATGGACGAGCCCACAGCGGTGCTTACGCCTCAAGAGGTGGAGGAGCTCTTCCACACGCTGCGTGAGATGGCGAGCTCTGGCAAGACGATCATCTTCATCAGCCACAAGTTGCACGAAGTACTCGAGATCGCGGATCGGATCAGCGTCTTGCGACTCGGGCGCATGGTGGCCAGCGGCATTGACCTCGAAGGAGTGACTAAAAAGGATCTGGCAAGGCTCATGGTCGGACGAGAGGTTTTGTTCCGAATCGATCGAAAGGCCGCGACTCCCGGCGAGCCCGTTCTAGAGATCAGGAACCTCCAGGCCCTAGACGATAAGGGTCTTCCGGCTCTGAAGGGGATATCGCTTGATGTGCGTACAGGTGAAATCCTTGCCCTGGCGGGAGTGTCGGGGAACGGTCAGAGAGAGCTTGCCGAAGCAGTTACAGGGCTGCGCGAGGCGACGGGAGGATCGGTTATAGCGCAGGGTCGCGAAGTTACGAACGCTTCGCCCAGCCGTGTGCTCGAGGCGGGACTATCTTTCGTTCCCGAAGACCGTGTAGGAATGGGAAGTGTTCCCAACATGAACATATCTGAGAACTTGGCCTTACGAAATTACCGCATCCCGCCCATTGGAAACGGATGGGTGATGAATCTTGTCGCCATGCGCGAGCAGGCCGAGAAACTCGTTGACGAGTTCGACATTGTCACTCCCTCAATTGAAACTCCCTCGCGCCTGCTTTCGGGCGGCAATTTACAAAAGCTTATCCTGGCGCGAGAGATATCCGGAGCTCCTGCAATGCTGGTGGCCATGCAGCCCACTCGCGGACTGGACGTGGGCGCCACCGAAGCCGTGCATCGCATCTTGTTGGAGCAGCGAGACGAAGGCGCCGCCATTCTTATGATTTCCGAAGATCTGGACGAGATCATGGCGCTGGCCGACCGCATTGCCGTGATCTACGAGGGCCAAATCATGGGGGAGATGAGCGCTGAAGGTGCCGATATCGAGGAAATCGGTCTGATGATGGCCGGCACTAGAACAGCTGACGAGGTCAAGGCCGGATAGCTGAAAATGAGCGCTCAGAGCTCAATCGCCGAACGGTTTCCATACCGCATCCGCATCCAGAAGCGCCTGGACTATCCGCGCTGGCTCTCGATCCTCTCCCCCGTCGTCCTGGTGATCGGAGCGCTGATCGTCGGCGGGGTGCTGCTATCGATCGTGGGTGTCAGCCCTTTCGTAGCGTATTCCCGCATCTTCCGGGCCGCCTTCGGCACGCCTGCCGGCTGGCTGAGAGGTGAGCTCTATCCGCTGTCCGATACGACCATCAAGGCCACACCACTGCTGCTGGCTGGTCTCAGCGTTGCGCTCGCTTTTCGCATGCAGCTGTGGAACATCGGCGCGGAGGGCCAGCTCCTGATTGGAGCCTGGGCAGCAACCGGAGTGGCACTCAAGCTGCTCAGCCCGGATACGCCGGCTTTCATCATGATCCCCGCAATGATGCTGGCCGCCTTCCTGGCAGGAGGACTTTACGGCGCGGTTCCCGGTGCGCTGAAGGCCTGGTTGGGCGTGAATCTCATCATCACGACTCTGATGCTGAACTACGTGGCCGCGTTTTGGAACAACTTCTTTATCTACGGGCCGTGGTCGCTGCGTGGCTTTGGATTGACGCCGAAGTTTCCGCGGTCTGCATGGCTGCCGCGGCTGACTGAGTTCGCCGACCAATTCCCCATTCTGCGAGGACTGACTGCGCACGCCGGAATCCTGATCGGCCTCGCGGCCGCCTTCATCCTTTGGTACGTGCTGCGCAAAAGCAAGTTCGGCTACGAGATCAAGGTCATTGGCGATAATCCCGAAGCCGCGCGCTATGCAGGCATGAACATCAAACGCAACATCCTGCTGGTGATGCTGATCAGTGGGGGCCTGGCTGGGCTGGCCGGAATGGGCGAGGTCTCCGGCGTCATTCACATCTTTCAAGAGCGCATCTCTCCCGGATACGGGTTTACGGCCATCATCGTCGCCTGGCTCGCAAAACTCAACCCCTGGGGAGTGGTATTGGTGGCCTACCTCTTCGGTGGCTTGCTGGTAGGCGGCGACGAGATTCAACCGTTCGGCATCGTGTCCTTGCTGAACGGGGTAATCTTGTTTGTCGTGGTGGGCGGTGAGCTTCTCCTACGGTACCGCGTGCGAGTCGAGCGCAGCGAACCTGTTCCGCAGCCCGCGGCGGCGGGAGGGGGTCAGTGAGCAACTACCTGATCTTCATCACAACCATCCTTGCCGCGGGTGTGGCCTCGGGAACTCCGGTGCTGTTTGCAACGATTGGCGAGCTCTTCGCCGAGCGCGCCGGTGTGATAAACCTCGGCGTCGAGGGCATGATGTTGATGGGAGCAGTGACCGCATTTCTCGTGTCACACACCCTCGGGGATCCGTGGATTGCCTTGTTAGTGGGGATGATTGTAGGCGGCCTAATGAGCCTGCTTCACGCGCTGGCTTCGATCACCTTGCGGGCCGATCAGGTAGTGAGTGGGCTGGCGCTCACCTTTGTCGGGGCAGGCCTCAGCTCAGTGATTGGCTGGTCTCTGGTGGATGTTCGGGATGCCCCGCGCTTGCCCGCGCTGGATATCCCGCTGCTCGGGCAGATTCCTGTGCTGGGGCAGATCTTTTTTCAGCATAACGTCATCGTCTATTTGGGTTTCATCGTGGTGCCAATCGCCTGGTTCATCATCAATCGAACGCGGCCGGGCCTAAACATGCGTGCAGTAGGCGAGTATCCGGCCGCGGCGGACTCGGTGGGGATCAACGTGTTCCGGCTGCGGTACCTCTACGTCTTCGTTGGAGGGCTGCTTGCAGGATTGGCCGGGGCCAGCTTGAGCCTGGCGATCACTCCGCTTTGGATCGACGGCCTCACGGCCGGACAGGGCTGGATCGCGCTCGGTCTTGTGATCTTCGCGGGTTGGGGTCCATTCCGAGCGGCATTCGGAGCCTACCTCTTCGGCGCGATCCGCCGTCTACCGCTCGATCTACAGGGCGCTCCGCCGCTGCCATTGGATGCACATCTCATCCTCCGGGACCCATTGCTCAGCTATTTTGCCAACATGCTGCCCTATCTGTTCGTAATCCTCGTGCTCGTGATCGCTTCCGGAGAGGCATTGCGAAAGCGACTCGGGGCCCCGGCTGCGTTGGGGATTCCCTATATTCGTGGGGAGAGAGGAATCTAGAGACGCGGGAGTATTATTCGAGCCAGCATATATTTACAGCGCAGACGCCCGCATAGGCGTCTTTCAACATCTGGGGAGACCATGAGCAATTTAGCGACACTTGAGGCACGCGTTCGCGCTGCGCTGGGCAGTGAGCCGCTCGATCTTCTCATTCGTGGCGTGCGACTCGTGGATGTGTTTTCGGGGCGGGTCACGGAAACCGACATCGGAATCCGAGCAGAGCGGATCGTCTCAATCTTTCCGAGTGGTGAAGCTGCCTCCCGCGAGACGATCGAAGCGGAAGGGCTCTACGCGCTCCCTGGGTTTATCGATGCTCACGTTCACATCGAGAGCACTCTGCTCACTCCCGCCAGCCTGTCGGAAGTCATCGTCCCCACCGGAACAACGACGCTGCTCGTCGATCCCATGGAAGTGGCTAACGTTGCGGGTATCGAGGGCATCGAAGCCTTTTTCAGTGGGGTCGAAGAGTTACCTTATCGAATGTTCGTTCAGGTGTCGTCGCGCGTACCCACTGCGCCTGGCCTAGAGACGACCGGCGGAGAGCTCGGAATCAAGCAGGTCGAGCGGATCCTTGCCTGGCCCGAAACTGTTAGCCTGGGAGAGCTAGACCCTTCAAAGGTCTTGAGATTGTCAGCCGAACATCTGCAGAAGGTGCTGGCCGCGTCAAAGCTCGGAAAGATCGCCAATGGGCACGCCATCGGCCTGGAAGGCGCGGAACTTGAGGCCTACGCCTCTGTCGGAATAACGGACGACCATGAGTGTGTCACTGTCGATCAGCTTGAGGCTCGTTTGGCGGTCGGTATGGCAGTCATGATACGGGAGGGTAGCTCAGAGCGGAACCTGCATGACTTGATTGCAGGCGTCCTGGAGCGCCAAATTGACACGCGGCACCTCATGTTTTGCACGGACGATAAGCATCCGTCTGATATCCGACGCGAGGGGCATATCAATTACAACGTCAATGAGGCCATACGCTTAGGTCTGAGTCCGCTGCAGGCGATTCAAATGGCTTCGATCAATGCGGCGGAGCACTTCAGGGTGGGTCATCTAATAGGGGCAATCGCGCCCGGGCGGTTCGCCGATATTCTGTTGTGCGCCTCTCTCGACGAAATCCGACCAGAGATGGTGCTGGTCGGGGGCCGAGTCGTGGCAGAGGGCGGTTCGCTCACAGACGATCTCAAGCCGCAGGAATTCCCTGACTGGCTGAAGCGGACGGTTCGCGTTCTAGCGGATCTCGAGCCCACTGTATTTGAGTTTCCCGCGCAAGGCACGACCGTGCGACTGCGCGTCATCGAGATCGTTCCGGATCAGATCTTCAACCATCTACGCGAGGCCGAGCTCTCAATCAAGGAGGGCTCGGCGCAGGCCGCACCTGAGCTCGATGTTCTCAAGCTCGCGGTCGTGGAGCGCTACGGCAAGAACGGAAATGTCGCCGTTGGATGGACGAAGGGTTTCGGACTCAAACGGGGAGCGATCGCCGGGTCGGTGGCGCACGACCACCACAACATTCTTGTGGTCGGAACCAATGATGAAGATATGCTCCTGTGCGTAAGAGCCCTGGAAGAATCCCAGGGCGGCTTCGTCGTTGCAGAGAAAGGTAGAATCCTCGAAAGACTGCCGCTCCCGCTAGCGGGCCTGATGAGCGAGCTGCCGGCCGGCGAGGTCGAAACACGACTCGAAAAGGTTCGCACCGCTGCGGCGTCGCTGGGATGCCAATTGAAGACACCATTTATGACGCTCTCCTTCATATCGCTTCCCTCGATCCCGGAGGCCGGCTTCTCCGACAGAGGACTGATTGATGTGGCGAAACAAGCGCTGGTCCCTGTGCGGCTCGACGGGCAGCGAAGGGGGCCTATAGTGGATTCCATAGATATTTAAGGAGCTGACCGCTTGCCACACTTCATCGGCTATCGCTGCTCTACCTGCGCTGAAGAATATGACTGGGAGGATCCGGTCATGGTCTGTAGCAGGGACGGAGGCAACTTAGACATACTCCTGGACATCGATTCTGTAATGCGAGCCTGCTCGCCCACAGAGATCGGCTCAAGCCGTGAGAATTCGATTTGGCGCTACTTGCCGCTGCTCCCGGTCGCGGATCCAGGAAATCAGGGCACCCAGCTGCGGGCAGTGGGATGGACACCGCTCTTGAAGTCCCGTCGGATAGCGGCCGACTTGAAATTAGAGAATCTGTGGTTGAAGGACGACGGCCGCAACCCGACCGCTTCCTTTAAGGACCGCGCCAGCGCGGTGGTAGTGGCGCGGGCACGAGAGATCGGCGCGGATACAGTAGTCACCGCCTCCACCGGCAACGCGGGCGCCGCGCTGGCCGGCATGGCCGCTGCGGTAGGGGTGCCGGCGGTGATCTTGGCCCCCGCCAATGCCCCACAAGCCAAGGTCGCTCAGCTCTTAATCTATGGAGCTCGAGTTGTGCTCGTGGACGGCAACTACGATCAGGCCTTCGAGCTCTCGTTGGAGGCCGCGCAGGAGTTTGGCTGGTACTGCCGTAACACCGGCTACAACGCGTTCACGGCCGAAGGAAAAAAAACCGCCGCGTTCGAAATCTGTGAGCAGCTCTCGGGTCCAGGGGTCGATCGATGGGAGGCGCCTGAAGCGGTCTTCGTGTCCGTGGGTGACGGAAATATCATCACCGGTCTGCATAAGGGCTTCAAGGACCTATTCGAGCTGGGCTGGATCGATCATGTCCCTCGGCTCTATGGCATTCAATCCACGGGATCGGCGGCGGTGACGCATGCCTTTGAGTCGGGCGCGGAGGTGATTCAGCCCGTCCACTCCGACACGCTTGCGGACAGCATTTCGGTCGACCTTCCGCGCGATGGGCTGCGCGCCCTGCGTGCGGTACGCGAAACGGATGGGGCGATGATCGCCGTCGATGACGGAGCGATCCTGGAGGCGATCCGCACGCTCGGCCGCGAGGCGGTCTTTGCGGAGCCGGCCGGGGCAACCGCCTATGCGGGCCTGGAAGCCGCGGTGGATAGCGATCGCGTGGCATCCGACGAGCGGATCGTGGTGGTGATCACCGGCAGCGGGCTCAAAGACGTTCCGGCTGCCATGCGTGCTGCCGGCGAAGCGACTGTGATAGAGCCGACGTTGGAGGCGCTTCGCGGTGTCGTGCGCTAGCTCAGACACCGGCATGGCTCAGCGCATCGCCGGCTGGCCATGGGGCTCGTGCGATTCGCCGCGATGCGCGGTGGGCTTCCATTGTCTAAGCAGTTCGACCCCCGAAAAGCATGCGCATAGCCAATTCTGTGCTGTGCGAGCGATCCTGAGAGAAATCGAGCGCGTGCTTTTTTTGTTGGAATGGCATAGCATATCGCGGGTTAGAAAGCCAGATGAATGCTAAATTAGCCAACGTGCAGCCGACATTTTCTGTCGTTGGACCGGTATACGACGAAGTCGAAACGCTTCGTGAATTCTACGGCCGGGTGCAGGCCGCCATGGACGCTATCGGGGAGCCCTGGGAGCTTGTGTTAGTGGATGATGGCAGCATGGACGGTTCCTCTGACATCATTCATGCCTTGGCCTTCGAAGACCTCCGAGTGCGTCCGGTGCTTTTCTCCCGCAACTTTGGACACCAGATCGCCGTAACGGCTGGGCTGGACTACAGCCGGGGTCAGGCGGTGGTGATCATCGATACCGACCTGCAGGACCCCCCGGAACTCATATCCGAGTTGGCCGAGAAATGGCGTGAGGGCTACGAAGTGGTCTACGCGGTGCGCACCGAGCGCGAGGGGGAAAGCTGGTTCAAACGCGCAACGGCGGCCGTGTTTTACCGGGTGATCAATCGCATCACCGAGGTTGACATTCCGCCCGACGCGGGCGATTTCCGCCTGCTCGACCGGAAGGTGGTGGAGGCGCTCAAGAAAATGCGCGAGCACCATCGCTTCCCACGTGCCATGACCGCCTGGGTGGGCTTCAAGCAGGTCGGTGTTCCATACAAGCGCTCCGCCCGCCAGGCGGGTGATACCAAGTATCCCTTTCGCAAGATGCTCCGGCTGGCAATCAACGCCGTCACCGGCTTCTCTTATTTTCCATTGCAGCTCGCGACCTATTTTGGTTTCCTCAGCGCAACACTCGCTATCCTGGCAATTCCGATCGTGATTTACCTTCGGCTGTCGGGAAGAGCGGAGCTCTCGGGCCAGGCCACCACGCTCATCGCGGTTCTTTTCCTGGGAGGCGTTCAGCTCATCTCTCTGGGCATTCTCGGCGAGTACATCGGCCGGCTGTACGACGAGGCGAAAAACCGTCCCTTATACGTGCTGCGTGAGGAACCAGAGGAGGTCGCGGAGACAGAAAGGTAGCTATGATTGACTTAACGATGCACGAGGATCGGCTCGAACGAGCCGCCGGCCGCGCAAAGGAGCGCGGCGTTGTCGTCCCCACCTTCGCCCAGATGAAGGACCCTGCCAGCATTCCGGAGGAAATCCGCGCTAGGCTTGGCCAGGTCGGGCTGTGGGATGTGGACCCCTTGAACCTCTTCCGCATCAGCTGGAAGAACGAGCCCGTTGAAACCGGAGGTGGTTTTGGGGGAGTGAACTATATCGAATTCCCCAGCAGCCTGACCGGAGTCGAAGCTCGGATCCTGGCATTGGTCGGCAAGTGGTTCCCGACCGGGGCGCATAAGGTGGGCGCGGCATTTGGCTGTCTCGTGCCCAGCCTCGTGACCGGCCAATTCGATCCTACTGCTCAGAAGGCGGTCTGGCCCTCGACCGGTAATTACTGCCGGGGGGGTGCCTACGACTCGGCCCTGCTTGGCACTGAGTCGGTGGCGATCTTGCCGGAAGGGATGAGCAAGGAACGCTTCGATTGGCTGGCCAACATAGCAGGCGAGGTAATCAAGACCCCCGGAAGCGAATCGAATGTGAAGGAGATCTTCGACAAAACCTGGGAGCTGCGCGAGTCGGGAGAAGATCTGATGATCTTCAACCAGTTCGAGCAATTTGGGAATTACCTCTGGCACTACGAGGTGACCGGGCATGCCATGCTGGAGGTGCTCGAGCAGGAGCTTGGCCCCGGCGATGAATATCGCGGCGTCACGCTCACGACCGGCTCGGCGGGCACGATTGGCTGCGGGGACTTCTTGAAACAGCAGTTCCCGGAGAGCAAGATCGCCGCCGGCGAGGCCTCTCAATGCCCGACCCTGCTCGAGAACGGATTCGGCGTGCACCGCATCGAAGGTATTGGAGATAAGCATGTGCCTTGGATCCACAATGTCAAGAACACCGACATGGTGATCGACCTGGACGACAACGTGGTCGTGCACCTGGCGCGGCTCTTCAACGAATCCGCCGGCCAGAGTTACCTTGCATCGCAGGGAGTGCCCGAGGCGACCATAGAGCAGCTGAATCTGCTCGGTTTCTCCGGAATCGCCAACCTCTCGATGGCCATCAAGTTCGCCAAATACTACGAGCTGGGAAGCTCGGATGTCGTGATCACGGTGCTCACCGATTCGATGGATCTGTATCAAAGCCGCCTGGAGGAGATGCGCCAGGAGCATGGCGAGTACACTGATCTGGACGCGGCAGCTGATTTCGCTCGCTACCTGTTGGGTCTCACCACCGAGAATTTGCTGGAGCTCCGCTACACCGATCGGCGCCGCATCCACAACTTGAAATACTTCACCTGGGTAGAGCAGCAGGGCCGAACCTATGAGGAGATCATGGCCCAGTGGTACGATCGAAATTACTGGACGGCCACGCAGGGCCAGGTCGATGAGATCGACCGGCACATAAAGGAATTCAATACGCGGGTCGGCTTGGGCTAGCCGCGTTTTCCTCCGTCTCAAGCCTCCCCGAAAGGGGAGGTTTCAGTTAAGGGGGAAATTCATAGTTGACGGACTAGAACAAATGATCTAATATAGTGGATGCTTATGACATCCGGCCGCCAGATAATGGCACGTGATTGGGAGGAGAACCCGCCAGGAGCGGAAGATCTGGTGCTCGTGGCGATCTTGAACACCCCGAGGGACTTAGAGATTGCGCAGACTCTGGGGTGGTATCGGATCCCACTCGTGACCGCGCCCCGCACGGTTCGGGTAGATTGGCTGGCGTTTTACCTTCCAGCACCGTTTGGCGAGTATCGCTGGACGGTGCGCTACCTGGCCGAAGTGCGCGGGTATGAGCTGAGAACGCGCCGGGAGCTGCTTTTCCGGGAAACCGACCATGAGCGGGTGGATGAGCCCTACTTCAAAATGCAGTTGGGACCCGTACTCGAGCTCTCCCCGCCTATTACATCTCGCTCCTGGCGGCGGTTTACCTTCCTCTTCACCACCGGGGATCGTCTATTGAATGCGGTTGACCTGACTGATCTGACCATCCCGCAGAGCCAGATTCGCGCACGGTTGTTGCGCGAACGGGCTGGCTCAATCCCTTCGACCCAGATCCCACTCTAGTTTCAAAACCCGCCCAATCTGAGACGAGCCGCACCAGCCAGAACTGCATCACATTACGGTGCACGGATACTCGTCGCACAAATAGGACGCGGGTTGGCTCGACTTGTGGGGAGGTCGAATGTATCATTTGTGCGCTTGAGCTAACCTTACACATGCGACGACTGCGCATCTTCCTACCCCTGCTGATTGCCTTTGGGCTGATCGCGATCAGCCAGACAGCCCAGGCCCAGACCAAGTCCCTCTATTGGGACGGATGGGACACGACCCTCACCATTCTTCCTAATGGCGACCTGCACGTGCTCGAACGTCAACGAATCAATTTCACCGACGGCACCTTCACTTTTGGATTCCGTGAAATCCCGCTAGCCAAGACCGGTGGGATTACCGGGATTTCGGTTAGCGAGCCGGGAGTCGGTGTCTATGGCGAGGGCGGTCGTAACAAACAGCCCTTCACCTTCGATGCCACGCAAGAGGGCGGGGACATGGCAATCCGCTGGTACTTCCCGCCGACCACCAATCAAATCCGCACCTTCGACATCGCCTATACCGTAAAGGACGCGCTGCGCGTTTACGACTCGGGCGACAAACTCCAGTGGCAAGCCATCGCCACCGACCGCGACTTCCCCATCCAGGAAGCCAGCGTGACGGTCGTGCTGCCGCAAGGTGCCCAATTCCAGATCATCGATTCGGCTGGCGTTGCTGCGACATGGGGTCAGAGCCCGGATGGTTCCAGCGTGACCTTCCTGGCCAACGGACCCATGTCTCCTTCCGATTCATTGGAAGTGGGCATCGAATTCACCCATGGCATTATCCCGAATGAGGTACCCGCGTGGCAAGAGGAATTCGATAACGAGTTCTTTTACGACGAAAACGTGAAGCCTTTCGTGAACGCCGGCCTGGGGTTGTTGGCGGCGATGCTGATTTTCGGCGGTCCGGCGCTCGTGTTCCTGGTCTGGTATTCGCGGGGGCGAGATCCGCAGGTCGGCCCGGTTCCCGAGTACATCACAGAACCGCCGGACGATCTTCCACCCGGCGTGCTCGGCACCCTGATCGACGAGAAAGCAGACATGCGAGATGTGGTCGCCACGATCGTCGACCTTGGACGCAAAGGCGCCCTCAGAATCGAAGAGACCGAGAAGAAGGGCTGGCTCGGTCTGGGATCTTCGGACTTCGTCTTTCGGAAGCTGGAGAGTGACGTTCCGCTGAATGCAGTCGAATCGGCAATCATAGGAGGCATATTCAAGCGTGGGCGGGATAGCGTCGAGCTCAGCGACCTGCGCAACAAGTTTTATCAGACTCTACCCAAGATCCAATCCAAGCTCTACAAGGAGATGGAATCTCGAAAACTGTTCCGCAAGAATCCGGATTCAACTCGCAAGCTGTGGCGCGGGATCGGGTTTGCGCTGGTGGCCTTCGGGATCGGAATCGGGATCTTGCTCGGGGCGGTGCTCGCGAGGTACACCACCATGTTCCCCTGCCTCTTTGGTGGAATGGTATTGACCGGGATCGCAGTGATCATCGCCGGCGGAGCGATGCCGGCCAAGACGGTCAAAGGATCTGAAGCAGCCGCCCGTTGGAAGGCCTTCAAGGTATACCTGCAGCGGATCGACAAGATCGAAGACCTTAAGATGATCGGAGAGCTATTCGAGAAGTACTTGCCCTATGCCATCGCGCTTGGAATTCGCGACTCGTATGTTCGCAAGTTCGCGGCCGAGCCAAGCACGCCGGTGCCGACCTGGTGGGTGCCTTACGGACCCTATATGTATGGGAGACCAACCGCTACATCAACCGGACGAACCAGCCGAGCCGGCGGACCCCGAGGACCGGGCGGGCTTGAAGGCATGGCGGGGAGCATGACCGGGGGATTGGCGAGCATGAGCGCCGGGCTGACAAGCATGCTCAACAGCACTGGCCGCGTGCTGCGATCAGCTCCCTCCTCG
>FXBF010000367.1_pt1 | contig 15354 bp, 11 predicted proteins | sample 5335321 | NCBI WGS metagenome assembly FXBF01 (sample SAMEA103928391, study PRJEB20085) | sediment metagenome | isolation source: sediment
TGGTTCCTGGTTTATTTTTTGACGATAAATATAGTCAACACTGAAAAACGACTGATTATTTTTCTGTTGCTCTATTTTCTGTTCAACCTGAAAATGTCACAACATGGCACCATTGGGTGGGCGTCACGCGGGTTCACATTTGCAACCTGGGGCCTGATTGGCTCGCCAGGCTGGTTCCGTAATTCAGGTGAGTTTGCGATACAAATGCTGGTTTTTGGCTCACTGGCTATCGCATTTGTATATTCACTGAAAGGATACTGGGGGCGTTATAAAAAATGGTTCTTTTATCTCGCAGCAGCTACGGGTTATACGGCAGTTATCGGGGCAAGTTCACGTGGTGCACAGATAGGGCTACTTGTTATCGGGGCTTGGTGGCTTCTGAAATCGAAAGGAGGCCTGAAGTCTTTGTTTGTCATTGTGCTTGTTTCGGCTGCGCTGTTTTATATGTTGCCGGAAGAACAGTTGCAGCGCTTTTCTGATATAGGAGATGATAAAACGTCTGTTCAGCGATTAGCATACTGGGAATATGGCTTGCACGAGGTGGTACCAAAGCATCCAGTTCTTGGGGTTGGCTACCGCAATTGGTTGAGGTATGTTTCATTCATGGTACCGCAGGGATTAGGCCCTAAACAAGCGGTGCAGGAGTCGCATAATATCTATATCGAGGTAGTTACGGAGTTGGGCATTACCGGGTTGATAGTCTTTTTATTGCTAATCATTGGCGCATTCGTCGTTAATGCACAAACAAGAGCTGCGGCGAACAGGTTGGGGAACCGTTTACTCTATTATCTGTCGTACGGACTGGATGCAGGGTTGATTGGTTATCTGGTGGCAGGAACTTTTGTGAGCGTGCTTTATTACCCGTTCTTCTGGATTCAGCTCACGATGATCGTTATGGTTAATAATGTCGCGAAACGTGAGTTAAATGTACGGGAAACCCACGACCCTTAGTTCGAAAAGTGATGCGACAGTCTAGCGCTTCTTAATTGGAAGTCACCGTTGGTGGTTTCGGCGTTGCTGTGTTAGAACCAGCCGGCCGTTTTGTAGTTTTGAAAAAACTTCAAAAATGGCATCCATGATGACGTAATTATTATTGAACTAATCTGCAGTATCTGCTGCATGCCTAGCCCGAGCTTTCTCCGGTATAATTACTTTATTTTCTGGCCGGCCCCCATAGTCGTTGACCATTCTGGAAATTCTCGGTCAAGTAGGGCGCTTAGTTCATTGACGCGTGCTTTTTGCAGTTCGTGAAGATATCGAGTTACATCTGGTACACTTTTGTTATCACGAGCCGCTTCTTTTGCAGACAAGGATGCTCCCCAGGTTCTGACTATTTTGGGGGTAAGCCTCGAAAGTGCAGCCCAACTCGATGAATGTCTGAATTGGTAAAGTATACCAAGTCCGCTTGCGCGCTCGAACTTCTCCGGAAGCTTGTTGTATTGTTTGTTCAGGTTTTCCTCAAGCAGGTTGTAATCAAGATGCAGCCAGGCGAGTAACGATTGAAGTGCTGTTTCAGGGTTGCAAACCAGGCTTTCAAATGTCAGCACATGGATGCTCTCCAGCCCGAAACGCTGAATGTATGGTTTTAGCTGCATTGCATAATAACTAAAGTCAATATATTTGTTATTCGCTTTTATCGCAGCCAACATAGATCTATGTTCGCCTTCTTTTCGCACACTGTGCCAATAATGGCTTATGGTTCGATCAATCGGGTCTCTCATTACATAGATGAATCGTGGTTTTTCACAAAACCTGCTGATTCTTTCTGGGACTCCAGTATAGGTTGGTAGTTTCGTATAATGGGTGCTGGATTCGCCTATATATAACTCGTTACTAGCGCCAGAAAATAAACCAAGATACCAGTCTCTGCCTTTATCTAATGAGAGCTCCTCCACAAAGTATCCAGGCTCTTTGATCCGGCTCATGTAAATGTCCGGATGTGCATTCAGATGTACATGCAGGGAGGTGGTGCCAGATTTCATGGCGCCAATAACGAAAAGATTCGGTGATCGCTCGCTCATTTGATGTGTACTGTTACTGCTTATAATTTATACTTACAGAAACCTTCAATCTAATCAAGGTGCTGGATATGTGGCCGAAAACAATTATGGGACTATTTCGAACGTAATGGCGCGGTATCGGTGAGAGATAAGATAACGGTTCTGTATGTCGACGAGGCGGTATCATTCGGGGGCTCTGTGGTGGTCATTGGCTATCTGGTTCAGTCCCTGAACAAAGACCGGTTTCGTACCGTTGTTGCGGGTGAGATGGATGCGTCCATTCTCAAGAATCTGATACAGGGTGATGCTGCCTTGTATATTATTCCACACGCCTATAATTATGTGCGGTGGGGGAATACGGTAAAAGACATCAGCAATATTCCAGGCCGGGTGCCCAGGAAGTTGGCAATTTACTTAATGTCGGTTTGGCGTAGTCTTGCCAATACCACCTATATAGTAAAGATGGCCTGGCTTATCCTAAAAGAAAACGTTGATATTATTCACATCAATAACGGAATGACCAATGTTGCTGTATTTATGGCAGCAATACTGACACGTCGCAGGTATGTAGTCCACCTTCACCAGATTAAAGAGCCTGGATTTCTGCAAAGACTGCTAATAAAGACGGTGCCGAAATTTATCGTTATTTCCGAATACATAAAAAAGGGGATGCAGAAGCAGTCGGTTCCCGGTGAGCGTATGGTGGTGATACCTAACCCCGTCAAGCCCCGGCGTGTAATACCGAGCCGAGTTGAGGATGTTCGACAACAATATGGTATCAAGGAGGGCGATTTGGTGTTCGGCATTGTCGGTCGGATTGTGCGCTGGAAAGGGCACGTGGAATTTCTGGCGGCCGCCAGGATTGTGCTCGGCAAGGCACCGAATTCAAAGGTTCTGATCGTTGGCGATCTTTCTGATGGAGATGCCGAGTATCAGCGTGAAATTATCAGGCTGGTAGAAGAAAGTGGATTCAGGGACAGAATCATATTCACGGGATACGTTGCGGATGTGGAAACCATGTATGCCATTATGGATATTTTTATCCACGCATCAATCGGGCCCGAACCCTTTGGGTTGGTTATTACGGAAGCGATGGCCTACGGTGTTCTAGTGATAGCCTCAGATCGTGGTGCACCTGTGGAAATTATAACCGATGGTGAGAATGGTTTCCTTGTCGATCCGACGGATACGGAAAAGCTGGCAGGAACCATACTCTCTTTGCTCGAAGACGAAGCGTTGAGGTGCAGGATTGGAGAAAAGGGTAGGCAACGTGTCCTCTCAGATTACCGGGTGGACGCCTATGCAACTGCGGTGGGTAATGTATACCAGGATGTCCTCGATGTGAATGCAATGCGGAAACGGGCCTGACTTTACAATGGAGAGGTTGCCTCTTATTCACATTGGTTATGTTAAGACCGGGAGTACCTGGATTCAGAACAGCTACTTCGGGTCGGAGAACTCCCCATTCCTGTCTTTGGCGCCACCTTGTAAGACCGTTTCCAATATTGTATCGCCTCACTGTCTTGATCCGGTTCCAGATGAATTTGTCTGTGAAATACGCAAAAAAATGGTATCGGCATATAAGAATGGAAAGATCCCACTTCTTTCCAGTGAGAGGCTCTCCGGAAATCCAATATCTGGTGGCTTTGACTCCTTGCTTATTGCGGAAAGGCTCAAGAAAATATGCGATGATGCGAAGATACTGATTGTTGTGAGAGAACAGGCCAGCATGATCTTGTCTTGCTATAAACAGTATATAAGAGAGTGTGGTGTTGGCTCATTGAAAAAATATGTAAATCCACCCAACGATGCCAAGTTGCCCATGTTCCATATGAGTTTCTTTAATTTTCATCTTTTAGTGCGCAAGTATCAGAAACTGTTTGGAGAAGAAAAAGTAAAAGTGCTTTGCTATGAATATTTGCGGGAGAATCCGGTTGCTTTCTGTAATTCGGTTGCCAGATTTTCTGGTGCTCCAGAAATTGAGTCAGTACCAGTTACCCATGTGAATACAGCTCTTCGCAATTCAACAATTGTTGCCCGCTCTTATACCAACTGGTTATTCTGCCGGGCACGCACCAATGTGCATGCACCGTTCGATGCTAAATGGGTTGGGAATATACTGAATGGGGCTTCAAAATACGTACCAGGAATCATTGATAAAAAGCTGGGCGAAAAATTGAAACGAAGTGCTGAAGAGGTATCCAGCGGTCGATTTGCAGAGACCAACAGGATGTTACAGGAAATAACTGGCCTTGACCTTTCTAGATATGGATACGAAGTATAGTTAAACCGTATCACAAATGGCAGAAGAAACATTGTCGTGAATGATGGACGGGATTTTATATGTATTGGGGCCCAGAAGGCGGGCACAACCTGGATGTACGATAATATCCGGCACCATCCTGACGTGTGGTTTCCACCACCGCCCTACAAGGAATTTCACTATTTCGATAATCGGGCGCCGAACAAAAATTTGTTGTACCTGGGACGATTTGATCACGGTGGACTCATTCGGAGGTTTTCTCCGCTACTGCGTAGTCCCACCTTGGATACCCTGCACTGGATATGGCGATATAATTATCGTTGCGATGATTCAATGCGCTGGTACCGGTCTTTGTTCGAGGGGATATTACACTGCAGTATAGCACTTTGGATGAAAGAGGGGTGGAGTACGTAAGGAGGGTTGTAGAAGACAAGAGCAAGGTATTCCTAGTGATGCGTGATCCTGTCTCAAGATCATGGTCCGGCGTGAAGATGCAGTACAGGTATAAAGGCATTGATATAATAAAACAAAGTGTATCCAGCTTGATTGCGGAGATGCAGTACCCTTACACCGTGCTTAGATCGAATTACACGAGAATCATAAAAACATGGAAGACATATTTCGATAAGCCAACATTTGAAACGTTTTATTATGATGATCTGGTTAAAGATAAAACAGACTTCCTGAGGAAGGTTTGCGATTATATAGGAGTTAGTAGTGATGTCTCGAGTTTGCCTGCCATGAATCGGATATCGAACGTGGATGCGCAGGACATTTCAATGCCTATGGAAATAAAAGTCGAGATGACTCATTTTTTCTTGTCGGAGCTTGAAACATTGAGCGCTTTGGTTGGGAAATGTGCCAATGATTGGCTTGGTAAGGCAAAGGAAATTGTTGGTTAAATGTGACTCAGAAAAATTTACTCTATCATGCGGAAGGTATTCCCACGCCACATATAGGTGGTAGGTCCCTTCTGTCAGAATTGTTGTCGCCTCGGTCGATCACTATAATTGGCGTTGAGTCGGGAGATAAAGAGATAGGAAACTATGAATAACCAGAAGAAAACGGTCATTTGGGAAGAATGGAGTAGAGGCTATTACTTTAGGTTTGTAGGACTCATCGGAGGGGCAATATTTACTCCCGTTGCGCTAGTCGGACCCAGGCGAGTATCGGATATGGCAAAGTCATCAATATACCAATAGCCAAATGAATCCGTAAAATGCTGATGGTTGCCCCAGAGGGAAGTATTTTTTACAGGTGGAAGCGTGATATTCGTCACTTCCACGATCGGCTTGGATGTCTCCTCGCCGGATTTTGCTACCCATAATCGGTATGCGCCATCTCCCTTCCCCGGTGCTGACTCCGCTCTAAATTCTTGTTCTACGTAATACCAGATACCCGGTTCAAATACTATGTCAGGCAGATATACGTTCTTGCCACCCTTGTCGGCTAGGCCGGTCACCAGAAGTGCAATAACGCCGGGTAATCGGGCGGTGCCAAAAAGAATAATAGGTTTACCGCTCGGGGGCTTCCAGTATTGAAGCTTCTGATGACTGGGAGGACTTTGTACATCCGCTCTGAGGTAAACACGTCTGAATATTGATTGTCCCGGGTTTTGTGAAACATTGCCAAAGTAGAGGATCGCAGCATTACAGTCTGATCGTCGGTTTATTCTGTTGCCAACATACCCGTTAATGCCGCATTGCCTGGCGATATTGATCGTGTCACCACTTCGAAATATTCCGGCTTCCCCCCCTATACCATCACTAATTTGGGTGACGGACAGTCGGTCATTGGTAGCATCCAGACTATCGACAGAATCGATTTCCCATTTCGAGAAGCCGTTAGATTTGTTGTAAATAACCACATTTGTTGTAGCATAGAACGGGTCCAGCTTCAGATTGCGTCCCGCGCTATCGACGAAATAGGGCACGGAATTATAGCTATTCTTTTGTTCCAATCGCTTGACACCACACTCATTGCAAATTCCATTGCGTCCTTCGTAGTCAAAACGAAGGCTGTATTTCCCACTGTGCGAGGTGGTTGTAGTTATAGCAAACATGTTACCGGGTCCAAATACCTCTGACGCAAAAGGCTTCAGGTACCAAGTAGGCTTAGGTGTATCAATTGGCAACGTGCCATCTTCAAAATCAGTTTGGAATAAAATATCTCCACCAAACGCGCTAGATGTTGCAAGCCAAATAGTGAAAACCACGTATTTTTTAGGACTAAGCAAATTACTCACTATTCTCTCCAAGGGCTTGAGCAAGCTTAATGCTCATGTATTGTAACAATATATCTCGGCGCTGCGTAGTCATTAACTGAATTCGTAATTTACCCTGACTGGCTTATTGATTACTGAGATATCCATCACATAAATACATAAAAAACAAGCGTTATTGCGTTACAATTTGCTGAAATTGCGAATCAGGCCACATCACCGATGCGCAATAGAAGATTTTATGATCCTGATTTTCCCAGAATTTTCCCTGTCAATGTGATCGGAGTACTTAAAGTCTGTTTTTATCCTGGGGTGAATCTTCTCCTGAATGCGGTTTTGTATAACTTTTTCAGAAGACTTGTCGTAGTTTCCCTCAGGAACAATAGTTATTGAGAGCTGATCCCTACTGATTTGAATTACCTGGAACTGTTTTATGCCCGCATTCTGGGATTTCAATTCCTCAAATATATACATTATAACCTCGGGGTGAAGCAGCGTGCCGTCTGGATCAATTATAAGGTCATATGTTCTGCCGTGAATTTTTTCTATCAGGGGTAAACCTCTTCTACACTCACAACTGCTATTTGCAAGTGTAGCGAAATCTCCCACTTCATAGCGAATCAATGGCATAGCAAAGTTGTGAAGGTCAGTAACGAATAGTTTGCCAGTGCTCTGGTCGGGAGAATCATGGGTGTCAATCTCAACAATCAAATTTTCTGCCATGATATGCATGTTCCCGTATTTGCATTCATGTGCGATTGAGCCAACCTCACCACAGCCATATTCGTTGAAAACCCTGGTTTGAAATATCGATTCGATCAGTTTTCGGGTTCCAGCATCCAATACTTCAGAGGTGGTGATAATACATTTGAGGCCTGGTGTTGGAGGATAACCCCTTTCTCCGACAAACCTGGCAAACTCAGCAATTACCGAGACATAACCATAGAAATAGGACGGCTTAAGTCTTTTAAGTGCCTGGTAGTAGTGCTCCATGCTGCGCTGATTGACCTCGAATGCAGATAGTCGGGTGCGATTGGAGATGAAATCAACTGCTTGGTAAAAGAATTTTCTTTTTTTTGTGAGCGGAATACCCCAAAACTTGGCCTGGGCATCACCGATACCAACACCGGCCCACTGGTATCCTCGCCATGTGGCCGTTCTTTCCCTCGCCAGTGCGTCGGCATTCTTTGTTATGGAAACTGCTTGACCGGTAGAGCCACCGGTTGTTTTTTCCGAGACGAACAAGAATTTCTTGGTTGAACGAAGTTCTTCCGTATTCGAGACAATATCGGATTTTGAGGTTATCGGAATATTCGCCAGATCACTAAGTCCGCCGATGTCTTCCGGTGTAATATCGTTACTTTTAAAAAGTCGATGGTAATAGGGTACAGTAGAAAAGCTGTGGTGCAGCAGTTTCTTCAAGGATTCAGTCTGCATTGTCCTGATAAAATCAGAATCTCCCCACTGAGACGCCTCATATTCCTTGTTGTACTTCCAGGTCAATTCTCCACGCAGCGTGGTAACCGGATAGTAGAATAAATACTTGGAAAGAAGCCTGTTCATCTTACATGTAGGGATGGGAGTGGACTGAACGAGTTCACAAGTACGAGTTACCTGGATTCACTGTATAGCTGCATGTAGAGATCCGACAGATTCTTGCCGATGCTGGTGAAAGCGTACTTTTCAACGGCGATATTCCTGGCGTTCAGACCGATATTTTTGCGTAACCCGCTATCCTCGACGAGTTGGAAGATTTTTTCGGAAAACTCGACAGCGGTGTTTGCCAACAAAACATTTTGACCGTCTTTTGCTTCGAGTCCTTCGCACGCGATCGGGTGTGCTACAGTAGCCATGCCCATGGCAAAGGAGTCGAGCATTTTGAGCTTGGTCCCACCGCCATCCCGAATGGGGCATACATAGACGGATGCTGACGATATGTAGTCTCTGACATCATTTACAAAACCGTGGATACGGAAGTTATTATCCTTCGAGGCCAGGTTCCTCAGTTCTCCAGGAGGCGAACTGCCCACTACGTTCATTACGATCCCTGGATCTCTTTTTTTCAACACAGGCCAGACTTCGCGGGCGAAGAAGAGCATTGCTTCCCGGTTTGGATACCAGCTGAGGCGCCCGGCAAATATCAGATGCTTCTGTTTTTCATTTTTCGGCTGCGGGTAGAAGTACTCCACATCCACGCCGTTCGGGATGTCGTGGATGGTCAGGCCGGGAACGATTCCGGCGAGGCGCTCCGAATCGAGTTGTGAGCAGGTCACGTGCAGGTCGAATGCCGAGCACACCTTCTTTTCGTAGCGACGCAGTTTTTCGCCTTCCTGCCAGAAGTAAAACTTCTTCATCGGGTTGGTTTCTAGTTCAGCACGCCGCAGCATCATGTGAGATTCAATGTTGTGGTGGCCGAGTACCCGCGGAATATCGGGAAATTCGTCGATGTAGGGCGCCAGACTGATGGTGTCGAAATGTACTAAGTCAAACTGCACCTGCTTGTTTATGGATTTGATAGCGGCCAACGTGTCGTCGGATTTTAGCCAGTTTATCGAATATGGATCGCGGGTCAGGAGGCTCTTTAGGGCTAGCAGGTGCTTACCATAGCGGGAGCGCTCACAGGGGATCTCTACAAATTCTACCTGCTCACAGTACTGTTTAAGGTGGTCCTTAGCTTCGGCCAGTCCGGCTTCCACCGTATCGAACATTGTCCGTAGCTGGTCTACTTGTATGAATGCCAACAGCGTCAACTCGTGGTACTTGGCGATCTCTCGGACGAGATTGTAGCTTCGTTGCAGAGCGCCGCCTTTTGGCGGGTAGGGGACTAGGTGAGAGAGCCAGAGAATCTTCATCAATAGGATTGTAATTGTCGCCGAATGATGCAAAAACGAAGTAGAAGCAGTGTACAATGCGCTGCTAGCAGTTGGGAAGTTTTACCCTCGATGAATATGAAGAATTCATCATACGCGAAAAATAAGGCATTCGGATATCCGGGGCCAGATTTTCAGGTAGGGACTAAGGCGAGTGGCCGCACCTGGCGTTAGCCAATTAAAGAAAACTGCCAAACACTCGGCAATCTATGGCATTGGAACTGCGCTCCGGCGTATAACCGGTTTCATCATGCTGCCTATCTACACCCGCTATCTTACTCCGGCAGACTACGGTGTAGTTGAATTACTTACGATGGCAATCACATTTGTAAGTATATTCATCGGATTGCGTATCTCTCAGGCAATGTTTCGATATTACATTCTGGCAGAGAGTCAGGATGAGAAAAGGCTGACTGCCTCGACAGTACTGCTAACCATATTAGGTTCAAGCAGTATTGGTATGGTTCTGATGTACATGTCATCCGATTCCCTGGCTAATGCTCTATTCGGAAACACCAAATATCTGTTTGAATTGCAGCTGTTTACCCTCACATTGATGTTTGGTGCAGTAGCTGATGTGGGAATGAGTTACGTGCGGGCAAGGCAGAAGCCGGCACTGTTTGTTTCCATTGGTATGCTGACGCTTGCGCTGCAGGTGATCCTGAATGTGATCTTTGTTGTTGTTATGGAATTACACGTAAGGGGTGTTGTTTACAGCGCGCTGGTAAGTGGTCTGGTTGTTGCGATAGGGATCTCTGTTTATGTATTCAGCCAAGTTGGATTCGGTTACTCACGCGTTATAGTCGTGAAGCTGGTCAAATTCATTGCACCCTTGATAGTAGCCTCAGTTGGCGCGTTCTATGTGACATCTGCAGACAAATATTTTCTTCGTGTTTTCGGAGGTCTGGCCGATGTCGGGCTTTATGCGCTGGCGTGGCGCCTGGCCTCTGTCATGGCGACCGTATTTGAATCTTTCCATATGACCTGGGGAGCGGATCGCTTTGAAATCGTGAAAAAACAGAACGCACGGGAATTCTATAACCAGGTTTTCCGTTTTCTTGGCGCTGCGCTCTTTCTGATCGGATCAGGTCTGGCGTTATTTGCCAATGATTTGTTGCAGGTTATGACTGATCCGAAATTTTACCCTGCGGGGGGCCTGGTACCGATATTGGTTCTGGCAACCATTATCAGGGTCATTACGGGATTTTGTAATTTTGGCATCATATATTCAGAACGTACAAGACATATAGCCGAGGCGATGTGGATCAAGGCGCTGGCTGCAACAATAGGTTATGTTGCTTTAATCCCCTACTGGGGGCCGGTAGGGGCGGCAATTGCCGTTACGATTGCCAATGTTTTTGCATTCGCCTGGACCTATAAAAAATCAACAGCTTTGTATGATATGGGGCTGTCTTGGGGGCCGGTCAGTAGTATGGGGTTGATAGCGGTGCTATCCGTTGTAATTGGTGCGCTTCTTCCTGTAGGAGAAATGGAATATTTTGCAGCCAGAGTAGTTATATACCTTGTAATGGTATATCTGTTTTACAGGATACCCTCCTGGACCGAAGAGGAAAAAAACATGATGCAACTTCCAATCAGGAAGCTGACCGGGCTGATGGTGAAATAGTATTATTTTCCGAACTCATAATCGAAAGACTGGATATCATTACGATATTTGTCCGCAACGAATTGCCTCGATTCATCATCATAATAATCGGTGTAATGTTTTCCAGTTCTTGCAAGGTTCTCCGTTGATTTGTTTGCATGGGGGAGGCTACGTTGTGTGATGCCCAGTTTCCTGCATACTTGATCGAAGTTATTCTGCAGGCTTTCAAATTTTCCGATGAAATCAACGAGGCAATTGCCATGCTCATCGTATAAATAGTCATACTGCGGAATGAAATGGCGATAGATGGCAGTCCATCCGGGCTCCGGCATATGGCTAAACAGAAAAGTCTTGAAGTCGATTTTCGCGGAAACTCCTTTGAACTTGTACGAAGAGACGATTCGGGCCCAGGGGTTACGCACAAAGGAAAATTTAAAGTATTCATTGAACTGTTGTGGCGCTACATGTCCACAGGAGACATATTCGGTGGCAGTCAAGTGGGCGAGCCGGTGGGGACCAAGGGATGGGTCATCATTTGGCCGCAGTAATAAATGTTGACGGGTTCGCCAATTATACCCGGTCAACTCGAGAAATACGTGTTCTATGCTTTGTCCTGCGGTTTTTGGGACATGTACAAATATACACTTGAATTCATGGCATAGCATTTTTATGGACCGGCCTTAGTTAAGGAGCCCCAAGTTTGAAGTTACATTGGAAACACTTCAAGTATGGGAATCTGGATCCGTATTGTAAAACAGATATTGAGGAAGAATTATTGTGAGCAGAGCTACGACAGGTGCCAAAATAATTGGCGGAATTATCTTTCTTCTATTTATAGTAATTCCGGGCATATTATGGTATCAGTCACTTGTCCTGAAGGATGTTGTTACCGACGATTGGTTTACCGAGATGCGATTGCCGGGAAAGCCGGATAATGTTGTGGATCTTGGTGTTGTAGATTTTAATGGTGATGGAAAGCTTGATATATTCACAACGGCTCATAACCAGCGTCAGTATCTTCTGGAGAACGAAGGTCCTGGGGTTTACACCGATGTTCTTACCGAGGTTGGCCTTGATCAGCAGCCTGGGTTTCCGGGATTGGAGATGGTGGATCACGCCCCGCCCTCAGACGGGCCCGGTTTGTACATCTATTGGCACAACTCGGATTTGATGCTCAGGTGGAACCCGCCGAAAGAAGCTTCGAGTCTTTCAGCTCTGCTTTCGTTGTCATCTTCTTTACAAATTCTTTCAAACAATGGCTTCACCATAAGCAAAACGGAAACTCCGTTGGGGCCGGGTGCGAGTAGTACGACATTGGAGTTTACTGCTAATGAGCCTGCAGCATTACGCATCAAGCCTCGCTATATGTCGATCCCGATATCATTCAAAATAGCGGATGATATTCCGTTGCAAAACGTACGGATCGGGCAGAGCTTAACTTCGCCCGGGAATCGAGAATTTTCCCTGTTGCTGGCGGATCGCCATGGTATGGCCTGGACTGACTATGATGGGGATGGGCAACTGGATGTATTTATTACTCGAGGCGGGATTCACGGCCATATGGAGCGGTTGCCTGAGGAATACCGGGATGAACTGTTCCGGCAGACGGCATTGGGGTTTGCGAATATTATACGGGAAACAGGAATCAACAAGAATAACTGTCCGGCGTACCAGGTGCAGTGGATAGATTATGATCAGGATGGTGATCTGGACCTGTATTTCTCTTGCCAGCGGGGATATGCGAACGCCTTATATCAGAATAATGGGCAGGGAGATTTTATGGACGTCGCACCCGAAGCTGGCGTGGCTGTAACCGATAATCCATTTGATTCTACGTTTCTATGGCTGGACTACGATCAGGATGGCGATATGGATCTTTTGATCGGAAGAAAGCAGGGTCTTGTTATCTACAATAACGAAAAGGGTGTCTTTCAGGAGACTGGTGCTTCGTTACCCAAAATTCGGTCACCGAAACTTAGTGTGAGTGATTATGATCTGGATGGAGATCCGGATATATTCGCAGTGTCTACGTCAGGACACAGTTCATTGTTGATAAATAATGATGGCGTCTTTGTGGCGACACCTGCCGTTGATGCAGGTTTGCCTGACAAGGGGATAACCGCAAACTGGGTGGATTATAATAACGATGGTCTACCCGACTTGCATGTAATACCTGGTGGCCTTTATCAGCAGCAGAAGGACCACACGTTCGCGGAGACTGGTCTGTTGAGGCATAAAGTAATGCCACGGTTCATCAGGGATGCCAGAGCTACATGGGCGGATCTGGATAACGATGGTGATCGGGATCTGGTCATGGGTGTGCATTACGATGAGCATTTCCTTGAGGATTGGTACTACAAGCTGACTGGTCAGAATAGAAAGGTCTGGGCGCGTATGCCAAAGCCATGGCTAAATCGTGTATTTCTAAATCAGACCGTTGAAAGTAATCGCAACAACCATTGGCTGGAGGTCCTGTTGCATGGGAAGCCAGATAATAGCCAGGCTATCGGGGCGTCAGTATTGCTAAAGCAGGGTGATCACACGACTTCTGCGGTAGTCGGCCAGTCAGAGGGAAGCCACTTTTCGCAGGGGCATTATCGCCTGTATTTCGGGCTTGGGAATGATGATGTGCTATCGTCATTAACGCTCCGTTGGCCGAATGGTCAGAAACAGGATGTCTCCGATATTCGGGCGGATCAACTGCTGGAAATTACACAGGAATAGACCTGGACCTGCCGACTAATAGATGTTGTCTGCATCCAGGTCCAGACGTTTTCCTGATTTTTTAAGAACATATAATATGGTAGTTCCAACGGCATGGTCGGGTAGAAGTTTTTCGAATGTCTGGAATACGAATCGCTTAAATGCGGAATGCTTCCTGTAGTAACCGAAGGGGAAGGATTCCGTGACGATTAAGCCAGCCTGAGCTGTCATGGCGAGAAATCCAGGACGCCAGATTGGTGATATATGTCTGTTGTATTCAATCTGGTGTGGAGAAAAATCAGATGAGTACCCCCTTATAAGCCAGTCTAGCCGTGCCCTCGCACATTCGAGATTCGGTGTTGAAACAAGTATGAGGCCATTGTCTTTTATCGCATTTTCACATGATCGGAGGAAGGCCCACGGGTTTTCGACGTGTTCAATAATATCTATCGCTGTAATGACATCGAATTGCTTTCCTCCAGCGTCTTCCAGGGTAAATCCGTTGTCCAGATTAATCTCGTAGATACTCTTCCCAACTTTGCACTTCCCGTTCCAGGATGTGCTTGAAACGTGGAATCCTGCGTCCAGTATTTGTGCAGGCAGGGCCCCATTTCCGCTACCGAGATCCAGAATTTTATGAATTCTGTCCAGACGGGAAAGATAATTTACCACGAACCTGTGTGTATTTGGATCGGCCTGAACTCTGTAATCCTTATAAAACCAGCCTTTGCCCCTGATTTCAGTCAAGGCGCTGAGATCTTCCCTTATAGCTTTAATCGTCATTGCTATCCATTCACTTTTTTATCCAGGATGGTTTGATAAAGGTCGGCAATCTTTCCACTGACTACATTGGTGTCGAAGCGGTTCTCCACTTCTTCGCGGCCTAAGCTGGAAAGCTTCCGGTAAAGTTCACTCTCCTTGATCAATACTCTCAGTTTGTTTGCAAGATCCTTGTGGTCACCTTCGTTATAAAGCAGCCCTGTCCGAGTGTCGCTGATGACGTTGGGAATGCCGCCGGTTCGGCTGCCTATGATAGGGATTCCGCATGCCTGTGCTTCCTGAAGCACTACACCCTGGGTCTCCACCAGATAGCCGTCTCTGGTATCAATGCTGGGCAGCACAAAGATGTGGGCATTCGTATAAAACTGCTTCAGTTCATCCCCGACTTTAAGTCCGTGTAACCTAACTTTGTTTCCCAGGCTCAGTTCGGTAATCAGTTTGATCAGATTTTCTTTTTCGGGTCCACTGCCAATCAAGTGGTATTCAAGATTCGGGAATTCCTCAGCAAGTTCAGCAACCGCCTTTATAGCGATATGGTGGCCTTTTTCGATCGACAGTCGGCTTACCGTGAGCAGTATGATTTTATTCCCTTGCTCGATATGTCGTTCTCTGAACGGGAAGTCTTCCAGATTGGTGCCCTGAGGAATGATATGGATCTTGTCAGCCGGGCACCCCATTTCAAATAACTGGCTTTTCGCAAACTCTGTGTTTACCAGGAACGCATCGCCCTCACCGAAAACCACGCGGGCTTTTTCGAGTGGAAGGTTATTGGAACTGCGTGGTTCCTTGCCGTGAAATGTGGTGATTATGGGAATGGAGAACAGTTCCCTGAAGAACAGGTACTGATAGCTGGTTACCAGGCTATGTGAGTGGATAACGTCAAAATCGCGGAAGGCCAGGGCCTTGGCCAG
>FXBF010000368.1_pt1 | contig 15340 bp, 9 predicted proteins | sample 5335321 | NCBI WGS metagenome assembly FXBF01 (sample SAMEA103928391, study PRJEB20085) | sediment metagenome | isolation source: sediment
TCGGGCCGGTACCCAAGCGGAGCAGGGAGTGCGAAGCGCAGGGGCGGAGCGCAGCAAGAACTTTTTCAGCATCCTGCTAGTCGCCGGAGCCGCGCTTTGTCAATTGGCCCATACGATTTCTCTGCGTTCTTTGCGCTCCCGGCGCTAAGTCCGATTTCGGGGCTTCGTTTTTCGAGCAGGCCCAAGGCATTCGCCACGACCAGCAAGGGGCTCGCGGACATTGCGATGGCGGCCATTCACGGGGCGACGTAGCCGAACGCCGCCAGCGGCAGCGCCACTATATATTGATACATGACGGCCCACACCAGGTTTTGCCGAATGATGCGTAACATTTTTGCATGCAATCGCGTGCTTGCAGTGGCGCTCCAGGCTCGATTCGCTGACCGCGAGCCCAAAAATCCGCCTGCCCGGATGATATTGCGGTTGCTGCATGCGACGTGAGCAGGTTTCGATTGCGTAGTCGAGTTAAACCGTACGGCCGAGAGCAGGGTTCACGGTCTGCTGTCAAAGCCGGTCGCAGGGCGCTGGTACTTGCAGCTGGGAAACAATGATCGGCGGCTGGTCGGCTCAATCCGGATTGCCGGCGAGAGCGCAGTCCAGATCGCGCCCACACCCCGGTAATACCGATAATGATATCCCGCTGCCTGTGCTATGATTAGCCCAATTCCTGATCTGGCGCTGCTGTCGGCCTTTCTCTCATCGGCCTGAAGGGGTCGGTGCAGGGGGTTGGTATGTGCGGCGGCATCGTCGGCGTGCTGACGCTGGGCTTGCCCGAGCTTACGGGCCGCTCGTGTGCATGCTGCTATAGCTGCTGTCCTAGAGCCTCGGGCGAATAGGCAGCTACGTTACCGCCGGGACGTTGGCCGGTCTGCACGATTACTTATTGACCCCGGCGAGACAGCGCGTCGAAAATAAGGCCTCGAGACAAACTGTACCCATGCCGACAGACAGGCCCATCTCTTTTCCCAAGCTTAAGGTCGCTTGCCACCTCTGCAGTCTCAGCCAGCTTTGCGTGCCGGCGGGGCTGGATCGTGTGGACGTCGAGCGTTTGGACAGGATGATCGAACGTCGCCGGATCTTGCGCCGCGGGGAGCAGCTTTTCCGTGTCGGCGATCGTCTGCATGCGCTCTACGCGGTGCACAGTGGGGTGCTGAAAACCTCGGTGCTGACGGATGAAGGTGACGAGCAGGTCACGGGTTTTCATTTACCCGGCGAGCTCGTCGGTCTCGGCGCACTGGGCAGCGAGCGGCACGGCTGTACCGCTGAAGCACTGGACACTGCAAGTGTCTGTGAGCTGCCGCTTGAAGGTCTGGAGAAGCTCGCCATCGACCTGCCGAGCTTGAATCATCAGTTGCACCGGCTGATGGGTCAGGAGATTACACGTGAGGAGAAGCTGGTGCTGCTGTTGGGCAAAAAGAGTGCGCCCGAGCGCTTGGCCGCGTTCCTGCTGGGGCTGTCCGAGCGGCTTGCATGCCGGGGCCTTTCCTCGCACGAGTTCAATTTAAGTATGTCGCGTAAAGACATCGCCAATTTTCTCGGGCTTACGCTGGAGACCGTAAGCCGAACCTTCACTCACTTGCAGGCACAGGCGCTGATCAACGTGACCGGCAAGCACGTGCAGATCACCGATCTCAAGGGGCTGCAAAGGCTGCCGCACTCGCGCGCCGGCGCGACCGCCTATCGGGGGTCGTGAGCTCGCGGGCGCAGTGGCCGGTTCGTATCATCGACTAGCAGGCTGCTGAAAAACACTTTTCGGCGGCCTGCTAGAGCGGTGCATGGATGCGCCGCTCCATTTTTCAATATTGTTAAGCGTTTGAGGAGTGGCACAGGAACACGGAGCCGAGGACGCAAAAATGGAGCGACCCGCGGACATGTGCCGCGGGGAAGCGAGTTGAGGAGCGGGTCAGGGACGACCCGTTGGCGCAGCCGAGGATGCAAAGAGGCCATGGGCGAAGCGCAAACAAGATAAAGCTCCGGTGGGTGAGCCGGAGAAAGACGAGTGTCCGGTGGGTGAGGCAGGCTAAGGCGAACGCCTGAGCCACGGAAGGCTCAGGCCGGTGCCCAAGCGTAGCAGGGAGAGCGCAGCGCAGGGATCGTCCCGGCGAACGCCCGAGCCAAAAAGGCTTGGGCCGGTGCCCAAGTGACGCAGGGACTGCCAAGCGCAGGGGCGCAGCGCAGCAAGGACTTTTTCAGCATGCTGCAGGGTGTTGAGAAACTCATATTTCCGCCCTGTATTGGACGAACCTCGATAAAATGCGCATTGACCGAACCATCACGACAGGATCGTATTCGATGCGCGGCACCGACATTCAACAAGAAGGCCTCTTCAGCTGCGTCTCCCCCGAAACACGCATTCCCAAGGACCATCCGCTGCGTGCGCTACGGGCGATGCTCAACGCGGCGCTTGCCGAGTTGACTGGGCAGTTTGAGACGGTGTACGCGGATACGGGCCGCCCATCGATTCCACCGGAGAAGCTGCTTCGGGCCTCGCTGCTGCAGATCCTCTATTCGATTCGCAGCGAACGGTTGCTGTGTGAGCAGCTTAACTACAATCTGCTGTTTCGCTGGTTTATCGGGTTGTCGATGGACGATCCGGTCTGGGACCATTCGAGCTTTTCTAAAAACCGGGACCGGTTGCTGGAGTCGGATATTGCCCGCGGCCTCTTTGATGCGATCCTGGTACAAGCCGAGAACAAGGGGCTGACCTCGGATGAGCATTTCACGGTCGACGGCACCTTGATCGAGGCGTGGGCTTCGATGAAGAGCGTGCGGCCCAAAGACGGCTCGGGCGACCCGCCTCAAGGCGGCGGGCGTAATCCGAATCGGGACTTCCACGGCGAGAGCCGCAAGAACGCCACCCATGGCTCGACGACGGACCCCGAAGCCAGACTGTTTCGCAAGGGCCCCGGTAAGGCGACTAAGCTCTGCTACAGGGGGCATGTACTGATGGAGAACCGCAACGGTCTGGTGGTGGACGCCCGGCTCACACAAGCCGAAGGTACAGCGGAACGCGACAGCGCCGTTGCGATGCTGACCGAGCGACCCGGTACGCATCGGATCACCGTAGGCGCGGACAAGCTCTACGATACCCGGGGTTTTGTCGCCGATCTGCGCGAACTCAAGGCCACCCCGCATGTCGCGCAGAATGACACCCGCCGGCGATCCGCCATTGATGGGCGCACCACGTGCCACACAGGTTATGCCGTGAGTCAGCGGGTGCGCAAACGTATCGAAGAAATCTTCGGCTGGAGCAAGACAATTGGGCCGATCCGCAAAACCAAATTCCGGGGCAAGGACCACGTTGGCTTTCAGATGATGCTGACCTTTGTCGGGTATAACCTGATTCGAATGCGCAACCTCCTGGCCGCAGCACCCACGTAACGGGGCAGGTGCGCCTGATTCGCCTGAAACAGGCAAGAGCACATAACGCAATCCAAACAATGCCGACATTTTCGAATCAAACTTTCAACCAAGGCACGATGACGCCCATTTTGAAAACCAACCAAATTCAAATCAGGTCGTTTTCGGGGTTTTTTTCAACAGCCTGCTAGGGTCAAATACGCCCGGCAGATCGGTTGACCGCAGTGGGGCGGGCACCCACAATACCCAACGGTAGAGAGAGCTGTCCATGCCCACGAATAGGATCATTGATTTTCCTGCCATCAAGGTCGCTTGCCAGAACTGCCGGCTGGCGTCGCTGTGCCTGCCAGCAGGCCTGGATGGACCCGATGTGGACAAGCTTGAGCACCTGGTGCGCCATCCGAGCCCATTGCGCCGCGGCGAGCACGTTTTTCTCATGGGGGACCGTTTAACGGCGCTCTATGCAGTGCACTCGGGTGCGATCAAGACCTATACCATCAGCGTCGACGGCGTGGAGAAAATTCTCGGTTTTCACCTGCCCGGTGAGCTGCTCGGATTCGACGGTCTCGGCACGCTGTATCATCGCTGCTCGGCGAGCGCGCTCGACACCACCAGCGTTTGCAAGCTCCCGTTTGATCGCCTCCAAGAGCTGGCCGATCACTTGCCCAGCCTCAGTCATCAGCTTCAGCGACTGATGAGTGAGGAGATCGTGCAGGATCACGCGATGTTGATGGTCTTGAGCGATATGAGCGCCCCCGCGCGCGTGGCGACGTTCTTGCTGAACCTGTCAGGGCGGTTCGGACAGCGCGGTCTCTCGGCGCAGGAGTTTCATCTCAGTATGCCTCGCCAGGATATCGCTAACTACCTGGGAATCACGCTGGAGACCGTCAGCCGAACTTTCCGGCAGATGCAAGATGATGGGCTCATCGCCGTCGAGCGGCGTCATGTCCAAATTCTCGACCAGGCGGGACTGGAGGTGTTGGCCAGGGTCCGCACGGGCAAATCGTCGTCGCAGGTGACCTGAGTCACGGACCAAGGTGTTGCAACGATGATTTCGGCCGGCGTTGTCGGCATGTTTCGCCAAAACCCGGGTTCCGGGGTCGGTATCCGAAGTTTGATCCAGATCAAGGACTCTCGAGGCCTGTTGTAGTTACATCATTGGCCGGAATCCTCGTGAGATTGGGACAGACAAGTTGCGCTGGCGTGCTCGCGGGTAACCCACCAACGCCAGCGTGGCCGGCGAAAATCACGATGATGGGCAGGACGGCAAGGGTAAGCGAAAGGCCGCGCGCGCGGCCTTTCTCGGTGTTTTACCGCAAATTCACGTGCGCGCGCGCAGTGTCCGCCGGGCGGGCCGACGAAGGGGCGCGCTGAGGTGGGCGCGCATACCGATATTGCCGAGCATCTCGCTGTTATGACACCAGCCGAGCATAGGCCTGTTTCGTTCGATCCCGTTCTGATGCGAAAGTACGACAAGGCTGGACCGCGCTATACGTCTTACCCCACTGCGGTGCAGTTTAAAGAGCGCTTCGGCGAACTGGAGTATGGTAGCCGAGCCCAGCTCACCAACGACGATCCAATCCCGCGACCGCTCTCGCTCTATCTCCACATCCCTTTCTGTGCGACGGTTTGTTACTACTGCGCGTGCAACAAGATCGTGACCAAGAACCGCGCGCGTGCCGCCGCTTATGTCGAGCGCTTGCGGCGTGAGATTGCCCTGCAGGGGGGCTTGTTCGATCGTGATCGTGACGTCGAACAGATTCATTGGGGCGGTGGGACACCGACATTTCTTAACCACGGGCAGATGCGGGAACTGATGCGCACGCTAAGTAAGCATTTTGCGCTGCGCGATGACGACCGCGGCGAGTACTCGATCGAGATCGACCCGCGCGGTGTCAATGAGCTGACCATCGCCCTGCTGCGGGATATCGGGTTCAACCGCGTTAGCATGGGGATTCAAGATTTCGACCCCAAGGTACAAAAGGCCGTAAACCGAATCCAGTCGGAGCAGCAGACCCTGGAAGTAATGGAAGCGGCCCGGCATGACGGGTTCAAGTCGATCAACGTTGATTTGATCTACGGCCTGCCGCTTCAATCGGTTGCGAGTTTCAGCGATACGTTAGACAAGATCGTCGCCGCCAGCCCGGACCGAATTTCGGTATTTAACTATGCCCATCTCCCGTCACGGTTCAAAACACAGCGACAGATTAATCAGGCGCAACTCCCGTCACCGGCAGAGAAGCTCGAGATCTTACAGTTAACCATCGAGCGTCTTACGCGTGCCGGCTATATCTACATCGGTATGGATCACTTTGCCAAGCCCGAGGATGAGCTTGCCGTGGCACAGCGTCACGGCACTCTATGCCGTAACTTTCAGGGCTACTCTACCCATGGCGGTTGCGACCTGGTTGGAATGGGGGTGAGCGCGATCGGTGTGGTTGGTGACAGCTATGCGCAGAACGTGCATGACCTGCATAGTTACGAACAGCGCATCGACAGCGGCCGCCTAGCCGTGTTTCGGGGTGTGGAGCTGAGCCCCGATGACCGGCTGCGTCGCGAGGTGATCATGCAGTTGATCTGTCATTTCACGCTCGACATCGACGCGTTAGAGAAAAAATGGGGGATTCGGTTCAGGGAGTACTTTGCTGCGGCGATCCCCCAACTCGAAGCGATGTTGATCGATGGTCTGTTGAGGCTGGAGCGTGGCACGCTCCAGGTGCTGCCCGCCGGGAGACTGCTGATTCGCAACATCTGTATGGTATTCGACCGCTATCTGCATGAGACGCCGGGCCAGGGCGGGTTCTCACGCGTCATTTAGTCGCGTCGGCACAGGTAGCCGGAAATACGCCACTCCAGCGGCGGAGCGTCATTGCGTGTGCATCAAAGCGACCTACTGTATCACGATGAACAACGCCGCATCGCCACGCCGAAGGTTCAGCAGCAACGCACCCTCGGTGTTTCGCACCTGTGTGGCGAACTGATCGGGTGTTTTTACGCGCTTGCGGTTTACCGACATGATCACGTCGCCCTTCCGCAGCCCCGCCGACCAGGCCGGGCTTGCGCGCTGCACCTCTAGCACTTGGACGCCTTCCATGCGGCCGTACAGGGGCGAGCCTTGCTCAATCGGCCCGAACACGGCCCCGGCGATACGCGGGTCGAGCTCCTTGGCGGCAACGCGGGCCTGACGCCGTGGCGCCAGCCTGGCCACCAGTGTCTTTTCGCGCCCCGCGCGCAAAACCGTCAACGTGACGGATTCGCCCACGCGTGCCAGGCCGATCTTGTTACGCAAGTCAGAGGCGTTGCGGATCTTATTGCCGTTGACCGCGACAATGACATCGCCGGCCTTCACGCCCGTCCTGGCTGCGGGTGAGCCCTTGATCACCTCGCTGACGACCGCGCCTTGCCGGGCGGAGACACCGAGCGCCTTCGCAATCTCCGGTGTGAGATCCTGGATGCTTACGCCGAGTTGACCGCGATGTACCTCACCGTACTCGATAAGTTGCTTCATGATAGAGCTGGCCATGTTGATGGGAATGGCAAAGCCGATGCCGACATTACCCCCCGACGGTCCGAGAATGGCCGTATTAATGCCGATCAGCTCACCGCGCAGGTTGACCAGCGCGCCGCCGGAGTTGCCGGGGTTAATTGAGGCATCCGTCTGGATGAAGTCTTCATAGCCCTCGATCCCGAGACCGCTGCGCCCGAGTGCGCTGACCAATCCGGACGTTACCGTCTGGCCCAGGCCGAACGGATTTCCCACGGCAATCACGAAGTCACCGACTCGCAGCCGGCTGGAGTCCCCCATGCGCAGTGCCGTGAGGTCCTTGGCGGGTATGCGGATGACAGCGATGTCGGCCTCGGGATCCCTCCCCACTAGCTTGGCCTTGAGCTTGCGCCCGTCGCGGAGGCCTACCGTGATCTCGTCGGCGTTTTCGATCACGTGATTGTTAGTCAGGATGTATCCTTCGCGCGCGTCGACCACGACACCGGAGCCGGCTGCCTGGAACTGGCGCTGCGGCGCCTGCTCGGGCAGGCCGAAGAATCGCCTGAAGAACGGATCGCTCATCAGCGGATTTTCCTGCACGGCGACGCGGCCACGCACCGCGATGTTGACTACGCCCGGGGTCACACGCTCCAACAATGGCGCCAGTGTCGGCATATCCGCAGTGTTGTCGCCGACGCCGACCGGCAAACCAGCGGATGCGGGTACCATGAACGCGGCCATCAGCAGTATTGCGATTGTTAATGCAAACAGGTTGGATTTGATACGCATCGCCCTAATCTCCAGTCAATTATTAAGATTCTTAATACTCTTGGTTCCAATTCGCGCTTGGGCTGAAGTCAGCGACCAGCCGTGTCCAGCAGCAGCCGCTTGCTCGCGCCACGGCACCAGCGCAACCATTTATAGGTTTCCATGATCAGAAAAATTGGTGCTGCAATGGCAAAAATCAATAGCCACTCACGCCAGCCGAGCGCAACGGTGTGGTGCGCGTCCTGTAGAAAGGGCACATACACGGCGCTGACCTGCAAGCCTATGGTCACGGCCCATGCGCCCAACACCCAGGGGTTAGAAAACAACCCGATCACTGCCATGGGCCCGCGCAGCGCACGGAAGCTAAATACGTTCATTTTCTCGAGGATGATGATGCCCGCGAAGGCTACGGTCTGTGCCACTGCCAGTCCATTTTCTCCGCCGCTGGCTAGGTAATGATGGAACAACCACAGCGTGTCGGCGCCGATGTAACCACCGAGAAAAAGCATCAAGACGATGCCGGTGCGGTCCAAGATGGGCTCCTTGGCCGCCCGCGGCGGACGCCTCATCACGCGGTTCTCCGCCGGCTCCAGGCCCAGGCCCACGGCGGTCATGCCGTCGGTGACGAGGTTCATCCACAGGATCTGCACCGGCAACAGGATCAGCGGTCCCCCGAGTACGATTGCCCGCTGGTAATCGGCCTACGCGTGGGACCTGTGCGCTAGGCAACGGTGGTGCTGCCGTGTCACCTGAGGCGAGCGATTTATCGTGAAAAAATAACGAATTATTGGCTAACCGGAGCACCTCATCGGGTGCACGGCGCGGCGGTTACAGTGCGCGGTCGATCGGCTATAGTAAGTACAATGGCGGACGCGACCGGCAAAGCGGCAACAGGCGGAAACGGTGCCGGCGTGGCGGCGACCCCGGCCGGGGATCCGCTGCGGTTGCTGGGCCAGGTCCTCATGCTCGCCGTACGTCACCGCGCCTCCGACGTACACCTGCGCGCACGCAATCACCCGATTCTTCGCATAGACGGCATCTTACGCTCGATACGCGAGATACCGGCATTCGCGCCGGACATGCTCGACAAGATTGCGCGCAACATGATGTCGGCCCGCCACATATCGGACTTCGAAAGAGAGCACCAGGTGGACCTCTCTTTCGGGTTCAAGGACATCGGCCGTGTGCGTGCCAACATATTCCAGCAGCGCGGCAGTGTCGGTATGGTGCTACGCGTAATCACTACCGAGATTCCGCCGCCCGCGGATCTGATGTTGCCCGGGATCGTTATTAACTTCACTAAGCAAGAGCGTGGCTTGGTTCTGGTTACCGGTGCCACGGGCTCGGGTAAATCCACGACACTGGCCTCGTTGACGAACGAGATCAATCTGTCGCAGACCCGGCATATCATCACCATCGAGGACCCCATCGAGTTCCTGTTTACGGAACGCCGCTCCATTATCACCCAACGTGAGATCGGCATGGACACCAACACCTTTGCGGCAGCGATGCGCGCGGCGATGCGTGAGGATCCGGACGTGATCTTGCTCGGTGAGATGCGCGATCCCGAGACGATCGAGACTGCCTTGACCGCGGCCGAGACCGGCCACCTGGTGTTGTCCACGCTGCACGCACCGGCGGTGGCGGAGGCGATTCCGCGCATTATCACGGCCTTCCCCCCCGAGGCGCAGGCCAGCATCCGCGGTAAGCTGGCGCAAAACCTTCATGCGGTCGTAGCGCAGAGGTTGCTGCCGCGTAAGGAGAGCGAGGGCCGGATTGTGGCGTGCGAGGTTATGACTGCCTCGGCGCGAGCGCGCGAGCTCATTCTGGATCCGCTCAAGGTCAAGGAGCTCGCAGATCTCATCAAGAAAGGGACAGCGGCCGAGGGTATGCTGAGCTTCGATCAGTGCCTGTTTGATCTCTATAAACGCGGTCTCATCGATGATGATACGGCCCTGCAGCACGCCACCAGCGCAACCGACCTCAAGCTGAAGCTGGATGGATTTTGATTCAGTGATTAGTGATTCGTGAACCGTGAATCGTGAATCGTGAATCGTTTCTTATTCAGAATCAAGTAGTAACCACGCGGCAGGCTGTTCCCTATCAGGGAATACACGTACCCACCATCGGTTATCGGCGTTGAAAGCTGCTCGTAAATAGCTTCAGGCCTTCGAATCGGCCCCCAAGGGCATATCTCAAGCGCCAACACATCTTCATTTATTCTTGTGAAGCAGCTGCCTTCAGCCCTGTACTGTAAGTATTCAAACATCTGCCCCGGACACCGTATCCTGACCCACGGCTCACGGGTCACGAATCACCGATCACGGCTAGAGTATTTCGTTCGCGTGCTTTTAGCCTGTTGCGCGAAACTTTTGGGCGAGAATCATTGTGATTCACAGATCAAGTCTACCGCCTGGTTGGCCGCGTCGGCGAAGGGCAGGAGTATCAGCTCGGCCCCGGCTGCCTGTAATGCCTTAGCGGCCTCGGCGCTGTAGGTGGCCACCGCTGTCCGTCCGCGATAGCCGTATTGGCGTAAACCGTGTAACAGGGCCAGGTTGGTAGCAGGCTCCGGTATGGTGCTCAGCACCCAACGGGCCTCACCGAGCGGCAGGCTCGCAAGCAAGTCCGTATCCTCGGCATCGCCGTAACGTGCCCCAATCCCGTTTAGGCGGCTGACGCGCACAGCCTCTGGATCGAAATCAATGCCTTGCACTCTCAATCCGCGTTCGCGCATCCGCTGCGCAATTCTCGAGCCGTAGCGCCCCAGTCCGAACAGGATCACATCCGTATTGGCATTTGAATTTCGGACGTCTTGTATCTCCTCCGGATGGGGTGCCTCGCGCTCGAATACGCTCAGCCACGGCGCGAGTCTTTCGTAGAGCAGATGCGAGTAACTGATCACGTAGCTCGATAGGCTAAAAGTGATCAGTCCCACCAGGGTAACCAGGCCCAAAGTTTCGGCTTCAATGTGTCCGATGCTCAGTCCCAAGGCAGCCAGAATGAGGGAGAATTCGCTTATCTGCCCCAGACTGAAGGCGGCCATTGACAGCGTGCGTTTGCGGTAGCCGGCAAAACCGAGGATGCTCATGATGATGAGCGGCTTGCCCGCGAGCACGAATGCGGAAAGCAGCAGGGCGACACCCACCTCACTGCCGATCAGGCCGGGGCCCAGTTGGGCGCCAAGATCAATAAAAAAGAACAACAGCAGAAAATCCCGCAATCCTGTTAACCGTGCCCCGATCGCATCACGATAGGGAGTGGAGGCGATAGCGGCCCCTGCTACAAAGGCCCCGACCTCCTTGCCGAAGCCCAGACTGGCTCCCCCGGCAGCAAGCACCACGGCCCAAGCGATGGCCGCTAGCGTCAGTAATTCTTGCGACTGCGCCAGGCGATGCAGCAAAGGCGGAAGCGCATAGCGGGCGAACAACACAACAGCGAGCAGAAAACCAACTCCTTTAACGGGCATCATCAGCAAGTCCCGCGTCAGCGTATCTGCCCCGTAGTCGCCGAATGCGGTCAAAGCGATTATGGCGAGCACGACAACGGCGTCCTGCACGATGAGGACGCCGAGAGCAATGCGTCCATGCAGCGCGTCGATCTCGCGCTTATCAGACAGCAGCTTGACGACGATGATGGTGCTGGAAAACGTGAGCGCTACGGCCACGTAGAGCGCGGCAATCGGGGTGAGGGCGAGAGCAACTGCCAGTAAATACGCCAACACGGCGGTAACGATGATTTGTATCAGCCCTGTAACCAGCACCACCTGGCCCACCGTGCGGATCAGGCGCAGGTCCACCCTTAGTCCTACCACAAACAGCAACAGGGCAATACCCATCTGCGCCAGCAGGTCGACTTGGTCGCTGGCACTCACCCAGCCAAGACCGGAGGGACCGGACAGGAGGCCGGCAGCGATGTAGGCAACGATCAGCGGCTGGCGCAACCAAACAGCCAGGGCTCCGCAGACAGTAGCGATTGCCAGCAGCGCGGCAATCTCGTAAAAGGCACTTTGAAACACGGTCACTCTGTTGGTCCAGGTTCGCCGAGTTACGATAACGAGATCGACAGACACGGTAATGCTTCCTACCGATTAGCGCGACTGCTACCGGCATTGTATGCACATAACTGAGGACGGAGACAACCGCCTGGTTGGAAAGCGGCCCAAGCAAGTCGATATATAGGCCAATCCAGTGCTATCAGCGCCAACGCCGCATGGCCTTGTGCAGCTCCATCACGATCAAAACGCTCAAAGCTACGACCAGCAGTTTCACCCAGTGTTGCGGTGATCAAGTTGTACGCGCAGCACCCGGCTCGCCGTCGTCACGAGTGGTGTAAGGTCGTAGCGGCGCGCTGGGCGGAATACTCTTGGATAGAATCGATAATTGCGTTAACGAGCAGGACTGCAAAAATGAAGATGGCGTCGGACCAATGTCGAATTGCGAGGTGTAGGTCGACGCTGGATGGATTCTAGATCAGTGATTAGTGATTAGTGATCCGCAGGTATCTACTTGCCGCGCGTTTGTCCAGCCACCAATTACCAATTACCAGTCACCGGCTAAAGTATTTCGCTCGCATAATCCGCCAGTCTCGAGCGCTCGCCGCGCTGCAGTGTGATGTGGCCGCTGTGCTCCCAATCCTTGAATCGATCCACCGCGTAGGTCAGCCCTGACGTGGTTTCCGTCAGGTACGGCGAATCGATTTGCGCGATGTTCCCCAGGCACACGATCTTGCTGCCTGGACCGGCGCGGGTGATCAAGGTCTTCATCTGGTGTGGGCTCAGGTTCTGGGCCTCATCGATAATGATGAACTTCTTGAGAAAAGTGCGCCCGCGCATGAAGTTCAGTGACTTGATGCGGATGCGGCCGCGTACGAACTCGTGTGTGGCGGCGCGCCCCCAGGCGCCGTGGCTGCGCCCCCCGGTCTCGTGCAGCACGTCGAGGTTGTCCTCGAGCGCGCCCATCCACGGTTCCATCTTCTCCTCTTCCGTGCCTGGCAGGAAACCGATGTCTTCTCCCACCGAGACGGTTGCGCGCGTCATGACTATCTCCGTATAGCGTTTGTGCTCGAGCGTCTGCGCGAGCCCGGCCGCCAGCGTCAGCAACGTCTTGCCGGTGCCGGCTTGCCCGAGCATGGTGACGAGCTCGACGTCGGGATCCATCAGCAGGTTGAGGGCGAAATTCTGCTCACGATTGCGTGCATGGATGCCCCAGATCTTGTTTCCCTCCTGCGTGTAGTCCGTGATCGCCATGAACAGATCCGCAGCGCCGGACTGGCGGCGGAGCACGAATGCTGCGGGCTGCCCGTCTTTTGTGTACAGAAATTGGTTCGGGTACCACCCGCGCGCACTGGAGTCGGCGATCCGGTATGCGTTTTGGGGATGAGCTGTTTTCCCGACGCCCTCGAGGCCGCGCAATAATTCCGGGTCCAGCGCGGCGGTGCCCGTGTAAAGCAGGTTGGCGTCATCGAGCACCTGGTCGGTCGTATAATCCTCGGCGCGGATGCCGAGCGCGTGCGCCTTGATTCGTAGATTTATGTCCTTGGAGATCAGCGTGACCTCGCGCTTGGAATGGTCTTTGTGAAGATCCAGCGTCACACCGAGCAGCACGTTGTCCGGGCTGTCGGGCGGGATGCCTTTGGGCAGCACGCTGCGCACCGCATCGGAGTAGAAGTACAAACGTCCTGACTGCGCCTCGGGCGTAGCTGCCGGCAGCGCTACACCGCCGGAGATATCGCCGTTGGCGTGCTCGACGAGCTCGTCGAGAAACCGGCTGACCTGGCGCACGTTGCGCGCCACCTCGGACATACCGACCTTCGCGGCATCGAGCTCCTCGAGCACGACCATAGGCAGATAAACATCATGCTCGTTGAAGCGCAGCAGCGCCGTAGGGTCGTGGATCAGGACGTTGGTGTCTAGTACGAAGATTTTCTTGGTTTCACTCATCGGTGTGTTCGGCAAAAAGCGTTAATGACAACTCGACTATTTTCTGCAGAGGGCGCTAAGCGATTCATTTACTAGAGACCCGCTCGCGACTATGGAAGATTGTGCCGGGCGAAACTTTTAGCGCCCAGCACATGCCATTAGCGTTCGGTCGATGCGTTTTCTCTGCGTTAATGTCAGGGCGTTCCGTCAATCGGCTTCACGCTCGATGCTGCAGCAATGCGGTGCGTGCACACCTTCCTCGCCATGGTTGCCCTCGGCCGCCAGCACCGCACCGGTCACCGGATTGGGGCGAAACGTCGTACAGCCCTTGAGTCCCTTGTCATAAGCCATCTCGTACAACGAACGGAAATCGGCAAAGCGATAGTCGTCCGGCACGTTGATCGTCTTGGAGATCGCGTTGTCCACGAAGGGCTGCAAGGCCGCCTGCATATCGAGATGCGCCGCCGGCGCCAGGCTGCGGGCATCCACGAACTGCGCGGGTAACGGCGCGGTGCCTTTCTTCTCGTGCCACGCGCGATAGGCGTAGTCCGTCAACGCATAGGTCGCATAGCTGCCGTCGGCCTCGAGCACGCGGCGCGAGTAGGAAAAATCGTACACGGGCTCTACGCCGCTGGAGATATTGTTTGCCAGCATGCTGATGGTTCCGGTAGGCGCGATCGTGGTCAGGTGGCTGTTGCGTATGCCGTGCCCGGCGATACCGGTGCGGATATCGTCGGGGAGACTGCGAATGAAGCGGCCTTCGAGAGTTTTCTCCTTGTCGAAGAACGGGAATGCGCCCTTCTCGCAGGCCAGCATGACAGAGCTCCTGTAGGCCGCGTGGCAGATCGACTGCATCACGCTCGCGGCGAGATCGCGCGCGCGCTGATCGGCGTACGACAGCCCCAGCATTAACAAGGCATCGCCCAGGCCGGTTAACCCCAGGCCGATACGGCGGGCACCGTGCGCCTGTTGCGACTGCCGTTCAAGCGGATACCTGGAGGCATCGATGACGTTATCCAGGAACCGTGTGCCGATCTCGGCGGTTTCGCGGATGCCGTCGATGTCCAGGCGGGCGTTTTCCGAGTAAGGATTGCGAACAAAGCACGTCAAGTTAACCGCGCCCAGGTCGCAGGCGCCGTAAGGCGGCAACGGAACCTCGCCGCATGGGTTGCTCGCAGTGATGTGCTCTCGATACCAAAGATTATTCTCGCGATTGATACGGTCGATAAACAGTACGCCCGGCTCGGCGTAGTCATAAGTGGCGCACATGATTTTGTTCCAGAGCGCGCGCGCGCGGATACGGCGAAACACACGGCACGCAATAGCAGCGGGCTTGCCCGGCCACTGGCGCTCGACGGTCTCGCCGCTGGTCTCGTCGCCACCGAGCTCCTCGGCGGGAAACACCAGCGCCCAATCGTGGTCCCGGCGTACGGCTTGCATCAAATCATCGGTAACCTGAACCGACAGGTTGAAATGCCGCAACGCCGTGCTGTCGCGTTTGGCCGCCACGAATTGCTCGATGTCCGGGTGATCACAGCGCAGCGTCGCCATCATCGCGCCGCGACGGGCGCCGGTGGAAAGCAGGGTTGCGCACATGCTGTCCCAGATGCGCATGAAGGAAACGGGGCCGGAGGCGATGCTCCCCGTCGTGCGCGCCGGTGCGCCGTACGGTCGCAAGGTAGAAAAATCGTAGCCCACGCCCCCGCCCTGTTGCATGGTGAGCGCACATTCCTTCAGGTTATCGAAAATGCTGTCCATCGAGTCATCGATGATGCCCATGACGAAACAGTTCAGCAGCGTGACCTTATGAT
>FXBF010000369.1_pt1 | contig 15328 bp, 15 predicted proteins | sample 5335321 | NCBI WGS metagenome assembly FXBF01 (sample SAMEA103928391, study PRJEB20085) | sediment metagenome | isolation source: sediment
GAATTGCGCCCCGAATGTGCAATTGAAATTGGGATCTACCAGGCTGGCAGCCTTTCCATCCTGTCACGGCTCTTTAAAAAAGTCTATGCGTTAGAGCCTCTGTATGCCTTAGAGAATCTCAAGTACCATTCAAAACGGCTGCTTGAGCCCCTGGCGCCCAGTTTGTATCAGACTCTCCGTCAACTGCAAAAAGGATCAAACTGATTTCTACGAGCTGCATTCAACAGACGCAGTTTGTTGCTTCCGTATTTATGGATAACCTGGATCACAAGCAAGACCATGCATGCAAAAAAATAACTGTGTATTAGTCATATTCAAAATCCATGCCAAATCCTTACATTTTTTCTGGTATTTTTTGTTGTTTTGGGCTCCTTGTCGGGCTGCACTAGACAGACAGATACGCATAAGCAATTCATTCAGGCAGTAAAAATTGGTGACACCCAATCGGTACGCCGTCTGCTGGACAAGGGAGCCGATGTGAACGCACGGGACAGGGGGTTCAACGCAACATTGCTTATGTGGGCAGCTCATGAGGGTCAGGCCGAGACTTTAAGCTTGCTGCTGGAGCGCGGCGCCAAGATCGAATTAGTGAAAGAAAGTAGCAAGACTGCGCTATGGTATGCTGCTGAGAAGGGCCGAAGCAATACGGCACGATTATTAATCCAGCATGGTGCAAATCCAAATGCAAAGTCCGGTGACGGCATAACCGCTCTGAAGGTGGCACAATCTGGAGACCATAAAGCAGTGATCGAACTGCTGCGCCAGGCTGGGGCCACGAAATAAAGGTCGCCCATGTTTATTGACGCCCGAACGATATCGAAGAACACCGTCATTGAGACCGATGTGTGCATCATCGGCGCGGGCGCAGCGGGCATCACGCTGGCGCGCGAACTCACCGAGCAGCCGTTCAAGGTGTCGCTCCTCGAAAGCGGCGGACTGGAATTCGAGAGCGACACCCAATCACTCTACCGAGGAGAAAGCGTCGGCCTGCCCTATTTCCCGCTTGAGGCGGCGCGGCTGCGCTATTTCGGCGGCACCACGAATCACTGGGGCGGGGCGTCCCGCCCACTCGACAGCATCGACTTTCAAGCACGGGATTGGGTGTCCGAAAGCGGTTGGCCGTTTGCGCGGGCGCATCTGCTGCCGTTTTACGAACGTGCCCAGTCGGTCCTGCAACTGGGGCCATTCGTTTACGAGGGCGACGCCTGGGAGACCGAGGAACGGCCGCGGGCGGTGTTCAACGGCGGCACGCTGACAAGCGTGGTGCTACAACAGAGCCCCCCTACCCGTTTCGGCCAGGTTTACCGGGAATCGATCCGCAAGGCGTCCAATGTCGACACCTACCTGCACGCCAACGTGTTGGAAATCGAGACGAATGAATCGGCGCGTTCGGCAACCCGCGTTCGAGTCAGCGCGCTCGATAAGAACGAGTTCTTCGTGTCCGCGCGCGTCTTTGTCATTGCCACCGGCGGTATTGAAAACGCCCGTCTCCTGCTGTTGTCCGACCGGTTCGCCCGCGGGGGGCTCGGCAACACGCATGGGCTTGTCGGCCGATACTTCATGGACCACCCGATCGCGCCGTGGGGCAAGGCCGGGATCATCGCGCCATCCGGTTTCCCCCTGCCGTTTTATGCCGAACGAAACGAGGGCGAAATTACCAGTGGCGGCACGACCGAAAAAGCGACGTTCTGGGGTTTCATTATGCCGTCCGCGAAAACGCTGCGCCGCGAACGCATGCTGGGCTTCGGGTTTGCCGTGCGCGCGGTTCCCCCGGCGCTGGACTCCGAACCCGGCGTTGAATCCGCGCGTCATATCAAGCGTGCGCTGGGACGCGGCGAGTGGCCCGATAATTTCTGGGAACACGTCGGCACGGTTGCATCCGATTTCGACAGCGTGACGTTTCTCGGCTGCAAGGAGCTTACGGGGCAGTCACTACTGACGGTAATCGAGATTATGTATTGGGCCGAACCGTACCCAAATCTTGACAGTCGCGTGAGCCTGTCCGGTAAGCGCGACGCCTTCGGGCAGCGGCGCGTACGGCTCAACTGGCGACTGACAGAGCGCGACAAACGCAACATGGCGCGCGCCCTTGAAATACTGGCTGGCGAGCTCGGGCGCTCCGGTCTCGGCCGCTTGGGAGCGAACCCCGCCGTCTGGGGCGACGATTGGCAATCTTTGCTCGAGGGAAGTTATCACCATATGGGGACGACACGCATGCACCGGGAGGCAACCCGAGGCGTCGTCGACCCGAACTGCCGCGTGCACGGAGTCTCGAATGTGTACCTCGCCGGCAGCTCCGTCTTTCCTACCTCAGGCCACTCGAACCCAACGCTAACTATTGTTGCGCTGGCCTTGCGGTTGGCAGACCATATCAAGCAACAGATAAAGTGATTGCCATGAGCACACTGTCACGACGCCGTTTCCTGCAACGCCTGGTCCTCAGCGGGTTCGCGATAGCCTTGCCTTCGGGGACCACATTCGCCTTTGGCCAAGCACGCGACCCATCCGAACTGCTTGCTTCACGGCTAAGCTGGTTCTTTGTCAATCGGCAAAGCGCTCAGGTCGTTGGCCGCAGGTATCTCGCCCTGGCGCCGGACGAAGCCAACGTCAACCGTCTGACGGAGTTGATTGCTCGGACGCCGGAGAACTATGTCCGTCTTGCCAACACGGACATTGGGGAACTGCGGGCGCTCCTGTCGGTGCAGCAGAGACAAGATTTCGAACAGAATCTGACGGCCAGCATCGACGGTTGGATACTCTCGGAAACCGAAGCGCGGCTCTGCGCCATCGCGGCGATCAGCTAACATCCAGCAACACCAGGAAACGCCATGTCAAGATCATATGTATTGAGGCCAATTCTTTACGCTGTTGCCGTCGTATTGCCTGGATGCAGCCAACAGGGAGACATCGACAAGCAGTTGAATCAGGCGGCCATGAAAGGCGATACCCGGTTGGCGGGTCGCCTCCTTGACAAGGGCGCCAATATCAATGCCAGGGACAAGCAATACAACGCGACACCCCTAATGTGGGCCGCGCATGAGGGTCACCCCAAGACGTTGAAACTGCTGCTGGAGCGAGGCGCCGAGATCGAGGCGGAGAAGGAAGGGGGCAAGACCGCCCTTTGGTACGCTGCCAAGCAAGGTCGGGGGGGCACGGCCCGTCTCTTGATCCAACGCGGTGCCAACCCAAATGCAAAGACCGGTGATGGAATTACGGCCCTGATGGTTGCGAAGTCCAAAGGCCACACCGCGGTCGTTGAGTTGCTGCGCCAAGCCGCACCGCCGCCCGGCGGGATCACGCTAAGAATATCTGACGACAAATTTACAATCAATGGTTCTAAAACATTTCTCCTTGGGGTAAGCTATTTTGACGCCCTCAGCTGGAAAACATCAGACCTTGACGAACTTGCTAGGCGCGGCTACAACCTCATCCGCATCTGGCTTGATTGGGCGATTTGGAATGACCGCTCGCGGAGCTTTTTTAATAGTGACGGAAATTTAATTCATGAACAAACTTTACTCAATCTGGTACGCGCCGCCGCGGCACGAGGGCTGGTGGTGGACGTTACGATTCTGAATGATACTAAAGAAAGCGGCGCCGGTAATCCCGAGAATGCGGTCAGAAACGCGGTTCGAGCGCTGCGTGATGAACCTAATGTTTTTTTTGATTTGGTCAATGAACACGGCTGGAGGGGGTGGGCACTGGACTCTTCGAGGATGCGGTCTCTTGTCAACATAGCACGTCAGGAGGACTCCAATGCGATAATCACCCTATCCACCTGCTGCGGGCATTACGACAACGGCGTTGATGTTGATTTGGATATTGGTGTAGATTTACTTGCCCCGCATCTTAACCGAACAAGCGATTGGTTTGAACAGACCGATGAAAGGGTTGTCGAGCTGAAAAGTGAAACTGGCCGACCAATTTACCTTCAGGAGGAGCAGAGGCGCGGCTGGAGGGGAGCGAACCCTACAAAAGGTCACTTTCTCCAAGCGCTTCGAGAGGCGCTTAACGCCGGAGCGGCAGGATGGGTTTTCCACACAGATGCTGGTTTTGATTTGAGCTCCTCGACTTTCTTCGATAATTTGGACCCGGTAGAAAGAGAAACCGTGGATGATTTGCCCGAGATCGTAGGGGCAGCATCTACATCTACATCTCATACGTCTGTCATGTAGCCTGGGGCAGCCTACAGTGGCTTCCCCTAGACATCTCCGCGACCGGGTCAGAACCGCGCCAGACGTTTCATGGTCGGGTACCTATAGAACGAGGATAACACCTCGCGTCTCCTGCGTCCTGAAACGCTACCGTTGCGGACTCTAGCGGTCTTGAGCTATTCGAGACATGGCTGAGGAAACGGCCTCTCTTCGCCGACAACAGTTGCCAACCTGCACAGAAAACCGACTAGGGGCTCCGTCATGATCCCGATATGTGGTAAACCCCAGCTACCATCAGAATTGTTCCGGCAAATCTTATCATGGTGAGCGGCTCCTGCAGCACAAACCAGCCCAGAAACATCGTTAAAATGAATCCGAGTCCGACGAAAGGATAGGCAAAGCTCACATCTGCCTTGGCCAGCACCCATATCCATGCTAAGGCGCCCAACACGTACAAGGAGAGGCCCAGTATCACATGCAGGCTGGACAAAGCCGTCCAGAATATCTGGCCTAGGTGAGCCTGCTGGAACTCTGCTGAACCGCCGAATTCGATATGCCGAGCTTCAGCAACAACTGCGCGACGGCAGACAAGCTCACGCTGCCTAAGATCAACACCAAGAGCCTTATATTCACGGCTGATCTACTAATTATACGAATGCTTGGAATAGACTTGCGTATAAGGGAGTCAAATCGCGAGCCAGACAATCACCCCACACAGAACTGTCACCCAGCGGCTCACGTTGTCCTTCGATGCAAAGATCACAGCAGCCAGAGCGGTGCCAGAAAGACAACGAGCGGATTATTCTTAAGCGTTGTCAGAAAGGACTCAAGCAGCAAGTCGCGGCGGATCAGTGTGCCATCCAGGTCAACGCATAGTGGCAGGCCTCCGGGCTTGCCACTACCGGCCTTGGCCTTTCTTTTCTAACCGCGCGATTGCGTCCCGCTCCTTGACATTAACCTTGCCCCCTACTTAGCCTACACTTAGTGTATACTTGTCTATTGGTCTCCCACCTAAACGCATGGCAAAAGAACTCAAAGATTGCGTCGCTGTGGTAACCGGCGCCGCCAGCGGTATCGGAAAAGCTATCACCCTCACTCTCGCCAACGCTGGTGCGGCTGTCGCTCTGGTCGGGCGCGACCACGCGAGGCTCGACATAGTCGTTAACGAGCTTGAAGCGCTCGGTGCAAGCTGCGCCGCCTTTACGTGTGACCTTGGGGACGATAGCCAGATCAGCGCCCTTTACGAGGCACTGCAAAGGTGGCGTCAGTCTGTGGACATTCTCGTTCACAGCGCCGGCGCGATACACCTCGGCCCACTCGAGTCGGCGCCCGTCAGCGACCTCGACCACCAGTACCGCATCAACCTCCGCGCCCCCTATTTGCTCACGCAGCGATTGCTGCCGGCCCTGCGTGCTGCGAAAGGACAGGTCGTATTCATCAATTCGAGCGTTAGCGTACGCGTGAAAGAACATGTGGGTGCATACACCGCCACGAAGCACGGGCTCAAGGCCCTTGCGGACACGTTGAGGATGGAGGTCAATCCGGCCGGCGTACGCGTCTTGAGTGTGTTTCCCGGCAACACCGCTACGCCCATGCAGAATGCGATTCAGAAACACAGCGGGCGACAGGTCGACCCCGCCTATTTCCTTCAACCGGACGACGTCGCGGCCGTTGTGTTGCAGTCACTGCTTCTGCCGCGAACGGCCGAGGTCACAGATATTCACGTACGCCCCTTTCGCAAGGCGCCTTGACGGTTTAGAAGGCAAAGTCGCGGCCTTCACCTGGGCTCCACGCTGGCTCTCGCGCTGTCACTCATCTCCTGCCTGCCCGGCGATCGTCGCCATTCAATCCTCCGACGTCGCTTCTCTCAATAGGCCATGCCGCTCGAGGATCTGCACCATCTCACGGACCTGACCGAACGGTATCCTCGCGCGTTCGGCCATGGCCAACAGGGAATGGTTGCCGTCGGCGAGATTCAATACCCAAAGCATGGTGAGCTGCTTCTTGGCGGCGTCGCTGTCACCGCCGATGGCGGAATACAGGCCGCGTCTGCCGAGCTGGGGCTCACACTTCGGATTGAGGCTCACGTAGCGGCGGTTGTGTTCAAGCACCTCCACCACCTCTTGATACAACTCGAGCGACTCCTGGACATACTGGGGCTGCACAAAGTCCAGATTGTCGGCCGAGGTATGGTACTCGGGAAAGCTGCCGTGTGGGGAGCGCATGAGACAGCCCACCGGCAGGTCGAAACCAGGTGAGCAATACTGGCGCTCGTCATAACCATACGGAAAGAAATCCTGCATCACATAGTCCTTGCCGCAGTGCCTGAATACCTGCGCCATCACGCGGTCGATCTCCGCATTCCCGCGACGGCTCTTCTTGTACGTAAACCCACCTCCGTCGCCGACACAGGTAACCACAAGCCCGTGGCGGATGTGCCGAACGTTGGTCTCGTTGCGCGCAAGCCAGGTGATCGAGCCGATCGTCCCCGGGATGAACAGGAACCGGTACGAGTAGCGACGCTGCGCCAAACCCGCGACGTGAGCCGCAAGATACGTTGCGACCGCGATGCCAGACAGATTGTCGTTGCACAGTGACGGGTGACAGATGTGGCAGGAAATCAGCACCTCATCAGTGGAACTCCCCGCGATGAAGCATTCCCCATAGGTAAGCGCGCCATCCGTCAGGGTGGAATCGATGCACACCTCGTACTCCTCATCCGCCAACTGCTCAAGCTGCCGATGGCTCAGACAGAAGCCCCAGTCCTCGTTGTAGTAGCTCGTTCGATAGGGAATCCAGTCAGGCCGATCCGGTAGGCTGTAGAGATGCGACGTCAGCTCCGCCAGACGCATCCGGGCATGGATCGGGTGACTATAACTCACCACATGCAAATTGGACTGCTGGAAATCAATGATGCGCTTGCCCTTGAAGTCTTTGACGTAGGCATCGTGGATATTCCACTCCTTAGGTACGGTCCAGTCGAAGACCTGAGTCCCTGATGGCACCTCCTGGATCTCAAGCGGGATGTGCCGCTGCAGGATCCGCAGCGTATCCCGTACTCCCTCACCGGTGATGCTGCGACAAATCGGGTAAAGCTCTTCGATGAGCCCATACATCGCCTGTCCCGTCGTTGCACCTGCTGGTGCGCGATCCCCTTGGTTCATGAGCGGAAGTCCGGATAACTCCGATCGCGCATCGAAATCACCTGCACCTGTCCCGGCCAGTGGATGTCGAACGCTGGATCGTTCCAGCGCACGCCGCGGGCGCACTCTGGTGCGTGGTATTCGGATATTTGGTAGAAGACCTCCGTGTTATCCTGCAGCGTGAGGAACCCGTGGGCGAGGCCTTCGGGGATGTAGAGCATAAGCCGGTTTTCCGCGGTCAGCTCCACCGCAAACCATTTGCAAAAGGTTCGCGAGTCGGGGCGCAGGTCTACGATCACGTCATAGATGGCCCCGGCCGTGCAGCGTACGAGCTTTGCCTCGGCATGGGGCGCCACTTGGTAGTGCATTCCCCGCAGTGTCTCCCTTTTGCTGTTAAACGAGATGTTGCACTGCACGAACGCGGTGTTCAAGCCGTGGGTCTCGAACTCGTGCTGGCACCAGGTCCGCGCGAAGAACCCCCGCTCATCCTCGAGCCGTTCAGGATCAATGACATAGGCGCCATGGATGGGGGCCTCGCTGAAGATCATGTAATGACCTGCACCTCGGGGATCAGCACTAGGAACTTCCCGCCCCACTCGCGGATGGAGGCCATCTGCGTCATGATTTCCTCCTTGAGGTTCCAGGGCAGGATCAGGACGTAGTCCGGCTTCGTCTCGTGGATCTTCTCCGGTGCATAGATTGGGATACGCGTACCAGGAAGAAGGTGCCCCTGCTTGTGCGGGCTGCGGTCTACGGTGTAGCTGATCATGTCCGTGCGGATACCGCAGTAGTTGAGCAGCGTGTTGCCCTTGGCCGGTGCGCCGTAGCCGACGAGGACCTTGCCCTCCCGCTTCGCCTGGATCATAAACTCGAGGATGTTGCGCTTCGTGGACATCACCTTCTCGGCAAACGACTGATAGAATCCGATCTCCGTGTAGCCGAGCCGCTGCTCTCGCTCCCGCAGCTCGATCACGCGCTCGCTCACGGGCTTAGAGTCGTCCTTTGCATGCCGCCCGTAGATCCGCAGCGAGCCACCGTGGGTGGGCAACTCCTCGACGTCAAAAAGCGTCAAGCCGTGCTTGACGAAGACTCGCTCCACCGTCAAGAACGAGAAATAGGAGAAATGCTCGTGATAAATCGTGTCAAACTGACATTCCTCGATAAGCCTTTGCAGATGCGGGAACTCCATGGTGATTACGCCCAACGGCTTGAGTACGAGCTTCATTCCCCGCACAAAGTCGTTGAGATCGGGTACGTGGGCAAGCACGTTGTTGCCCAAAAGAAGGTCGGCCTGCTGGCCGTTGGCCACCAGCTCGCGTGCCGTAGTCTCGCCGAAGAACTTAACAAGCGTGGGAATACCCTTATCGTGTGCGACCTTGGCAACATTCTGTGCCGGTTCAACACCCAACACCGGAACTCCAACCTGCTTGAAGTATTGCAGCAGATAACCATCATTGCTTGCGATCTCTATCACGAGGGACCGCGAGTCGAGCGGGAACCGGTCTCGCATCACCTCAGTGTAGGCGCGCGCATGTGCCAGCCAGCTCTCGGAGTAGGAGGAAAAATAGGTGTAATCAGAAAAGATGTGTTCGGCGCTCGCCATGGCCGGGAGCTGTACCAAGAAACATTTCGAACAGACATAGGCGCACAAGGCGTAAAATGGCTCCATCGCAAGCTCGTCCTGCGGCCGCACATACGAGTTCGCCAATGGAGAAACACCGAGATCGACGAACACCCGATCTAAGACTGCACTACAGAACCGACATTTCTTTTCCGGCGCGGCCACACGACTCTCCCCGTTTTTATTAAGCTTATCTCACCCCGTCGATCAGACCAGGGCGCCAATACCTCAACGCGTCGGGTTCCGGTGAAACGCGCCTCAAAGCGCCATGACGCGATAGCGTATGGAGGCATACAAGCGCCCGATCAACCAGCCGGCTTTCCAAAGCCAATGCACGCGCGTTTCCGCTTTGGCGAGTCGCCGGACACCCAACACGAGATTAATCCAACTCTTGATGCCGTGCTTCAGAGCGATTTTGGGCATCCCGTGCGCCCGGTATTTCTTGTAGATGAGCACGTTATAGACCGCATATGCAAAGGCCTGCTTGAGCAGGCCCGTAACGGTCCCGCGGAACCGGTAATGAACGATTGCCTCCGGTACCGCCACCAGCTCGATCCCCGCCAACTGCACGCGCCAGCAAAGATCCGTGTCGTACAGCGCGGCCATCGATTCATCGAAACCGCCGAGACGCTCGAACACATCGCGCCGTATACCCATATTCGCGCTTGCAGCGTGCGGCAGGTAGGGCGGGTAGGTGTACTGCTGGATGCCGTGTGGTTGCGGGTTGATACGGTGCCTTTGCAGATCGCCGGTGTTCAGTTTCTTGGTTTCGAACGGACCGGAAATGAACGCATGCCGCGCCAACGCCTCACCCATTGCACGGATCCAGCCATCGGCCACAATGTCGTCGGCATCGCAAAAAACGATCGCCTCTCCGCGCGCGGCTTTCACACCGACATTGATCGCGTACGCCGCCCCTGGTCGCTCCGGCGCGTCGATGATCCGAAGACCCGAGAGTCGTGAAATAAAGCGCTCGACCACCGCGACCGTTTCGTCCGTCGATCGATTGTTGACGACAATGACCTCCCACGGCTCCGACCAACGCTGGCTCGCAAGCGCCTCCAACTGTTTTCCTATGGTTACCGCCGCATTGTAGGCCGCAATGACGACACTAAGCTTCATAGCGCTGATAATCGAAGACGCCCGGCCACTGTATAAGAGCCTTATCCTGCCGAAATTTCATAGGTAGATTAATTGTCTTCGGCTGACCAATGGTAAAGTCACGCCCCCTTATTTACCCTTGGCGAGTCTCGGCTGGTCCGGCGGGGAAACACATTGCGTTTCCCAAGAGAGCAGCGGGCGCACCACACCACCCAACCATCCGGCCCAGTCGCCCCGGGCGGTCCCCTCCCCCATGTTGTCCGTCACGTTAAAGCCGATCACATGGCGCTCGTAGAACTGTGATGTGTCAGTACTGCGAGACAGGAGAGCACAGCTAACGTAAATCATACCTGTGCTTAGAAAGTTACCCGGAATCCACGCGGTGCTGACGTACGTACCCTGCTCGCGCGGTTGACCCCGCCAGACAGGGTCCTGATCCAGCGTTCCGAACAACAGGACGCCCTCGTCGTTATAGACGTAGTAATGGGGCATAAGCACGTGGCCCCCCGTCATGACCTCATAACGCATTTGGATGCCGATGGTCTCACGCACGTCAAAGGAACTCCCGGCACCGCCGTCAGCCGAGACCATCCGGATCCCCCTTAAGCGCGCCGCCGGCCCGCCGGGCGCGCTTTCCGCATCGGGCCAGTCGCGTGCGGCCGGCGTCCCGGCGTCCGTCGTCAAGTAAGCGCTGACGATCTCATGCGGCGTGCCGTCCATTAGCAACCCACCGTCCTTGATCAGAATGGCGCGACTGCACAACATGCGCACCGCGGGCATGTTGTGCGAGACGAACAATATGGTCCGGCCCTGCTTGCCCACGTCCTGCATCTTGCCGATGCATTTTTTCTGAAATGCGGCATCGCCGACCGCCAATACCTCGTCGATGATCAAAATTTCCGGCTCTAAGTGCGCGGCCACAGCGAAGGCGAGCCGCACGGCCATCCCGCTCGAATACCGCTTGACTGGTGTATCAAGGAACGCTTCGACCCCCGAGAAGTCCACAATCTCATCGAACTTCTTAACCACCTCTCGCTTCGTCATGCCGAGGATCGTGCCGTTTAAATAGATGTTCTCCCGACCGGTGAGCTCCTGATGGAAACCCGTACCCACCTCCAGCAGGCTCGAGACACGCCCGCGGATCTCCGCCCGACCGCGCGTGGGCGGGGTGATACGAGTGAGCAACTTGAGCAGTGTGGACTTTCCTGCGCCATTGCGCCCGATGATTCCGACCACCTCACCATGGCCAATCTCGAAGGAGACATCGCGCAGCGCCCAAATCACGTCCTTAGGCACGCCGCCGGCAGCGGGTGCCTTTTCGGTGAGATCGTCGAAGCGATATAGGGAGCGGTACTTTCGGAAGTTTGCGATCGGACTGCGCACGAAATCGAAAACCGCGCCCGCCAGACTATCAGGCGTCTTCTCCCTCACACCGATACGATAGACCTTGCTGAGTCTGCTAGCGCGAATGGCGATCTCGGCTTGGCTCATGACGTTTCGTTGCCCGGTGCCTCGTAGGAAATTCAGATCACGTCCACGAACACGCGTTCGGTTCGTCGAAAATAGATAGCGCCTGAGACGACAAGAACAATACCCATCGCCAGGCTGGGGAGAATGTACTCCCAAGGCATCGGCGTTCCCAACAGGGCCGCGCGGAAGCCCTCAATGACGCCAACAATCGGATTAAGCGAGTAAACGTAGCGGTACGGATCCGGTACCGCCGACGCGGGGTAGAGCACGGGCGCGGTGTAAATCAGCAACCGTATTAAGAACGACATGGCAAACTTCACGTCACGGAACCGAATCGCGAGTGACGACAACCACATCCCGATGCCCGCCGGGACCAAGGTCATATAAATGACGAAAACCGGCAACAGCAGCATATTCCAGCTCACCGTTACGCCATAGTACAGCAGCACGGCGATTAGTAACAGCAGGGAAATACCGAAATCCACCAGCTTCGCCAGCACCGGTGTAAGGGGGTAAATGATACGCGGGAAATACACCTTCCCCAGCATGTGTTGCTCCGTGACCAAGCTTTGGCTCGACTGTGTCATCGCTTCGGACATGTACGCCCAAGGGATGATGGCTACGGTTGAGAAGAGTGGGTAGGGAAAGCCGTCCGTCGGAATATTGGCCACCTTACCGAATATCACGGTAAATAATATTATCTGGATGGCGGGATTCAGAATGGCCCACAGAAAACCGAGGACCGTTTGCGCGTAAAGGACCTTTATATTCCGCCACACCAGGAAGTAAAAGAGATCGCGGTACTGTGCGAGCTCTCTAAAGTCGATGGCCTCGAAGCCCGAGGGCGGACGGATGACGGTGGCCGCGGTGTTGTCGCGCTGGGGTGTCATGTGCTCTCCGTTCATGAGGCCCTGGTGGCCGCCATGGCCGGGGACGCCTGTATCGCTGCGCTCCACGCCCACTCTAAGCGCTCATCGAGCAGCCCTTGCTCGCGCAGTTGTGTGAGCACCTTGAGCCGCATGTACCGTGATTGGCGGAAGCCAGTATCGCTGAAATTCATGCTGTCCAGGCCTGCCTTGAGCCCGCGGATCGCCTCTGTCAGGTCTACTTGGGGCTGATATTCTGGTGCTAACTTGCGGAAAAGACCAAAATCTACCCGATAGGATCGCTTGTCGGGCTGCGCATCTTTGTTAATTGAGATCGTCACATCGAGCATCACTTTGCCGACAGCCTCGGCCAAGTCCTTTACCTGGTAATTCCATTCGTCGCTACCCGTATTTACCGCCACGAATGGACCGCCGTTTGATGCCTCCCTACCCACGGCCCAGTCTATAGCCCTAGCCATGTCCTTAATATGAATGAGTGGCCTCCATGGGGTCCCGTCACTTAAAATCGTGATTTCTTTTGACGCAACAGCCCCTGCAACAAAATCATTCAATACTAGATCTAAACGGAGCCGTTCACTCATGCCGCAGGCCGTCGCGAAACGCAAAGAGGTAATCACAAAGTCTTTGCTCGCGAGTTCACTTATCCCTTTCTCCGTATTTACCTTAGATCGTGCATAGGCGGTAAGCGGATTTAGCTGCGCGTCTTCTTTTCTTGGTCCACCCTCTGCAAAACCATACATGCTACAACTTGAAGCAAAAACGAACTTCCTTGCGCCAACGTCTTTAGCAAACTTTGCTAATTTAACGCTAGACTCATAATTAATATCCGTTGTTACTTTTTCATAGGTATTTCCCATCGGGTCGTTTGATATCCCTGCGAGATGAACTATCGCAAACACGTCCTGTAACATTTCTGGGGGAACTTTGCGAACATCACAAAAGTATTGCGTGTCAATACGACGCTCAGGAAGCATGTCAGCCCCTGTTAAACAGTGAGCAAAATAACCCGTATCAAGCCCAACGAGTTTTGCTTGAGGATATGAGAGTCTCAGTTGATCAACTACAGATGGCCCTATATAGCCCATGTTCCCGGTAATAAGAATTTTCACCTTTTCTCCCATTAACTTAGTTTGCTATTTATTGTATCACAGACGAAACGGGAAAACGGTAAACAGCAAGTAAACCCAGGCGATACAGTATTTAAAATATGCAGGGATCTATCATCGCCCTCTATCACAAAATCCATCTCTAGCTGTCTCTTGTGGATGTTGACTAGTTGCGCACGTATCCCTGGCTCGCCCCACCTGAGGCAGTTTTCCTTTCTTAGTCCATCAACAAGAGTGGCTGCAAGTGACACCATGTGAGAGCGCGAATACTTTCGAATTTCTTCAACAGCCAATTTCATGAAATCGGATCTTGAAAAGATAAACAGGGACATCTGCCTCATCACAATGTCTAACAATTCAGTCAACCGAAAATTATTGTATGCCCGATATTGTTCACGCCAAAAAGCCGGTATTGCTGTAGGGCCAATTTTCATTCGGCCGTCTACGGTAATAGTCACGTGTACACCAAGAAAGGGATTCTTTAGGTCAGGGACTGGGTAAATGTTCGTACGTATCGCTCCAACTGGCTCATCTGAATACAAATAGAGGCCTTTAAACGGCAGTATTCTATATTGTTCAGAAAAGCCAAACCCCCGGGCTATGTGATCTGCGTAGAGACCTGCCGCATTGACTACGTAACCAGGATGAAATGTTCCCGACGTTGTCACGATGTCCAGTTTATTCCGCCTTAAATATCTTACTCCGTAATGGACATCCACACCTTCGTTCTTTGCTTCCCGTTCCATACTCTGCACAACAGCCACTGGGTCGACAGATGACGTCGTAGGAGAAAAGATGGCTCTCTCGTATGTTAACGCTCTCGGCTCGATAGCCTTTACCTCCTGTGCAGTTACCTGTTGCAGTGGCACACTATTCCTCCGCCCTCTTTCCAATAGCTCGTTCAGAACGGCGTGTTCTTCCTCGCTTTTAGCAACAACAAGTTTGCCGCATCTGTTAATAGGCAGTTTATGTTCCTCGCAGTATCCCGTTAGTTGTTGATTGCCTTCCCTGGTGAATCTTGCTTTAAGACTATCCGCTGTGTAATAGAACCCCGCGTGAAGTACGCCACTATTTCTACCGCTCGCATGTCGGGCGAATGATTCCTCTTTTTCGATTAGAGTAACTTTCGAATCTGTAAATCTTCTCTTTAACTCCCGAGCAATACTAATACCAATTATTCCACCGCCAATAACCAGGAAATCCGATACCATATGATAACTACCACGCTTTCCATGGGGCTTTACCGCTTTCCCAAAGGTCTTCAAGAACGTGCTTATCACGCAGGGAATCCATGGGCTGCCAAAATCCGTGGTGCCTATATGCAGACAGCATTCCATCCTGTGCTAGTTTCTCAAGTGGCTCCCGCTCCCAGACTGTAGAGTCCCCGGCAATGTAATCCATGACCCCTGTTTCTAGAACGAAAAAGCCGCTATTAACCCAGGCCCCGTCACCTTTAGGTTTCTCCTTGAACGTGGAAATCTTACTTTCATCATGGGTCAGGCTAAATGCCCCGAATCTTCCCGGCACTTGCGCTGCGGTTAGTGTTGCAAGCGTCCTCTGCTCCCTATGAAACTCAATTAGCTTCCCGATATCGACATTGCTCACGCCGTCCCCATAGGTAAGACAGAAAGTTTCATCGCCAATGTGGTTCTTTACTCGCTTAAGACGTCCTCCCGTCATGGTCCCCTCTCCCGTGTCAACCAACGTCACTTTCCACGGCTCAGCATCATTTTGATGCACTTTCATTTCGTTTTTTTGCATATTGAATGTAACATCAGACATACGTAGGTAATAGTTAGCAAAGTACTCCTTAATAACATAACCCTTATAACCACAACATATGATA
>FXBF010000370.1_pt1 | contig 15321 bp, 12 predicted proteins | sample 5335321 | NCBI WGS metagenome assembly FXBF01 (sample SAMEA103928391, study PRJEB20085) | sediment metagenome | isolation source: sediment
GGGCTACATAAAACTGAGGCCCAAGTCCCAGACCCCGGCACTCGACATCGAGATAATGCACCAGCGGGTCGAGCGTGAACGAGCTAAGGAGTGCCAAGCGCACAAGAGGGTCGTCCGTGGCAGGGAGCCCGGATCGCGTTCGCCACACGTAGCTGAGGTTGGCCTGGCTGGTGTCAGCTCGGCCGAGCCGTGTCAGCAGCTGATGGGCTGCCGCGTGGTCTCCGGATTGAATGGCGTCTTCCACCGCGGCGCGGAGCAGCCCAGCGTGCTGCGGTTCGCGCATCAGAACTTGACAGAGCACGCGCGCCAGCTCAGGGCGCTTCTCGCTGGGCGCGCGGGAAACGAAGGCCGCGAGAGAATCCCCGTCGATCATGTCTTGGTAGCGCTCGGCAAGTTCGACAAACGTCGCCCCATCGTCGGCGCCGGCCGCTCCGACAAGCCGTCCAGCCAGACGACTCACGACCTCACTCTCCATCCGCTGCCGGATCCAGGACTCGTTTTCCAGCATCAGAGCGGCGGCTTCCGCCGAATCCAGTTCAGCCAGTGCCGCCAGCAGCTGTGAGGTGTTCTGAGTCTCGGCCGCACGCCGCGCTAGCCGCTTAACGAGGCCAGCAGACCGATTCTGCGGGGCCCCTTCCAACTCTCTCGATGCGATCCCGGTCACGTTCGGCTCTGTAACCCTTTCGATGTCGGTGGCTGTCACCCGCTCCGCCCGGTCCATCCGCTGTGCCCCAGCGCGCTTGCAACTTCCGTACGTGAGCGGCCGGTCCACGGGACCAGAGACGCCGTACGGAGGCAAGGGTATTCTGCGAGATCGGATGATACGAGGCAGAGCGCGGGCCCGAATGTGGCATCAGAGCAACAGGTCAGGCTGACGCGCAGCAGGCCGAAGCTTTCGGAAAGGCTCACCTTGGGCGACAATGCGGTGCTTCTCGGCTTCCTGCATCTGGTCCGTGATGCGAGCGGTCAACCAGCAACCACAAAACGAGAAGCGAAGCGCTTTTTCTGTCACGACTCAACGTCGCGAGTTTCCACTTGCGGCTGCTGCGGGATCGCCTGCTCGCGCGGCGGGTATTCACCTGGGATCGGGAAAGGCCTCAACCGCAGACGGCGCTCGAGGGCTGCGACTTTTCTTGGAAGGATCATGCGATCCTCGAAGAGTCTCGAGGCGTCGCGCAGGACCTCCTGCAGTAGTTGAGGGATCCCGCCCGTGGCAGCCTTCACCGCCAGCCGCTTCACTCTAGCCGAGAGGGTTCGATCGGGCAGTCGTTCCCGCAGCTTTTCCGGATCGTAGAGCGGCTCCGAGATCGCCTCGATGAATTCTAGAAACTCTCGACGCTTACCGCCGCCAATCATCTGAACGGTCAGGTCGTCCGCGATGAAGGTGGGGTGAATCTCGAAGCCAATCAGCGAGTCGCGATCCAGTTGTAGTACAAAGATAAGTCCTTTGTTCATGTGTTCGGAGTACGGCGCTTCGGCTGACCGTAAGTACCAATCCTGCGTATCTGTTACTGAGCTTCCCAGTCCGTGGGCGATCACCCCTCCTTTGTAGACCTCGATGCCCTGCGGTACGTGACAATGGTGACAAAGAACAGCGGTTGCCCCTGCATCCAGCAACTTCCGACAGACGGCTTGCCTTTCTATTGAGGGATAGAAGAAGAAATCTCGACCGACGTCCGGTCCCGTGTGCAGCGAGACCACTACATGGTCGACCCGCGATTTCACTCGGCGCACATCCTCGAGCATCATCTTCGGGTCGTTGGCCGCGCATCCTGGCGTCGCGGATGTGGCCACTTGATGGAGGGGGTAGGTGTAAGCCAACAGGCCAAGCCGCAGATCGCCGGCTGAGAGTAGTGCAGGCGACCGGGCCTGCGTCATGTTTGCGCCTGCCCCGGCATGATCGATCCCATGCTGGCGCAGCAAGGAAATCGTCTGGGCCAAACCGTCATCGAGGCAATCGAAGATGTGATTGTTGGCAAGGCTGACCACCGCGAAGCCTGCATCGCGGAGAGCCTCGACGGCGATCGGTGGTGCCAATCGGGGACGATGCCGGATCAGGGGGTGCCGGCTCTCGGTGTCCGTCAGGGGCGCCTCGAGATTGCCGAAGACGATCTTGCAGTCAGCTAGGACGGGTTTCACGGCTCGGAAGACATGCCCGGGGCCATGCCGGCGGATCGTATCGCCGACGCCAGCGCCCAACATGACATCCCCGACGGCCGCCATCTTCACTCTGACGGCCCCCTTCCCAAGTCGCACTTCGCCAGCGCGCAGATCCACTCGCTCAACCGCGTCCATCGGCCGGGCTTGCCCGAGAAGCGCGTCCCGGCAATCGCTTCCAAGTCTGACGCAGGCTGGCCCTCGCAATCCGTCCTATCACGTTCAACAAGGGAAGGGGATCGTCCCAAGCGCCGATCGCCCTCGCACTTGCCCCCCGCATCGAACTCAGCCATTCGCGCAGAGTTAGGCTTCCCGTCCGGCGCAGAGCCAGATACGCCTTGAAATCCCACTCTTCATTGACGTACCACACATTGCGTCTGAACGTCGCGGGCGCCAGGGATGAAGAATCGCGAGCCAGAAGGTACTCGTATCCGATCCAGGGGAAGTCGATGCCCGCGCTAATGGCTAGTTGATTGCCGGAAACGGTGCGCGGATTGATCTCCATCAGGCGATAGGTTCCGTCCGCGACGTTATACTTGAATTCGACCCCGACGAACCCCACGTAGTCAAAGGCACGAAGCAGCTGGCGGCTCAAATCCGCGACTTCCGGCGCGTCGACGGTCACCTGCAACGAACCATCGCCGTACAACGGGGGGCATTGTCGCAGCTTCCGTTTGGTGAGCCATGCGAGCTCATCTCCCTCCGCATCCCAGAACGCCAGATACCCGTAGAGCGCGTCGTCACCGCCGGGGATGATCTCCTGAACCATCAGGTGGACCCCGTCAGCGGATATGCGCGAGTACTCCGCCTCCAGCTCGGCCTTCGTGGCGATGACGACGACCTTCTTGCCCAGCTTCTTGGCTCCGATATGCGACCGGTAGGGCTTGAGAATGCACGGATAGGTCAGTCCACGAGCGATGCGGCGTAACTCATCGAGCGAATCGGGGAAATAGGTCCGGGGAATCGGGATCCCGGCTTTCTCCGCCACACCATATTGCGAGCGTTTGTTTACTATGCGATCGATGGTCTCCAAGTTGGGAACAAGCAAGCGGAAACTCGGGCTCAAGTCAGCGGCCCGGTCGGCGAGTAGCACCATGTGAGGATCCGAGGTGGCGAAGAGTACCGCTCTCTCCCGCACGTTTCGGCTCACAAAGTCGAGGAATTCCACCCACGAATCCGGCTCCTCAGTCGCAGGCGGCAACAGGACTACTTCGCCAAAGCGTGTGTACGTGCCGATAAGCCTCTCGCTGTCCAGCATGAGGGTCGGCACACCGCGGCGACCCAGGCTGCGAACAAAGCTCAACCCGTTCACAGACCCACCCAAAACGAGCGCGACCGGCAGTGAGCTGTCCGTTTCGCTCAGCCACGCTTTGAGCCGCGACTCGGCTCGCAGACCTGCAGGTCCGCCAAACCCTTCGAGAACGCTGACCGGCATCTGGCTGCCACTTACCTCGGTTTCAGATCTTACTCCGCGGATTCCGTCGCACCGCAATTGATACGGGCTGTTGCGCTGCAGCGACGACCGGGGAATCGGCCTTTACTGACGCAGGTTCTCTCCTCGATTGCCTCGCTAGCCGGAGGCGGTCGGTTATCAGCAAGTCACCCTCAGACAGAGAGGAAATAGTGTCGAGAGCAAGGGTAATGCCGGAACGGCCTAGGGCGGTTTGCACATCTCCAACCCGTGTCCCAAAAGTTCACGCGCTCGGGCCGTCTAGGCTTGCTCCTGCCAGCTGGCGCGCCAGCTCCCGACGCCGCGGTTTGCCGGAAGCTGTCCGGGGGATAACCTCCACCTCCAGGACCTCGCGGGGCCACTTGTACTCGGGTAGCAGCCTGCGCAGGTGTCTACGGATCTCGGCCAGGGACGGCGACGCGCCCTCCCGAAAACAGGCCACGACGATCTCGCCCCACACGGCGTCGGGCGCACCGACCACCACACACTCGTGCACTCCGTCCATCGCGATGATGGCGTCCTCGATCTCGCTAGGGTGCACGCGGTACGCGCCCGTCTTGATCAAGTCGCTTCGCCGACCCGTGATGTGGATGAAACCCTCCTCATCAACTGTGGCGAGATCCGCCGTCCACAGCTTGCCCTGGCGAAGGGTCTGGCAGGTGGCCTCGCGATCTCCCCAGTAGCCGGTCATCAAATTCTCGCCCGACGCCACGATCTCGCCCTCCGCGCCCGGCTTGACTGGGCGGCCGTCGGGGTCCAGCACCTCCAGCGTCACCCCCGGCATCCCCTTGCCGATGCTGTTGGGGCGGCGATCCAGCTGCGACGGCGGCAGGTAGCTGAGCCGCGCCGAGGCCTCCGTCTGTCCATACATCAGGAAGACTCCCACGCGGGGAAGCAGGCGCTGCAAGCGCCGCAGGTTAGCGGCGGGGAGCGCGCCTCCGGCGCAGGTGAGGTATCGAAGCGCGGGGAACGCTCGACCTTCCATATAACCCCGTTGTAGCAGCAGTGCGAACGTCGAAGGGACGCCACTCAGGCCGGTGCAGTTGCGCTCTTCCAGCAGGTCGACACTTCGAGCGGGGAAAGCCAGGCCACCGAGGAGCGCGAGGCTGGCACCGACGCGGCAGTGGGTTTGTAGCAAAGAGTTGCCGTAGCTGTAAACGACGTCGAGGAGAACGCCGATACGGTCCATCGAAGTCAGGCCGAGATACTCGACGATGCCTGACGTGTTCGCCCGAAGGGCGTCATGGCTCAACATCACGCCCTTCGACTTGCCCGTGGTGCCGCTTGTGTAGATGATCTGGCCGATCTCCCGGTCACCCCCAATCGGCTCGCCGCCGTAACCGGGGCCCTGGAGGAGATCGCCGCTGCGGACGATCTCGCACTCGGGTGGCAAGATAGGTTCGCTGGCTTGTCGATCCGGCCCGGTGACACAGAGCCGCGGCTGGCAGTTGGATGTGACGTGTGCCAGGTCCGGCCCAATCGTCCTCGGCTGCAGGCCGACCACGATCCCACCCGCGATCAAGGTTCCGTAATAGGTGAACAGGTAATCGAAGCCGTTCGGAATCAGCAACAGAACCCGGTCACCGGCCACGACCCCGCGGTGCCTTAGTGCGCCTGCGAATCGTCGAGCAGCCGCGGCCACGTCCCCATAGGTGCAGACACGACCCGACTCTTCGATCAAGAAAGGCGCGTCGGGAGTGTTTCGGGCCCGGAGCAGGAGGTCCTCAGCGATGTGGCTCATGCGGACCGCCCCGGGCCGAGTTGGCAGGACGCCGCGGGGAAGACACCCACACGGGCACGATCTCCGTGGCGACGGCGCAGCTCCGCGATCAGGCGATCCCAGTCACGAAAGAACGGATATCCTTCCCAGTGACTGACCCGGCAATCCGCTTCGCTGATCCCTGGTGTATAGACGCACAGTTTCGCGTCGCGCAGATAGCCCTTCGCACGCGTGGGCGCTCGGTGTAGCGGCATACCGCGGTCGAACAGGCCGTGATGGCCCCGACCATTATGGCAGGCGGCCATGAGCACGACGCTCCCCTCCGGCGCTAGATAAGCTAAGCCTCCCGTTCTCAGAGGGCTGTAAGCGTTCTCCGCCTGCAGGAACTCGCCGTCCTTGGGATAGGCGTTGCAGAAGAGAACGTCGTAGCGGCCGGACATGGAGGTCGCGTGGACGTGCCGGGCCCGGTCGCAGGCTTCAGCGTAGGTGGCCCCCGGGTCTCCGAATCGTAGCTCTCGTAGTTGGCGTCGCGAATCGACGAGGCAGGCCGCGATGAAATGCAGCGGCAGCTCGGCGGCGACGCGGTCGATCTCCTCACGGATGCGATTCCTCCCCACATTCGCGACGCCGCCCGCGAAGCCCATCATCGCCAGCTTGTGAAGCCATACCAGGACCTCGAGCGAGGCCAGTCCCGGTAGCACGATCTTGCCGCCCCCGGAAAAGCCTGCGAAGGGGTTGGGCATCACTGTGCTGACGCCGATCCGGATGTCGGCGGCAAGGAAGCGAGGGTCGATGCGCAGTGGAAGGCTCCCGACACGTATTCCCGAATCGGCAAGATCGCCGCCGGCCCTGTGCACTCGCACCTTGAAGCGACCGTCGATCGTGTCACCGACCTTGCGGGCCAGCTCGTCAGCGGTCGGGGTCCTGTGTGCACCGGTAGCCATTACGAAGTCGATCCGTGAGTCGGGCACCCCGGCGTCGTTGAGGGTGTCGGCGATTACCTCCAGGACCGGGGCAAGAGGTGAGGGCCTGGTAAGGTCCTCGAAAGCGATCGAGACCCTGGCGTGAGAGAAAGCGAGGCGGCTGACGGCCGCTCTCAACCCAGCCGTGTTCAGCGCGTTCTCGCCGCCCCAGCCGACCATCTCCAGTCGCTCTAAGCTCCACGTGGCTGGGAAGTCGAAAGTCTCTTCCTCGGCACCCCCGCTCCAGGCCCGCCACGGCAGCCGCAGCCGGGTGTAAGAAATGGCCGCCGGCCGGGTGTTCGAGGGCTCCGGGGATTCCCCCCCGCCGCTCACACCGCTGTCTTCCGCTCGACTAGAGCTGCCATGGCCGCGAGGGTGTCGAAGTTGTCGGGAACCATATCTTCGTCATCTATTCTGATGTTGAAGGTCTCCTCCAAGAACTGGACGAGACCCACCATCCCCAGGCTGTCGATGATCCCGCTTTGCAGCAGTGAAGTGTCGGGATTCAACGACCCGTCTGGTGAAAGGCCTTTTGATTCCGACAGATAGGCGGCGATCTTGTCTGCGATCATCTGGTTTGCTCCTTAAAACGTTCCGTCTCTACCGAGGCGCTCCGACCTATATATCGCGGTCGCCGACTGTCATGAACCAGTTGGATGCATTCTCGACCGTCGTTTTGCCCCAGAAGCTAGTTCCGCCGTAACAGACTGCAGGCTGATTCTCCTCCCGCCTGAAGAAACCCAACGTCTTCAGCGCCGGGGTCGCCAAGTTGGACTCGAGCACCACCACACTGAGCGAGTGCCCCGCGGACTCGATGCCTCGCCGTAGGGCGTGGGACCAGAGGGCGGCCGCCACATCGGGATCGGGAAGGTAGGCCGCGTCGAGTACCTTGCAGGCTTTGTCGATCAGCTCCAGGACCAGGTAGCCCATCAGCCTGCCCTCGCCATTCCGGGCCTCGACGATGGAAGCCGCCAGACCAGGCCGCTCTTGAAAGCGCCAGGCGAGGTAGGCCTGATTACGTCTCCCGATCACCCGGTACTGCTGGCCCAACCGCTGATCCAAGTCGTCAAAGTCGGGCCCGAACGAGCCAACCTCCCGTGTCGCGACGCTTGTTGGGAGTCGTCGGTGTTTTAGCCAGCGGCGAAGCCGCAATCCGAGCGTCAGAGACGGTGCGACGATCCTCGCCGCACTGCGGCCAAGGCGGTGCTCGACCGCGTCGTCCGCCCGAAGCGGGTGCGTCCAGCGGACCATCTCTCCCAGCTGGCGATGCCCCACTCGGACATGAACCGCGAGCATCGCGGGCAACGGGTGGGCGTAGAGGAACGCGTACTCCCCCGTATCCGCCAGAGCCTTAGCAGGGCGTCTGAGAATCGCTGCGGGGCCGAGTGTTCGGTGGCCGACCGCGACGCTGAAGTCCCCGCAATTGAGGGCCGGACAAACCCGGCCTTCCACCCAAACCTCGCGGGGGTGGGCGGCTGTGACGCCGACCGGCGCCCCGCTTGGGTCATGCAAGATCCACACTCGAGCTAGGCCCGCGGGGTTTCCGCGATAGAGCCAGCGAAATCGCTCCCCGCTTGCCTCCACGCCTCGGATCTCTTGGAAAAGTCCGTGGACCAGCTCCAGATCCCAGTCTTCCCTGGCCGTATAAGAGCCGGGCCTCGCGGTTTCCTGCCACTCCGCCGATCTACTCATATCTGGCATCTGTCGGGCAAATTCTACTTGGGTGTCAAGTGGTGCTCGGCAACCATCGTCGCTTTGTCGAGCGCCTCTTCGTAGCTGTTCTCTCCCGAATAGCACTGTTCGGAACAGCGCCTCAACCCTCCGCCGGCGCAAGGCGAAACCGCAGGGCTAGTCCGGTGGCAATCGCAGGTGCCAACCCCTCGCAGCATCCGCTTCTCGACGTCGGGCGTAAAATGCCCCTCTGGGCCTGCGTGGTGTCCTGCTCCCGAGGTCGGCTCACCTTGCAGTGGCAAACACTTGTGAAGTCGGCCGCTCAGACAAGCTCTTCTGCGTGGGAGAGCTCGACGTCGAAGAAGAATCGCGTGCCCCATTCGGGGCGCGTCTCGAGCTGGAGCTCGCTGTCCAACGCTGCTACCAGCCTTCGGCAGATGACGAGGCCGAGGCCGGTCCCAGAGAAGCAGTATCCCTGACCGTCAGCCCTTGGCCGAAACGGCTGGTACAGTGTGTCTAGCGATCCGGCGTCGATCCCAATACCGGTGTCGCGAACCGAGAATCTCATCTCCACTGGGCCTGTGGAGCGCGCAGCAAGTTCCACGAATCCTCGGTTTGTGAACTTGAGGGCGTTCGTCGTGAGATTGAGCAGCACCCGGCTGAGCGCCAAAGGGTAGCCGAGCCGCGAATCTGGGCCGTCGGCGTCCACTCGCAGGGTCAGGCCCTTTTCTTGGACCATCGGAGCGACGATGTCCTTGATCGAGTCCAGCAGCTCCGCGACCGAGAACGGTGAAAGCTCCTTCTCAGCCAGTTTGTCCCCACCCTGCGCCAACTCGATCAGGTCGCTGGCGGTGGAGCTGAGTGCCAGGGCTGCGCTGTAGAGCAGCCCAAGCTGGCGCTGCTGTACCTCGTTGACCGCGCCGCTCCGACCTTCGCGTAGCGTCTCCGTCAGGGTCAGAATCGAAGTCAGGGGAGAGCGAAGATCGTGAGCGATCTCCGCTACCAGCTCGTTCCCAAGGGGACCCGAGAAGTCGGGGTCGGTGCATGTCGAGGCCGAGCGTTCGCCCAGGTGCCTGATCTGGTCGAGGGCGGAGACCAGCTCTCTGGTCAGGTCGTCGTCGTAGAAACGCTCCGGCTCGTGCTGCCTCTGGGTCACCTCCGCCTCGAGCTGAGCCAGCAGCCTTCGTCGCAAATGAGATGTCGATCCCTCTTCCCTTGGCAGTGCCCTCTCCGAGGCCCCGGCCTGGATCGCCAGAGTGAGAGAAGCGAGCTCGTCGGCCGTATCCGCCCAGGCCTCGAGCCCTCCGTCCAGCGACTCGGCCAGGACGCGCTGGGCGGCGGATACAAGAACGGAGTTAGCGGAGTCATGCCCTGACACCTGCTGAATCGGCCATGTTCCCTGGCTCATGCTCTTGTACCTCGCGCGGAGAGTAGGGTGTCGCGGTGCAGCTCGTGCTTTTCCATCAGGCGGTAGATCGTCGTTCGATCGATCCCGGCGATTCGCGCCGCCTTCGACATGTTGCCGTTCGCCCGGTTGACGATCCACTCGAGGTAACGGCGCTCGAACTCCACAGTCACGCGATCCCGCGCTGCATGGTACGGCTCGTCGCTCCGCTCGAAATCGAAGGGCACGGAAGACCGGACGAGCTTCTGATCTTTGATCGAAGGGATGTGCTCCGGTTCGATCTCGCCGCCCGGCTCGAGGAAGACCACCGCGTGCTCGATCGCGTTCTGCAGCTCCCGCACGTTCCCGGGCCACGACCGAGCCTGAAGCGCGCGAAGGGCCGCGGGCGTGAACTTTGGCGGCGCGCTGCGGTCCCGGTGACGCTTCCAGTAGTGCAGCAGGAAATGGTTGGCCAGAACCGGGATGTCCTCCGCCCGCTCCCTGAGCGGCGGAACCCGCAGCGGCACTACGCAGAGCCGGAAGAAGAGGTCCTGCCGTAGGGTCCCGGCTTTGAGGGCATCCTCGGGATCGCGGTTTGTGGCCGCGATGAAACGGACGTTGACTACCGCGTCCGTTTTCGTGCTCCCGACTCGCCGTACGACTCCATCCTGGATGACCCGCAGGACCTTCGCCTGGATCGGTTGGGACATCTCGATGATCTCGTCCAGAAACATCGTGCCGCCGTCGGCGATTTCCAGGAGCCCCGGCTTGTCTCGGATGGCGCCGGTGAAGGAGCCCTTGCAGTGGCCGAACATTTCGGACTCGAGCAGTGTCTCGGGCAGGGCGGCGCAGTTGAGCGGGATGAGCGGCTTGCGGCCGCGACGGCTGTGGTGGTGAATGAACTGTGCGATCAGCTCCTTGCCGGTGCCGCTTTCACCTGTCAGGAAGACCGAGGCGTCGGTCGAGGCGACCTTGCGGGCGATGTCCATCACCTGTCGGAAGGCGGGCGACACCCCAAGCACAGTGACTTTCTTGCTGTGGCCGTGTTGATCTTTGATCTCCTGATGTAGACCCCGCGTCTGTCTGGCTGTCAGGATCGCGTTCTCTGCCCGCCCAATCAGAACCTCGAGCTGCGATGCCGAAAACGGCTTCGGAAGGTAGTCCCACGCCCCGGCTTGGAGGGCTTCAAGACTGGAAGTCACGCTCGGCCTTCCCGTGATTACGATCGGAACGAGGTCGGGATTAGCCTCGAGCGCGCATCGCAAGAGTTCCATTCCCGAGACGTCGGCCATGTAAAGATCGATCAGGGCAAGGTCGAAGCGCCGGCGACGGAGCGTGTCCAGCGCCTCTTGGCCTCGGGAGCAGAGGCTCACCTCATGGCCGTGCAGTCGGAGTATGCTGGCACAGCTCTCGCGGAGTGTGTGGTCATCGTCCACCACACAGATTCGCAACCGGGAATCATCGCCTACAGCCTGATTCAGCCCTCCGCCTTCTGCGGCGGCTGGAGCTGAATCCGCCGTATTGGGGCTACTGCCAGTGTGCTCGCCGGACAGGGCCTCGGGCATACGTGCCTCCCGGTCGTGGATTGTACCCAACGGCGACGCCGGCGGGGGACGGCAATCGTCGGGGTAGGTCCCAGGGTCCGCTTGCTCTTGCACGGATTAGGCCCCGGGCGGCCTTTCTCCACCTCCCACGACTTCGACGCCATTTCAGCGCGAAAGGGGGCGGGCGTACAACGATAGAAAGCGCGTTTTGCCGCTGTCAAGGATTCACTAGTGTTACCCGGACCTGAGCCCGAGCGTCGAATTGCCGCCACATGTGGCGCACCTGCGCAAGCTGTGTATGTCGTTTCATCGCAACACATCCAAGCTGCATCGGTTCAGGCCGCCTGTAAGCCACTGGTGCAGAGGCGACTGAATTGTCTCGGGCGATTGGGCTTTCCTGAGTTTGAGACAACCGAGAGCCCGGTATCTTTATTGCTGCAGCATGGCGTGCTTTGCTCTAACCGCAAGGCCGCGATTATTAGCAGCGCTTTGAGTACGAGGTCTAGAAAACTGGCACACCATGTTTGACAACCTCCCGATTTCACCCCAGTCGTCCCTGCCAGCAGAGAGTGTCGGCCGAGCCGGCGAGGACGGTCGCGGGCAAGCAGCAGCTAGTGGGCCCTACCTTGTGGACCAGGGGACGGACTGGCGGAGACTTGTGGCGGGCGTGTGGCGGTACAAATGGCTCGTGTTGCTTCTGGTGGTTGGGGGGACCGGGGCTGGGGTAACGCTCACCCGATTCATAGATCCACTATACCAGGCGAACGCAACTCTCTGGATTGAACAGACGCAACGCGGTCAGCGCCTGAGCGGCCCGATCCAGGCGGGGGAACTCCTGAAGTCTTACGCCTGGGTCGATCTGCTCAAAACCTATCTCGTGCTTGACAGCGTCGCAGTCAACTCGAAGCTGTACCTACAGGCGAATCCGGCCGACAGCACCGCCTTCGCTGGATTCGCCCTGAAGGAGCGTTTCGATCCCGGTTCCTACGAGCTCTCCGTCGACGCTGAAGGCCGCAGGTTCGAATTGTCGTCAGGTGACGGTGTTCGGCTGCAGCAAGGAGTTTTGGGTGACTCGGTTGGCCTGCAGATGGGATTCAGTTGGGTGCCGGAAGCGAGTGCTCTAGAGTCAGGTAGCCGTACTGAGTTCAGGGTCGCTCACCCGCGCGATGTGGCGATGCGTTTGGCTCAAAGCCTCAAGGCGAGAATGGACCAAAACGCCAATTTTCTGCGCCTGACATTGACAGATCGGGATCCCGATCGGGCGGAATTTATTCTCAACGCAATAACCGAGCGCTACACCCAAGTCGTGGCACATCTGAAAAGTGAGAAACTGGAGCAGATTTCTGCTATACTGGACACTCAACGTTCATACGCCGAAGGTCGATTGCGTGATGCTGAGGCAGCTCTTGAGCGGTTTCGAGTCGAGACCGTTACGCTACCGTCGGAACGCGCTTCGCCGGTCGCTCCCGGGCTCGAGCAGACACGTAACCCTGCCTTCGCGAACTTCTTCAATTTGAAAATCGAGCAGGATCAGCTAGGTCGGGACCGTGAGAGCATAGAACGAGTTCTCGCGCAAGCCTCGGACTCAGGTTTGGCCGTCGCCGCCCTCGAGTTTATACCCTCGGTGCAAGCAGCGTCGGAGTTGGCGACAGCTCTAAATGAACTGACGGCGAAGCGAGCCGAGCTACGGGCCCTCCGCCTGATGTACACCGCCGCCCACCCGCTCTTTCAGCGCGCGGACGACGACGTACAGGACCTGGAGCAAGGCTCGATCCCGGAGCTGGCGGCTCGCTTGGTCGAGGAGCTCCGCGCCCGTGAAAGCGAGCTCGAAGGGCTGATCGCTTCGGCCTCGGGTGAACTGAGTGAGGTTCCGACGCGCGCAATCGAGGAGTCGGGACTTGAGCGGAGGGTGGAAATCGCGGCCAACTTCAATACCGAGCTTCAGCTCAGGCACGAAGAGGCGCTTCTTGCAGCAGCGAACGCGATTCCGGACGTGAGGGTCCTCGACCCCGCGATCGCCCCCCGGCGGCCCGTGAACCGGGACAATACAGAGCGCCTCATCCTCATGGCGTTCATGGGAAGCCTGGGCCTCGGGTTGGCCGGCGCGATCCTGCTCGACCGCATCGACCCGCGCATCAAATACCCTGACCAAGTCAGTCTCGAGCTCGGCCTGCCGATCTTGGGAGTGGTACCCTATGTGCGTGAGCACGACCGGATCGGATCGCTTGTCAGGGTGAACCAGGTAGTCGAAGCCTTCAGGTTGATTCGTCTCAACCTGTTTCACGCTTATGGGGCGGCGGGCCCGTTGGTGGTCGCCATCACGAGCCCGGCCGGTTCCGAGGGCAAGTCATTCGTGACGTTGAATCTGGCGCTTTCCTTCTCCACTTTGGGCCGACGCGTGTTGGTCATCGACGGCGACGTACGCCGTGGATACTTGAATCGAGTGCTTGGCGCTGTCCGCAAGCCCGGTTTGACGGACAACCTGGCGGGGATCGTGAACCTGGATACGATCGTTCGCCTGACACCCTACTCAAACCTTGATCTGATTGCGTGCGGCGCCCGAAGAGAGAGAGGACCGGAACTGCTGCAGTCGAATGCGATGGCGTCCTTACTTGCTAAACTGAGGGCGTCCTACGAGGTGATCTTGATTGACACACCTCCGTTGAGTGCAGGGGCCGACGCGATGGCGCTCGGCACGCTCACTGGGAATGTCCTCGTCGTCGTGAGAGCGGGTTCTACGGATCGGGAGCTGACGGAGGCGAAGCTCGATATACTCGATCGCCTCCCGCTGCGCACGCTGGGAGCTGTGCTCAACGCTGTGCCTCGCCGCGGGTACTACTACGAGAGACACTATGCCTATCTGCCGGGCTACGAGGTCTCAAACGAAGCTGACGTCGGCAACGACGAATTATTTCTCGACAGCACATCAAGCCGTGAGGAATCTGCTCGCTCGGAGCAGTTGATCGAAGAAGAAGCGCAAGAAGTCGTCGACGAAAGCGGTGTGACCGATGCGGACGACGCCTCTAAAGTGCCGCCAAGCGAGGAAGAGGAGCTAGCGGATCCTAAGCACGGCGGAGGTTTCGACTATCATCTCCACCAGCAATATCAACGCCGCAACCAACTCCGGCGATGGCGTTGATGGGCTCGACCGAAGGCGTGTGACGTTCCTAGGGGGAAAGGGTAGCTGAATCTCCGCCCACGACTTCGTGGTGTCGAATCGACGATGGGGATGGCTCGGTCTGCAGCTGGCGGAGTGCGGTTGTCGCCCCAGCGATCAGGGCAGCCGGCTGGGTCCCCGAAGCTCGCAGGTCGCTCACGGCATCATATCCAGCACCTCCATCAGCTTTTCGCTACTTCCCGCAAGCCAGGCTTGACGGACTACCTTTCAGCAGACATCTGGCGGAGGCGGATCATTCACTCGACGTCTTCTAGCCGCCCGTTGGTGTGGGAGCCGACGCCCTCGCCATTGGACCGCCTACGGGTAATGTGCTCGTCGTCTTGCGCACTAACTTAACGAACCGCGAGCTGACAGAGACCAAGCTCGATAAGTTAGAACGTTTGCCCATACGCCTTCTGGGCGCTGTGCTCAGCGATACTCCTGCCTCCGGTGCCGCGTACTACCACTACCAGCACCATTCGTACATACCGGGCTATGAATCGCACGATGAAGAAGATGATGCCGCGACTGCGCAGTGGAGTGTCGGTGGAGACACGACGCTGCCGTCAAACGGCGACGGAGACGATTCCACGCAGGCACAACAACCGGCGTCTGATGGCGAAATGACGAATGAGGATTTGAGAGAGACCCTGGCGGATCGAGTCGAGGCCAACTTTGGGGGCTCCACCGAGCAGATTGAGTCAGAACTCGGGAGCTTTGAGGGAAGCGCCCCGCGCGAAGAACTGCACGAGCACCATCAGCGAAGCAACCAGCTGCGTCAGTAGAAGTAGTCGTGTCAGGCCTCGGCTTCCGTCAGCCAGCACCGGTCTCCGCGTCGTCCTCGTAGCGTCGGATTGCCGGTCCTCCAAGCTCGGCTTGCGATTGACGAAGCGCCGTCGTTGCACCAGCCAGGAGCGCGGCGGGCTGAACTCCAGTTGCACTGACATTCTCCACGGCGTCGTACCCGGCCAGCATCGTTAGTTGCTGCTCTTCCTCGGACTTTTGTCCTTGCATCTCGACAGCCGATATGAGACGCTGGGCGAGCGTGCGTGCTCCTTGGTCATCGGTATCTGGGACGATGATCACGAACTCGGCTAGCCGTACTCGACCAACGGCGTCCGAAACCCGGACGGCGCCCTCCAACGCATGGACGAGACGATCTGCTGCGGCCCACAGAGCGCGACTCTCGACCGATGCACCTTGGGCATGGTGAGAGGCGGCAGGAGCAAGCGCGACGCACGCCAGCGAACGCCCGTGGCGGTAAGCGTCCGTGCCC
>FXBF010000371.1_pt1 | contig 15311 bp, 14 predicted proteins | sample 5335321 | NCBI WGS metagenome assembly FXBF01 (sample SAMEA103928391, study PRJEB20085) | sediment metagenome | isolation source: sediment
ACATCCCAAACTCGCTCGACTCGCAGGCACCCGACCTACATAGGGGCCGCCCCCGCCCCGCTCAACGATTTAGCGCCCTGATTCTTCGAAGCCAGGTGGTTTAAGCCGCGTTCGCAGGAGGTACTGGGGGGAGTGTCGCCAACACAATGGCAGATGGTGGGGCAAGAAGGTTGACATGTGGGGGAAAGTGGGTCATAGTGGCGGCCAACCCCAGTGCTGAGGGGATTCGACAGTGAGGACGGACGGGAAAGATCTGAAGTGTTCCTGGGTGAGTACTTCCATAGCCTCGACGGCAAAGGACGGGTGGTCATGCCTTCCTCATTCCGCCGTCGTCTCGAAGACGGTTGTGTCGTCACCAAGGGACAAGACGGTCAACTCGTCATCTTCTCAGCCGAGGACTTCGAGAAGATGGCCTCCGAAGTGATGGAGCGCCCTCAGGACCGTGGTGGCAGACGATTCTCCAGGACGGTCTTTGGCGGTGCCGACCTGCAAACACTGGACAAATCCGGTCGAGTCCTGGTCAAGCCGGACCTACGGGAGTTTGCCGACGTCGAGACCGCAACGGAGATAGCTGTCGTTGGCGTGTATGACCATGTGGAGCTCTGGAAGAAAGAGGTCTACCTGACCGACCGTGAGACCGGCGACGAGACCTATCTGGAGGAGGAGGCCTGATCCAGAGATAGCTGCTGCCTTGGCTCATTGCCAGCCCCCCGGAACCAATTGGAATGCCCCTGACTCCGCCCGCTTCTAGTTGGTACCAGCGCCCGGGGGGCTGGCAATGAACCAGGACCGGAGAAACGAGGACGGCGAGTACCACCGGGCGGTTCTGGTTGATGAGGTGGCTGAGTTGTTAGCCCCCGTCATGCCGGGAGTTGTGATTGACGCAACGTTCGGAGGCGGTGGTCACAGCCGGCGTCTGTTGGACGAGTTTGGAGCGGAAGTGACGGTTGTTGGAGTAGATAGAGACCCTGAGGCCCTGGAGAATGCAAGGGAACTTGGTGTTGTCGCTGTCCAGGGCAACTTCGAAGATCTGAGCGATGTTGTCCTCCCGCATATCGAGGAACCACCAGCCGGGATTCTTTTTGACTTTGGCGTCTCGTCACATCAACTTGACCAAGCGAGTCGCGGGTTCTCATACAGAAACGACGGCCCCCTCGACATGAGGATGGGGCCGGATGCGAAGCACCAGGCGTCAGATGTTGTCAACGACTGGAGCGAGAGCGACCTCGTTCGCATCCTGCGCGACTACGGCGAGGAGCCACTTGCCCGGCGCATCTCCCGGGCGATAGTCCAGGCACGCCCCATCAACTCCACTGCCCAGCTATCCACCGTCATTGCACAGGCAATGCCTGCGGCCAGGCGTCGGGCGGGCCACCCCGCCCGACGCACGTTTCAGGCCATACGCATTGCGGTCAACAGCGAGTTGGATGCTGTGCGTTCCGGGATCGATCAGGCCGTTGCACTGGTCCGGCCCGGGGGACGCGTGCTCGCGATCTCCTATCACTCCCTCGAGGATCGAATCGTCAAGCAGAGGTTCGCAGCCGGTGCCAAGGGATGCACCTGTCCGCCGGATCTCCCCGTTTGCGGCTGTGGGACGGCGGCGGAACTCCGCGTTCTTACCAGGAAGCCGATTAGAGCATCAGCAGCAGAGGTGGAATCCAACAACAGATCGCGCTCGGCGATCTTGCGCGCGGCTGAAAGGCTTGCAGCGTGACCGCCCGCCCACTTCGACGCCTGGCCTCCGAGGACAACTTGCGTCTTCTGAAGGGTCGACGGCTTCGCCGTCCGACCCTTGCGCCTTGGATGATCATGGTTCTCATCGGGGTCGTTGCATTCCTGGGCCTTGGTTTTGCCCGAACCAGTCTTGATCAGAGCGCCTTCCAACTTGCCGAGTTGAACAAGGCCATCTCCGAGCAAACGGCGATAAACCGTCAAATGAACCTCGAGATTGCTCGTCTCGTCAACCCGGCCCGAATCGCTCCTCTCGCCGAGGAACTGGGATTGGTGATTCCTGACACTACGAATCGGTTGCTTGTTGACCTCAACCCGGAAGCCCCTGTGGTTGCCGGTGCTGAAAGGGAGGGCAAGAGCCAATGATGACCCGTGGTCGCGCTGGTACCGGGTATGAGATCGGGGTTGGGTGCCCCGGTCCACCGGAGAGCCAGTCGGGGAGCTGAGGCCATGGCCGCCCCCAAGGCTGCCCGGCGTATTCAGCCTTCGAAACTTCGCGTGGCCGCCATCGGGCTGGCCGTTGTCGCGGCTTGGATGGGGATGGGCTATCGGCTGATTCAGATCCAAGTCGTCCAGGCCTCAGAGTTGGCAGAGCAGGGTCTCAGTCAGAGGCTCGTGTCTCGGGATCTGGCTCCACAACGGGGCAAGATCTTCGATCGCAACGGCGAGCTTCTTGCGATGACGGTCCAGGCCCAGAGCATCTTTGCCGTTCCCAATCAGATTGAGGAGCCATTGTGGGTTGCGCAACAGATTGGCGGGTTGCTTGGGGTCGACACAGATGCTCTCTATGACCGACTCACCAGCGACCTCAGTTTTGTCTACGTCAAGAGACAGGTCGAGGACACGGTTGCGAACGAAGTCCTCGGACTCGAGATTCGGGGCGTCTACACACTTCCGGAGCCCACACGGGTCTACCCGGCCGGCCCTGTGGCGAGCCGGGTCACCGGGTTCGTCAACATCGACGGTGATGGCCAGGAGGGTTTGGAGCTGGTCTACGACGGGGAGTTGCGTGGAACTCCCGGCAAAGCCGAGTTCGAAAGAGACCTCCAAGGACGTGTGATCCCCCAGGCGTTCAGCCAGATCGTCCCGGCCATACCCGGTATCGATCTGAACACCACTATCGACCTTCCGCTGCAGTACCAGTCACAGCAGGCATGTGTCCTCGCCGTGGAGGAGACCGGTGCGCAGGCTTGCTGGGTGGTCGTTCTCGAGGTGGAGACCGGCGAGGTGCTCGCAATGGTCGGCGCCCCGGTCTTCGACCCACAGACCAGACAAACTTTGGATCCCCGATGTGATGATGCCGAAGATCCGGCTGCCTGTCGCGTCTTTTCCAACTTCGCCGTTCGCGGAATCTATGAGCCCGGGTCGACCCAGAAACTGATAACGGTGGCGGCGGCACTTGAAGAAGGTGAGGTGTCGATTGGGACCGTTATCCCGGACGTCTCCTATCAACTGGAACTGATCGAAGGTGCCTGTCGTTTCGCCGATGACGAGCTTTATGGGTGTTATCGCGATTTCAGTAAGCATGCCACCGAGGACATGAGCGTGGCGCAGATATTCACGAAGTCGTCGAACATCGGAACGATCAAGATTGCCGAGACTCTTGGCCAGGATCGTTTGATCCAATACATCGAGGCCTTTGGACTCGGTTCCAAGACGGGTATCGACTACACCGTCGAGGCCGCGGGCATCCTCAACTTCGAGGCTGGATGTATGACTTGTTGGGCGTCGGCTGCCATTGGGTACTCGGTCGCTGTCACACCGTTGCAGATGGCGGCCGCTTATGCCGCCATCGGGAATGACGGCATCTGGACTACTCCCCACATGGTGTTCTCGAAAACCGACGTCGACGGTGAAACTCAAGTGACCGGAGTGCAAACGAAACGGGTGGTGTCGCCCGGCACCGCCCTGCTCATGCGCGAGTTGCTGGCTTCAGTGGTCGAGAAAGGCACCGGATCGGCGGCCGCCGTTGACGGCTATCGGGTCGGAGGCAAGACCGGGACGGCGAACAAGCTTGGCGACGACGGTCGTTACACCGAGGTCACGAGGGCTTCGTTTGTGGGCCTCGCGCCAATCGACGATCCAAAGGTAGTTGTCGCTGTTCTCATCGATGCGCCGTCCTATAACTACCGCACGGGTGGTCAGTCCGCTGCACCCGTCTTCGCCGCGGTGATGGAACAAGCCCTACACCGGCTGGGAGTGACACCCGATGGCGATCAGCAGTAGGAGCGTGCAACAGCTTGCTGATGTGGTGGGTGGGAGCCTTGTCGCGCCAGAAACCGGACAAATCGAGGTTTCGGTCGTCGATGTCACCCACGACTCCCGACAGGCGGGCAGCGGCATCCTCTTCGTGGCTATTCGGGGTGCCCTGGCCGATGGACATGGCTTCGTCTCCGGTGCCGTGGCGGCCGGCTCACCGGCCGTGTGTGTCGATCATCCGACCGGCTCGGCCGTGATGGAGATTGTCGTTCCCGACACGAGGAGTGCTCTGGGGCCGTTGGCTGCGTCGGTGCACGGTGACCCGTCGCAGGCGATGAAGGTGGTTGGCGTCACGGGGACAAATGGCAAGACGACAGTCACCCACTACATCGAATCCATAACATCCTCGGCAGGGCTGTCGACGGGTCTGATCGGCACCATCCACACCCGTATTGGTGATGAGGCCGTCAGATCGGTTCACACCACTCCTGAGGCGTCGGATTTCCAACGACTTCTGGCGCGGATGCGTGACAACGGAGCGGAGTTGGCCGCAGTGGAGGTGTCGTCCCATGCACTCGAGTTGGGACGCGTGGCTGCCACGACCTTCGCAGTTGCTGCATTCACCAATTTTTCACAGGATCATCTCGATTTTCACGGTGACATGGATAGTTACCGGGCCGCCAAAATGAAGCTGTTTCGTGAGTACGAGGTAGGCACCGCCGTTGTCAACATCGATGACGAAGTCGGAAAGGAGATCGCTCGAAGCTTCCGCGGCTCCCTCTTACGCGTTGGAGAGGGTGGCGAGATCCGCCGCGGAGGCTTGACGCCGACTGCACGGGGTACGTCGTTCAGGTTGACAACACCCTGGGGCTCTGTCGAGCTGACGGCTCCTGTGCTGGGGTCGTTCAACGTCGACAATGCTGTGCTGGCAGCGGCTTGCAGTCTGGCTGCCGGCCTCGACTTCGATGAGGTCGTCTCGGGACTGCAATCACTCGAAGGGGTGCCAGGAAGATTCGAGGTCGTTTCTGGAGATGACTCGGTCCGGGTCATCGTTGACTATGCCCACACTCCGGAAGGGATATTGGAGGCAGTGGCCACGGCGCGGGGTCTGGGAGGGCGACGTGTAATCGCCTTGATAGGAGCGGGAGGGGACCGCGATCAGGCGAAACGACCTTTGATGGGGTCGGCCGTCTCCCGTGCAGACCTGGCCATCGTCACCAGCGACAATCCGCGCTCCGAGGATCCTGCGGCTATCGCCGATGCCGTCGTGTCCGGTCTCGACATTTCAACCGAGTCGATCGTCGATCTGGATCGGTCGTCTGCCATCTCAAAGGCGATCAATGCGGCTGACGACGGTGACATCGTTCTGATTCTCGGTCGGGGTCACGAACCACTGCAAGAGGTCGCGGGCGAAATGAGACCTTTTGACGACCGGGAGGTGGCACGAGAAGCGTTGAGCCGCCGTCGGATGTCCGCTGGTTCTGCCCCTCGTTCAGGGAGCATGAAACAGTGATTCCCCTTCTAATTGCTGCAGCGGTAGGCCTGACAGCGTCGATATTCGGCACGCCGTACGCGATTCGATTCCTGCGTAGGCGAGAGATCGGCCAGTTCATCCAGGAGGACATCAAGGGTCACGCGCACAAGCAGGGCACTCCAACGATGGGTGGGGTGGTTTTTGTGCTTGCCGCCGTCGTCGGATGGCTCCTGGCACATGTTCGGATATGGAGCCCTAGCACCGGGTTCAGTCTCGACATAAGACAGTTCAGTGCTGGTGGATTGCTGGTGGTGTTCGCTCTGGTTGGCATGGCCCTTGTCGGGTTTGCCGACGATTGGGCCAAATACAGGAAGAAACGAAGCCTCGGTTTGTCGAAGTCGGTGAAATTCGGCATGCAATTGACGATTGCTGCCCTTTTTGCATGGGGTGCATCGCTGGCCGGCGTGGTCACCGAAATCTCCTTCGTCAGACCACTCGGGATCGACCTCGGACCTTTTTTCGTCATCTGGGTGCTTTTAATGCTCACGGGAGCGGCCAACGGGGTGAACCTGGCGGACGGCATGGATGGCCTCGCTGCCGGGTCGTCGGTGCTGGTGGTCTCTTCGTACACGCTCATTGCCTTCTGGCAGTTCAGGAATCCAGATTTCTACTCGGGCCTCGACCCACTCGAGCTTGCGATGATTTCGGCTTCGATGGCCGGGGCACTGCTCGGATTTCTGTGGTGGAACGCCCCCCCGGCCAAGGTTTTCATGGGCGATGTCGGCAGCCAGGGCATAGGCGGGTTGCTCGCCGGCCTCGCTCTTCTCACCAACACGCATCTTCTATTGGTTGTGCTCGGTGCGATCTATGTGGCCGAGGTCCTGTCAGTGATGCTCCAGGTCGCCAGTTTCAAGCTGACCGGAAAACGAATCTTCCGAATGTCGCCGCTCCACTTCCACTTCGATCTTGGTGGTTGGCCTGAAACCACCGTCGTGATCCGATTCTGGATTCTCACCGGCATCGGCGTGGCTCTGGGCCTCGGCTTCTTCTATGGGGACTTTCTTCAACTCGAGGATATCTTTTGAGCCGGTTACTCGTTCTTGGTGCGGGAGTCTCGGGTCTGGCTGCCAGCCGTCTCGGACGTAGAGAGGGCGCTTCGGTCACCATCTATGACGAGAAACCGTCTCCGGAGGCTATGGGGGAGGGATTCGCCATCGCCGTCGGAGGTTGGGATCCGGTGCTCCTCAACGGCATCGATGTTGTCGTGGCAAGCCCAGGTTTCTCTGAGCGGTCTTTGCCCATCGTCGAGGCTCTCGAGTGGGGCATTCCGGTGTGGAGTGAGATTGAGTACGCGTGGCGTCACTTGCAGCTTCCGGTGATCGCGATCACCGGTACCAACGGCAAGACCAGCGTTACCGAGGTTACGGCGGCCATGCTGGACGCTTCGGGTCTCAATGCCCCCGCCACGGGCAATATCGGAGCACCGCTGTCTGATTTCACTGACGACCCATATGACGCACTGGTCGTGGAAGTCTCCAGCTTTCAGCTCAGATTCACAGAGACTTTCCATCCAATGGCAGCGGCGATCACCAACGTTGCTGCCGATCACCTCGACTGGCATGGGTCTGAGTACAGCTACCGCTCGTCGAAGGCGCGCATCTACGCCAATCAGACCAGCACCGACCTCTTGGTCTATGACTGCGACGATGGGGGAGCCACCGAACTCGCAATGTCAGCTCTGTCGGAGACGTATCCGATTTCCGGAACACGGCTTCCTTCTGGAGGCGGCGGAGTCGACGAAGGTTCGCTCGTTGTGGGAGACGTCGTGATCGATATCTCTGAGTTGACGTCCCAGGACCCGAGTCATTTGGCCAATCTTGCCTCGGCTGCAGCTCTCGCGTTGCGGGTAGGCGCCACTGAGGAGGCAGTGGTGAAGGGCGCCACTGGATATTCGCCCGGACCGCATCGACGGTCTCTGGTTCACGAGGCGAATGGAGTTCGATGGATCGATGACTCGAAGGCAACAAACCCACACGCGGCCCTCTCCTCGATTCGGGCATTTCATTCTGTGATCCTGATCGCAGGGGGCCTGCCCAAAGGTTTGGATCTCACCCCTGTTGCCGCAGAGCCGAACGTTCGAATACTCATCGGCATAGGGGAGGCAGGTCCCGGGTTGGCCGCTTCTGCCGGCGAACGGGGGAGGTTTGCCGGAACTCTGGACATAGCGGTTGAGATGGCTGCTCAGGTGGCCGAGAGCGGTGACACGGTTCTTCTAGCTCCAGGATGCGCCAGCTTTGACCAATTCGACTCGTACGCCGCGCGAGGCGACCGATTCGCCGAGTTGGTCACCCAAAGAATGGGAAACCCGCTGCGATGACCGCCAACGTCACGTCAATCGCCAGGGTACGAGCTGCTGCCCGAACCAAGGCCGAGCTGCTCAAGGTCAACAACCGGGCGGCAACGACACTTCTCGTGGTGGTCGTTGTGCTCGTGGTCGTTGGTCTCGGCGCTACCCAGTCGGCGTCCTCGGCAATTGCTCTTGATAAAACCGAGGACAGCCTCTATTTCTTCAAACGCCAACTTGTTGGAGTTGGACTGGGCACACTCGCTTTGCTCATCACGAGCCGTATTCCATATCGGGTCTACCGCCGGATCGCGGTGCCACTGTTCTTTCTCACCCTTGGACTGCTCGTGGCCGTTCTCCTGGTCGGGACGGAGATCAACGGAGCGAGAAGATGGCTGACGCTTCCTCTGGTGAGTTTCCAGCCTTCCGAGTTGGCCAAGGTGTCCGTCGTGTTTGTGCTGGCCTACATCTTCGAGCGCAAACACAAGTTACTCAACAGGTTCGGTCATTTCATTGTGCCCGTTCTGGCGACCGTGGGACTGGTGGGGTTGGCAGTCATCAGACAGCCGGATCTGGGGACATTGATCGTTATCGGGGCGGCAGCGCTCGCTGTGATAATGGCCAGCGACACGCCGATGAAGTACGTGTTTGTCCTGGGGCTCGCCGCGCTTCTTGCAGCCGCCGTCCTCTCCTTTTCCGAGTCGTATAGGGTCGACCGGATAACGGCCTTCCTCGATCCGTACGCCGATTCATCCGGCGACGGGTACCAGGTGATCCAGGGGTATTACGCGTTGGGCAACGGTGGGCTCTTTGGTGTTGGCCTTGGGGCGAGTCGGGCGCGGTGGTTCTACCTCCCCAACGCACACACCGATTTCATCTTCGCCATCATCGGGGAGGAGACGGGCCTGGTCGGCGGTCTCACTGTGCTCGGTCTGTTCGTCGTCCTTGGACTAGCCGGTTGGCTGGTGGCAGCGCGGGCCCCGGACCCGTTTGGTCGGATGGTCGCCGCAGGGATCACTGTGTGGCTCTCGTTCCAGGCTTTGGTGAACATTGGCGGCGTTCTGGGCGTGGTTCCGATCACCGGAATCGCATTGCCTTTCGTTTCGTTCGGATCAAGTGCTCTGATCGTCTCGATGGCAGCGCTTGGTGTGCTCGTGAACATCGCGCAAAGCGGTGTCCATGGAAAGCCATGACGTTTCTCATCGCCGCTGCGGGCACGGGAGGCCACGTCTTCCCGGGTCTCTCTGTTGGTGAGGGGTTGGTCGACCTGGGGATCCCCAGGGATGAAGTCCTCTTTGTCGGCGGTGACCGGCTTGCCGCGGCTGTCTACCCCGAGGAAGGTTTCCCGTTTCTTCAGGTGGAGCTTCGGGGTCTTCAAAGGTCGCTGACTCCAAAGAATCTGACCCTGCCCAATGTCGTTCGCAAGGCAAGGAACAGGATCCATCGCGCCATACTCGAAACGCCCGTGAAGGTGGTGCTGGGGATGGGTGGTTATGTCACGATCCCGGCCGCCATGGCGGCAAGAAAGGCGATGATTCCTTTCCTGCATTCGGAGCAAAACACCCAAGCCGGCCTTGCCAACCGTATAGCCGCCCGCTGGGCGCTCCGCACGTTTGGCTCCTTCCCGGAGACCGGTGGTCTGCCAGGCGCCGAGTGGGTCGGTAACCCTGTGCGTGAAACCTTCTGGGCATTCGATCGTGAAACACTCAGAGCCGAGGCGCAAAGACGCTACGGCATTGAAATCGGCATCCCGGTGCTTGGTGTCTTCGGTGGTTCACTCGGCGCGGGAGCGATCAACGAGGCGGTCTCGGCGATGGTGGCGCATTGGGACGGTCCCCCGATGGTGGTCGTGCATCTGACCGGTTCCCGAAACATCGAAGCCCAGCGACTGGCACCGCATGCTCCGAATGTCCAATGGATGCGGGTTGCGTTCGAAGGGTCGATGGAGAGCTTTTACGCGATCTCCGATCTCGTCGTGGCACGCGCCGGTGGAGCGGTTGCCGAGCTCACAGCGACGGGCACACCATCGATTCTCGTCCCGGGCGACTTCGGTTCGAGCGGGCATCAGACTGGCAACGCCCGCTATCTGACCGATTCAGGAGCGGCTGTCACCCTTCCGGAGGCCGAGATTGCTCGGTTGTCCGATGTCGTAAGGACCACGCTTTTCACCGATGATTCGCTTGAGATGATGCGAGGCGCGGCCCGACGTATAGCGAGACCCGGAGCAGCCGTGACGATCGCCAAAGCGATGATGGACCTAGCTCAATGAGGCTTCCCTACAAGCGGATCCACATCGTGGGTGCCGGTGGCGCCGGCATGAGTGCCGTCGCCAAGGTTCTGGTGGCTCAGGGATATGACGTGTCAGGGTCCGATTTGCGGGGTGGCGCCACCCTGCAAGGTTTGGCAGATATCGGTGTCGCGGTGTTCACCGGTCACCACCCGGATGTTGCTGTCTCAGCCGATCTCGTTGTTGCGTCCTCGGCGGTTCCCGAATATGACGAGGAACTGGTCGCTGCACACGACGAGGGAATCCCGACGTGGCGACGGCCCCAGCTTCTGAGTGCTCTTACATCCGACATAACGACGATCGGTGCAACCGGGACCCACGGAAAAACGACCACCTCGGCACTAATGATCACCGCCCTGCGATCCACGGGTGTGGATCCATCCTTCGTCATTGGCGGCGACCTTGCCGGCTTGGGCTCGAACGGCCATCTTGGAACCTCCGACCTGCTCGTCCTCGAGGCAGATGAGGCGTTCCGCACTTTCGAGAGCCTCCATCTCGATGGTCTTGTCGTTACCAATGTGGAACCTGAGCATCTCGAGCATTTCGGCACGCCCCAGGATCTGGTCGATAGTTTCGTCTCGGTTGCGGAGGCGGTGTCCGGGCCTGTTGTTGCGTGTGTCGACGATCGGGGGGCAGCAGAGGTTGCGTCTCGCGCAAACACACTCACCTATGGCCAGTCACCCGCCGCGGCGTGGAGGATTGAGGATCTCGAGAGGAAGGCTCCGGGAAGCATATTCCAGTTGGTGGGCCCCGCCAGAAGCGTTGAAGTCGAGTTGCGTCAGCCGGGGAGACATGTGGCCCTCAACGCCGCGGGAGGTCTAGCGCTTCTCGCTGAGCTTGGTCACGATCTAGATGCCCTGGCAAGGGGGCTTGCTGCGTTCCGTGGCGTGGGTAGACGCTGGGAGCATCGTGGCACGGTTGGCGGGGTGGTGCTGTTTGACGATTATGCCCATCACCCGACGGAGGTCAGAGCCACTCTCGAGGCAGCTAGCGGGGTGGCGCAAGGCCGGCTCTGGGCCGTGTTTCAGCCGCATCTGTATTCCAGGACTGAGCGATTGAGTGACGAGTTTGGCGCCGCACTCTCCTCAGCTGACGTAGTCGTGGTCACCGACGTTTATGGCGCTCGGGAAGCACCTGTGCCCGGTGTGACGGGGGAACTGGTGGCAAACGCCGCAAGGTCGGCCGGCGCCGAGGTCCACTATGTGCCCCATCGCGCCGATCTGGCCGACTTCCTACTGCCGAGGGTCAGTAGTGGAGACCTGGTGCTCACAATGGGGGCGGGCGATATCACTCTTCTCCACACAGAGTTCGCTGCGAGACTCGGGGCCCTGACGTGACCCCGCTGAATCGTCTGGTTGAACAGGGCAAGGTGCTCGAGAACGTGCCGCTGGGACCCTTGACTTCCTACAAATCAGGTGGACCAGCCCGATACCTTGCAGAGATTGACGACATTGAGTCGCTTGGTGCGCTGATAGCGACAGGTGTTACGGCGAGCCATCCACTACTGGTGCTGGGAAGAGGGTCCAACCTCGTGGTCGCCGATGCTGGTTTTGCCGGCCTGGTGATTCGGCTCCGAGGGGGGTTTGCCGAAACTCGGTTTGAAGGGACAGCGGTCACAGCGGGGTCGGCAACCCCGCTTCCGAGGCTGGCGCGGACATGTGTCGATCAGGGGCTCCGTGGCCTCGAGTTTTTTGTCGGCATTCCCGGCTCCGTCGGGGGTGCGGTCAGGCAGAACGCCGGGTGTTTTGGCTCCGAGACCAAAGATCGGCTTGTCGAGGCCCGGATAATCGACCTGAGAACCGGCACAACCCATGCCGACAGTCCTGCTGCCCTCGAGATGTCCTATCGCCACTCCAACATCGGGTCGGATGACTTGGTCATCGACGCGACATTCGAGACAGAGCGAGGCGATGTCGGGGAGGGTCGTCGAAAGATTCGAGAAATCACACGATGGCGTCGCGACAATCAACCGGGCGGCACCCTCAACGCGGGCAGCGTATTCAAGAACCCGCCTGATATCTCGGCTGGGGAGCTCATCGACTCTCTCGGTCTCAAAGGCCATCGAGTGGGGGATGTGGCGGTGTCTGACAAACACGCGAATTTCTTTGTCGCCGGTCCGGAGGCAACTTCCGAGGATGTGCGAAGGCTGGTCGAGGAAATCAAAGACCGGGTTTTGCAGCTCAGCGGCACCATCCTGGAACCCGAGATTCAGTTCGTGGGATTCAGGAAGTGACGATGGACCCGAGACTTCTCGAACGCCGCAAGGCGGTCGCCGAACATTCCGCTCAGCGCAACGTTGGGCGACTACTCAAGTTCCTGGTGCTGGTGTTCATGGCCGGGAGCCTCGTTTGGCTTGCCTTTTCGCCTTGGTTGAGCGTCAGTCAAGTGAGAACGGCGGGGATCGCCGTCAGTAATGCCAACGAGACGCTGGCAGCGAATGAGGTCGTGGCAGGAACACCAATGATCATGCTGCGTCCAGCAGCGGTGGAACGGGCCTTGGAGATGGACCCGTGGGTTCGCAGTGCCCGTGTCTATCGTGAATGGCCCGATGAGGTGATTGTCCGAGTCGACGAACGGGTTCCTGTCGCATGGTTCCAAACCGCCGGTGGGTGGGCCCGGCGTGACATCGAAGGGGTGGCGGTGCCGGGTCCAGACTCGCCCGATGACACGATGCCGTGGATCCGACTTCCAGAACTCGACGACGCCGACGTGGAGAGCTCGGTCTTTGTGCTGGGGGCGGCGGAGTTCGCAACGAGTCTTCCCGATTCGATGGACAGTGACATAACGATGCGTGCCGAGGGCGGCGAATTGTGGGCAGTGGTCGACGGGTATCAGGTTCGTCTGGGGCGTCCGGTCGAGATGGGGGCCAAGGCCAGGAGTCTCATAGTTCTTCTCCAGGAGCCGTTGGCCGAGAACTCGGTTCTCATTCTCATCGCGCCGACCAACCCCGCAGTCCAGCCACCCGAGACCACTTCGGTCTCCACCGAAGATGGTGACGAGAACCCGGAAGGAGAGGGGAATGGTGAGGTGAAAGATTCCCACTCGGGTGAATCCAACACAGATCCCACTGAACCCTAAGGTTGTAGTAAAACCTTAAGTATTAGGGGTTTACTTAGCTCCGGTCTAACGGTAAACCTCTACTTTAGGTCTTAGTTTTTCTGGCGAAAGGGAGGTAATTCCATGAGCAATTCAAGTGGCGGCTATCTGGCCGTGATCAAAGTCGTTGGCATTGGCGGCGGTGGAGTCAACGCCGTCAACCGAATGGTTGAGGCTGGTGTCCGTGGCGTCGAGTTCATCGCACTGAATACAGACGCGCAAGCGCTGCTGATGAGTGATGCAGATGTGAAGCTGGACATAGGGCGCGACGTGACGCGTGGTCTTGGTGCGGGCGCAAATCCCGAAATTGGCCGGGCAGCAGCCGAAGAGCATCGTTCCGAGTTGGAGGATTCCCTCAAAGGCTCGGACATGGTATTCATCACTGCCGGCGAGGGAGGAGGCACCGGAACCGGTGGCGCACCAGTTGTTGCCGAGGTTGCCCGATCGGTTGGTGCCCTCACCGTTGGTGTCGTTACCCGACCTTTTGGGTTCGAGGGCCGTCGCCGGGCTGTCTATGCCGAGCAAGGCATCGATTCGCTCAAGGAAGCGGTCGATACTCTCATCATCATCCCCAATGATCGACTTCTCGACGTCGGTGACCCATCAGCGCCGATAGCGGAGACTTTTCGTCTCGCGGATGAGGTCCTCATGAGTGGTGTCACCGGGATCACCGATCTGATCACCACGCCCGGGCTGATCAACGTCGACTTCGCCGACGTCAGGACCATCATGTCCGACGCCGGTTCTGCGGTGATGGGCATCGGTCGTGCCACCGGTGAGAACCGGGCCAGTCAGGCGGCCGAGCGTTCCATTTCCAGTCCGATGCTGGAGAGTTCAATGGACGGCGCCAAGGGTGTGCTGCTCTCGGTCTCAGGACCCTCATCGATGACTCTTCATGAGGCAACCGAAGCCGCTCGAGTGGTTTCCGATCACGCCGACGCCGAAGCTGACATCATCTTCGGGGCCATCATCGACGATGACCTTGCCGAGGAGATGAAGGTCACCGTCATCGCCGCCGGGTTTGAGGGCCGCCGCCGCCCGAATAAGGCCCCTGGCTCAAGACCGAGAAAAGAGGCGGCCGTCGTGGATGGCGGAGATGACATGCTCGACATTCCGAGTTTCGTTCAGGGATGATCCGGCCGCCCCAGTTGGCCGGGGCAGCTTTCAGCGAGGCTTCGGATGGTGACATTCGCAATGACCTCAACGCCCGCGCCTCGCTCAGTGAGGCGCTCGGTGTTTCTCATTCCTGGGCTACGGTTCGTCAGGTTCACGGCAGCGATGTGGTGCGGGCCGCCGTGTCGGGTGATGCCGGCAACGCCGACGGAGTCTGGACGACGGAGCCCGGTTTACCCGTGGCAGTCTTCACGGCCGACTGCCTTGGTGTTGTCATGTCCGCCCCGGGGGCGGTTGGCGTGGCCCACGCCGGCTGGAGAGGTGCGCTGGCGGGTGTCGTTGCCGAGATGAGGTCGGTGATGGTTCGAAACGGTCATAGTCCAACCAGTGCCGCCATCGGACCCGGGATAGGACTGTGCTGCTTTGAAGTGGGTCCCGACGTGAGCGGCGAATTTCCAGACGACGGCGCGATGACGACTTGGGGGACACGTTCGGTAGACCTCTCGGGTGCGATTCTTCGACAACTCGAGGGACTCGAGACCTGGGTGTCAAAGGGCTGCACCTATCACGACGAGGGCTGGTTCAGTCACAGGAGGAACGCCAATCCCGATCGTCTCGCGGCAGTCGGGTGGCTTTAGTGTCCCGAGTCGCAAGTCATGCACAGAATCTCGCCTGCCCTCGACGCCCCTGACGGTGTCCTCCGCCTCGACGCAGCTACGGCTGCGCCTTCGTTGTGCGTCCTTGTCAGATACGCCTGTGCCGGGCCGAGATCAGCACGGACCTACGACTCAGGACACTTCCACTCGTGAGCTACGAGTCGGTGATGAAGCGGGTATCGGACGCGGCGGGAAAATCCGGGCGCGACAGCAGCGAAATCACACTGGTTGCAGTTTCGAAGACCCAATCCGTCGAAGAGATCATGAGGGTCTACGAAAAAGGCCACCGCGACTTCGGAGAGAACCGGGCACAGGAGTTGGCAACGAAGGCGCCGTTGCTTCCTGACGACATCCGTTGGCATTTCGTCGGCTCACTTCAATCAAACAAGACGAGGGTCGTGCGGCCTCTGA
>FXBF010000372.1_pt1 | contig 15290 bp, 11 predicted proteins | sample 5335321 | NCBI WGS metagenome assembly FXBF01 (sample SAMEA103928391, study PRJEB20085) | sediment metagenome | isolation source: sediment
CAATATCACGACGCGTCTCGGTGACGGCTACTATGGCTGGGAGGAATACGCACCTTTCGATTCCATCGTGGTGACTGCCGCGGCAAGCCACGTTCCGCCTCCGCTGGTCAGACAATTACGGCCGGGCGGGCGAATGATCATCCCGGTTGGTGGCCGGTTCATGACGCAGCAATTGTTGTTAATTGAAAAGACCGAACAAGGCGAGGTCAAGTCCTATCAAATCGCTGCGGTACGGTTTGTGCCGTTAACGGGCGAGCGTTAGTGTCACCACATCGCCTGGTATTTCCCGCTACTTTCCTCATCTCATCGGCCGCCATCGCTTATGAAATCCTGTTGATGCGGCTGCTTTCGATCGTGCAGTGGCATCACTTCGCCTACATGATAATCAGTCTGGCACTGCTTGGTTATGGAGCAAGCGGTACGTTGATAGCCATCGGCAGGCGACATCTTGTGCCTCGATTCGAGTCGGCGTTTGCTGCAAGTGGCCTGTTGTTTGCCGTGACGATGGTTGCGTGCTTCGCGATCGGGCAACGTGTGCCGTTCAATGCCCTCGAAGTCGTATGGAATCCGCGACAACTGATCTACCTTGCTGGTATTTATCTGGTCTTCTTCGTGCCGTTTTTCTTCGCGGCGAGTTGTATTGGCCTCGCGTTAACGAGCTTTAAAAACCAGATCAGTCGCCTCTACTTATTCGATTTGCTCGGAGCCGGAAGCGGCGCCTTTACGATTGTTGCTGTTTTGTTCCTGATGTCGCCGCAAAATGCGCTCAAATTACTGGCAGTATTGGCACTGTCTGCTTCGGTACTGCTGGGTTTGACACTTCCATCTCAGGTCCGAAATCGCCTGTTGCTGGCACAGGGTGTTTTTCTGGCAGTGTTGTTGTTTGGCTTGCCGCAAAGTCTCCTGGAATTTCGAATTTCGCCCTTCAAGGGCCTTAGCCAGGCCCTGCAGGTGATCGATACCAAGGTCGTGGGTGAGTACTCGAACCCGCTTGGGCTGGTAACCGTCGTCGAAAGCCCGACCATTCCCTTCCGTGACGCACCCGGGCTCAGTTTGAATTCGCAGTCGGTACCGCCGGAACAATTGGCGCTTTTCACCGACGGTGACTCAATGAGTGTGATTACGCGCTACGACGGAGACCTCGAGTCACTGGCGTATATGGGGGACATGACCGCAGCCCTACCGTATCAGCTGCTCGATGAGCCCAAAGTACTCATTCTCGGTGCAGGTGGCGGTACGGACGTGTTGATGGCTCTCTATTTCGGCGCGCGTGAAATCGACGCCGTCGAAGTCAACCCGCTCATAAAAGAACTGGTGGAGTATGAATACGCCGATTTCGCCGGGAATTTGTACGGTAACGACCGAATTAAACTTCACCTGGGCGAGGCACGAGGCTTTGTCACCAGACAAACCGTGCAATACGACCTCATACAAGTTGCGCTGCTGGATTCATTCTCCGCTTCCGGCTCAGGTGTCCAGACACTCAACGAGAGTTATCTGTACACCGTAGAAGCCATGCAGGAGTATCTGCGCCACCTGGAGCCAGATGGAATTCTCGCAATTACGCGGTGGCTACGCATTCCGCCTCGTGACAGCCTGAAACTCTTTGCGACAGCCGCAGAGGCTCTGAGGCGCGCAGGGGTGGGATCGCCAGGTCGGCAGCTCGCGCTTATTCGGAGCTGGAATACGAGCACCCTTTTGCTCAGAAACGGGGAATTCAAAAGCCGGGATATCGATGCGATTCGTAAGTTTTCCACAACACGCTCATTTGACACCAGTTTTTATCCGGCCATGCCGGCGAACGACGCAAATCGTTACAACATCCTTGCAGAACCCTACCTATTCGAAGGCGCTAGCGCCTTGTTGAGTGACACCGCCGCTGATTTTATCGATCGCTACAAGTTCGACATCACCCCGGCCAGCGATGATCGGCCCTATTTTTTCCATTTCTTCAAGTGGCGTTCATTAGCGGAGACTTTGGCCTTACGGAAACGCGGCGGTGCGGGATTGATCGACTGGGGATATCTAATCCTGATCGCAACACTCCTCCAGGCTCTGGTGGCCGGCGCCGTACTGATTCTGCTGCCATTGTTGCTTAGCAAACCCGTCTCGGCAGGCCGCACGAGCATACGCCCGGGCAGTTACTTCTTTGTTCTTGGGCTCGCATTCATGTTCGTCGAAATCGCTTTCATTCAAAAACTTATCTTGTTCCTGAGTCATCCGCTGTACTCGGTTGCAGTCGTTCTAAGCGGATTCCTGGTTTTCGCCGGCATGGGCAGCGGCTATTCAAAACGGCTGACGCAGCGATTCGATGATGCCAAGGTCTCCGTCGTGACGATTGTGGTTGCTGTCATCGCCGCAATCTCTCTTGTTTATGTTTTCCTCCTGCCTGAGCTGCTCGGTCGGCTCGTCGGTCTTCCCGATACTGTCAAAGTTGGTCTGTCCCTGCTGGTCATCGCGCCTCTCGCGTTTTGTATGGGTATGCCGTTTCCGATCGGGCTCAGCAAGCTCGCGACCGAAGCAGCCGAGTTTATACCCTGGGCATGGGGCCTGAACGGGTTCGCGTCTGTACTGAGTGCATCGCTGGCGACGCTTTTGGCGATCGAATTCGGCTTCACGGCCGTGGTGCTGTCAGCGCTGGGGCTATATGTCCTGGCCGCCGCTTTGTTCAAGTAGCTTCTCTGGCAGGACGTTGAAAAAGTCTTCCATGACTTTTTCAACCACGCGATCCGAAAAGTGCGATTTTCGGATTCCCCACATTTTTAATGGCTTACAGCCACCGAAAATGACGGTACATACCCGTACCGCCTGGCAGGCCGCTGAAAAACAGAGTTTTTCAACAGCCTGCTAGTAATATGCAAGTTTTCAATCTGCAAATGGAATGAAGCGAATGAAAACATTCGCAATCAGATTTCTGGTTATCGCATTGATATTTGCGGCCATAAGCGGCTGCAGCGTTAGAGTTGCCGAGGACGTGCCGGTCGAGATGCGCGACGGCATCAATCTTGTGACAGACGTCTATCTACCGCCGGGCAGCGGGCCTTTTCCGGTTGTCCTGTCACGAGTGCCCGACGGCACCAGAACAGACAGTATTTTTCAGCCTGCCATCGGCCGCTATTTCGCCGAAAACGGTTTTGCGTACATCGCGCAAAACGTCCGTGGGCGATTCGGTTCAGACGGCACGTTCAGTGCCTACACAGACGATCAGGAGATTACGGATGCCTATGACACGGTCGACTGGATCGTGTCTCAGGAATGGAGCAACGGCATTGTCGGCGTGATGGGCGAATCCTATTACGGATACACGGCGCTCGCAGCCGCTGCGAGTGGCCATTCGGCAATCAAGGCAATATCGGCCGCAAATATCACGCTGGCGCGTGAGAAGCAGGTGCTCGATGGTGCATTTCCCTTGCAAGCCAGCGGTCTCTGGACGCTGGAAATGGATGACGCGGAGAACGGTGAGTACCAGGATACTGCTGCGATCGATCTGTATCACTTGCCATTGATCACCATGGGTGAAGCGTACGGGCTTCGCGATGTGCTGTGGCGTGAACGCATAAACGGATATCTGGATGAGCCCGGTGCGAAACGGGCACAAACACTGGAGAACTATGAAAAGATCCAGGTACCGGTGCTGCATTTCGGCGGCTGGTACGACACCTTCACGCGCGGCTCGATCGCGATCTGGGAGGGAGTGAAACTCTATGGCGGCGACGCGGACGCCAGCGACAGGCAATGGCTCGTCATGGGTCCCTGGGACCACGACTCCATGTCCTCGCATCTATCGGGCGCAGCGGTGCCGACCAATATAGGCAGGCGTGACGTGGGGACCCAGGCGATATCCACCTACGGTGACACGCTGCTGGAGTTCTTTACCTACTTCCTGAAGCGTGAGGACAACGGTTTCATCGACCTGCCGCGAGTGCAGTACTTCAACATCGGTGATAACGACTGGCGGTACAGCGAACAGTGGCCGCCGAAAGAGTCGCGACTTCGTTCTTTGTTTCTTCATAGCGAAGGAAATGCCGGGTCGGCGGACGGCGGCCTGCTGGACTTCGTACCGCCAAGGAAAGAGTCAGCCGATTCCTATGCTTACGACCCGCGTGATCCGGTAACGATAAGCCAAAATACAGATGTCTGGAGCCGTGCGGCCGTGCTGCCGGACCGCGCCGAATTACCGGAGCGAGACGACGTTTTGAGCTATGAAACGGGCGCGTTGCTCAACGATTTGGATGTAACGGGCCCGATCTCCGTGGAAATCTATGCATCATCGTCCGTAACGGATACCGATTTCACGGCGGCGCTGGTCGATGTCTATCCCGACGGATACAGCCTGCTCATTCAGGAAGGTATACTGCGCGCGAGCTTCAGAGACAAAGATGCAAAACCGTCTCCAATGGAGCCAGGAGAGATTTACACTTTCACGATTGACCTGTGGGCGACAAGCTACACGGTGCCTGCCGGACACAAACTTCGCGTCGAAATCTCATCGAGCAACTTCCCACGTTTCGCTCGCAATCTGAATAACGGTGAGACCTTTGGTATTAGCGATGAGATCAAAATCGCAGAGCAAACGATCTATCACAACAGCAAATATCCATCGCGACTTGTCTTGCCCGTCATGACGCACTAATGAGATCATCGTCCGGGATGGTTGGCTGTCCGATGGCATCGCGATTCGGACCGGGCGCCGGACCGGATTAGCATCTGTTGTTGGGTGATCTTGAGGCCTGACGCGAATATCGAGGCCACGACATGATGGAAGAACAGGAATTATCGCCGGAGATTTATCAGCTTCTTGCGGCTGGTCGCAAGATCGCAGCAATAAAGCTGATCCGCGAGGAAACCGGGCTGGGACTTGCTGAGGCAAAGGAACTGGCGGATGCGCTTTCGGGGCACCAGCCGGCGGATGCTTCGCCTCCGGCAATGAAAGAGGAAGGTGGGGCAGCTGGCTTTTTGGCTATCGTAATTGCAGTCCTGATCGCCTTCCTGGTGTATGTTTTATTCGTTGGCGACTAATCTCCTGTAATAGGGAGTATCATTTCCCTTGGAGTAAGGCAACAGGGAAATCACGATGACCCAGAACGAAACAACGCCTGATGAATTGCCGGAAGACGATAACGAGGCTGCAAGCGACGATACCGGGCAGCTGCAACAGAATCTCAAACGTCGCTCCACCTGGGTACGGCTGCTGTATATGGCTGTTTTTGTCGCTATCTACTGGATCACGCTGATCGTTTTCGGCGCCGTGGTCGTTTTGCAGTTTCTATGGGTGCTATTTACCGCGCAGGCGAACAAGCAACTGACGGAGCTCGGGCAATCACTAGCGACCTACACGTATCAGATCATGCGCTACCTGTCGTTCAACACCGAGGATAAGCCGTTTCCGTTTGACGCAGAATGGCCGACCGGAACGCCTGCCGACTAGGATTTGATCACAACCTGGATTCTACGACTCTATCGTCCTGCCAGCTCGTGCAGGATGATGAGCCAGTGCTCCAGGGCGCCGAAGAACGACTTCACGGGAACACGTTCATTCAGACCGTGTGAAAAATCATCTCTCTCGCGTATGAACAAACCAGTCACACCGTACGTTGGTATGCCTGCGAGCCGTACCTGTTTGCCGTCTGTCCCCCAGGGCGCCATTGCGGGAATGATCGGTATGTCTGGATACCGTGCATGAACTGCCTTACTAACAGCCGACACCACGTCCTCGCGAAGCGGTGACGAGGGGCTTGCCGTTGGATCACCCAGCACCCGGATCTCAAGCGCATCGTTGTTCGCAACACGCTGCAATATTGATTGAACATCATCTACGTCAACGCCCGGGAATATTCTGCAATTCACGGTTGCTGTTGCCGATTGTGGCAGGGCATTTTCCGCATGCCCGCCATTTAACATCGTTGCCACGCAAGTGGTGCGTGTCAGGCCGACCTGGCCGGGATAACGATAAAGAACGTTTGAAGCTTCTTCGTCGAGTGGGTATTTGGAGAAACGTCGCATGGCAACTGCAAGCTCGCCCTCACTCGCGTCTGCCATCATCTCGAAATACTTGCGTGTAATGTCATTCGAGCGAACCGGAAACCGGTAAGCTTCGATGTTCTTGAGAATGCTTGCGAGTTCGTAGATGGCGTTATCGGCGCGAGGCATGGAACTATGCCCACCCGGGTTCCGAACGGTGAACTCGAATGATGCATAGGTTTTTTCTGCGGCTTCCAGGCGATAAGCAACAGCCTCATTGTCCTGATTCAGAACACCGAGGCCGGCATCGGCGTTTAATGCGAATTCGGCATCGGTCAGGTGTCGATGCTCGTTGACAAGACTCTGAATCGTTGTCATTCCAGTTTCCTCGTCACCGCTGAAAGCAATCACGAGATCCCTGCCTGGTATGAACCCTTCCGCTTTCAGGCGCATAAAGGTTGTCGTCAAGGTTGAAGTTCCGAATTTATCGTCCAGGGTTCCGCGTCCGAGGAAATATCCGTCTTCCTCGACAAGCGTGAACGGGTCACGCTCCCAGTCTTCGGGCAACGCCTCGACAACGTCCATATGAGCAAGCAATAGAATGGGTTTCTTGCCGGCTGAGCCGTCTCCCCGATAAGTCACGACAAGGGATGCGATATCCTCGCCTTCCGCCGTTTTCGATGGCAGTACGTGAATGTCCTCGTCTGGGAAGCCGCCGGCACGGAATTCATTGGCAAGGTAGTTGGCAAATGCCGGCACCTGTCCGTGTGGCTTTGACGTTCGAAATCCAATCGACGTCCGGTAAATCTCCAGCGCTTTTTTCTGGTACGGCTCCGTGTAATAGGAGCTGTGATCTTGCGCGCCCGCAAGCCCGGACAAAAACGAGGTTGCGATGATTGTGATTATTTTTCGCATACTTGCGTGCTGTGCCGGATGTCGGGACGGTTTATGTCACACAAGATGATATATATTGCGTAATGGATTCGAATATCCTCAAGAGCAATTGGGCGCTGGCGGTGGCAGCCATAATCGGCTTTGTTATTATACTGATCGTCGTCGGGAACTTGATCAGGCAATCCGCCTGGGGACAACTCCGCCAGACGCTGCAAACATTGGCAAAGGCCCGGCAGGATGAAGCGAAGGCGCTGAAATCGCTCGAGAAGGCCGAGCACATCACCAGACGACTTCATGAAAATGCCGATCGGGCGAAACCTCGGCATTTGCAGGAAGCGAAGGATGCCCTGCAGGACGCCAGAGCGCTGGCTAAAATTGCCAACGACAAGATCTTGATTGCTGAAAACCACGTTCGTCGCGTCATTCACGAAGAGTATCCGCCGATCAGGCAGGAAGCGCTGCGACAAAAATATCTGCCGGAACCGGCGCGAGACAAGAAGCCGTTTTCGTTCTAGCAGTCTGCAGGTGCATTTAATGACACCAAGTATGACCCGACCCGAATTCGTTGCTTGCTTTCTTTCTATTTTTGTCGCGACTGCGGCCTATTCGGAATCGGCCGGCAATGTGACGCAGGCAAGGATTCTTGCGGAATCTTCAAAAGGCGAGAACTGGTTTCTGAATGGCGGGAACTTTCGGGGCGAGCACTTCAGTCCGCTTACGCAAATCAATACCAGAAATGTTGGCGGTCTGAAGCTCGAATGGTCGTTGGATCTGCCCGCGCCCGACGGTATAGCGGCCACGCCAATCGTCGTGGACGGAACGATTTACCTGTCGGCTCCTCGATCGGTTGTCTTTGCGATCGATGCGGCGACGGGCAAGATGCGCTGGACATACGATCCAGAACTTTATAAAAAGTTTGCACAAGAGCCGTACCTTTCTTTGCGTGGCCGATCGAATCGAGGTGTTGCCGTCTGGGAGGGCAAAGTCTTTATCGGGGTTGCAGATTGCCGACTGATCGCGTTAGACGCCGGTACAGGAATGGTGATCTGGTCGACGGTTACCTGTGATCCGGCTCTGGGCTATGGTATCAGCGATGCACCGCATGTTGGTGGCGGCAAAGTCTTCATCGGCAATGCCGGTTCTGAATCACAACAGAAGAACCGCGGCTATGTATCTGCCTACGACGTTGATGACGGTAAGCTGCTGTGGCGCTTTTTCACGGTACCGAGCGACGATCCCGATGAGAACCGGACTCCGGCGATGAAAATGGCGGCCGCGACCTGGTCCGGCGATGCCTGGCAGCAATTCGGCGGTGGCGGAAGCGCCTGGAACGAGATGACCTACGATCCCGAATCGGATCTGTTGTTCTTCGGCACTGCAGGCGCATTGCCGTACTTGTATAAAGAAAGAAATCCTGACGGCGGCGATAATCTATTTACTTCGTCCGTACTTGCGATAAACGCGAACACGGGAGAGTACGTCTGGCACTATCAAACGGTTCCGCATGACAGTTGGGAATACAACGCCACCATGAACATCGTGTTGGCGGATCTGACCATCGAGGGGAAGCTGCGCGAAGTGGCAATGATTGCCCCGAAGAACGGATTCTTCTACGTACTCGACCGATTAAGCGGAGAACTGATTTCCGCCGAAAAGTTCGCGAAAGTTAACTGGGCCACGCAGATCAATCTCGAAACAGGCCGGCCCGAACTGGACCCGGCAGGTATGTTTTGGAACTTGCCGGAAGGTGTGACGACGGCCATCTGGCCGAATATGTGGGGTGCGCATAATTGGCGGGCAATGGCCTATCATCCCGACCGCAAGCTGGTATATATCCCTGTTATCGATACACCTCAGATCGTTACCAATCTCAGGGAGGGTGATTACATCGATACGATGGATTTGATCGACGAGGTCGACGGTGAACCACATAGCCCCGGCAAACTACTCGCCTGGGATCCCGTAACGCAGAGCAAACGCTGGGCCGTAGATCACAATTTGGCAGTTAGTGGTGGTGTTTTGACAACAGCCGGCAATTTAGTGTTCCAGGGTAACGGGATGGGCGAGTTCAATGCTTACGATGCGGAAACTGGCGAAACGATCTGGTCGGTGTCGACTGGTACGGCGATCAGTGCAGCACCGGTCAGTTATTGGCTAGGTGATAGTCAGCAAATTTTGGTTCCCGCCGGCGTTGGGGGAATCATGCAGTTTTGGTATCCGACTTTGCATGCCGGTGAGAATGTTCAAGGCCCGACGCGTCTGTTTGCGTTCAATCTGGGTGGAGAAGCCACGATGCCTGAGATAAAGGCTCTCGAACGCAAAGTTGCGGATTTGCCGCAGATGACGGCAGGATTACAAACTCTGGAACTCGGCCATGAGCTTTACTTCGACGCATGTCTTGGATGCCATGGTAAGGGCGCGGTTGCGAGACCAGGTGGTACCGTTCCTGATCTTAGATTCGCGTCTGAGGATACCTACGAAGCATGGCACAGCATCGTCATCGGCGGAGCCAGAAAAGCAAAGGGCATGCCCGACTTCGACCTGACGGTGGAGGAAGCGGACGCGATTCGGAATTACGTCATTTCCCAGGCACAGAAAATTGAGTAAAAGCAAAAGCCGACCAGCGATGATGGGCGCGGTGTTGTCGCTACTTGTTATGTACCTGTTGCCCTCGGCCTTGCCGGCACAAGAGCTGCGGCAGACTATTGAAAGCTACGTAGAGGCGCATCAGAAGGGCATCCTGTCGGACTTGATGGCGGCTCTGCAATTCCCGGCAGTGGCTGCGGACAGAGCGAATATCCGCCGCAAGGCGGAATTCCTTCACGCTGAGCTGACGAAGCGGGGATTGGTCAGTGAGATTCTGGAAACCGATGGTAACCCATTGGTTTTCGCAAATTTATCGGTACCCGGTGCTGGTCGAACGCTGCTGCTCTATGGTCACTATGACGGCCAGCCGGTGGATCCCACGAAGTGGCGCCAAGACGACCCGTTTCAGCCGCTGTTGCGGGACGGAAAGCTCTCAGAGGAATCGAAGATTCTTGATTTCGGGGCTGCCGACTCCTTTCAGGACGACTGGCGAATTTACGCGAGATCAGCGTCTGACGACACGGCCCCGATCATCGGCCTGCTGGCGGCGCTGAATGCGCTGAAGGCCGCCGGTATTGGCCCGAGCTCGAATATCAAGGTCATCCTGGATGGCGAGGAGGAGGCGGGTTCGCCGAACCTGGTTCCGGCGATTAAACGCTACAAAGACAAACTTTCAGCAGATCTGTTGCTCATTTTCGATGGGCCCTTGCATCAGTCCGACCGTCCCACGGTCGTTTTCGGAGCGCGGGGAATAATGACGATCGATCTGACGGTATTCGGGCCGAAAGCCCCGTTGCATAGCGGACATTACGGAAACTGGGCGCCCAACCCGGCGATGCAGCTTGCACAACTGCTCGCCTCGATGAAGGACGCCGAGGGTCGCGTCGTCGTTGCAGGCTTCTACGACGGCATTGACTTCACGCCTGACGATCAGCGAGTGCTGGACGCGGTGCCCGATAAGCTCGAAGAACTGAAGGTCACCCTGGGTTTTTCGCAAGCCGACAAAGTTGGGGACTCGCTGCAGGAAGCCATTCAGTATCCGTCACTGAATGTGCGTGGTTTGCGAAGCGCGTGGGTCGGTAGTGAGGCCAGGACGATCATTCCGGCTACTGCGACGGCCGCTATCGATGTGCGTCTCGTCAAAGAGACGAAGCCCGACGATATCTATCAAAAACTCCGAAAGCATATCGAAGGCCAGGGTTTTCACATTGTGGCGGAGGACCCGGATGATGCCATGCGCGCCAAATACGGACGGATTGTCAAAGTGGTCCGCCGCGGAAGTACGAATGCCTATCGGACGGCATTGAACAATCCCATTGCCCAACAAGTCGTTGCGGCGATGAATGCAGTATGGAACGGGCCGATCGTACAAAAAAGAACGAGCGGCGGAACAGTCCCTATTGCCCCGTTTATCGAAGTGCTGGGTTTTCCGGCACTGGGCGTACCGACCGTGAATTTCGACAACAACCAACACAGCCCGAACGAGAATGTGAGGCTGGGACATTTTTTCGACAGCATTGTGACTTTTGCCGCGATATTCACGATGTGATATTCGATGCGGCGCATAGGTATATCTACGCATTTTCCAGAAGTGATTCATCCCTTAGAAAGGTTCCCGGATCCATCTCAGGGAAATCACAGTGGATATCATATTTGCCGTTTGCAGCATCGGTGGGTTCGCAGCCGCCTCACTGATTGGCCTGACCTTATTGCTTATCGCAATGGGCAAGATCGAAGTCTAAGGCGCGCGACCTTACTCCGCCCAGCCGCTCCAGCCGGGACCGCGTACGACACGCCCCGGTGTCGCGCCGGTATGCTCGCCGTTTTGAATGACCTGTACGCCGTTTACGAACACCTGCTCCACGCCGGTTGCGTACTGGTGGGGGTCGGGAAAGGTGGCATGGTCCGATACGGTCTCCGGATCAAACACGACAACATCGGCGAAGTAGCCTTCCGTTAGCTGGCCGCGGTCACGGATCTGAATGTTCGTGGCCGGCAGTGATGTCATCCTCCGAATAGCTTCCCTAAGCGGAATGATGCCTTCGTCTCGTGAATACTTACCGAGTACGCGTGCAAACGTTCCGAATGCTCGCGGATGATTGTTGGATAACAAGAACACACCTTCAGTCGCCGAGGCTTCCTCATCGGATCCGAAACTGACCCAGGGCCGGGCCACCTTTTTTCTGACGTTTTCCTCGGACATTCCGAAATAACTGACATCGACCCGGCTGTCGTCTTCGATAACGAGGTCGACAGCGGTTTCGGCCGGGTGCGTGCCTCGTTCCTCCGCGACCTCATTCAACCGCTTGCCGATCAGCGGTTTCAGGGCCTCGGTCTTGAAACCGAGCAACAAGATATTCTCGGGACCAACCTGAAGATAGGTATTATCCCAGTCGACATCAGGACTGGTCATCTCATGCACCACCCGTGCGCGCAGCTCCGGATCTTTGAGGCGGGCCAACCACGCATCGTGTCCGCCTTCCTGGACCCACAGCGGCATCGCTGCATTCAACCCGGTTGCGCTGGCAGGGTCGGTGTACATGTCCGCAGTTATTGCCAGGCCCTCGGCACGTGCGGTTTCGATCATTTCGAATACTTTCTCGAGCTTATGCCAGTTTGGCTTACCGGAGGCTTTGAGGTGGTAGATCTCTGCCGGCGCACCTGTAGAACGGGCGATATCGATCAGCTCCTGAACGCCTTCTTCCAACCAGTTACTTTCCGATCGAATGTGCGAGATATACGCCCCGCCGAATTCTGCTGCTGCGCTGACAAGCGCAATGAGCTCATCGGTGTCGGCGAAGTTGGCAGGTGCATAGATCAACGATGAGCCAACGCCGAGCGCGCCTTCCCGCATTGCGTCACGTACAAGATCCTGCATACGCAAAAGCTCGTCTTCAGTCGCTTTGCGGTTGTCGTAACCCACTTCGTGAATGCGTACCGTCGTAGCGCCGATGTACGATGCAACGTTCGGTGAGATGCCCTTCGTCGTCAGGTATTCCATGTATTCGCCGAGGCTTGTCCACTCGATGTCGTATTTGATATCTCCCTGGCGAGCGAGCGCTTCGGCTTTCAGGCGATCATTCCATGGTCCCATTGACCAGCCTTCGCCCATGACCTCGAGCGTGACGCCCTGTTTAAGGTCACTCATGCCGCGGCCGTCTTCGATGAGCGATGCCGTTGCCCATGAGAGCATGTTGATGAAGCCGGGTGATACCGCTTTGCCTGATGCGCTGATTTCTTCAGTCGCGGTGGCACTTCCAAGATCGCCAACGGCGGCAATCCTGTCCCCGGCGATCGCGACGTCACCAATGAACGGTTCGCCACCTTGCCCGTCATAGACGGTGCCGCTACGGATGATGATGTCGTAGGGTACCGGTGCAGGTGCGCAGCCAGCGATCGCGAACGCCGCGACTACCGTTGCAAGAAAAAATCTACGTTTCATGATTTGCGGCGTACTCCTCGACATCCGCCCAGACGCGAAGCAGGTTCTCACCCAATACCTTTTTGATGTCGTCCTCGCTATAGCCCCGATCCAGCAACCCTTCAATCAGGTTCGGGTAGCTGGACACGTCCTTCAGCCCGACCGGCAGCGAATCGCGTACGCCGTCATAGTCCGAACCGATGCCAAGGTGGTCGACACCGACGAGTGCCACGACATAGTCGAAATGATCGAGTACATGCTCGAAGGTCGCATACGGGTAGGGGCCGTTTTCCCTGTCGTAGAGATCATTGAATTGCGTCTGCAACTCGTCGTTCTTTTCAAGTTCCTTCTCTTCAATATAAGCGTCATACGCTTTACTTCTTGCCCGTGAGTAGAGGTTTGCTTCTTCAGTAATAAATGCGGAGCCGAAATTGATCATGACGATGCCACCGGTTTCAGCGACCCGCTTTATCATGTCGTCGTCGATGTTGCGTTCCCAACCTGGCGTGAAATGCCGGGCTGATGAATGAGAGGCGATGACGGGCGCGTGCGTAGCCTCCATGACATCCCAGAACGCCCCATCGGACACATGGCTGACATCGACCATGATGCCGATGCGATTCATTTCCTTAACCACTTCAAAACCAAACTCACTGAGGCCGTCCCACTGTTTATTGTCGTCGTAGGACGAGTCCGAAATTTGATTCGATTTACTGTGTGTTAGCGTGACGTAACGAACCCCGCGTTCATGGAAGTGCTGCAGCATCGCAAGGTCTTGACCGATCGGCGATCCGTTTTCGAGACCCATCGGCAAAGAAATGACGCCGGCTTCGAAATGTCGTCTGACGTCCGCCACGGAAAACGGGATCGCAAACTTGTCGGGTGATTCATCGACGATTCGGTTCACGAATCCGATCAGCGTGTCGGCCAGTTCTCTTGCTTCCCCGGTATCTTTTTCCGCAGGAACATAGATGGACATGAATGGCGCGTTAAGCCCACCCGCAACCGCACGGGGGAAGTCGAAGTCACCATCCTCCGTCGATAGTGAGACATCTTCCCACGCTTTGCCCAATCGATGGGGCACGTCGATATGTCCATCGGTGATGATGGATGTCATCGCGAGGTCCCTTGCTTTTTGAGTCGAGCCGACAGGTGTTCCTGCCTTCTCAGACGGGCTGCAGGCGATGACAAACGCTACAACCATTGCAGCAAGCATGCATCGAAGCATCATATTTTCCTAACGCCCTGACGGCGGATGCCAGAGTATAGGCAATGCCGTGCAAAAAAGGAGCAGCCGCGAGAGGGGCAGTATTTGGCGTTATAATCCGGCCATTGGCCCGATGATCAGGGCAGCATTGTTAGGGGAACGGAGATGAACAGGAAATGGCGTGCGCTCGCAATATTGCCAGCACTATTGATTTTTGTGGCTGCTTGCGGGCAGCAGGAAGCAGAGGAAGCGGCAACACCGGCAGCTGATGGCCCATTGAAAGAAGCGTTAATTGCAGAGGCTTTGTCGGCCGCTCCCGCGTCTATGGCAGCAAATGCAACCGTCGCCGACTGGGAAGGAAATGTCCTCAGGGAAGGATCAGGTGCTTACACTTGCTTGCCGTCACCACCCGCTACGGAAGCGGGCGCAACGCCGATGTGTATGGATGGGCCCTGGATGGCCTGGGCGGATGCCTGGGGCAATAAGACCGATCTGTCGATCGATCGAATCGGTATCTCCTACATGCTGGCCGGCGACGGCGGCGCGAGCAATATCGATCCATATGCTGAAGGGCCAACAGAAGACAATGAGTGGGTGGTTGAAGGGCCACACCTGATGATCATCGCGCCGGATGCTGCCTTGCTCGACGCTTTGCCGACGGACTTCAATAACGGCGGTCCCTATGTAATGTGGAAGGGCACCCCGTACGCCCATGTCATGGTGCCCGTCGATCTCGCCGATGCCCGTACTGTCGCAGGGCCTTTGGATGATGCGCTGTCAGCAGCCAACGCCGAAATGGCTGCTGATGCGAAGGTGGTCGATTGGGAAGGCAATGTTTTGCAGGACGGCTCTGGCTTCTACACCTGTCTGCCAACACCGCCACAGTTCGCCGACGGCCGGGCGCCAATGTGCATGGACGGGGACTGGATGGCCTGGGCAGACGCGTGGATGAACAAGAAGGACGTAGTTATCGACGGCATCGGCGTCTCCTACATGCTGGCGGGCGATGAGGGCGGGAGCAACGTCGATCCGTTTGCCAGTGAGCCTGCGGATGACAACGAGTGGGTCGTTTCGGGACCACACCTGATGATCATCGTCCCGGACAGTACAGTGCTTGCTGACTTACCCACGGATTCCGACAACGGTGGGCCTTACGTGATGTGGCGGGACACGCCTTATGCACATGTCATGGTGCCTGTCGGGGACTAGCAACTTGTTGAA
>FXBF010000373.1_pt1 | contig 15263 bp, 6 predicted proteins | sample 5335321 | NCBI WGS metagenome assembly FXBF01 (sample SAMEA103928391, study PRJEB20085) | sediment metagenome | isolation source: sediment
CGGATCCGCTGATCACCGATACCGATACCGGCACCGGGACGATCACCGACAACGACGGCAGTGCCAGCGTGCAGATGGCCGCGGCCGCGCAGTCCGTGATCGAGGCCGTGGGCTCGACCACCGTCACCGTGCAGTTGAACGTCCCCGGCGCGGGCACCATCGGTTCGCCGGTCACCGTCGAGGTGGCCGATCTCGGCACCGGCACGGCCATCGGTGCCGGCACCGATTACACCTACGCCTCCCCGACCGTGGTCACCTTTGTGGCCGGCTCCACCGACGGCACCACCCAGAGCGTCACCGTCACCGTCATCGATGACGGGCTCGTGGAGGCGACCGAGGATGTGGATCTGGGGCTGCAGAACGTCACCGGCCCGGCCACCATTGTCGCGGGCAGCGACACGCACCAGCTCAACATCACCGATAACGACCAGCCACGTGTCGAACTCAGTACGGCGAGTGCCAGCGATTTCGAGGCCAGCGGCGGTAACAAGCCGGTGCTGCTCGTCAGCGGCACCCTCGCCGCGCCGGCGACCGTCGATGTGGTGGATCTGCTGACCGGCAGCGCCGCCCCCGCGGGCAGCGATTACAACAACGTAGTCACTGTGACCATCCCGGCAGGCGGGTATGACGGCACCCTCGGCACGGCAGTGGCGACCGGCCTCGCGATCGTCGACGACACCATCATCGAAGCGACCGAGACCATTGATCTTCAACTGCTGAATCCGAGCGCGGGGCTGCTCATCAGCGATGCCAACAGCGATGGCACGACCCAGGTTACTCATACATACACAATTAACGACGACGATGCGGCTATTGTCTTACAGCTGACCAAGAGCGCGAACAAGACCGAGGCCGTCGTCGGTGACATCATCAGCTATCGCGTCGAGCTCAAGAATACCATCACATTCGATGTGCCCAGTGTCAGCGTATCCGATCAACTGCCGCCGAACTTCAAGTACATCAAGGGTACTGCGCGACTCAACGGTGCGCCCCTGGCCGACCCATCGGGCAACCGCCCGCGCGTGTTCGCCATCGGCACGGTTCCCGCGCTGGTCGACGGCAACGGCAATGGCGTCGCCGACCCCGGTGAGCCCGGATTCGTTGAGTTACGTTATAAGCTGGTCGTGGGCTCCGCCGCCAAACCCGGTGACTACGAAAACACCGCCGTGGCGGTCAGTGCCTGCAGCACGTGCCAGGTCTCCAACCCCGACAGCGCCAGCGTCACGATCATCGCCGACGCATTGTTTGATCTCGGCACGATCATCGGCAAGGTGTTCGATGACACCAATGGCGATGGCATACAGAGCCTGGGAGAGGCGGGTGTGCCTAACGTCATGGTGGCGCTGGACGATGGTACCTATGCGCTGACAGACAACTACGGACGCTATCACTTCCCGGCCGTGGCACCCGGTCAACGAATGGTCAAGATAAACTTGCAAAGCGTACCGGGAATCGCCGGCGCTACGACCGATGAGGCCCTCGTGCTGACGGTCACGCCTGGTCTGCTCGCGAAGGCCAACTTCGGAATTCTCTATGAGTACACCGTCGAGAAGATCGGCCAGCCGGGGCAAAGCGGCGTCCTGGTGCAGACCGAGGTCGAAGAGCCGCCAATCCGCATTCTCGGTCAAGCGGAGTCGTTGACCGTGCTGGTCAACGACAGGATCGCAGACCTGCCGCAGAGCCAGATCCAGTTCCGCACCCGATCGCTGGATGACTCGCTGGAATACACCGGCAACCAACTGAAGGCGCCGGTAGCTTTCTCGGTGACCGTTGACGGTGCCGGTGCGGCCAAATCATGGCGCCTGCTGATCCGTGATGCCCAGGAAAAAGTGGTGCGCACGCTCTCTGGCAGGGGCGCGCCGCCGAATACGATCCCGTGGGACGGGCTCAGTGGCGCCAAACAGATGTTACGCCCGGGCGCGATCTATCAATACCAGGTCGAGGTGAAGTTTACCGACGGCACGACCTCCCGTAGCCCGCGTGAGCTGTTCGGCGTAAACCGTACCACTGCGGTATCGCTCAACTTGAGCGGCGGTGCCTTCGATTCCGGCTCCGAACAGCTGACACCACGCGCCATCAAGCTGCTTAAGGACACGGCGAACATAATCCGTCAATACCCCGGTGAGAAGATCGTGATCGAAGGACATACCGACTGGGTCGGCACCGACGACTACAATGCCGATTTGTCGAAGCGGCGCGCGACGACGGCGCGCGACTATCTTGTCAATATGGAGAGATTGCCGCCCGAGCAATTCGTGGTCCGCTGGTACGGCGAGTCAAAGCCGATTGCCAGTAACGAGACCCCCGAAGGCCGCGAGCTTAACCGTCGTGTCGAGATCAGCAGCAAGCTGACAAAGATCGAACGGGCAAAGGTGCTCGATCATTATCGCAGCGGCGAGCCGGCCGTCCGCATCGACGAGGCATCGCCAGAATTGAAACCTGACAGTCGATTTGCGACGCAGGTGGAGGCGAACGGCAAGGGGCGCCTGGCAATACAGGTCAGGGACTCGAAAGGCGGCTTGGTGCAGGGATCGGTGCCATTACCCAAGGTCGAGATTCTTCAGTTGCAAAAGGAGCTGCTGCCGGCCGGTGAAAAAACCAGTCGATATGAAGTCAGTGGCATCGACGGCGGTGAGGCCGCGATCGCCGAAGGCGTTGTCGTGACCTATACGCTCGCTGGCCGCACGGCACCGGATAATCGGGTCGAAATCGATGGGCAGCCGGTTGAGATCGATTCGTACGGTTTCTTCGCGACCAAGGTAGCCCTCAAGCAGGGCAGCAACACCTTCGGGCTCGTCGTTCGCAACAGGGCCGGATATATGCGCATCGCCAACCTGCGCATCACCCTCTCCGACCGCGATGGAGATGGTCCGCTGATGGTGTCGGAGCCGATACCCAATCTCACCGTGAAACTGCCGCCCAACGGCGTGCCTATCTCCACGGAGGAATTGTTCATCCCCGGAGCCACGGATCCCGGGAACAGTGTCCGTATTAACGGTGAGCCGGTCGAGATCCAGGCAGATGGTACGTTCAACGCGAGCGTCAAGCTGCCTGTTGGCGCCACCCAGCTCGTGATCGAGGCGACCGACCCACGAGGAAATAAAGGCACAATCGAGCGCGTGGTCGTGCGCAAGCAAGGCTTGTTCCTGATGGCGTTTGCCGATACCAAGTTCAGCCGGCTAACGGGTAAGGGCTTCCTCCAGGGCGCCGGCATGGACGAGACGACGAAGACCGTAACTGAAGGTCGTTTGGCCTATTACCTCAAGGGTTATATTGCCGGTAAGTACCTTATTACCTCTGCCTTCGACAGCGGCCGGCAGGAATTTGCCAATCTGTTCGACAACCTCGACGAGAAGGAGAACGACCGCCTGCTCACGAATCTCGACCCGGACAAGCTGTACCCGGTCTATGGCGACTCCAGCACCATCGTTTACGACGCGGAAAGCCAAGGCAAGTTCTATCTGGCCATCGACAGCAAGGAGATCCATGGTCTCGTTGGTAACTTCCCGGTGAGCTTCTCCGGTACCGAGCTGGCGACGTATCAACGCACGCTTTACGGTGGACGCTTCGCTTACGAATCGGAAAAACAGACACGCTACGGGCAGCCCAACACTAAGGCCGAGGTGTTTGTAGCCGAGGTCCGCCAGGCCAAGATCAGCGACGAGCTCAACGCCACCGGTGGCTCCTTGTACTACTTGAGCCAGCGCGATGTCATTGAGGGCAGCGAGCAGGTTTCGATCGTTGTCCGGGATAAGGACACCGGCCTGGAGCTCAGCCGCATACCGCAGAGCCAAAATATCGATTACACGATCAAGTATGACGAGGGTCGCATTATATTCAACCGCCCGATATCGAGCGTGCAAGCCGACGACCGCCTGGTCAGTCAGGATCTGCTGCAGGGCAATCCGGTGTTTGTGCAGGTGAGCTACGAGGTTCGACTGGATTCCTTCCAGCAGAAGAATAGCGGTGCGCGCGTGCGCCAACAGATCGGTGAGTATGTCGCCGTTGGGGCTACCTACGCCAAGGATGACCAGTTGTCGAGCAATTACGAGCTAACCGGGGTGGATACGGAAATAAGGTTTGGCAAGAACAGCCGCATTGTAGCCGAGTTTGCACAGAGTAAGGGCGATGAAGCCATTACTTTTAACAGCGTCGACGGCGGCTTCAATTACGTGCCGGTATCACCATCCGGCACAAAGGAAGGCGACGCCTACAAGCTGGCGGCAGAGCTCGACGTTGGCGAGTGGTTTGATAAGCCGGATCGCCTGTACGTGGGCGCCTACACCAAGCAACTCGATGCGGGCTTCTCATCCGATGGGAATCAGTCGGAGCGCGGCACGGACAAATCCGGTGCGAACTTCAGCTACAAGATCAACCGCAAGGACACCGTGTATGGCCGCTATGACCGGGAAAAGAGTCTGGTCACGCCGGCTAAATCGAACCAGGCCGACGTGCAGTGGGAGCACAAAGAGAACAAATGGAAGCTGACTGCCGAGCTTCAGAATCGAGATGGAACCGACGCGACCGGCAATAAGCTCGATGCCACCACGGCGGCGGCGCGCGTCGACGTCAATTGGTCGGAGAAAGTGGACTCCTACCTCGAGTATCAACAGACGCTCGACGGCCCGACCAATAACCAGACGACCGCAGGGGTGGATTACCAGCTCAATGACAAGCTCAAGCTGGGCGCCAATGTGACCGCCGGGACCCGCGGCGACTCCGCCCAGCTGGGGGTGACCTATGAGCTCGAAAAACACCGTATTTACCTAGCCGAGCGGGTGGTGGACGAGGCCGGCAGTGGCCGCTCGACCTCTACCGTAGTGGGGTCCGAAAGCGACCTCGGGGCCACCGGGAAGTTCTATACTGAGTATCAGTGGCGGCGTTTCGGTCAGGAAAAGGACAATCTGTCGTTAATCGGGGCGCGTCGGCGCTGGGACATCGGCAGCGGCCTGAACCTGCTACTGCTGGGCGAGCGCAGCGAGCTCGACACGAGCCCGGAGAAGACCACCCGTTACGCGTTAGCGGCGGGGGTGACCTGGGACAACTCCAGCGGCCTACTGCTTTCAACGCGCAATGAAATACGCCGGGAAACGGGCGGTCAGGATGTCAAACAGTTCCTTACCACGAATCGCGCCGAGTATATGTTGAACGCGGATCTCAAGATGCTGGGCTACTGGCGCTACAGCTACACTCAGGATGACACGCTGGGGCGCAACGAAACGGAGTTCAATGAGCTCAGCCTCGGACTTGCTTACCGGCCGGTGGCCAACGACCGCTTCAATGCGTTGTTTCGATATACCAAGCTGTCCAATGCGCCGACGCTGTTTCAGAGTCAATCTGACGATCTGATCACGAAGACCGATGTGCTGTCGGCGGAGTGGTCGTACCAGATTAACCGAAAGCTGGAGTGGGTCGGAAAGCAGGCCTACAAGCGCCAGCAGGAGCGTGCTGTGAACACCCCGAGCGTCGAGAGTGATACGTACCTGACGATTCAGCGTTTTAATTACAACTTCTACAAGAAGTTCGATCTCGGTACGGAGTATCGCATCCTCTGGCAAGATGAGCCGGCGGACCGCATGCAAGGGCTGTTGGTCGAGTTTATGTGGCGTCCGATAAAGTACCTCCGTGTGGGTGTCGGCTATAACGACACGGATTTCTCGGACAATGAGTTCTCCGCCAATGACTTCTCGGTCAAGGGCTGGTTCTTCAGATTGCAGGGCACTTACTAACGGGATAGGGATCCATGGGAATGGTGATGCAAAACGAGCAAATATCGGATTTCGCTGACACAGACGACAGCAGGCTGCGCCGTTTGCGTCTGGCCACCATGGAGGGTGGCATCGCGATTCTGATTGCGCTGCTCTTCTTTTTCATCGTCCTCGGGATCATCAATGTTTACCTTCCTCTAGGGACCAGCGTCAGAGAACTGGCGAGTTCCATAACGACACCTGCCGCGCAAACCGAATCGCGCGATGTCGTCATTAGCGATGGAAACGAGAGCGCCGGTCCATCACTGGCAGCCAGGCTCCGTGAGATTAGCAACAAGGTTAATGTGAAGTCGGCGAGTGATATCGCCTGGTCCACAGCACAGGTCGGCAGATCACTGTTTGACCGAGACGCCATCCAGACCTACGAGCAAGCGCGCGCTTTAGTCGAGTTCGACGAAAACAGTTATCTCGATATCGGTGAAAACTCCCTGGTTGTATTCCAACAGATGGAACGCGAGATTTTCGCTAGAGAGGTGCGCACTTTCCGCGTGATGGTGGAAGGTGAGCTGAGGGGCAGGCTGTTGGCATCCGGCAACGGAACGACCGATCTGCAGATTTCCTTGCCTGGTGCCGAGCTGCGCACACAGGCAGCTGCCGGCACAGGCGAGGATGTCGAGTTCCGCGTGGCGGTCAACGCAGACCGCTCCTCGACACTGGCCGTATACAAAGGTAGCGCCGATGTGCTGGTGGGTGGCAAGTCGGTACGCCTTGGGAGCAACGTCGGTCTGGTGATCGGCCCCGACGGACAAATGTCCGCACCGGTGCCATTGCCGCCCCAACCGGCCCTCCGCTTTCCCCGTAATGCGCAGGTCAGGTCCTTCCGCAGCCTGCCACCAAAGGTTACGTTCTCATGGAAGCCGACCAAGTCCGCCACTGGCTACCGATTTGTGTTGGCGCGTGACCCCGAGTTCCGCCAGATTCTCCTCGATGAGCGGCTCACAAACACGAGCTTTGCACACGGTAATCTAAAAAACGGCCAGTATTTCTGGCGCGTGCACACGATCACAGGCCGGCTCGAGAGTGCGCCGAGCGAATCACGGCGGCTGGTCATGACCCAGGATGACAAGCCGCCCATGTTGCGCGTGCAACCACCGCCCAAGCTCGTTCGCAGTGACACCGTTGCTATACGCGGAAAGACCGAACCCAATGCAAAAGTCTATGTCGAAGGCAAGCGCGTTAAGCTCAATAGAGAGGGCGCGTTCGAGCACCAGCTTCGCATCGAACCTGGTGCCAGTCTGATTGTTATCGAGGCAATCGATCCAGCCGGAAACGTAGCCTATGTGACAGAACTTGTAAATGGAAAATTTTGAGCAAGGGGGTGAAGCGATGATCAATCCAACCCGCTTTCCGATTCGAATGAAGATTCTGGTGACGTTTCTGGTTGTCATAACCGTCGTCGTCAGTCTGATTATTATTGTGATGGCGAACCTGTTCAGTACCGACAAGACAACCTATATTCGGGATCTCACATCGGTGATTGCAGTAAACGTAGCGGAGGAAGCCGACTCGCTTCTCGAGGGTTACCGCGAGAAGCTCCGGGTATTTGCCGATCTGGTGCGAGACTCGAAGCTTTCGCCCGAGCGCAAGAAAAACATCATCAGCGCTCTTTTTCGCAACTTCCCGGATTTCGTCGCAGTCAGTATTCAGGACCAAAGCGGGCAACCGGTTACGATGTATGATGCGAAGACATTGGAAAAAGTCGGTGCAGCAGGGAGTAAGTTTCTCCGTGGCCAGATAGAACGCCGGCGCTCACCGCAGAGCGTGGGATCGAATCGCGTGTACGTAGAAAACGCCACGATAAACTCGGACCTCCCCCTGCTATTGATTGCTATAGTACATACTCCCGTCGATAGTAATAAGCCACTGGTGGTCACGGCATTAGTTCGGCTTGATTCATTGCTACGCCTGGCACGACGTCCATCGGCCTTTCAGATTTTTATCGTTGATTCAGAGGGGGCGCTTATTGCACACGACGACCTGGAGCTTATCGTGGATCGTGCCAGCGCCGACTGGATACCCGAAGTCGGCCAACTATTAGAACAAGAACGCTGGCTAGGATCCACGATCGAGTATGAGCAGAACGGTACACCGATGATAGGTGGTCTCGCGCGGATCAAGAGCAGTGGACTTGTGGCTGGCGCGCAGATTCCGCGGGCGGCCGCCTACCTCACCGCACAAAAGCTCCTCAATAACCTGATGCTGCTCGCGTTCGCCCTGCTGCTAGCAACATCTCTGTTAAGTGTCTTTCTGGCGCGCCGCCTTACGCGGCCGCTGGAAAAACTGACGCACGCCGCCCGCCAACTCGGGCAAGGTAATTTTAGTATTCATGTCGAGGCCTCATCTCGCGACGAGATCGGCCTGTTGTCGGGAACCTTTAACCAGATGGCCAACGAGCTCAGACAGAGATTGGAAGAGCTTCGTAGTGCTCAAGCCGCCCTCGTGCAGTCCGAGAAGATGTCTGCATTCGGCCAACTCAGTGCCGGCATCGCACATGAGGTTAAGAATCCACTGGCCGGTATCCTCGGACACGCACAGCTTTGCTTGCGCAAGCTCAAGAAAAGCGACCCGCTGCACAAAAATATCACCATCATCGCCCAGGAGACCAAGCGCTGTATCGAGATCATTGCAAACCTGATGCGTTTCGCACGACAGGAAAAGACCGAGTACGAGCCGATCAATCTGAACGACGTTGCGAAACAGGCCTTGGAAATGATGGACCATCAGTTGACCATAAACCAGGTGAAAATCGAGCAAAGCCTCGGACCCGATCTCCCCCAAATTAATGGGAATGCGAATCAACTGCAGCAGGTTCTAATGAACTTCGGAATCAACGCCCAACAGGCCATGGAGGGCGACCCCGGTGTTGTGCGGGTAACGACCGATACCGACAAGGACGGCAACGTGATGCTGATCTTCGCTGATAGCGGGCCCGGCATCCCCAAGGATATTCAAGATAAGATCTTCGAGCCGTTCTTCACGACGAAACCGGCCGGCAAAGGTACCGGGCTGGGCCTATCGGTAACCTATGGCATAATAAAGGACCATAAAGGGGAAATCAGCATCGAGAGTAAGATCGGCACGGGTACTGCTTTTATTATGACTTTTCCGGCCTTGACCGACGAGATCGTCATGACCGACACGGCTGCCTAGGTTGCGGTCGACCGATATTGTATTACATTAAATAGTGAGCAACCGGATACCGACAATGATAAGACGTGTATTAGTAGTCGATGACGAAAGCTCCATTCGAGGTATGGTGGCACAGGTCCTCACCGACGAAGGCTACCATGTAATGGAGGCGGAGAGTGGCGAAGGGGCTTTGGACATTTTCAAAAAGCAGCCCTTCCCGGTCGTATTTACGGATATTCGCATGGGCGGCATTAGCGGCCTCCACCTGCTCAAGCAGCTCAAGGAACTCAGCACCGACGTGCATGTGATAATCATGACCAGCCACGGGACGATGGACACAGCCGTAACGGCGCTCAAAATCGGTGCATACGATTTTCTGAACAAGCCATTTGACGATCTTGAGCTAATCATCAACGTCGCGCACCGTGCCACCCAGAACTACCACCTGATCCATGACCGAAAAAAACTAGTTGCTACGCTCAAGAGTAGGAACGAGGCCCTGTCGAATTTGAACAAAGCCTTCAAGGCGCTGACGGTTACGTTAAAAAACAAGAACCAGGCATTAGAAAGCCTGAACAAGGCATTCAAGACACTTGCAATTCGCGATGAGTTGACGGGGCTTTTCAATCGTCGCTATTTCGAGGAGGCACTGACAAGCGAAGTAATTCGTGCAACGCGCTATAAACGCAATCTGTCAGTTATCTTTCTTGATGTAGATTATTTCAAGAAATACAACGATGAGTTTGGGCATCAATGCGGCGACATGGTTTTAAAGAAAATCAGCCGTATCCTTGCGGACAGCGTACGCGAGATTGATATCGTCACACGCTATGGGGGCGAGGAGTTTGTCGTGATTCTGCCAGAGACGAGGAAACAGGACAGCTATGCCACGGCCGAGAAGATCCGCCGGGCAGTGCAGGCTAGCCCCCTCGAAACTATAGCCGGCAGACCACCGGCACAACTTACGATCAGCGCTGGCGTCGCAAGCCTTGGGGACGACGGCGCCGACGCATCGGAACTAATCGCCAAGGCCGATCAGGCAGTCTACCGGGCCAAGAACGCGGGGCGCAACGCGGTGCGTCTGGCAAGTTAGCTCGATGATTTCACCGCAAAGAGCGCAGAGAACACAGAGACTATAAACATAAAAACGCGGAATGACATTACACGAATAGTCGTGTAGAGCGTCTCATCACAATAGATTGCAGATGGGACGAAGCAGGTTCTTTGGGTCCCCTCCCTCTGCGGTGCACGATTAATTTGCGCTAGAAAGGAATATCGTCGTCAAAATCATCCGTCGCTTCGGCTGGTTTCGCACCGCCGCGTGACGCACTGGCGGGGGCGGCCTGTGTTTCATTATCGAAGCTGTCATCGGGCACACCGGCACCCGCTCTTGAGCCCAGCATCTGCATATCGCTGGCGACGATCTCGGTCGTGTATCGATCCACTCCTTCTTTGTCCTGCCACTTGCGAGTCTGGAGGCGCCCCCCTACGTAGATCTGCATTCCCTTCTTCAAGTATTCGCCGGCAATTTCCGCCAGGCGCCCGAAGAAAACGATCCGGTGCCATTCCGTTCGCTCCTGCTTCTCACCCGTATTCTTATCTTTCCATCCCTCCGAGGTGGCAAGCGTAATATTCGCAATCGCCTGCCCGTTGGCCGAATAGCGTACCTCGGGATCCCGTCCGAGGTGCCCGATTAGCATAACTTTGTTGACGCCGCGTGCCATTTTTCATTCTCCAAATGGATTGCGCCACGGGGCATCAGTGTATGGGGCGCTGAGGCGATCGTCCCATGGCGTCTGGGAACCTCTATGTTAGCCAGGTTGCGACCCCGGTACAACGCGCGCGGGAATGCGCGCCAATTTCAGCATGTTAGCGTTTCTCATGGGATCGACTCAAGGACCTGCGGCCGGCGCAGATACGGTCCTGAATCTATCCAGCGCCCCCTCATCGAGCGCATGCGTGTCAACCTTGAGATAAGCGACGCCCTCTTCTGCGATCACGATCGCCTCGGTCACACCGCAGATCGCGCTCAGCTCTTGTGACAACGTTTTCGCCTCATGGGGCTGACGACGTCCGACGTGAATCAGGCGCGTTGCCACATGTGCTGGCTCGGGCATCGTCAAGGTAATCACAAACCAAATTAGCAACAAGGCCACACTAAATTCAAACACCGCTGCCATACCGTAACTTCCGTACAACCAGCCGGAAACGGCCCCACCGACAAACGCCCCGAGAAACTCGAACGTGCTATAGACACCGATCGCAGTACCCCTGAAGTTACCCGGGGCAGTCTTCGATATCAACGAAGGCAGCGCGGCCTCCAGAAAATTGAATGCGACGAAGAACAAGAATAAGCCCGCAGCGATCGGAAATAATGATTGGTAGCCTTGCAGCAACACACCTTCCGATACAGTCAAAATCAACACCGCGCCCGCGAAAAAATGACGCACCCGGCGTATTCTCTCACCTAAAGCGATCGCCGGAAACACTACCAGCACCGACAAGAGCATGACCGGCAGATATATGCGCCAGTGCTGATCGGATGGCAGGCCAGCATTTTCGACAAGCGCGATCGGCACCACCACAAAGAGCGCCGTCAATACGGAATGAAGAATAAAAATGCCGACATCAAGTCGGATTAGCCGGGTATCGGTAAGCACATCGATAAACTGCGCGGGTATGGGCTGAGCATCGACATGCCGCGTGCTACGCACGGGTGTAGGAACCCACGCGTATAACGCACCGATACCCACCAATGCGAGTACAGCGGTCAACCAAAAGATACCAGGGACCCCTATGATGTCATTCAATACCGGGCCTAGGAGCAACGACACCACGAATGCGCCACCGATCGTGACGCCAATGAGCATCATGACCTTTGTGCGCTGCTCATCGCGTGTGAGATCGGCCGCCATGGCCAGGACGGCCGCGGCGATGGCGCCTGCCCCCTGCAGGCTGCGTCCTGCGATTACGCCCCCGATAGAATCTGCCATCGCCGCAATCACGCTACCGACGCAGAAAATAAGCAAACCTGTGGCGATGATCGGCTTTCTTCCGAGCCGATCAGACAGCATGCCCAGAGGAATCTGGAAAATAGCCTGCGTCAGCCCGTACACACCAAGCGCCAAGCCAATGAGGAACGGGGTCTGCCCCTCGAGCACACCGGCGTACAGCACGAAAACCGGCAATATCAGAAAGAGGCCCAGCATGCGCAGGGCGTAGATCCCCGCCAAGCCGCCGACGGCCCGTCTTTCCAGGGAGTTCAGGGGCTGAGATCTGATACGCACTTTGTGCAACGGGGTATTCTAACGTACTTTTCCGTGCCCGCTGCCGCCACTGGGCGCTATCTTTGCCTGCGGGATCGAAGGCATCGTATAGTATCAGGTTCACCAGTTGTCAGGAATAAGCATGGATACTATCCGCATCCGCGGTGCGCGCACCCATAACTTGAAAAACATTGACGTGGACCTGCCGCGCGATCGGCTTATCGTCATTACCGGCCTATCGGGTTCCGGAAAATCATCGCTTGCCTTTGACACCCTATATGCCGAGGGCCAGCGACGCTACGTGGAGTCCTTGTCCGCCTACGCTCGACAGTTTCTCTCGTTAATGGGGAAACCGGACGTCGACTCAATCGATGGTTTATCACCAGCAATCTCCATTGAGCAAAAGTCCACTTCGCACAACCCACGTTCAACAGTTGGTACGGTCACGGAAATCTATGACTACTTGCGCTTGCTGTACGCGCGTATTGGAGAACCACGCTGCCCGGAACACGGGGTCACGCTGGAGGCCCAGGCAGTAAGCCAGATGGTCGACCAGGTAATGGCCTTACCCGATGGGACGCGTCTCATGCTGCTCGCACCGCTGGTCGAGAACCGCAAAGGCGAACACGAGCATGTCCTCGAAAGCCTGCGAACCCAAGGTTATATCCGCGCCCGTATCGACGGCATCGTTGTGAGCCTAGACGAGACACCAAAGCTCAAGAGATATCAGAAACACACCATCGAGGCTGTTGTCGACCGTGTCGTCGTACGTCCCGGCCAGGAGCAAAGGCTCGCCGAGTCCTTCGAGACGGCGCTGGGCTTGGCCGACGGGCTGGCACGCGCGGTCACCGTGCCCGAGGACGACCGCGCAGGCGAGGAACGCGTCTTTTCGGCACGCTACGCCTGCCCCCATTGCGGTTACAGCTTGCCCGAGCTCGAGCCGCGATTGTTTTCGTTCAATAACCCGGCCGGTGCTTGCCCGAGCTGCGACGGACTTGGCGTCAAGGAGTTCTTCGACCCCAATCGCGTGATCAGGGATGCCGAGCTGAGTCTGCCGGGCGGGGCCATACGTGGCTGGGACCGGCGCAATGCCTTTTACTTTCAGTTGCTGGAGTCGTTGGCACGGCATTACAAGTTCGACATCAACAAGCCGTTTGAGAAGCTCCCCAAACGCGTTCGTGACGTCATTCTCTACGGCAGTGGCGACGACGTGATTACCTTTACGCACGTCGGTGACCGCGGTTTGGCGTATCGCCGCAAGCACGCATTTGAGGGGGCGATCCCCAACATGCAACGACGCTATCAGGAGACCGAGTCAGCGGCCGTGCGCGAGGAGCTGGCGAAGTATATGAGTCAGCAACCCTGCTCCGAATGTGACGGGAGCCGCTTACGCACAGAGGCCCGGAATGTCTTCATCGCCGATAGGCCACTGCATCACTTAACCCAGATGCCCATCAATGCCGCACTGGAGTTTTTCTCTCGTTTGAAACTCGAGGGCAAACGCGCGGAGATTGCCCACAAGATCATCGCGGACGTGAGCAGTCGCTTGCGCTTTCTGGTTGACGTCGGGCTTGATTACATCGATCTGGCACGGCCTGCCGGGACGCTATCGGGCGGGGAGGCACAGCGCATCCGTCTCGCTTCGCAAATTGGAGCGGGTCTCGTCGGCGTGATGTACGTCCTGGACGAGCCGTCGATTGGTTTGCATCAGCGCGATAACGCTCGACTACTCGGCACCCTGCGCCATCTACGTGATCTGGGTAACACTGTCATCGTCGTGGAGCATGACGAGGAGGCGATCCGATCGGCCGATTTCGTGCTCGATATCGGCCCGGGTGCCGGCATACATGGTGGTCGTGTGGTCGCTTACGGCACTCCCGAGGACGTCATCAGAAACCACCGGTCGATCACCGGACAATACCTCAGCCATGAAAAAGAAATAGAGATCCCGCCTGCTCGCACGCCCACTGATCGCGATCGACAGCTCATCATTCACCGAGCACGGGGCCACAATCTCAAGCATATCGATGTAGCCATTCCGCTGGGCGTCTTCACATGCGTTACCGGGGTTTCTGGTTCCGGCAAGTCCACGTTGATCAACGACACGCTTTACGCTGCCTCCGCAAAGTATCTGTACGGCAGTAGCGTGGAGCCTATGCCCTGCGATCGTATTGATGGCCTCGATCAGTTCGACAAGGTCGTGGATATTGACCAGAGCCCCATCGGACGCACACCGCGTTCGAACCCGGCTACCTACACCGGTCTATTTACGCCGATTCGTGAACTCCTTGCCACTACCCCCGAGGCGCGTGCGCGTGGCTACAGCCCGGGGCGGTTTTCCTTCAACGTACGCGGCGGCCGTTGCCAGGCATGCCAGGGCGACGGCTTGATCAAAGTCGAGATGCACTTCCTCCCTGATATCTACGTCCCTTGCGATGTGTGCCAGGGAAAACGCTACAACCGTGAGACACTCGAGATCCGTTACAAAGGCAAGAACATCCACGAGGTCCTGGGCATGACGGTCGAGGAAGCGGCGGTGTTTTTCAATGCCATACCGGCAATTAAGCGCAAACTCGATACACTCATCAGTGTCGGCCTTTCCTATATCACGCTCGGGCAAAGCGCGACCACATTGTCGGGCGGTGAGGCACAGCGTATCAAGCTCTCGCGAGAGCTCTCTAAACGGGACACCGGTCGCACCCTATACATCCTAGATGAACCGACGACGGGCCTGCATTTTGACGACGTCAAGCACCTGCTACTGGTACTTCAGCGCCTGCGCGACCACGGCAACACGATAATCGTTATCGAGCACAATATGGAGGTAATCAAGACGGCAGATTGGATTATCGACCTGGGTCCAGAAGGCGGTGATGGCGGTGGCACCGTGGTGGCCACCGGCACACCCGAGCATGTCGCCGGAATCGCCGCCTCCTATACGGGCCAGTTCCTGAAATCGATACTGGCGCGCCGGCCAAGATTCAGGCTAGAAGCAGTATGATTTTCCAGTAGCTACCCCGAATGTCACCGCTGAGCACGAAGCGCACGACTCCAGGGATAATGGTATGGACCCACTCCACTTCCTAACCGGCCTCTTTAG
>FXBF010000374.1_pt1 | contig 15238 bp, 6 predicted proteins | sample 5335321 | NCBI WGS metagenome assembly FXBF01 (sample SAMEA103928391, study PRJEB20085) | sediment metagenome | isolation source: sediment
GGAGAAGGAACTTCCTATTCTTAGAAGTGCCCTAAAGTAAATAATAATACGATATAGGTGCTTTTTAGATACCATACCGTGATCATTACGAGCCGGCATAAACACATATTCACAAAGATACAACGATGGCAAACGGAATCAGCAACTGGCTGCGAAAGAAGCTGATCGACTGGCTGATCCGCGAAGAAGAAGGCACCGGGTACCAGTTGAGCGATTTCGATCGTCTGTGCGACGAGATCCGGCCCTGCGACGTACTGCTGGTGGAAGGGCGCAGCCCGGTCAGCAACATCATCAAGACCATCACCCAGAGTCCCTGGTCCCATGCCGCCATCTATATCGGTCGGCTGCGCGATATCGATGTGCCCGCCGTACGGGAGCGGGTATCCCAGTTCACCGAGGCCGGCGCCGATACGCAATTGGTCGTGGAGGCGATTCTCGGTGAAGGCACGATCATCACACCGCTCGAGGAATACCAACCTTATTGGAACCGCCTGTGCCGTCCGGCCGGGCTATCGGTCAAGGATCGGCACCGCGTGGTCGCCTACGTGACGGAAAGACTGGGGATGGACTACGACCTGCGTCAGCTCCTCGATCTTGCCCGGTTCTTGTTTCCCTACGGCATCCTGCCACGGCGTTGGCGCTCGACACTGTTCGTACACAATGCCGGCCCGGAGACGCAAACCGTCTGCTCCACACTGTTGGCGGAGGCGTTTCAGGCGGTCAGCTTCCCGATTTTACCGGTGGTCCTAAACAACGAGGCCGGCGATAAGAAACTCTATAGCCGCAATACGCGTCTGTTTACGCCCCAGGATTTCGATGCTTCTCCCTATTTCGATATTCTAAAGTTTCCCTACCACAATCTCGACGAACTCGCCGCCTACCACCTGCTTCCCTGGGGCAAGCAGGGAATTGTCTGCAACGACGAGGACGACTGTTATGTCCCGGCCCGGCCCGGCCCGGAGACCGGCGAAACGCCGCAACCGATACCGACTAAAATCCGTCCCGGCTCTAACGCCGAACCGAACCCCGTCAAACAGGAAACCTAGCGGGAACAAAACCCGCGGAAACAGGAGATCGACATGACCGCTCTGACAGGAATCTTTCTCATCCTCGCCGGTGCCTGGGCGTTGGCCTATGTGCGCGCCCCACTTCCGGTGTGGACCGCGGCGGCGGCCGGTGCGCTGGCGACGGCGACCTATTTTGGCGTCCCGTCTCTCCCCTGGCTGGCCCTCTTGTGGCTGTTATTCGGAATCGCCGCGGTTCCTCTCAATCTCCCGAACCTGCGCCGAAGACTGATCAGCGACCGGATTCTCGCCCTGTTTAGCCGGGTAATGCCCGCCATGTCCGAGACGGAGCGGGAGGCCCTGGAGGCAGGGACCGTGTGGTGGGAGGCGGAGCTTTTTAGCGGTCGGCCGCAATGGAAGAAACTGCTCAAGATCCCCGCCCCGGTATTAACGGCCGAAGAACAAGACTTCATTGACGGCCCGGCGGAGGAGTTGTGCCGCATGCTGGACGACTGGCGGATCAGCCACGAACTTCGGGATCTGCCACCGGAGGTCTGGCGGTTTATCAAGGACCAGGGCTTTTTCGGGATGATCATCCCCAAGGAGTATGGCGGGCTCGGCTTCTCCGCCCTGGCCCACTCCAGCGTTGTCATGAAGATCGCCAGCCGCAGCATCGCCGCGGCAGTCACGATAATGGTGCCCAACTCCCTCGGCCCGGCGGAACTGCTGCGACACTACGGCACCGAGGAACAGAAAAACCATTACCTGCCCCGGCTCGCCCGTGGTCAAGAAGTGCCCTGCTTTGCGCTCACCGGTCCCGAGGCCGGCAGCGACGCCGGCGCCATGCCGGACAAAGGTGTAGTGTGCCGCCGCGAATACCGGGGTAAAGAGTACGTGCTCGGTATCCTACTTAACTGGGAGAAGCGTTATATTACCCTGGGACCGGTAGCCACCGTGCTGGGCCTGGCCTTCAAGCTCTATGACCCGGAGCACCTCCTTGGAGAGCGGGAGGAACTGGGCATTACCTGCGCCCTGATCCCCGTCGACACGCCGGGGATCCGTATCGGCGACCGCCATAACGCCCTGGACGTCCCGTTTCAGAACGGCCCAAACTATGGCAAGGACGTGTTCATCCCCGTCGACTGGATCATCGGCGGCCCGGAACGGGCCGGCCAGGGCTGGCGCATGCTCATGGAACGCCTGGCGGTGGGTCGGGGGATCTCACTGCCCGCGCTCGGCACCGGCGCCGGCAAGCTGACCTGTCGCGCCACCGGCGCCTATTCCCGTATCCGGCGCCAGTTTAGGCTTCCTATCGGCCGCTTTGAGGGAGTCGAGGAGGCCTTAGCCCGGATCGCCGGCCATACCTACTTGATGGATGCGGCCCGCACCCTCACCACCGCCGCCGTAGACCTGGGCGAGCAGCCGGCGGTGGTCTCCGCCATCGTCAAGTACCAGCTGACCGAACGCATGCGCAGGGTGGTCAACGACGCCATGGATGTGCAGGGCGGTTCCGGTATCTGCCTGGGACCCCGCAACCTCCTCGGCCATACCTACCAGGCCATCCCGATCGGCATCACCGTCGAAGGCGCGAATATCCTCACCCGCAGCCTGATCATCTACGGCCAGGGGGCGATTCGCTGCCACCCCTATGTCCTTGCGGAGATGCACGCAATCACCGATCCGGACCGGGACGCGGCCTCGCGGAACTTCGACCGGGCGTTTTTCGGCCACCTCGGCTACACCTTCAGCAATCTCGCACGGTCCTTGTTCTTGGGCCTGACCGGCGCCCACCTTGCCGCAACCCCAAACGGCCCGGCACGCCGCTACTACCAGCACCTGACGCGAATGAGCGCCGCCTTCGCCCTGGCCTCCGACATGGCCATGCTGGTCCTCGGGGGCGCGTTGAAACGCAAGGAAAAAATCTCCGGCCGTCTGGCCGATATCCTGAGTCACCTGTACCTGGCCTCCGCGGTCCTGAAACGCTTCGAGGACCAGGGCCGACCCGTCGCCGATCTGCCCCTGATGCGGTGGGCCTGCGACGACGCCCTCCACGCCATCCAGGAGGGATTGGATGGGCTGCTGCGAAACTTCCCGAACCGGCCGCTGGCGTGGGCATTGCGGGGAATGATCTTTCCGCTGGGCCAGCGGTTCGCGGCGCCCAGCGACCGCCTGGGGCATAAGGTGGCGAGCCTGCTCCTTGAACCGTCGCCGGCGAGAGACCGCTTAACCGACGGCATTTTCATCCCTACCGCGCCCGAGGAACCGATCGCGCGACTGGATGACGCACTGATGAAGACCATCGCCGCCGAGGCGGTGGAGCAGAAGCTTCATCACGCGACAAAGACCGGCATAATCAGCGCCGATGATGACCTGGACACATTGTTGCGGGAGGGCCTCAAACACCAGGTGATCAACGAGCAGGATGCGGAGACCGTGCGCACCGCCAATGCGGCCCGCAACGAGGTCATCCGGGTGGACGCATTTGCGCCACCGGCCCGCACCGAAGCGCAAAAACCCACCGGTGTGGTGTCTGCGGGATAAATAATGGGTGATACAAAAACGGTATTTGTTGTAGACGGTGCACGGACGCCGTTTCTCAGGGCCAAAGGCAAACCCGGGTCGTTTACCGCCGCCGACCTGGCGGTGGCGGCGGGACGGCCGCTGCTGGCCCGGCAGCCGTTCGAGGCCGGCGAGCTGGATGAGGTCATCCTGGGCTGTGTCATGCCGGGCCCGGACGAGGCCAACATCGCCCGCGTGGCCGCCTTGCGCCTCGGCTGCGGCGAGCGGGTTCCCGCGTGGACCGTCCAGCGTAACTGCGCCTCCGGGCTGCAGGCCTTGGACTGCGCCGCCGGCAATATTGCCAGCGGCCGCTCTCAGTTGGTGCTCGCCGGCGGGGTGGAGGCGATGAGCCACGCCCCGGTACTGCTGAACAAGGCGATGGTCGGCTGGCTTTCCGACTGGCAGCGGGCCCGGCGCCTTCCCGCGCGCCTGCAGGCCCTTTCGCGCCTCCGTCCCGCCCATCTCATACCGATCATCGCCCTGCTGCGCGGCCTGCGCGACCCGATCGTGGGCCTGTCCATGGGTCAGACCGCCGAGAATCTCGCCCACCGCTTTAGGATCAGCCGCGAACAGATGGACGCCTATGCGCTGGAAAGCCACCGGCGTCTGGCCCGCGCCCAAGACGGCGATACGCTCGCGGAGATTGAGGTCATCTACGACCACAGCGGCAACTATTACGAACACGATGACGGCGTGCGCCGGGATACGGACATGCAACAACTGGCCAAGCTCAGGCCGGTGTTCGACCGCAAGTTCGGCAACGTAACCGCCGGCAACAGCGCCCAGATTACCGACGGCGCCGCCTGGCTGATCTTGGCCGGCGAAGAGGCGGTCACCCGGCACCGGCTGCCGGTGCTCGGACGGATTCTCGACAGCCAGTGGGCCGGCCTGGATCCGGCCCAGATGGGATTCGGACCGATCCATGCCAGCACACCCATCCTGCAGCGCCGTCAGCTCAGCCTTGAGGAGGTGGACTACTGGGAGATCAACGAGGCCTTTGCGGCCCAGGTGCTGGCCTGTCTCGCGGCCTGGCAAGACCCCGACTACTGCCGCACCGAGTTGGGCCTGGATAAGCCGATGGGCAAGATCGACCGCACCCGTCTCAACGTCGACGGCGGCGGGGTGAGCCTCGGCCACCCGGTCGGCGCCAGCGGCGCACGCATCGTCCTGCACCTGCTCCATGTCCTGAAACGGCATAACGCAAGGCGCGGCATCGCTACCCTGTGTATCGGCGGCGGCCAGGGCGGTGCAATGCTGGTCGAGGTCGGGAATCGGGAGTCGATAAAGAATAACGTGGCCGGATAGCTGCTGAGAACCCATTACGACCCCGGGCTTGGTCAAGACACGACGGGAGAAAAGAATATGGCAACGAAGGCAAACGGTAACCGGGGATCGGGGGCGCCGCGCTCGAGCACGCAATCCCAAACCGGTGGCTCGCGACCCACGGCGCCCCCTCAACACTGGCGTACCGAGACCGACGCCGACGGCATCGTCTGGCTGCACTTCGACAAGGCGGACAGCGGCACCAACGTCCTGTCTGGCGAAGTATTGGAAGAGCTGGACAGACTGATCGACACGATCGATAAGGATAAGCCTAAGGGGCTGGTTATTCTCTCCGATAAGGCCGGCGGCTTTGTTGCCGGCGCCGATGTGAAGGAGTTCACGACACTCCAGGATACGGCGGCGGCCACAACCCTGATCCAGCGCGGACAGTCGATCTTCACCCGGCTTGAAGCACTGGATGTTCCCAGCGTGGCATTAATTCACGGCTTTTGCCTCGGCGGCGGACTGGAGCTCGCGCTGGCCTGCCGGTATCGGGTCGTCGACGCCGACGCGCGCACCCGGCTGGGGGTGCCCGAGATCCGACTCGGCATCCATCCCGGGTTTGGGGGCACCGTGCGGCTGCCCCAACTGATCGGCGCCCCGGCGGCGATGGACATGATGTTGACCGGACGCAGCATCAGCGCGCGCGCCGCGAAGAAGCGGGGCTTGGTCGATCTGGCCGTGCCGAGCCGCCACCTCAAATCGGCGGCCCGAAGCCTGATTCTGGACGCGCCGGCGCCCCACCGCCCCGGCCGACTGCCGGCCCTGACAAACCATCGCCTGGTGCGACCGGCCTTGGCCTGGTACCTGAAGCGGCAAACGGCGGCCAAGGTCTCGCCCCAACACTACCCCGCGCCCTACGCCCTCATCGAGCTGTGGTCCCGGCACGCGGACAATCCCACGACCATGCTGGCGGAAGAGGCCGCCTCCGTCGCCAAGCTGATCACCGGCTACACGGCAAAGAACCTGATCCGCGTGTTTTTCCTGCAGGAAAAACTCAAATCGCTAGGCAAGCCCGTGGAGAAGGCGATTAAACCGGGTTTCGCGCGCGTGCACGTGATCGGCGGCGGGGTCATGGGCGGGGACATCGCCGCCTGGTGCGCCCTGCAAGGCCTGACGGTGAGCATTGAAGACCAGCAGCACGAGTCCCTGGCCAAAGCGATGCAGCGGGCCCACGATCTTTTCAACAAACGCGTGAAGGAAAGGCGGTTGGTCCAGGCGGCTATGGACCGGCTGATGCCGGATCTAAAAGGCGCGGGGCTCGGGCGGGCCGACGTGGTCATCGAGGCGATCTTTGAAGACCTCAAGGCCAAACAGAATCTATTCCGGGGCATCGAGTCCAGGCTCAAACCCGAGGCCCTGCTGGCGACCAACACCTCAAGCATCCCCCTGGAGGATCTGGGCAAGGCCCTCAAGCGCCCTGACCGCCTGGTCGGGCTGCACTTTTTCAATCCCGTCGCCAAGATGCAGTTGGTGGAGATCGTCGCCGGTACGGCGACCAGCGAGCGTGCGGCGCAGAGCGCCGCCGCCTTTACCCGTCTGATCCACCGCCTGCCCCTGCCGGTAAAGAGTGGTCCGGGTTTTCTGGTCAACCGCATCCTCATGCCCTACCTGATAGAGGCCGTTACCCTGGAAGAGGAAGGGGTGCCGGCCGCGGTTATTGATAAGGCGGCGGTCGATTTCGGCATGCCCATGGGACCGATCAGTCTTGCCGATACCGTCGGCCTCGACATCTGCTTGTCGGTGGCGGAGAACCTGGCCAAGAGTCTCGGCGCGCCGGTGCCGGAACGGCTGCGCACGTTGGTAGAGGCGGGTGCGCTGGGGCGGAAGAGCGGCCGCGGCTTTTATTCCTACCGGGGTAGAAAACCGCACAAGCCGAGGCCCCGCAAGGATTACAAACCGCCGAAGGATCTGATCGATCGCCTGATGCTGCGGATGCTCAATGAGGCGGTGGTTTGCCTGCGCGAAGGTGTGGTCGCCGACGGCGACCTGCTCGACGCGGGGATCATCTTCGGCACCGGGTTCGCGCCGTTTCGCGGAGGACCAATGCACTATATCGAATACACCGGTCCCGACCGGCTCAGTGCGCGGCTGGGCGAACTTGCCAGCGCCCACGGGCCGCGCTTTACCGTCGATGCGGGCTGGAAGGATTTGCAAGGCAAAGAATGAGCCTCATGACCAAGCCACGTTTGCCGCATTTGACCCGAAACGAGAGGCGCGTCGCGCCGGCGGTGCACCCGGCAAGGTCGTTATCGCCCAACGATACGGAACAAGGTGGTTCGGCCGACGTCATCACTCCCGCCTGTGCCGGGACCCTGGACGGCCTGTTCCGGGAACGGGTGCGGCGCACTCCGCCGGCCACGGCCTACCGCTACTATGAGCGACAGAGCGCGTCATGGCGCGACGTATCTTGGTCCGACATGGCGGCCGAGGTGGCACGCTGGCAGGCGGGGCTGGAACGGGAGGCCCTGCAGCCCGGTGACCGGGTCAGCATATTCATGCGCAACTGCAAGGAATGGGTGACCTTTGATCAGGCCGCGATGGGGCTGGGGCTGGTGCTCGTGCCATTGTTCTTCAACGACCGGGGGGAAAACATCGTCTACATCCTGCAGGATGCGGGGATCAAGCTGCTGCTGATCGAGGGCGAGGAACAGTGGAATGTTTTACGCGATACCGACACGGAACTTGAAGACCTGCGCCGTATCCTGTGCCTGCATCCCGTGACGGCGGCGGAGAACGATCTGCCACGCCAATGGGTCGGCGACTGGCTGCCGACGGAGAGCCGGCTCCGTGAGCGCAAAGGCGACCCCCACGCACTGGCCACGATCGTCTACACCTCCGGCACCACCGGTCGCCCGAAGGGGGTGATGTTGAGCCATTACAACATCCTGTGGAACGCATACAGCGGGCTGCAGAGCATCATGATGTACCCCCAGGACCTGTTCCTGTCGTTTCTGCCGCTATCGCATACCCTGGAACGCACCGCCGGCTACTACCTGCCGATAATGGCAGGGGCCACGGTGGCCTTCAACCGCTCGATCCCGCAACTCGCCGACGACCTCGTTACCCTGCGGCCGACGACACTCATCTCGGTGCCGCGTATCTTCGAGCGCATCTACGCCAAGATTGATGCCCAATTGAAGGAAAAATCCTTCATTGCGCGGTGGCTGTTTCAATTGGCGGTCAAGGTCGGCTGGAAACGGTTTTTGTGGCAACAAGGCCGCGGTCCCATCGGCCTGTGGCGTCTCCTCTGGCCGACGTTGCAAAAGCTGGTCGCCACCAAAGTCCAGGCCCGCGTGGGGGGACGCTTGCGCTGCATTATCTGCGGCGGCGCGCCACTGTCATTCCCGGTAGCGCAAACGTTTATCGCCCTCGGCCTGCCTCTGCAGCAGGGCTACGGCCTCACCGAGACCAGCCCGGTCGTCAGCGTCAACACCTTCGAACGCAATGACCCCGTGAGCGTGGGCCCGCCCCTCAAGGACGTCGAGATGCGCATTGGCGAGGACCACGAGCTGCTGGTGAAAAGCCCGGGGGTGATGCTGGGTTACTGGAACAACCACAAGGCCACGTACAATACGATTGATGCGGATGGCTGGCTGCACACCGGCGACCAGGCGCGGATCGAAAACGGTTATATCTACATCACCGGTCGCCTCAAGGAGATCCTGGTATTGGCCAACGGCGAGAAGGTTCCGCCGGCGGACCTGGAGCTGGCCATCAGTTCGGATCCCCTGTTCGAACAGGTGATGGTCGTCGGCGACGCCCACCCCTATCTCAGCGCCCTGGTAGTGCTCAGTCCCGAACACTGGGCAAAACTGGCGCCCGACCTCGGGCTGGACCCATCCACCCCGGCCAGTCTGGAAAACGAGGAACTGCAAACAACGCTGGTTAAGCAGATCGACCAACTATTAACCGAGTTCCCCGGCTACGCCCAGGTGCGCAGGGTCGCACCGATGCTCGAACCCTGGACCGTCGAGAACGAGCTTTTGACGCCGACGCTTAAGCTGCGGCGAAAGCAGATATTGGAAAAATACGCGCACGCCATCGACATGCTTTACGCCGGCCATACCGTCGATGCCAATTGATGGAGTCGGCCACAAGGGCCGACACTACAGTTCACGACTTACCGTTCACGGATCACGAAATGATACGTAGCACGGAGATTCATCCCCCGCCAAAATGACGGGCTGATTATCCGAGAAGAACGTAGCGCGGGGGCTTGTCCCCCGCTAATATGACGGGAACCGGTCACCCGGAAGAACGTGGCGCGAGAATTCATCCCCCGCCAAAATGACGGACCGATTATCCGAGAGAACGTAGCGCGGGGGCTTGTCCCCCGCTAATATGACGGGAACCGGTCGCACGGAAGAACGTGGCGCGAGGATTCATCCCCCGCCAAAATGACAGACCGATTATCCGAGGGAGCGTAGCGCGGGGGCCTGTCCCCCGCTAATATGACGGGCCGATTGCCCAGGAAAGCGTAGCGCGTGGGTTTATCCCTCGCCAGAACTTGACAACGATTAGGCAAGTAAATAAAAACAGCGATTCTCGCGGCCGAGACAACGCGCCGACCGATTTTTCAGCCTATAACAAAATGAACTCACGCGGTTGTGTTTTGCACGACTCCTGATCGTAGGTCGGCAATCCGTTACCGACAATATTCGGCGGTAAAGGATTCCTACCCTACATTAATAGTTCATTTTGTTAGGGGCTTTTAATCTCCCCAAAGCGGGTGTGGTTCAATGGTAGAACCTCAGCTTCCCAAGCTGATGACGTGGGTTCGATTCCCATCACCCGCTCCATACCCTGGCAGGCTGCTGAAAAACTCTGTTTTCGGCAACCTGCCAGGCGATATATGGATGTATCGCACATTTTTCAAACACGCAAGTGTTTAAAAAATGGAGCAAAGCAGAAACCGCGCTTCTCGCTTTGCGAGCTGACCATCTCGACTGGAGCGAAATGGCGCTTTAGCCCCGTAGGGGCGAGCCACAGGAATGTGGTGAGCAAAAAGGCCATGGAAGGACTTTTTCAGCATCCTGCTGGTGATGAAATTGCCCAGAATCCTCTTAATTATAACGACAATAACTTCAAACCAGCGTGCAAAAACAAGCTGAGCTCGTTTTATGATGTTGATGTTCGCGCTTTTCGCAACCGCACTCGCTGCCGGTATTGTGGTGACCAAGGTCTATGAGCGGTTCACCGTAGGGATAACCGTGTGGGTGAAGGGCTATCACCTGCATCATAGTCTTTATGGTCTCGCGCTCCTGGCCGTGGCGGTTCTGTTTCATCTTACACATCCCGATATACTCTTGTTGATTCTGATTTCGGGCATTGGGATCGGCATCATCATCCAGCACACCCGCAGTGAGAATAGATTTGTGTTTGTCGATCGGGATGGACGCCTTAGACACGAACCGCTCGTTCGCATGACGTTCCCCGACTCACAACAAGTGCCGGCGGGCGCTGACGATTAATAACCGGCAAGAATCGGTCGTGGACGCTAAGGGTATATCGACCGGCGACTGCTACTACCCTACCCGGGTATGGTGACATAACATCAAAAAATACGGGGACTACAATAACGTGGCATCGCTCAGACTGCTGATTGGAGTGGATGTGGGGTCGACGACGGTTAAGGCAACCGTCGTCGATGCCAACACCTCACGAATTCTATGGCGTGATTACCGACGACACCACACCAAGCAGGCACAATCTGTGCGTGAGATGCTTGCACAGATCGGAAAGCAGTTCTCCACTGTCGCACGGGAGTGCATACGTGTGTTTGTTACCGGGTCCGGCGCTAGTCCGCTGGTTAAGCCCATCGGCGCCAGATTCGTGCAGGAGGTCAATGCCGTTACCTTTGCCGCCGAGCAGCTCTATCCCGACGTCGGCAGTGTCATCGAGCTCGGTGGGCAGGACGCAAAAATCATTGTGTTTAGACGACGCGAGGGCGGCAGTCAGGGGCAACCCATCACATCGATGAATGACAAGTGTGCGTCGGGTACAGGCGCCACCATCGACAAGTGCGTGATCAAGGTGGGCACCACACACGAAAACCTGGCGACCCTTGTGTTCAACCCTACCCGTTTACATCATGTGGCCGCTAAATGCGGCGTGTTCGCCGAGACAGATGTGGTGAACCTGTTGAAGAGCGGTATCCCGACATCGGAGATCATGAACTCCCTCGCCGATGCGATCGTAGGACAGAACCTTTCGGTCCTGGCGCGCGGCAACATGCTGCGGCCTACAGTCTTGTTGCTTGGCGGGCCTAATACCTTCTTGCCATTTCTGCAGTCATGCTGGCGCTATCGTATTCGCGAATTGTGGAATGAGCGTGAATATGACTACCCGCGCGACGTTCCGATTGAAGAACTGGTCAAGGTCCCCGATAACAGTCAGTATTTCGCCGCCTACGGGGCCGTATTGTATGGCGCCCACGAACCCAATGACGTCGGCGTCTATCGTGGCATAGAACCGCTGGATCGTTTTATTGAGGCTGGGCGCACCGCGCAGCTCAGCGCCAAGGCCGGCCCGCCACTCGCACACAGCGAAGCGGAGGTGGCCGATTTCAAAGCAGACTACGCAGTTCCGGCCTTCTTGCCAATGACTTTTGCGCGCGGGGATACCGTACATGCCGCGATCGGTCTCGACGGCGGGTCGACGTCATCAAAATGTGTCCTGGTGGGGCCAAACGGTGAGCTCCTGGCCAAGGAGTACGCCTTGTCACGGGGTAACCCGATCCAGGACACGAGGGAATTGTTTGCCCGCCTACGCGCGCAAATCACTCAGCAGGGCGCGAATCTTAATGTGACTGCCCTGGGCGTGACGGGTTATGCCGGTGATGTCATGGCAAAGACCCTGCGGGCGGACGCGAACGTGGTCGAGACTGTAGCGCATATGATGAGCGCGGTGCATCATTTCGGCGACATCGATGTGGTCTGTGATATCGGTGGGCAGGACATCAAGATCCTGTTTCTACGCGATGGTGACATCAGGAATTTTCGGCTTTCCAATCAATGTAGCGCGGGAAATGGGATGTTACTACAGACCATGGCCGACCAGTTTGGGATGCCGCTGGGTGAATATGCCGAGTCCGCCTTCAAGGCCGGCCTATCGCCAAAGTTCAGTTATGGTTGCGCAGTGTTTCTCGACTCCGATCGGGTGAATTTCCAGAAGGAGGGTTTCAATAAAGAAGAACTACTCGCCGGCCTGGCGCTTGTGTTGCCAAAAAATATCTGGCAGTACGTGGTGCAGATACCCCGTATGGTAGACCTGGGTACACGCTTCGTGCTTCAGGGCGGGACGCAACACAACCTCGCTGCTGTGAAGGCGCAAGTGGACTATATCCAGGAGCGCGTATCGACCGCAGAAGTCTTTGTCCACCCCCATCCCGGCGAGGCCGGTGCGATCGGTGCTGCACTCGAGGCACTACGTGTGGTCGAGCGTCGCGGATACTCAACGTTTGTGGGTCTCGATGCGGCGACAGAACTTCAATATACCGCCACCAACGATGCGTCAACCCGCTGCAGTTTTTGTGCGAACAACTGCGCGCGGACTTTTGTTGACACTGAGACTCCAGATGGGCAGCGGGCACGCCACATCACCGGGTTTTCCTGCGAGAAAGGCACGGTGGAAGACCTTGAGGCCCTGCGGGAACTCAATGCCAGACGCCGGGTGCAAGCGCAGAGCGCCCCTAATCTCGTCCAACTCGAGGCCCGATTGTGTTTCAAGCGTGTCTATACACCCAGGTCCCTGCCCGACGAGGGGACGACGGTAGACGATACTGATGTCGTGCACAGATTCCTGCGCACGCCGATCAAACGTATGTATCGTCGCAATTTTCGACGTTCGTCGCGGGAGGCGCAGCTCCGCCGCCACGCCATTCGCATCGGCATGCCGCGCGTGCTCAACATGTGGAGCACGGGACCGTTCTGGCGCGCGTATTTTGAAACCCTCGGCGTGCACAGCCGTAATGTTGTGTTCTCGGACGAGACCAGCGAGAACATGTGGAAGGCGGGCAGCCGTTATGGATCGGTTGACCCCTGCTTTCCGGCAAAGGTATGCCAGGCGCATATACACAATCTATTATTCACGCAACACGCCAAAAGACCCCTCAACTACATATTTTTCCCCTGTGTGACCCACACACCTTCATTCGTCGAGGGTGGCATGGATAGCACAACCTGCCCCATCGTCGCGGGTACACCCAAGGTGGTACGGGCGGCCTTTGCACGCGAGATCGATTTTTTCGCGACACGCAAGATTGAGTATATCGACACGGCGTTGACCCTGGTCGAACCTACGCTGCTCAAACAACAGCTGTTTGAGACCTGGACCGGGCGATTGGGCGCCACCGAAGATGAGAGCGACTTCGCGGTTGAGGAGGGATTTCGTGCGCTACGTGCATTTGATGAGGCCGTGCAGGAACGGGGGCGTAGAGTGTTGGAGGAGATCAAGCAAGATAATCGCGTAGCGATTCTGGTCATTGGCAGACCCTATCACGCTGATCCCGGGTTGAATCACAATATTTTTGAGGAATTTCAGGCGCTGGGTTATCCCATCCTGTCGATACGCTCGCTTCCGAAGGACGGGGTGTGGCTCGAAGGGTTTTTCGCCGATGACCTCAAACAGGGTTATGTTAAATCACCGCTCGACATCACGGATGTGTGGCCGGAACATTACAGCGCCAACAGCGTGCACAAGGTGTGGGCGGCAAAATTTGCAGCGCGTCATCCGAATATCGCGGTGCTGGACCTTTCCAGCTTTAAATGCGGGCATGACGCGCCTACCTATGGACTGATCGATCGAATCATTGCCGCCGGGCATGGACCCTACGCCGCGCTTCACGATCTTGACGCCAACAAGCCTACAGGTTCGATTAATATTCGCATCCGCACTTATGATTACAATCTCAGGCGGTATCGGGAAGAACTGGAGGAAAGGCGGCGTATCGGTCTTCCGGCGAGCACACCGGAGCATTGGCACGAAGCCGTTCACGACCAATTCACGGCGGAACAGCGGGATAGCACGACCGTGCTGCATTGTGGTTTGACTGTGGTACATGATCTGTTTATTCAGTCAGCGCTCCGTGGGATGGGTTATCGGGTGCAGGCGCTCGATACCCCCGACAATGAAGCCCTCCAGCGCGGCAAGGAGTATGGCAATCGCGGTCAATGCAATCCCACTTACTTCACTGTCGGCAACCTGATCAAATTCCTTGAGCAGCTGCGCACGGAGGGTCTGTCCAGCGAAGAGATCATCACACGCTATATATTTCTTACCGCCGGGGCCTGTGGCCCATGCCGGTTCGGCACCTATGTCACGGAATACCGCAAGGCCTTGCGTGATGCAGGGTTTGATGGTTTTCGTGTGCTGTTATTCCAGCAGACTGGGGGCCTCAAGCAGGCGACTGGCGCGGACATCGGCCTCCGCTTTGATTCACGATTCTTCCTTGGTCTAGTGCGGGCAATAGCGGTTGGGGATATCCTCAATGCGCTGGGGTACCGGATGCGCCCCTATGAGGTCGAAGCGGGGGCGACGGATAAGGCCCTTGAAAAGTGCAAGTCGCTGATCGTGCAGGCGCTGGAGAAAAATGGGGCACTTTGGGCCGCAATGTGGCAATGCCGCAAGGCGCTCGCCGGGGTTAACGTAGACCGTACTTTGGTAAAGCCTAAAGTCGCGATCATCGGTGAGTTCTGGGCGATGACGACGGAGGGGGATGGCAATTACCGTGTGCAGCGATTCCTCGAAGAGGAAGGCGCTGAGGTCGAAGTGCAGCCGGTCGCCGCCTGGCTGTCGTATATGATCTGGCAGAGTCGTTTTGATACCAGACGCCGTGCGCAATTGCGTGATACGGATAGTGGCAGACACGGGCTGGACGGTGTGAATATAAGCAGGCGGCTGATACTGCTCAGACTCGCGGAAGGCGCGCTTCACGGCCTTTACGGATTTTATGCGTTCGTCATGGGTCTACACCGGTTCAAGTTGCCGGATATGGAGGAGATCGCCGCAGTGAGCCACGCTTTTTACGACAACGATCTGCGTGGCGGGGAAGGACATATGGAGGTGGGCAAACTGCTCGTGAATATCTGCTCGAAAAAGGCCAATATGACATTGAGCGTGAAACCATTCGGGTGCATGCCTTCGGGCGCGGTATCGGATGGTGTTCAGACCATGATCACGGAGCTATATCCTGAAGGTATTTTTCAGCCCGTTGAGACCACTGGCGATGGCGCAGTCAATGTCTACAGCCGCATCCAGATGCAGCTGTTCAAGGCGAGGCAAGCGGCGCTGAATGAAGTCGAATCTGCTCTGCAGAACTCGCGCATGACCCATGAGGAAGTGCGCGCCTA
>FXBF010000375.1_pt1 | contig 15222 bp, 10 predicted proteins | sample 5335321 | NCBI WGS metagenome assembly FXBF01 (sample SAMEA103928391, study PRJEB20085) | sediment metagenome | isolation source: sediment
CCAATTGTGCCCACGTTTACATGGGGCTTCGTACGTTCAAATTTTTCCTTGGACATGCCTTATTCCTCGACCTAATCGTAACTATCTAATGGTTAAGCTAACTACTTCTTGTTTTTAATCACTGCTTCAGCAACATTGTTCGGCGCTGCAGCATACCTCTTGAATTCCATCGTATAATTCGCCCTGCCCTGTGTGGCTGAACGCAATGACGTCGCATAGCCAAACATTTCTGACAGCGGCACTTCACAGCGAATAATCTTGCCTGAAGGACCGTCTTCCATGGACTGAATAATACCGCGACGAGATGACACATCACCATTCACATTACCCATATATACTTCCGGTGTAACAATCTCAACCGCCATAATTGGCTCCAGCAGTTGAGGACTGGCCTGTATGAACGCCTCTTTAAAACAGATTGAAGCAGCGGCCTTAAATGCCTGCTCTGATGAATCCACTTCGTGATAAGAGCCGTCATACAGGGCAACTCTGACATCAACGATCGGGAAGCCGGCCATTACACCAGATTCTATGGTACTTTCGATACCTTTTCTTACTGCCGGGATAAATTCTTTTGGTACGACACCGCCCTTGACCTCATCCAGGAACTCAAAGTCGCTGCCTGGTTGCTGCGGCTCGAGGCGCAGATAGACATGGCCATATTGACCACGACCACCCGACTGCTTGGCATACTTGTACTGGTGCTCAACCGTATTGCGAATAGTTTCACGGTATGCAACCTGTGGTTTACCCACATTGGCTTCTACATTAAATTCACGCTTCATGCGGTCAATAATAATATCCAGATGCAGCTCGCCCATGCCAGAAATAATGGTTTGACCGGATTCATGATCGGTACGCACACGGAATGAAGGATCTTCCTGTGCCAGTTTAGACAGAGCGATACCCATTTTTTCCTGATCAGCCTTGGTCATCGGCTCTACGGCCTGTGAAATGACCGGTTCAGGGAATTCCATCCTTTCCAGGGTAATAATATCGCTAGTTGCACACAGAGTGTCGCCAGTAGTGATATCTTTAATGCCGACAGCCGCTGCAATATCACCCGCACGCACTTCCTTGATTTCTTCGCGGGAGTTGGCATGCATTTGCAGAATACGGCCAATGCGTTCTTTTTTGTGCTTAACCGGATTAAACACGGTATCACCTGACTTCATCACTCCAGAATAAACACGGAAAAAGACCAGCTGCCCAACAAAGGGGTCTGTCGCTATCTTGAACGCCAGCGCGGCAAATGGTGCATCATCATCGGCCGGGCGCTCAGCCTCAGTTTCATCCTTATCATCCAGGATACCTTTGATAGCAGGCACATCCTGCGGCGAAGGCATGAGGTCAACGACACCGTCCAACATGGCCTGTACACCCTTGTTTTTGAATGCAGACCCACAAAAAACACACACAATCTCATTCGCCAGCGTCTGTAAGCGCAGGCCTTCCAGTATCTCTTCAGCAGACAGGTCACCCTCTTCCAGGTATTTGTCCATTAGCTCTTCATTTGCTTCAGCCGCTGTCTCAACCAGCGTTTCATGGTGCTGCTGACACTGCTCGAGCATGTCTGCGGCAATCTCGCGCTCTTCAAAGTTGGAGCCCATGTTTTCTTCTTCCCAGTAGATCGCTTTCATGCGAACCAGGTCGACAATACCCTCGAAGTTTTCTTCTGCACCGATAGGCAACTGTACAGGCACCGCATTGGCACCCAGACGCTCTTTCAGTTGACCGACCACACGCAGGAAATCGGCACCCGCGCGATCCATCTTGTTAATAAATGCCATACGCGGCACTTTATACTTGTTCGCCTGACGCCAGACTGTTTCTGACTGTGGCTCAACACCACCCACTGCACAGAACACGGCGCAGGCACCGTCGAGCACACGTAATGAGCGCTCAACTTCGATGGTGAAATCTACGTGGCCAGGGGTATCAATAATATTGATGCGGTGTTCATCCTTGTCCTTACGCATGCCACTCCAGAAACAGGTGGTGGCAGCCGAGGTAATGGTAATTCCACGTTCCTGCTCCTGCTCCATCCAGTCCATGGTTGCAGCACCATCATGCACTTCACCTATTTTGTGAGAAATACCGGTGTAGTACAGAACACGTTCGGTCGTCGTCGTTTTGCCCGCATCAATATGAGCCATGATGCCGATGTTGCGATAACGCTTGATGGGTGTTTTACGTGCCACTTTGCTGTTTCCTGAAATATTTTTTCTACTGTTTTCAATTAAGTCGTTACTTATAGGCTAAAAGCGGAAATGCGAGAACGCTTTATTGGCTTCTGCCATGCGATGCGTATCTTCACGCTTCTTAACCGCTGTACCGCGGCCCTCGAAGGCATCCATCAATTCACCCGCCAGACGCATGCCCATGGATTTTTCACCACGTGAGCGTGAAGCCTCTACCAGCCAGCGCATGGCCAGCGCAGTACGACGGCTCGGACGCACTTCTACAGGCACCTGGTAAGTCGCTCCACCGACACGACGGGACTTTACTTCGACCGTCGGGCGCACATTTTCCAGTGCAGTTTCAAACACCTCTATCGGGTCGCTTTTGCCACGCTCAACTATCAGATCCAACGCACCATAAGTGATTTTCTCAGCCGTCGACTTCTTGCCATCCATCATCAAAATATTGACAAATTTGGCCAGTGTTTCACTGCCGAATTTAGGATCAGGCAGAATCTGTCGTTTGGGTACTTCTCTTCTTCTAGGCATCGATTAAATCCGTAAAAATTCTTTGTGAAATGCGTCCATATTGTTCTGTGCTAAAATATTCACTCGCTTATGATTTAGGCCGTTTGGTGCCGTATTTTGAACGGCCTCTGCGACGATCTGCGACACCTGCTGTATCCAGCGTGCCACGCACCGTGTGATACCGCACACCAGGCAAATCCTTTACACGACCACCGCGAATCAGTACCACAGAGTGCTCCTGCAGGTTATGCCCTTCACCACCAATATAACTACTGACCTCAAAGCCATTGGTCAACCTAACACGTGCCACTTTACGCAGTGCAGAGTTAGGTTTCTTCGGTGTCGTAGTATACACACGCGTACACACTCCACGACGCTGCGGACAGGCCATTAAAGCGGGTACATTTGACTTTTTTGTCTGACGCTGACGCGGTTTACGCACCAGCTGATTAACTGTTGGCATTCAATATTCTCCAGCCCAAAACAAGACACAGGCCGGAGAAAAATCTCCAGCCTGCGAAAAGAGGGGCAATTCTAGGGACATCGGCCCCCGCTGTCAAGACATATCACATTATGCTGATATAGCCGTTTCATCCCCTTCGGAAACTTCGGTTTCTATCGTCTTCGCACTGTTTACGAACTCTTCCAGTGCCAGTTTTTCATCCTTTTCGCGTTCTTTGCGACGGTGACGTTCCTGATGGTAGGCAAGGCCTGTTCCTGCAGGAATCAGACGGCCAACGATTACATTCTCTTTCAGGCCCCGTAAGGAGTCCGTTTTGCCAATAATCGATGCCTCGGTCAGCACACGCGTTGTCTCCTGGAAGGAAGCCGCTGAGATGAAGGACTCGGTTAACAGGGATGCCTTGGTGATACCCAGCAAATTACGCTCTGCTATGGCTTCTTTCTTGCCAGCCGCCAGCATTCTGTCATTTTCTTCCAGTAGGGCAGTGCGCTCCAGCTGTTCGCCCGGCAGCAGCAGGGTGTCACCCGGGTCAGTAACAGTCGCCTTGCGCAGCATCTGGCGAACAATAACCTCAATATGCTTATCATCGATCTTCACTCCCTGTAGACGGTACACATCCTGTACTTCAGCAACGATATACTCGAGCAGCTGTGGCACACCCTTCAAACGCAGGATATCGGCCGCAACGGGCGGACCGTCTACTAAAATATCACCCCTGACAACGGATTCACCTTCAACCACTGACAGCGGACGATCCTTGGCGATCAGGAATTCATGGTTCTCTCCCTCGCTATCGGATATTACCAGGCGTTGTTTGCCTTTGGTTTCCTTACCGAATGAGATAACACCACCAACCTCAGCCAGAATAGCCGGCTCTTTCGGTTTGCGCGCCTCAAACAGCTCGGCCACACGCGGCAGACCACCGGTAATATCACGGGTAGTTGAACCTTCTCGAGGGTTTTTGGCCATTATGTCACCGATTTTGACTTCCTTGCCGTCATCAACCATCAAAATAGCGTTACCGGGCAGGAAGTATTTCGCCGGTATTTCTGTACCCGGGAAATTGATCGGTTCGCCCTTCTTGTCCACCAGCATGATTGCAGGCTTCATATCAGTGGCTGCTGCAGACCGCTGTGTTAAATCTGTGATCACATAACGTGTCAGGCCTGTAATATCGTCAGACTGCTTCTTGAAGGTGACATCTTCCACCATGTCTATGAAGCTAATTTTTCCTGCCGCCTCAGAAACGATCGGATGTGTATGCGGGTCCCATTCAGCAACTATGTCACCGGAAGCAATCTTCTGGCCGTCCTTGATCGTCAGTTCTGCACCATAAGGTATCTTATGCTTTTCACGATTCGCACCACGCTTGTCCTGAACGATAAGTTCACCTGAGCGAGAGATTGTAACAAGATTTCCCCTGGTATTTTTAACGAACTTGACGTTATGAAGATGAATTGTTCCGCTATTCTTCACTTCAACGCTGCTCACTGCAGCAGAGCCAGTAGCCGCACCGCCAATATGGAAGGTACGCATTGTTAACTGAGTACCCGGCTCACCGATAGATTGAGCGGCGATGACCCCGACCGCTTCGCCGGTGGTGACCAGGTGTCCACGCCCGAGGTCACGACCGTAGCAGGTGGCACAGATGCCATATCGGGTTTCGCAGGTTACCGGTGAACGTACCAGCACCTCGTTGATGGAGTTTTCATCAAGCTGTGCAATGTCCTTCTCATCCAGCATTTTGCCTTTCTTGATCAGCATGTCCTTGCCTTCTGGATTTGGAATGTCTTTGACGACAACACGCCCCAGCACCAGATCAGACAATGGTACGACGACTTCACCACCTTCAACCAGCGTTTCTTTAATAACACCCTGAGCAGTCCCGCAATCATCTTCCACTACCACCAGATCCTGGCAGACATCGACCAGTCGACGTGTCAGATATCCGGAATTAGCGGTTTTCAATGCTGTATCGGCAAGTCCCTTACGCGCACCGTGAGTGGAAATAAAGTACTGCAATACGTTTAATCCCTCACGGAAATTAGCTGTAATTGGCGTTTCAATAATGGAACCATCCGGCTTGGCCATCAGGCCGCGCATGCCAGACAATTGCCTGATCTGTGCATGTGAACCACGCGCACCGGAGTCTGCCATCATATAGATAGAGTTAAATGACTCCTGCTTAACGGTTTCGCCGGCTTCATTGGTGAATGAGTCTGTACCTAACTGATCCATCATTTCATTAGCGACTTTTTCACTGGTATGGGTCCAGATATCAACAACCTTGTTGTATCGCTCACCATTGGTCACCAGGCCGTCGTTAAACTGCTGCTGAATGCTGAGAACTTCACTTTCAGCCTCGCGGAGAATATCTGCTTTGTTGGCAGGCACCACCATGTCATCGATACCAATAGATATGCCTGACCTGGCCGCCATCTTGAAGCCGGTGTACATCAGTTTATCGGCAAAGATGACAGTATCCTTCAGGCCCGCCTGACGATAGCTCATGTTAATTACCTCGGATATAGCCTTTTTCTTCATCACTTTATTAATGGCGGAAAACGGCAGAGCAGCAGGCAGAATTTCTGACAGGATGGCACGGCCTACGGTTGTCTCGTAGATTGTTGTAACCGTGGTTTCTTTCCCCTTATCATCTTTGGCTGTTTCAGTAATACGGATTTTTGCCGAGGCGTGCAGATCCACAGCGCCAGAATCGTAGGCGAGCTGCGCTTCTTTAACATCAGCAAAGATACTGCCATTGCCTTTGGCATTAAGATTTTCGCGTGTCATGAAATACAGACCCAGTACGATATCCTGCGACGGCACAATAATGGGCTCACCGTTGGCCGGTGATAGAACGTTATTGGTCGACATCATCAGTGTACGCGCTTCCAGCTGTGCTTCGATAGAAAGTGGTACATGAACCGCCATCTGGTCACCGTCAAAGTCTGCGTTATACGGCGCACAGACCAGTGGATGCAGCTGGATTGCTTTGCCTTCAATCAATAATGGTTCAAAGGCCTGGATACCAAGCCTGTGCAGAGTTGGCGCACGATTCAGCAGCACCGGATGCTCACGAATGACTTCTTCCAGGATGTCCCATACTTCAGCACTTTCGGTTTCGACCATTTTCTTGGCCTGTTTGATGGTGGTCGCCAGACCACGCAATTCCAGCTTGCTGAAGATAAAAGGCTTGAACAGTTCCAGTGCCATTTTCTTCGGCAGCCCGCACTGATGCAGCTTCAGTGTCGGGCCAACCACGATGACAGAGCGGCCGGAATAATCGACGCGTTTACCCAGTAAGTTCTGGCGGAAACGGCCCTGCTTGCCCTTGATCATATCAGCAAGAGATTTTAGCTGACGCTTATTGGCACCAGTAATGGCTTTACCGCGACGGCCATTATCCAGCAGTGCATCAACGGCTTCCTGCAACATACGCTTCTCATTACGGACGATAATGTCCGGTGCATTCAGCTCCAGCAGTCTTTTCAGGCGGTTATTACGGTTAATAACGCGACGATAGAGATCATTCAGGTCAGAGGTGGCAAAACGACCACCATCCAGTGGTACTAATGGACGCAGGTCAGGCGGCAGTACCGGCAGGATATCGAGGATCATCCATTCCGGCTTGTTATTGGATGCGATAAAAGCCTCAATCACTTTCAGACGCTTGGTCAGTTTTTTGATCTTGGTCACCGCATTGGTATTATCCAGCTCTTCACGCAGTGTTTCGGCGACCTCTTTCAGATCTATCCTTTTCAGTAACGAACGGATGGCCTCGGCACCCATCGATGCCTCAAACTCATCGCCGTATTCTTCCAGTGATTCGATATACTGGTCTTCGGTCAGTAAAGCCTGCTCTTCCAGCGGTGTCATGCCGGCATCTATAATAATATAGCCTTCAAAATACAGTACACGCTCAATGTCGCGTACCGTCATGTCCAGCACCAGGCCCATGCGCGATGGCAGGGATTTCAGGAACCAGATATGTGCACAGGGGGTGGCCAGGTCAATATGACCCATACGCTCACGACGTACTTTGGAATGGGTGACTTCTACTCCGCACTTCTCACACACCACACCGCGATGCTTGAGACGCTTGTATTTGCCACAGAGGCATTCGTAGTCGCTGACCGGGCCAAACAGCTTGGCGCAGAACAAACCATCACGTTCAGGTTTAAACGTTCTGTAGTTGATGGTTTCCGGTTTCTTAACTTCGCCAAATGACCATGAACGAATTTTCTCCGGCGATGCCAGACCAATCCGTATGGCATCAAAGTCGTCGTTTTTTTCTGCCTTATTGAAAAGATTGAATAAGTCTCTCAATTTCCTGTCTCCACGATGATTACTTCACCGAAATAGGTTTGTGTTCGATGAATTTGATCTATCAGTTGTTGTGTATCAGCTCAATATCCAGTGCCAGCGCGCGTATTTCCTTCATTAATACGTTGAACGATTCCGGCATGCCTGCTTCCATGTGATGATTGCCCTTGACAATATTTTCATACATCTTGGAACGACCATTTACATCATCTGATTTCACAGTCAGCATCTCCTGAAGGGTATAAGCCGCACCATAAGCCTCCAGTGCCCAGACTTCCATTTCACCGAAGCGCTGGCCACCAAACTGTGCCTTACCGCCCAGCGGCTGCTGCGTTACCAGACTATAGGGGCCAGTGGAACGTGCATGCATTTTATCATCGACCAGATGGTTCAATTTCAATATATACATGTAACCAACGGTAGTAGGACGATCAAATTTCTCACCTGTACGGCCATCGATTAACTGCGTCTGGCCTGATTCAGGTAAATCAGCCAGCTTCAGCATATGTTTGATTTCCTCTTCAGCCGCGCCATCAAATACCGGTGTCGCCATCGGTACACCATTGGTCAGGTTGCCGGCAAGCTCCATCACCTCATCATCAGTCAATGATTTGATGTCTTCCGGTTTGCCACTGCTATTGTAGATTTTTTCCAGGAACTTACGTATATCGCTGGTCTTTTTGTTCGCCCGCATCATGTCATTGATCTTGTCACCGAGCCCTCTGGCAGCCCATCCCAGGTGCATTTCAAGCACCTGACCGACGTTCATACGTGACGGCACACCCAGTGGATTTAGAACTATATCAACCGGTTTGCCATTTTCCATATACGGCATATCTTCGACCGCCACGATACGTGAGATAACACCCTTGTTACCATGGCGTCCCGCCATTTTGTCACCCGGTTGCAGGCGACGCTTGACCGCAACGAAGACTTTGACCATCTTAAGTACACCCGGTGCGAGATCATCACCAGCCGTAATCTTGCCCTGCTTTTCTTCCAGCAGATCATCAAAGAATTTCTTCTGTCGAGCCACCTGCTCGCGGATCTGCTCAATACCCTTATTTATGCTTTCAGTGCGCATGCGTACCTCAAACCACTTTGCCCGCGGCAGGTCATCGAGATACTCCTCCGTCACTTTACTTCCAGACATCAGATTATTGGGCCCGCCTTCAGCAAGCTTGCCGGTCACCAGTTTGGCGATACGGTCATAAGCGTCAGACTCAACAATACGGAACTGATCGGCCATGTCTTTCTGTACGGCTGTAATCTGTTCATTCTCAATCGCCTGCGTACGCAGATCTTTCTCTACGCCGTCACGGGTGAATACCTGTACATCGATGACCGTGCCACTGCCGGAAGGCATGCGTAGTGAGGTATCTTTTACATCAGAGGCCTTCGCACCAAAGATGGCTCTGAGCAGTTTTTCTTCCGGTGTCAGCTGTGTTTCACCTTTAGGCGTAACCTTGCCAACCAGTATATCGCCGGCGTTGACTTCTGCACCGATGTAGACAATACCGGATTCATCCAGTTTGGACAGTGCAGCTTCCCCAACATTCGGTATATCACGAGTAATCTCTTCAGAGCCCAGTTTAATATCACGCGCGACAGATGTTCTTTCTTCGATGTGAATACTGGTAAACAGGTCTTTCTCAACCACACGCTCGGAGATCAGAATGGAATCCTCAAAGTTGTATCCATTCCAGGGCATGAAGGCGATAAGGATATTCTGCCCCAGTGCCAGTTCACCAATATCTGTGGACGGCCCGTCAGCCAGCACGTCGCCATTGGCTATCAGATCACCGACTTTGACCAACGGACGCTGATTGACAGTAGTATTCTGGTTAGAGCGCGAATACTTGACCAGGTTATAGATATCTACACCGGAATCACCATCAGAGGCTTCGTTGTCATTCACCCGCACTACGATGCGGCTGGAATCGACTGAATCCACCACGCCGCCACGTCGGGCAACCACTGTCACACCGGAGTCAATTGCTACAGTCCGTTCGACACCGGTACCTACCAGTGGTTTCTCGCTACGAATAACAGGCACTGCCTGGCGTTGCATGTTTGAGCCCATCAATGCACGGTTGGCATCATCATGTTCGAGGAATGGAATCAACGAGGCGGCGACCGATACAATCTGCGAGGGTGCTACATCGATGTAGGACACATTACCCTGGTTGGCCAGTGTAAATTCGTTACGGTAACGACAGGAGATCAACTTATCAAGGAATTTACCGTTCTTGTCTACCCTGGCATTGGCCTGGGCAATGACAAAGTTACCTTCCTCAATGGCCGACAGATAGACAATCTCATCCGTCACACGATTATTTTCTACCTTACGGTAGGGTGTTTCCAGAAAACCGTAATCATTGGTGCGGGCATAGATAGCCAGCGAATTGATAAGACCAATATTTGGCCCTTCCGGTGTTTCAATCGGGCATACACGGCCATAATGGGTTGGATGTACGTCACGCACTTCAAAACCGGCGCGTTCGCGTGTCAGGCCACCCGGGCCCAATGCAGAAACACGTCGTTTATGAGTAATCTCAGAAAGTGGATTGGTTTGATCCATAAACTGTGAAAGCTGGCTTGAACCAAAAAACTCTTTTACTACGGCTGAAACTGGCTTGGCGTTTATCAGATCCTGTGGGGTCAGTCCTTCGGATTCAACCATGCTGAGACGATCTTTAACCGCACGTTCAACACGTACCAGGCCAATACGGAACTGATTTTCGACTAGCTCACCGACTGACCGCACACGACGGTTACCGAGGTTATCGATATCATCGGTCTTGCCCTTGCCATTTTTCAGGTCGACCAGGGTAGTCAGAACTTCAACGATATCATCTTTGCTGAGTATGCCATTACCAACATCAGTGTCTTTCAACAGGCGTCGATTGAATTTCATCCTGCCGACGGCAGAAAGGTCGTAGCGATCAGTGTTAAAGAATAGATTTTCAAACAGATTCTGCGAGGCATCTTTAGTCGGTGGCTCACCGGGACGCATCATGCGATAGATCTCTACCTGGCCTTCCAACTGTGTGCGGCTGGCGTCGATACGCATGGTATCTGAGATGAATGAGCCACGATCCAGGTCATTGGTAAACAATGTTTTGATCGCTTTAATACCGTTCTTTCGGAAAATTTCCAGCATTTCTTCTGTGATGATGGAATTCGCCTCAAACATGATTTCACCGGTTTCAGGGTCGATGAAATCTTCAGCCATCGTGCGGCCATGCAAATATTCATCTGGCACAGGCAATGACTTAATGCGGGCCTTAGTCAGTTCGCGGATATGACGTGCAGTGATACGCTGTCCAGCCTCTACAATGACATTACCTTTCGGTGTTTTAATATCAAAAACTAAATCCTGGCCTCGCAGACGTTCCGGTACCAGTGCCATTTTGATATCATTTTTGGTCAGTTTAAAAGTATCTGTGTCAAAGAAAATCCCAAGGATTTCCTGTGAATTATAACCCAGGGCACGCAACAGGACTGTCGCGGGCAACTTACGGCGGCGATCAATACGGACATAGACAAGATCCTTTGGATCGAATTCAAAATCTAGCCAGGATCCACGGTAAGGAATCACACGGGCTGAAAACAGCAACTTGCCGGATGAATGGGTTTTACCCCCATCATCACCAAAAAACACGCCGGGTGAACGATGCAGCTGTGACACGATGACACGTTCAGTCCCATTGATAACAAAGGAGCCGGTATCCGTCATCAAAGGAATTTCACCGAGATAGACTTCCTGCTCACGGACATCGCGGATCGTGCGATTGTTCTTTTTGCTTTCCTTGTCGTAAATGACAAGACGCAGGGTAACCCTGATCGGCGCAGAGTAGATCTGGCCGCGCTGCTGACATTCCTTAACATCGAAGACAGGCGTACATAGACGATACTTAACGAACTCCAGATGGACATCGCCGTTATAGCTAATGACCGGGAAAACCGAATTAAAGGCGGCCTGAAGACCCCTGTTAAGGCGATCATCCGGCTCCGTATCGGTTTGCAGGAATTTAAAGTAAGACTCTTTCTGGGTTGTCAGCAGGTCCGGCGTCTCGAGTATACTCGGGCGCTTGCTAAAACTGTTGCGAATTCGCTTCTTTTCTGCAAAGGAGTAAGCCATCTATCATCCTCGATATGTATTGACAAAATCTAATCAGGTGCGGCACTGTTGTTTCTTCCAGTGATACAGCACCCTCACAAACAGCTAAAGGCCGGTAGCTTTCGCCACCAGCCCGTAACTCTTACATCCGCGAGTGGATGCGCAAAAAACTTACTTAAGCTCGACGCTGGCGCCAGCTTCTTCAAGCTGCTTTTTCAGTTCTTCAGCTTCTGCCTTTTCAGCACCTTCTTTCACTGGTGCCGGAGCAGATTCAACCAGACCCTTGGCTTCTTTCAAACCAAGGCCTGTTGCAGCACGCACGGCTTTAATGACGGATACCTTGTTGTCACCAAAACTGGTAAGAATGACATCGAAGTCAGTCTTCTCTTCAGCCGCGGCGCCTGCATCACCACCACCGGCAGCCGGTGCCGCTGCTACCGCCGCCGCTGCCGTTACGCCAAATTTTTCTTCCATCTCTGTAATCATTTCAGAGAGGTCCAGTACAGACATCTCAGCGACTGCGTCAATAATTTCCTGTTTAGTTAGTGCCATTTTGAAATCTCCTGATTTCTTTAAAAATAAATGTATAAAAAAATAAAGTGCCTTGTTTAGCTGTCTTTGTTATCACGAACAGCGGCAAGTGTGCGTACAAAAGTTCCAGGGATCGCGTTGAGTGTCGCAACAAAGGTCTGAGCAGGCGCTTGCATAGTGCCCATCAGTTTTGCCAGCAACTCCTGCCGTCCAGGAAGCTTCGCCAGTGCGGTAATTTCTCCTTCATTAAGAATTTTGCCAGACATTGCACCAATCTTGATGACCAGTTCATCATTGTCTTTGGCAAAATTCTTCAATACCCTGGCACAGGCTACCGGATCATCCGATATTGCATAAGCCAGTGGTCCGGCCATATGCTCCTGCAGGCATTCAAAGGAAGAACCATCGACTGCACGCTTTGCCAGCGAGTTCTTGACGACACGAATGTGGACGCCGGATTCTCGCGCACTATTACGCAATTCCGTCATCGCCATGACAGTCAAACCTCGATACTCGGCCAGAATTGCTGCCTGAGCGCCGTTCAGAATTTCTGACACTTCGGCGACAACCGCCTTTTTCTCGTCGATGTTGAGACTCATAGTGAGTACAAGCTCCATTTTGTGGCACCCGATACAGGAGATCCTGATCCCGGGAAAACCATCTACGCAGGTAATTAAGCCCGTATGCTGTTATGCATGCAGACCCCTACGGTCTTTGACAATCCGGTATCAGACATAGAAACCTCTGATCAATCGTGGCTTCCAAATCTTTTACCGGCCCTATCAACCGCCCGTCCTGATTATGAAAAATCTATAACTCAGACTTGCGGCCTGGTACTTACAGCACCAGATTCTTTAAAAACTATTTCTCTACAGGTCTAAAGAAGCCCGGTCTACACGAACACCCGGTCCCATAGTGGTAGAAACAGTCATATGCATAATGTATTGCCCTTTCGCAGAAGAAGGCTTTGCCTTGTTCAATGCATCCAGTAATGTAGTGATATTCTCAATCAGCGCATCAGTAGCAAAAGTGGCCTTGCCCACAGAGCAATGAATAATGCCGGCTTTATCATTGCGAAACTGTACCTGACCCGCTTTGGCATTACTTACTGCCTTGCCGACATCCGCCGAGACTGTCCCAACCTTCGGGTTAGGCATCAAACCACGAGGCCCGAGCACCGGACCCAGGGCACCGACTACACGCATTGCATCCGGCGCGGCAATCACAACATCAAAATCAAGATCGCCTTTCTTCATGGTCTCAGCAAGATCATCCATGCCGATTACATCGGCACCGGCAGCTTTAGCCGCATCAGCCTGATCACCCTCAGCAAAGACGGCAATACGGACAGTTTTGCCTGTACCTTGAGGCATAACCGTCGCACCGCGAACGTTCTGATCAGATTTGCGTGCATCAATGCCAAGATTGATCGCAACATCAATTGATTCTTCAAATTTTGCCGTGGCACACTCTTTCAACACGTTCAGTGCTTCATCCAGTGCGTGTTCCTTGCCCGGAGTCAGTTTTTCTTCGATAGCCTGACGGCGTTTGCTTATCTTTTTTACCATCTCAAGCTTCCTCCGTCTCTATGCCCATGCTGCGAGCACTGCCGGCGATTATGCGAACAGCATTGTCCATATCATGTGCACTTAGGTCTACCATTTTGATGGTGGCGATTTCCTCCAGTTGTGCACGTGTCACCTTGCCGACTTTATCCATATGCGGACGACCGGAGCCACTCTTGATACCGGCAGCCTTCTTCAACAAAATGGAAGCAGGAGGCGTTTTCCTGATAAAGCTGAATGTTTTATCCGAAAATACGGTAATGATGACCGGCACCGGCATGCCCTGCTCCATACCCTGGGTCTCTGCATTAAATGCCTTGCAGAACTCCATGATGTTCAGGCCATGCTGCCCCAGTGCAGGACCGACGGGTGGACTTGGGTTTGCCTGTCCAGCCGGAACCTGCAGTTTTATATAGGCGTCTATCTTCTTAGCCATTGCTTTAATACTCCTTGTCGGGTGCAAACGCCTTTCGGCTCCCCGGGTTAATGAGCTTTTCAGCCCTGCATTCTTTACAACTCAATAAATCTCTATACAGCCAGGCTAACTTTTCTCAACCTGGCTAAAGTCGAGCTCTACCGGTGTTGAACGACCAAAAATGGACACCGCAACACGCATTTTGTTCTTTTCGTAGTTCACGTCTTCTACCGTACCGTTGAAATCGAGGAATGGACCATCGATAACGCGAACCATTTCGCCGGCAACAAATGAAAACTTTGGCTTCGGCTTTTCTGTACTGTCCTGCATTCGGCCAACGATCGCATCAACTTCGGCCTGGGTAATCGGCGTCGGTGCATTCCCCTGCCCACCAATAAAACCGGACACCTTGGGTACGTTCTTGACCAGATGCCAGGTATCGTCATTCATTTCCATTTCAACCAGCACATAACCCGGAAAGAACTTACGTTCTGTGGTGCGCTTCTTGCCGCCCCGATCCAGTTCCACTACGTCCTCAGTCGGCACCAGAACTTCACCAAACAAATCACCCATGCCAGCACGTTCTATGTGCTCATGTAAGGATGAAACGACGCGCTTCTCAAAGCCGGAAAACGCGTGAACTACATACCATTTCTTCGACACCAACGTTCTCCCTAACTGGTCAGTTTACTTAATGCGGCAACCAGCCCCATATCAATTAGCCACAGGACAAAACCGACGAGAACCACCAGCACAACTACGATCATTGTAGTCTGGATAGTTTCACGCCGTGTTGGCCAGACAACCTTACGCACCTCCCGGTCAGCGGCCCGGATAAAGCTCCACGCCGCCTGTCCCGGCTCACTCCACAAAGCGACAGCGAGTGAAGCAATGACCGCAGCGACAACCGCCAGTACACGCATCAGGTCGGAATAATCGACCAGTACGTAATAGGCCACCACACCGCTGGCTGCCAGCAGCGCAGCGAGTATCAGTTTAATTCTGTTCAACCAATCCATATTTCCTGCCGGTAATTCTGGCAGGCCAGGAGGGAATCGAACCCCCAACCTGCGGTTTTGGAGACCGCCGCT
>FXBF010000376.1_pt1 | contig 15216 bp, 13 predicted proteins | sample 5335321 | NCBI WGS metagenome assembly FXBF01 (sample SAMEA103928391, study PRJEB20085) | sediment metagenome | isolation source: sediment
CTCGCAGACACGGCAGAACTTGAAGATTCAAGGACCGGCCTGGTCGTCGGACGTGTAGTACATGTCAGCAACAGCCCCAGCCTGATCTTTGTGGCTCGAGAGGTGCACGGGGACGTGCAAACCTACCTCGACACACGGGGCGCGCTGTTGGCCGGACTGGCGGCAGGGATAACCGGCGCGCTGTTTTTGCTGCTTGGTCGCCTAGTGCGAAAGCGCACCTAGGATAGAGGAGCGATAGATGGATACTCCAAAGCTCAAGGGTCAGAAACGGACGCTGATCGGTAAGCGAGTGAAGACCTTGCGCAAGAACGGTCAGCTACCGGGCGTGCTGTATGGTGCAGGGATCGAATCCGTGCCTATCGAACTCGATGGACGAGAAGCCGCGCGACTGCTTTCACGAGCGAGCGGCTCAACCCTGATCGAGCTTGATCTTGACGACGAGTCGCACTCGGTGCTGGTGCGTGGAGTGCAGCGGGACGTCATTCGTGGCGACTATCTGCATGTCGACTTTCTAAAGGTGGCCATGGACGTGCGCATTCGCGCGGAAGTGCCGATTGAGATGATCGGTGAACCCCCGGCCGCCGAGGAGGCGGGCGTCGTGCTGCTTACGGGTGTAAATACAGTCGAGGTGGAGGCCCTGCCCGCCGACTTGCCAGACCGCATAACCGTAAATCTTGAGATACTTGAGAATCTTGAAGATTCGATAACGGTCGCCGATCTTTTCCTGGCTCAGGAGATCACCGTGCTGACAGAGCCCGATGAGTTGATCGCGCGCCCGATCTATCAGGCCGAAGAGATCATCGAAGAGATCGTCGAAGAGGAAGAACTGGAAGAGCTGCTTGAGGGTGAGGAAGTGGAAGGCGTTGGGGAGGACGAGGCCGAAGCTGATTCGGGGGCCGAGGCGAAGTCTGAAGAGGTCAGTTAGGATCCCGATCAACCACAATTTGCGCCTGTAATTCTTGCCCAGATAACGGGCTGCCGACCCATCCGATTGCGGACCATCAACCCTGCGGGCGCGCAGCATCCAACATCTTCAGGAAATTTACCGTGATCCTTGCGGTCACGCCCCAGATTGTCTCTCCTTCAAACTCCTTGAAGTAATAGACCTGGACATTGCGTCCCGGAACCAGGGGTTGCCTCTCCTGGACATCGAGATTGCCTGGATCTGCCAACCATTCGATGGGAACGCCGAAGGTACGCGCGACTTCCGTGGGATTGGGAGCTAGCGGGTAGGGCCAGGGGATGACTCCAACCACAGGCGTGACCAAGAACTGCGTGACGGTGAATAGTGGGTTGAGCTGGCCGAGCGTTTCTACGTCTGCTGGGTTCAGCCCGATTTCCTCCTGCGCCTCTCGAAGTGCGGCTGCTGCGGCCGTCTCGTCCGAGGCCTCGATCTGACCCCCCGGAAATGAAACCTGACCTGCGTGGACATCCACGGAGTCGGTTCGGCGCGTGAAAAGCAGCTTCCAAGCCCCATCTTCTTGATACAGGGGGATCAGAACCGCCGCTGGTGTCGCGTCCCATTCCGTCTCGGCGCTAGCCTCCAATTCGCCAAGCGATCGCTGAAGGCGGTCCCTTAAATTTTCCATATTTCTAGCCCCTCACCGCACGCGCAAAGACTAAGTACCCGGTGTGAGCCACCATGCGATCGGTGGGGCGGAGACGCTGCGGATTCGGCTTGTAGAACCGAAGCATGATTTCACACACTTCGGGCAATGCGAAAAGCTTTCCCTCCAGTTCGCTCAAGAAGCGACTGACCTGATTGGCGGTGGGCAAGATCACACCCAGAATCCCGCCGTCTTCCATAGCCTCACGTGTCTGGCGCAAATAGCGATGCGCGTGTGGCAGATCCAGGAATAGGGATCCAATTCCTTGCTCTGCGAACCCGGCCTCAATGTCGAGTTGTTTGAGCTCAACTCTCTCGCGCAGTCCGACACGTTCCAGATTACGGGCGGCGAGCTGCAGCATGTCTTCGCGCCGATCATAGGAATAGACCATGCCCTGAGGCCCAACTGCCCAGGCAAGTGCGGTTGTGAGGGCGCCCGATCCGGTGCCGGCTTCCACGACTTGAACCCCTGGGCCAATTGAGAGGCGAAGGAGAATGTAGCCGATCTCTTTGGGATAAATGATTTGAGATTGGCGCTTGGTGTGAAGCAGAACATCCCTTAGGGATGGCTGCAGCATCAGGAATTCATGGTCCAGGTGGCTGGTCACTGTGCTGCCCCATGGTAGCCCGATTAGATGCTCGTGCTGCAATACGCCCCGATGGGTCTGCAGCTGCAGATCCGGATCCAGCCGAACGATGAATTGCTTACTATTTTTCGCGATGAGCATCGCCAGATCGCCGGCTCGGCTGAACTCAGGCACCTTGGTCTGCCATTTGCTCCGCCCTCGACGCAACGAGTCGGATCACCCTTGAACGCTTTAGCAACACATCCTCCCTGCGAACACGAAACCCTGCCTCAGAGATCGGATCAGTCCATGAAGGTTGAAGATCCGCGTATTGACCGGTAGCCCGGAAGAGCCAGGCCGCCATGCGATCGAGCAAGCCTGTGCCGCGGATCTCTGCCATGGGCACCACCCGGTACTGTCCGTCAGATTGGAGCGTCCGACGGGCCTCACGCAATGATTCTGGGTCCAGTATGAATTCAGTCGGAAAGGTGCTTAGCAGCGTGGCGAATGCAACCTCTGGAAAGGGGAGTGCCTGCGCCCGAGCCTGGACCACTCTGGAATCCTGGCCGGCCTGCTTCAGGCGGCGGCTGGCCATGCGGCACATCTGGCGCGAAGCGTCGACCCCAAACGCATTCCCGCCGCGTCGATTGGCTTCGAGAAGGAGATGCCCGGGCCCGTGCGCAATTTCAAGTATGGGCTCGGCAGGGAGGGGGTCAAGCACCGATCGCACCCAGTCGCTCCACTGGCCCACAGACACCGCCCAGGCCACGAGGTCGTAGGACCAGGCAAGAGACGTATAAAAGTGGCGGAAAAAGAATCGTAGGAAAGTGCGAAAGACCTTCACTGTAGATAGGATAACGCCAACGCGGACAACGTCAGAAATAGGGCAAAGCCGACGCTGTCGGTTACGGTCGTTACCAGGACCGACGAAGCGAGGGCGGGATCGAGCCTCAGAGCTCTGAGCGAAATAGGAACCAGCGCGCCCACGAAACCTGCAACGAGCATATTGCCGATCAACGCCGCTCCCAGAATCATGCCCAGTACGGGGTTTCCTTTCCAGAGCCAGACGGCCAATCCAACGACCGTTCCTACCAGCACACCCGCCACGAATCCGGTCAGGCCCTCCTTGAGCACGGTGCGCCACGCGTTCCTCATCTCAATTTCACCGAGGGCCAGTGCGCGGACTATCAGAGCCAGGCTTTGAGTGGCCGTGTTGCCTCCCAGGCCGGCCACCACAGAGAGAAAGACGGCAAGGATGGCCACCTCTGCGATAAGCAACTCAAAGTTCGAAATCACCCACGCCGCGAAGAGTGCAGTTGCTGCACTCAGGTAGAGCCAGGGAATTCGCTGCCGGAGGGAGAGACGGATCGGACTGTGAATTGAGAGGTCATGGTCGGGAACGTTGGCCAACCGGTAAATATCTTCGGTGGCCTCTTCCGCCACAACATCCAGGACATCATCATGGGTGATCACTCCCACCACAACCCCTCGATCATTTACAACGGGCAATGCGGCCAGGTCATAGCGCGCCATGCGGAGCGCCACGTCCTCCTGATCCTCCTGGGTATGCGCGTACATCACCTCATGTTCCATGATTGTCTCGAGCTTAGTGTTCGCACCGGAGATCACCAGATCGCGCAATCCTACGATCCCGACTAATCGGTCATCCTCATCTTCTACATAGAGGTAGTAGGGCGTCTCAGCACTCGGCTCTACCCAACGCAGGATCTGGATCGCTTCCGAAGCGGTGGTCCCCATCGGCAGCGCAATGAAGGAGGTCGTCATCCGCCCGCCAGCCGTTTCATCACCGAAGGGCAGGAGCGGCAGTACATTCCCGGCCTCTTCCATTTCGGCCAGCGCCTCTTCTGCCCGCTCGGCGGGCAAGTCGCCGAGCACGTCTGCCGCTTCGTCCGGCTCCATCTCGTCCAGGACGTCTGCTAACTGCTCCGTACCAAACGTCTCGGCCACCGCCGCGGCCTGCTCGTCTTCTAGTTCCTCCAGAAGATCCGCGGTTGCTTCCAGATCTAGGCGCGGCAGAAGAGCAGCCTGGTCCTTGTCATCAAGATCCGAAAAAGCGTCCGCCCGATCGACGGGGTGCAGGTCGGTGAGGGTGTCGATTGCGGCCTGAACTTCGCCTGCCTCCAGCGCAGTTCGAATGCGCGCCAGCGCAAGCTCGATCTGTGAGGGATCCACGGGAACCCCCTCTCTGTCTTGTTGTAGGGGAACCTAGCGGTTCGGGCCTGCCTCACCCAACAGAAGCTTGATAGCTTCGTCCAGCTGCGGATCTTCGCCTTCGTCAAGGCCTGATTCGGGAATCAGAACCTCAACGTCAGGGCTGAGACCGATGCCATGAATGAGGCGGTCATCTGGAGTATACCAACGGGCAATCGTGACGCGGACAGCACCTTGATCGTTGTCCAGTTCAACCCAGTTCTGTACGGAGCCCTTTCCGAAAGAGGTCTCGCCGACCAGCAGGCCACGCCCGTGATCTTGTATTGCGCCTGCCACGATCTCGGAGGCCGAGGCCGTTCCTCCATTGATCAATACAACCAAGTTTATTTCGGTCGCCTTGCCGCCGGATCTGGCCTGGTAAATTGTCTCCTCACCATCGCCAAACCTTTCGATCAGGATGATACCGTCGGGGATGAATTCTGAAGCGACATCCACCGCAGAGTTCAAGAAGCCTCCACCATTGCCGCGCAGATCCAGAATCAGTCCTACCGGATCATCTCGTAGCAAATCTTTGAGCGCGCGGGTCAAATCGGGTGCAGTATCCGCACCGAAGGTCAGGAGACGCACGTAGGCGATATTGTCATCGAGCATCTCGCTCTGGACGCTGGGGAGGTCAATCTTGGCGCGAAAAATCTCGACGTCGAACGGCTCCGCAAGTCCCTCGCGCCGGATGGTGAGAATGACGGGGGTTCCAGCCGGGCCCAACACCTGGCGAATAACGAGGCTGGCGTCCAGGGCAGTAACATCCTCACCATTTACGCCTATGACCTCATCTCCAGCTTGCAACCCGGCCTCCTCGGCGGGCGATCCGGGCATGGTGGAAATGATTGTCAGGTACTCGGTCTCTGAATCCACCCAGGCGCCAATCCCCTCATACTCGCCATTTAGAGGAAGGTTCGCCTGGAGGAACTGCTCCGGATCCATGTAGGAAGTATGGGGATCCTCAAGCGCATCCACCAAGCCGCGAATCGCGCCGCGCATGAGTGCTTCATCGTCAAGCGGTTGGTCGACGTATTCATTCTGCAGAATGTCCCACGCTTCCCAGAAAGGTGCGATCAGCTGCTCTTGATCCGCATCAACTTCGGGGGTGATCTCATTGCGTGAGCTGATCTGCGGAACGGCGAGTTCGATGGGCGGCGTCTCCCCAGCGGCTGCAGTGATGCGCGGAGCCACATATCCGAGGGCGACTCCGGAGGTAAACGCGAGTCCGGTCAATACGATCACGACCGCCAGCACCAGGCCAACTTTCCAGGCATTTGATTTCATGAGGACACTCCTGATTCAAGACAACCGAGTGAAATTATCACAGGTTCATAAGAGAAGCATGAACAATATAGGGAAAGGGCGCAATGCGGAATGGAGGCTAGTCGAAGTGGCGATCGGCCCAAGAGTCGATGAGCGAATCATATGCCTCAGATCCAGCCGCCTCCACATATTGCAGGATTTCGTGTCCGTCTAAAGGGTAGTTTGGATAACATGAAGTGGGCCAAGCGCCTCGCGAAGCCACTGCTACGGCCGTCACAACGGATCCATCGATATCCGCTCGATCGAGTCGCGGCACGATCTCTTCCGCGGTAACGAGCACTTGTTCGGCGCTGTAGGCTAGTTCCCGATCCACGCCCCAATTCCGTCCGAGTTGTGCGTTGCCCATGGGATCGGCTTTCAAGGCATGAATGACCGCGAGATCGCACCGCAGGGCGGGGAAGGCGGTCAGCCTGGCTCCTGTGTAAGGATCGATCACTTCCTTCACGTCGGGTCGAAGCTTCATGAGGTCGGTGCCCTGCCAGGCCAGGGAGGGCATGAAGCCAACCCCGGAGAGGGCCGCGCGTAGTCCGAGTGCCAGGCTGGCCTCGCTCTCTTCAATGATTTCCAGCTCGCCGGCAGAAGAAGCCCGCGTGAAATTCGGCGCTAACCCGAAGGCTTCCAGTCCAAAGTAACAGGTTCTGACACGCGAGACCAAGCCCGCGCCAACGAGCAGGTCACTTTCTAAGCCGGCGGTGAAGGATAGCAGCGTCAGATCAAGTACGGGTGGGTTGGCGAGTACTGCGAGTGCGAATGCCATCGGCCGCCGATAGTTCGTAACACCTCCCAGGGCCAACAGCCCGGCGCCTTTGGGCAGCATTGCGACACCTTCCTGAATATCGATTCGCTTATCCATCGGGTTCTGGGGGCTCGGCCCCATCCGACTCCAGTTGGGATACGCGCTCCCTCAATTCGCTCATCGTCTGGTCTTGCTCAGCCCAAGGATTCCTGGCTGCTTTGGCCGCGCGCCTCAGCATATCCACCTGGCGATGTGTTCCGCCGCGCCTCAGCGCGAGAATCAAACCGGCATTCACGGCGACAACAATTAGCAGCGTCAGGATGATGACAGCCGCCGGAGTGAATCGAGGTACGGTTTCCATTCTGATCTGGCGAGTATATGCAGTCGCGGGATGGCGGTCAACCTGCGGCTTTATAATCCCTCACCATGGCCATTCACGCGTTGTCCGATGAAGTGTCTTCCGCGATCGCGGCAGGAGAAGTCGTCGAACGACCTTCCTCGATTGTGAAGGAGTTGATCGAAAACTCCTTGGATGCGGCCGCCACGGCGATCCGGATTCAAGTTACGGGCGGTGGGAAGTCGCTAATTGAGGTTGCCGATAACGGATCTGGAATCCCGCACGGCGAGCTCAAGCTGGCGATCGAGCGATATTCCACCTCGAAGTTGGATACGATCGATGACTTGCGAGCGATAAGGACGCTCGGCTTTCGGGGCGAAGCTCTCGCCTCCATCGCCGCGGTATCACGCATGGTGCTGACCACCCGCCCGGTCGCAGAGCCGGTAGGTTCACGGCTGCAGGTCGACGGAGGTCGTGTTGGGGAGACGGAGGCGGCTGGTACTTCCGAGGGCACAACCGTTCAAGTGAAGGATCTATTCTACAACGTGCCAGCCAGGAAGCGCTTCTTAAAGTCGGATACTACGGAACGCGGTTGGATCTCACGCCTCGTGACGCGCTATGCCATGGCTTATCCAGAGCGCCGCTTCGAATTTGCTAGCGACGGTCGAATCAAGCTGCAGACCAGTGGAAATGGAGATCCCCTGGAGGTACTCGCCGAGGTATACGGCTTGGAAGTAGCGCAGCAGATGATCCCGATTCCGACGGCCTCCAGCGAGCGGATCACGGTCTCTGGATTCGTGGGAGCGCCTTTCGTTAGTCGGTCGAATCGACGGGAAATCACACTGTTTGTCAACGGGCGATGGATTCAAGATGTGAGTTTGGGATCGGCCGTTACTCAGGCTTATCACACATTTCTGATGGTCGGCCGCTATCCGATTGCGCTGCTGGACATCGAAGTGCCGCCCGAGGGCATGGATGTCAATGTTCATCCTGCCAAGGCGGAAATCCGCTTCGAAAATCCTGGGCTGGTGTTTTCGATCGTTCAACGCGCGGTGCGTGCCACGCTGCTGGGGCAATCGCCCATTCAGCCAGTCTCCGTGGGGCCCATCTGGTCTGAGGATCGCTTTCCGCAGACTTTCGATACCTCAGATCCCGTGGAACGCACCCTCGAGCCAGCGGCGCAAAGCACTATGGCCGTTCCGATCCTGCGCTCGGTCGGTCAGGTGGGCGCTACCTATCTCGTAGCAGAAGGTCCGGATGGCGTATATCTCATCGATCAGCATGCGGCTCATGAGCGAGTGCTGTTTGACAGGCTCATGACGCAGGTCGGGTCGAAGCTCCCTGAGTCTCAGGGATTGCTCCAGGCGGAAACCGTCGAGCTGACGGAGGGTGAAGCCGAGCTGGTGGAGAGCAACCTGGGAGCCCTGGAATCGTTGGGGTTCGCGATCGAGCCGTTCGGCGCCCGTGCCTATCGCGTGCGGGCAGTCCCAGTCGCGGTGTCAAACTTGTCCCCGGAACGGGCGCTGAGGGTGGTGATCGATGATTTTGAGGAGGACGAAACGCCGCTCGCGGCTGAAACAGAAGCTCGGCTGGCGGCACGCGTCTGCAAGCGGGCCGCAATCAAGGCCGGCCAGGTTATGTCTCTAGAGGAGCAGCGACAGCTGATTTCGGATCTTGAGCAGAGTTCTTCGCCTCGAACTTGCCCTCATGGGCGTCCTACCATGGTGCATTTGTCTGTGGCCGCCCTGGAGCGACAGTTTGGGCGAAGAGGGTAGGAGTTCCGGCAAAGTGTGGATAATCGGCCTCCGCCTGCGGGCTCCTATTAATCTGTGCTACCTACGCGGACGGGTCGTGACGACCGTCGACGGTCCCACGGGAAGCCTGACGGTAAAGGTAGCACCCTTGCCCAGGGCACTCTCAACGGATATCGACCCCTCATGGCTCTCGGCGATGCGTTTCGCGATCACGAGCCCTAGTCCCGTTCCCTGAACATCGTCTTCACCGTCCACCGCTCGATAAAACCGCTGGAACAGCCGCTCCTGATCTTCAGGTGAGATCCCGCGCCCCGTATCGCGAACTTCCATCAGCACTTCATCACCCTCCGAGCGGAGGGAAACGGTCACTACCCCCCCCGGTTGGCTGTACTTGATGGCGTTTGTCAGCAGGTTCAGCAGCAGCTGCTTGAGGATCTTTCGATCGCCGTGAACCGGAGCCAGCGAGGGGTCAAATTCGGTCTCCAGCTCGATCTCTTTGGATTCTGCCTGAGCGCGTACCACTTCCAGTGACTCCTGTGCGAGTCCGCCCAGATGAACCGGCTCACGCTTGAAGTGCACGCGGCCTGATTCCAGGCGTGAGAGCTCCAAGAAATCGGTCGTGAGATCGTTCAGGCGTTGCACCTCGTGCAAAATCGTCTGACTTAACTTGGTGCGCTGGTCTTCGGGGAGTTCGGTTCGCTGAAGCAGATGCGAGGCGGCCGTCAGGGCAGCAAGCGGGGTTCGCAGCTCATGCACGATTTCGGCGATGAGATCGCTTTGCATAAAGAGCTGGCTGTTCTCAATGGCTATGGCGGCCTGCGCGGCGAGCGTCTGCAGAATCTGCACATCCTCGTCGGTGAAAATGCCTTCCGTCTTGTTGACGGATTCGATAACCCCCAAAACCTTATCTTTCGTGCGCAGCGGAACACCGAGAATGCTCTGGGTTTCAAATCGCGTTAATGCATCCATCTCTCGATAGAAGCGCGGATCGTTGATCACGTCCTGAGAGACGATGGGTTCCCCGTGTGTGAAGACCCAGCCCGCGATGCTGTTGTCGGCGGGAATGGCTCGCTGTCCGACGCCGCTCACGAGCGCGCCGGTGGCTGCCTCGAAGTAAAGCGAGTGGGTCTGCTTTTCATATAACAAAAGCGAGGAGGCTTCGCTGTCGGTTAATTCCCTGGCGGCCACCACGATGCGCTGGAGCAGCGTATCCAGGTCGAACGTCGCGGCCAGATCGGAGGTAAGTTCCAGCAGACGCTCGTAGCGATTAAGGAGCTTCGGGTAGTTACGGATGGCGGTTTCCGGGCCGGCGGGATTACTGCTCAAGACGCACCTCATCAACAACCATTGGTAACAGCTCGGCCACGTCACCGGTAAGGACGATATCGGCTCGCGAATCGAGATAGGTAGGCTCCCGATTGATGATCAGCAATCGGGCCCCGTGCTCGATCGCGCGATAGGGGAGTTCCGCTGCGGGAGTGACCTCCAGCGAAGAGCCGCCAACGATGACCATGTCCGCCGTTTCGAAGAGCGCATTCGCCGCTGCCAGCGCTTCGTGTGGCAGTTGTTCGCCAAATAGAACGATCTCCGGCTTGAGCGGGCCGCCACAGGCTTCACATAATGGAGCGCTTCCGGTCTCAACGAAATTCTCGAATATTGGCCCCCCGTCATGGCGCTGGAAGCACTCTACACAAACTGCCTCCCGCAGATGACCATGGAGCTCATAGACGTTCTTCGATCCAGCGCGCTGGTGCAATCCATCTACATTCTGGGTCACAATACCGTGAACGAGCCCGTCCTCTTCTAGAGAGGCCAGCGCGAAATGCGCTGCATTCGGCTGCGCGATCCAGATCATCTCTGCCAGGGAATGGAACCAACCGTAAAATTTTTCAGGATCGTAGCGAAAACTTGCAAGTGAAGCGACTTCCATGGGATCGACCTGGCTCCAGACACCGGAATGCGCCGAGCGAAAATCGGGGATGCCAGAGGGGGTTGAGAAGCCAGCGCCTGTGAGGGCAACCGCATATTTCGAGTTCCGCAGCAGATCCGCTGCCTGACGCGTTTGAAGCTGGAGACTCGTCTCGCTCAAAGGGGATGGGCGACGGTCAGCTGGGAGCTGATCGTCTCAGTCATCTTGCGGATCTGATCGCCAGTTAGAGTGTCGCGATGCAAGATCACCAGCGGCTTGCCACTCTGGGCTGCCTGCTGTGCCAGCTCCGGGGCGGGTGAGACGATACCTGCCAATTCAATCCCTAAATCGGCTTCAACTTGCTTCCACGGGATATTGAGGCTGGTTCGCTCTCGAGTAATCAGGGCCAGGCTGGTCTTGCTGCGTTCCAATCCGCCCGAGAACATTTCCTCCAGCACCGCCCGGGCGATGACATTGGAGGGATAGACCGGTTCGACGATGGCAATTACACGCGAGCTCAGAGCCAGCAATGGGCGTGTGAATGGGTGCACGCCCGAGCCGATGTCCAGAACCAGCGCATCGCTCATCGTGGCCAGATTGCTGATCACGGCCTCCATCTGTGGAACAGCATCATCCAACTCGGCCTCCTGCGGTTGATAGGATGCCAATAACAATCGCACGCCGCTGTTGTGAGTCACAAGCTCTGATTCGACAGATCGCAGATGGATGTCCTTGAGCGAACGCGAGAGCAGGGTGGTCAGACCGGTAGGGCTAGTAATTCCCAGATTCAACGCCATGGAACCTTGGCCCGGATTGATCTCCGCCACAATTACATCCATCCCGCTCTGTTGCATCGCGACCCCCACATTCAATGCGAGGGTCGAAGTTCCCAAGCCGGCCCGCGTTCCGAAGAAGCTGATGATCTGTGCCTGCTCCGGCGCTTCGGTAGCGGGCGCCGAAATGGATCTGGATAACACGGCCTTTACGTGCGCTGTCAATTCGGCGGGGTGAGTGGGTTTTGTCAGATAGTCATCGACTCCCGATTCGAAGCCTCTGACCTTGTCGTCCACCATGGTCTTGGCAGTGAACATAACGATCGGGATATGCGAAAGTGAGGAATCGGACCGAAGTCGCTCCGTCACCTGATACCCGTCCATATCTGGCATCATGACGTCCAGCAGAATCAGATCAGGCTGCTCAGAGGCAGCCTTGGAGAGGCCGATCGTGCCGTTGCTCGCAACCGCGATTTGGTACCCCTGACGCTCCAACATCAGGCCGACGAGCTTCAATGTATCGATGTCGTCATCAATGATGAGGATTTTCTCAGTCATTTTGATCCAGAAAAAGAGAGCTAGGGCAGTCTAGCATAAAGGGCAACGCCGAGCAAGGATTCGGCATTCCCACACCTTATGTTAGGTCCTTCAACGCCCCGATGCCGATCGGAGCAGCGTGCGGCGACAATTTCGAAATCTCCCCGTGGCTTGTATAATCCCGGCGCCGCTTTTGGTTTCGGAGGACCCATGAACGTGGGGAGTTGGGGATTTGGGGGATCCTTCTATCTGGCGTTGCCCACCCGCGATATCGGCTATGTGCTGATCGCGGTCTATTTGCTGCTGATCGTTCTGGGTCTTCGTCACAAACGACTCACCCTTTCCAAGAAAGCTGATCGGTACCTGTTCCTGGGTCTTCTGGTTTCGGCGCCCATTGCTGCCGCGCTGCTTGCGGTGCAGTTTCCCGCCGAATCGGGGCTGGCCGCCCCTGGCCGGCCTGTAGCGCCATTGGGCGCATCATTCCCGCTCTTTGGGGCCGTCCCATGGGTGCTGGCGGCCGGATTGCTTGGCGAGCCCTTCGCGATTGCGGTGGCATTCCTGGGGGGGTTGGCAAAAGCAGGCTGGATGACTCAGCGGTTGCTGACCCCGTTCAGCATCGCGGCGGAGGCCGCGCTCTTTGCATGGCTTATCCGACGAAACTATACGGACTGGCCGGGGCGGCTGGTGGCACGTCCGCTGCCGAGCGCACTTGCCGTGGGCTTGCTCTTTGGCGTGTTGCACTCGTTCGAAAACTTTGCCTACAGTAGCGGCGACTTCTTCGCCGCGCTGGATTACTCACTTTCACTTCTTGGGCCGACGATGATAGCCAGCGTTCTCGAGATGGCCATCGCGGGTGTGATTGCCGAGAGTATCCGGACTCTTGTGCCGTGGCATCGTCCTGCCCCAATTCGGGTTGGGCCGTACAACCGCTCTTTGTCCGCACGAATGGTTACGGTGATCATCACGCTCGGTGTGATTGGCGGTGCGGCCCTGACCTACGGCAATTGGCTGCTGGCGCGATCCTCCGCCACCGAGATCATCTCCGATCAGATGGAGCAGACTGCGCGTCAAGCCGGGGAAGGGATCCCGTTCTTCATCCATACCGGCAGGACCCAGATTCGTGATATTGCGGCCAGCATGGAAGGCGTCGGTTTGAGTGATCAGTTTACGACCACGCTGCTTGCGGATGCCCACCGCTCCCTCACATTCTTCACGCGCCTTGCAGTTATTGACTCGGCCGGGGCCGTGCTCGCCGATTGGCCGCAGAGCTCCGTGACCGTCCCAGTGGAGCTCCTGGCGGCCGCTCGAACCGGAGTTCCTCAAGAGATCAGCGTAGCGCCTGATCGAGAGGATGAGGGGGTGCAGTTGGTCTTCCTCTCGCCCATAGTGGGTTCCGACTCCTCGGTTGTGGGCTGGGCAGACCTTGCGCGCAATCCGTTGCTGCTGCCAGTGCTGGCGCGCTTGGCTGCTTATCGAGATGGGCAGGCGCTCATCGTCGACGAACAGGGGAGGGCAATTTCGCACCCTGATCCCGAGCAATCGCTAGCGCAGGCCGAATTCGCCGATGGCCCGGAAGGCGTGTTCTTCGAGGCCACGAGTTCCGGAGGAGCTCGATCCTTGGTCTACTCGCACCCGGTGGAGGGCTATCCGTGGCGCGTGATCGTTTCTACTCCGCAGCGCACTCTGGATACTCTGGCATTTGCCACCACGGCCAATCTGTTCATTCTATTGGTCACTATCGGCCTGGTGCTCATTATTGGCGTGCATCTAATGAGTCGCCGCCTCACACGTCCGCTGCGGCAAATGGCTTCTACTGCCGAGTCGATCGCGCGTGGGGACCTGGACCGCCATATTTCCGCCAAGGGCGAGGATGAGATCGGACGGCTTTCGACATCCTTCGAGCGCATGCGGATCAGCTTGAAATCCCGCCTGGACGAGCTCAATCTGCTTCTCTCCACGAGTCAGAGCATGTCCGAGAGCTTCGACCTCGATGAGGCGCTGCCGGTCGTGCTCGGCAAGATCCGGGATCTAACCGGGGCCGAAACTGTTCGGCTGGTGCTGGTGTCAGGGGCCTATCGGGCAGGCCAGGGCGGGCGAGGGTGGGAGAGCTTGGATGCGGGGATACTAAGACTCGCCCGCGCGCGTGGGGAGTTCGCATTGGAAAACCCGTCCAGGGCAGGGGCAGTGCTTGATATGGCCGGGGTTGCGGATCCTTTGGAATCTCTCATCGCCATCCCCGTCGCTCACGAGGACGAGTTCTTGGGCGCGCTGTGGTTGGGCTACCGCTCGCCTCGGACCTTTGCCGCCTCGGAAACCAAGCTGCTTTCCATCTTTGCCAGCCAGCTGGGCCTCTCGCTTGCGAACGTGGGTCTGTACCATCGTGCAGAGCGCGAGCGGAGCCGATTGATGACGATCCTGGAATCTACCCCAGATGCGGTGATTGTTACCGATTCGGAGGGGCGCATTTCTCTGGCCAATCCGGCTGCCGAGGCGGTTCTGACTGGCCGAGCGGATGAAATAGTAGGAAAGTCGATCCATGAAGCGGTTGGACCGTCCGAGCTCAAGAAGCTGCTGACCCGACCGACTGCAAGCGAGCAGGCCATAGAGATCAAGGCCGAAGGCGGGCGAGTGCTCTATGCTGTGTCCTCGGAGGTGCCTGGGGGCCAGACGGGACGAGTCTGTATATTGTCCGACGTGACACAATTCAAGATTCTGGACACGCTTAAGTCCGAGTTTGTATCGACCGTCAGCCACGATCTGCGAGCGCCACTTACCCTGATGCGCGGATATACAACGATGTTGTCGAATGTGGGTCCGGTCAACGACCAACAGCAGGAGTTTCTGGAAAAAATCCTGACGAGTGTCGATCGCATGAGCAAGTTGGTGGACGACCTGCTGGACCTAGGGCGCATTGAAACTGGGATCGGCCTCTCGCCAGAGCCGGTCGAGATTGCTCTCGTGGCACAAGACATCCTGACCACCTTTCGGCCCCAGGCGTTGAATAAGCGGGTGTCGCTTGAGGTCGAACTCCAAGATGAAATGAGACCCGTGCAGGCAGATCCAATGCTGCTGCGTCAAGCCGTATCCAACCTGGTGGACAACGCCATCAAGTACACCGAATCTGGCGGCCGCGTTATTTTTCGAGCGGAGCAGGTGGATGGCCGACAGATCATTCAGGTGGAAGACACTGGGGTGGGGATCGCGCCTGCTGATCAGCCCAGGCTGTTCGAGAAATTCTTCAGACTCAATAAGGACGACGCCAAGGGTTCTGGGCTTGGCTTGGCGATCGTCAAGTCGATTGTGGAGCAGCATCATGGGAGAGTGAGTGTCGAGAGCCGGCTTGGGATGGGCAGCAAGTTCACGATTGCCATCCCTCTGCGCCTACAGCAGGTACAGGTCGCTTCGGGGGGCATGGAGAGATCTTGACTTTCGCAAATCGGGGCGTATAATTTAGGTTTACA
>FXBF010000377.1_pt1 | contig 15214 bp, 9 predicted proteins | sample 5335321 | NCBI WGS metagenome assembly FXBF01 (sample SAMEA103928391, study PRJEB20085) | sediment metagenome | isolation source: sediment
TCGTTCAAATCGTCGTCGTAGAGGAAGCCGTTCTTCATCACCATGCGGATGCGCTCGCTGTTCTTAATGTCGTCCAGCGGATTCGCGTCCAGCACGACCAGGTCGGCTAGCTTGCCGGGCTCCAGCGAGCCGACGTCCTCGCCGAGGCCGATGTATTCGGCGCCCCAGATCGTGGCGACTCGGAGCGCCTCCATCGGCGTCATGCCGCCTTGCTCCATCATCCAGAGCTCCCAGTGAGCGCCGAGTCCTTGGAGCTGACCGTGGGCGCCAAGCTGCACGCGACCGCCGGCGTCAGCGATCGCGTTTGCCGTCTTCGACAGCTCGATGTGATTCCATTCCTCCTCCGGCACCAGCAGGCGGCGGCGCGCCCGGGAGTCGAGGATACCCTGGGGTGTGAAGAGCAGCAGCCGCTCGTTCGCGTAGACATCGTAGTGGCGGTACCAGTAGTTCTCGCCCCAGACGCCGCCGTAGCCGACGATCAGAGTCGGTGTATACGCGGTCTTGCTCCTGGCGACGAGCTGCACGGCGTCGCGACGGAGAGGAGCGACCGGTATCGCGTGCTCGATTCCTGTGTGTCCATCCAGCACCATGGTCATGTTCTGCTGGTACATGGAGCCGCCCTCCGGCACTACCAGGATCTTCTCCTCACGCGCCGCCTTGATGATCCATTGCCTCACGTCGCGGCGCATCTGGTTGTAGCTCTTCACCGCGGTGGCACCCTGAGCCTTGAGGCGCCGGATGTGATAGCGGGCGTCATCGAGACTGTTGATCACCGCCTTGTTGGGGCTCTCGGCCCCGTAGAGGATGAACCCGGTGGAGTAAACGCGTGGGCCGAGCATGAGACCCGCCTTGACCATCTCCGACTGGGCGAACACGGCTTGGGTGCTGGCGGACGGGTCGAGACCCGAGGTGACGCCGTAGGCGAGGTTCGCGTAGTAGCGCCACTCGCGCTCGGGATTGATATCCAGCGCCCCGTAGCCCATGTGCGCGTGAACGTCCACGAGCCCCGGGATGATCGTCTTGCCGCTGACATCGATGACGCGAGCGTCCTGCGGGACGGTCACCCGACCGGAGGGACCCACGGCAACGATGCGTGGGCCGTCCACCACGATCGTGCCGTTCTCGATCACTTCGTCGCCGCGCATGCTGATGATGCGTGCGCCAGTGAGTGCGACTGCGCCCGAGGGCCGTGCCCTCGGGATCACTAATTCGATCTCGAAGATGTCGCCCTCGAAGATGTTGTTGGGCTTCACCGGGCCCTCTGCCTCTGTCGAATCCTCCTCTTCCGGCTCCGCGAAGATCTGACCGAGTGACGTGCGATATACCGTTGGGCCCAGCACGAAGCTGACGCTGCGACTGTCGGCCGACCAGTCGATCCAGTCGCCGCCATAACGGGTGAGTTGCTTTACCGGGACACCCGCCTTGGCGGCCTCGATGTTGAGTGGATCGCCGCCCGCCATGGGTAGCGGCGCCACGTAGACGTTGTGCAGTTCCTTGAAGGCGAGCCAGCGGCCATCGGGCGACGGGACTATCTCCTCGGCCCGCTCGTTCACCATCAGCCTGCGCTCGCCGCCGCCGTCGAGCTCGATGCTGGTGAGATAGGTCTTGCCGTCGTCGCTCTCCTGGTACAGGAGTCGCTCGCCGTCGGCGCTCCAGCGCAAGCGCGGCATGCGACGATTGGACCCGCGGTTGGCGGTGGTGGTGACGAGCCGGGAATCGCCGCCGTCGGCGGGCATCCAGCGAATCTCGAGGTAGAACTCGGCGCCGAGGTCGCTGCCGCGGTTCACCCGGCCGCTGCCGGCGAGGAACGCGATGCGGCGGCCGTCCGGAGAGAAGACGGGGTTCGCGTACTGATTCGGGGCCACCGTCAGCCGCTGCGGTCGCGCCGTACGGCCGACGCGGGGCAGCTGCACCTTCCAGACCTGGCCGCCCTCGTCCTCGCTCCACGTGACGAACGTGACCCAGCGTCCGTCCGGCGAGACCGATGGCGCGTACTCGAGGGCAGTGAGCTCGGTGAAGCGTTTCGGCTTCCCATCCGGCAGCGTCATCTGATAGAGGTGACCCACCGCCTGGAAGATGAGCCGCTCACCGTCTGGGGTGATCGTGGGCCAGCGGATCATGCGCGCCCGGAACGACTCGTCGTCGATGGGATAGTCGAAGTGCAGCGCGTCGGTGACTCGCTGGCTGACCGCCGCGCTGAACGGGATGGCTGCCGGCTCACCGGTGCTCACATCGATCGACCAGAGCTTGCCCCCAAAGTTGATGATGATCCGCTGCGAGTCGGGCGTCCAGGCGAAGGCGGGATAGGCGCCGTGCACCGTCCACGTCTCCATCTGGTCCTTGTCGAGCCCATCGAAGACGGGCCGCTCCGCCCCCGTCGCCAGATCGCGGACGAAAAGGACGGTCTTCGTCGCCACCCTGCGGATGAAAGCGAGCGAGCGGCCATCGGGTGAGGGCATAGGCCGGATGCCGCCGCCCGGACCTCGCGTCACCGGCTCGATCTCGCCCGTCTCGCGATCGTAGCGGTTGATCTGGAAGATCCCGTCGTGCACGTCTTTGTTGTAGTCGAACGGACTGGTGAAGTCGTAGTAGACCCAGCGGCCGTCCGGCGATACGGCGGGCTCGTTCTGGTCGGAGGTGAAGCTCAGCTTCTCCACCAGCTGGATGCCCGACCCACCCTGGATGTAGTAGAGCCAGATCTCGCCGCCGCCCAGCGAGCGCGTGTCCTTCACGTGCCGCTTCACCACGATGTAATCACCGTCGGGTGTCCAGGTGGGTGCGGTGGGAAGCGACTCCTTCTCCTCCGTGAGCTGGTGGCGATTCGACCCGTCGGCGTCCATCAACCAGATGTTGTCGATGCCGCTGCGATCGCTGACGAACGCGATGGTGGTTCCGTCGGGGCTGTAGCGCGGCTGCTGCTCGTACGAGACGCCGCCGGAGAGGAGCTTGGCGTCGCCACCCTCCATTGGGACCCGGTAGATGTCGCCGAGCAGCTCGAAGACGACCCAGCGACCGTCGGGGCTGACGTCGAGGTTCAGCCAGGTCCCTTCGTCCGTCTCGAATTCGATGACGGTCGATGGGCCGTGCTCGGCCTCGATGTCCCACTGCTCTTGGGCCGCCGCAGCGGTGGCCAGGAACGCCCAAAGGGCGAAGCCGCCGAGCATGGCAAGGCGGGGGATCCACTTCATGGGAGCATGCCTCCGGTCGTTTGGGAAGTTCGAATTATAGAGTAAATAGAGAACACAGAGCACGAGAGCAACAGAGTGGGCACTACGACTCAGGGACGAAACAGCTCGGTGCGCGCCTCGTACTTACGGGCCGAGAGGCCGATCAAGCGGATGAAGAGTCTCTTGAGGCCGCGGCCGACAGCGCGGGCCACGGTGCTTCCCGGGTTACCCTCCTCATCGATCACCTCACCGCGTAGCCAGTGCTCCAGCTCGTCGAGGTCGCCGAGTGACAGGACCTCGACCTCCAATCGCGCTTCGTAGTAGTAGCGGCCGCTGTTGAGTGCCGGTCCTTGCAGCGGTGACAGGTACACGCGCTCGAGCGCCTGCGCCGCCGCTCCGAGCGTCGCGAACCACTCGTCGCGGTCCGGATCCCACGAGCGCGTCAGATTGAACTCACCCGAGAGCGGCTCCTGGTACAGCATCAGCGACCAAGCTGCCCCCTCCACCAGTCCGTCGGCGATGAACTTGTCGTGCCAAAGCTCCAGCTGGAAGTGGAAGCGGAGCGGCAGGCCGGACAGCAGGGGGCGGATGAGGGCCGAGTCGCTCAACAGGCCCACGGGGTGAACCGAGGCGCGCCAGCCGTTCTCGGCGTTTCCGGGTGACAGGGACAGATGCGGGTCCTGGGCCGCCGCCGGGACGGCCGCGGCCGGGATCGCGACGAGCGCAGCCGCGATCAGAACCTGGCCTTGAGTCGCACGACGAAGTTGAATCCGCCCGTTCCCGTCAGCGGGTAAGCGACGTAGAAGCCAAAGCCGCCGAAGGCGAGTCCGGCGCCGAGATCTGCTACCCAGTTGTCGCTCTTCGTGAGGTGGTCCCAGTAGTTCTCGCCGGTGCTCCAAGCTGCGCCCGCGTCATAGAAGAGGACGAGGGCCGGGTTGAAGTCGACGCTGAATATGTCGCCCTGGATGTCGCTGGCGTCCTGGTCCTGGTCCCAGCGCCAACGGAAGTCCAGCCCGGTGATGTACTCAGCCTGGAAGAGAGTGAAGCGCTGGCACCCGTAGCCGGGCAACTCCCCGAAGGTCGGCCGTTCGCGGGCGCCGCAGTCGAACTGCAGCATGCTGTAGCCGGGCAGAGAGCCCGCGCCGCCGATCACATGCTCGCGCTGTGCCGGTGTGCGGTCGCTTCCGATGGGGCCGCCGCCGACCACCCTGAACGCCACCACCGAGCTCTGGCTGACGCGCAGGTAGCGTCTGAGGTCGAGGGAGACAGCGGTGAAGTCCGGCTTGCCGCCACTGAGATCGCCGTCGACGGCCTGCTCGATGCCGAGCACGCTGTACCAGCCCGACTGCGGTCTCTCCTCGTCGTTGCGGGTGTCGACCCCCAAGGTCAGCTTTACGCTCTGCAAATCACCGAGGTTGATATCCGCGTTGGGCCCTAGCGGCTCGTTCTTGTTGAAGAGGATCGTCCAGACGTTGTTCGTCTTGACGCTGCCCTGTCTCTCGTCGATGTACTCGAGTGAGCCGAACAACGTGCCGGAGTTCCAGCCGAGCAAACCGTACCAGCCCTCGCGCTCGTAGTAGTCACGGTAGTCTTGCCGGAAGAGGAACAGGGAGAGCGAGTTCTCGAGGTTGGAGAGCTTCCAGCGCTCGATGGGATCGATGATCGACCTGATCCCGCCCTCTATCCAGAATTCGCGGCGGCCGCCCAACCACTGCCGGACATTCACCTGGTACCCGAGGTTGCTCTCGTCGGGGTTGAAGCCGCCTTGTGTCCGGTAGATCAACAACGCGTTCAAGCGGAGCGGATTGCGGCCGCCGGTCTGAATGCGAGGCCCGATGGCGATCGGCAGCGCCTCGATCCGGTTGTATGCTCGGGCGGAGACGAAGATCTCGCTGCTGCCCAACTGCCAGCTGGGCAGGGTGAGCGTCCGGCCGCTGGGCTCCGCCCGCTCTGAGGGCTGGGAGCCCAGGTACTCGATCCCCTCCTCGGTCCGGCGGTAACGGAAGATGGCCGTGTAGGTCGTGATCACGCCGTCCACATCAGCATGCTCGGCGCCGAAAACGACGCCGCCGACCACGGTCAGCTCGCCGCCGATGCGGGAGCCCTCGACCAGAGTGATGTCCCCGTTCAGTACTACGAGGTTGCCGTCAACGACACCCGCGATCTCCACCGGTCCACCCAGGATGGCGACGTCGCCGGTGATGCTTTGCCCGGCCGGTATGCGCGTTCGGCCGCTGAAGCGGATGGTGCTGGTGCGGTTGTAGAACGCGACGAGCTGGTCGGCTACCCGGTCCGGCAGCTCTTCGCCCGGGGGCGGCGGCGTCCGCACGCCGACGGCGACGGTGTCCTGGGCGGCGAGCGGCGCCCGGACGCAAAGGAGAAGGAGGGCGGCGATGAGAGTTCTGTACGCGCCATTCATAGAGGTCCTCCAAGCAGGGAAAATGCGACACACACCTACCTGGAAGCAAACCCGGTACCGAAAACGGTTTCGCGGCGAGCCCAGTATTCAAGCGTCTCCTGGCGAGTCGGCCGCGCGGGATCGTGTCAGTTGGAGACGCCGGGCGTGGCTGAGACGCACGGACTGTCAGGCGTCGTCCAGGTCGTCTTCCGCGCCGCTACGCTGGATGCCGAGCCGCTTCATGCGGCGATGGAGGTTGGGCCGGTCGGTGGCGAGCTGGCGCGCGGCCTCGGCGATGTTGCCGGCGGCGGCATCCAGCGCCCCTTTGATGAGCTCGCGCTCAAATCCTTCCAGCATCTCGGAGAGCGACCCGGCCCGCACGGATGAGGCGGACCCGGTGGGCCGGACGCGGGGCAGGACGGTGCCGATCTCGTCGGCACCGATAGGCTTCTCGGGGTAGAGGATCATGAGCCGCTCGATGGCGTTGCCGAGCTCACGAACGTTGCCGGGCCAATCGTAAGCGACGAGAGCGCTCATGGCGGAGTCGGTCAAGATGGGCGCCCGCAGGCCGTGTCGGGTCCGGTAGCGAGCGATGAAGTGAGCGACGAGCAGGGGCACGTCTTCCCTCCGCTCGCGGAGCGGCGGGATGTGGATCGGCATGACGTGGAGGCGGAAGAAGAGGTCCTCGCGGAAGTGGCCCTCCTCGACCTCGGTCTGGAGGTCGTGGTTCGTGGCGGCGATGATGCGCACGTCGACGGCGATCGGGGCGCTGCCGCCGACCCGCTCGATCTCGCCGGCTTCGATGGCGCGCAGCAGTTTCGCTTGCGCTTCGGGACTAAGGTCGCCTACCTCATCGAGGAACAGCGTGCCACCGCTGGCCAGCTCGAACTTTCCGCGGCGCTGCCGGGTCGCGCCCGTGAAGGAGCCTCTCTCGTGGCCGAACATCTCGCTCTCGATGAGATCACGTGGGATGGCCGCGCAGTTGATGCGTACGAACGGACCGCCGCTGCGTTCCGATAGCCCGTGGATCGCCACGGCCACCAGCTCCTTACCGGTGCCGCTCTCCCCGCTGATCAGCACGCGCGAATCGGTCGTTGCGACGCGCCGGGCGAGCGCCTTGACCTCCTCCAGGGCGGGACTCTTGCCCACCAGTTGCTGGCCCGGCTCGAGTTCCTGACGGAGCGCGCGATTCAGGTCGCGTTGGCGGGCGAGCTCGAGTGCGGACTTCAGCGTGATCAGGACGGCCTCGGGAGTGAGTGGCTTCTCGAGAAACTGGAAGGCGCCGAGACGCGTCGCCTGCACGGCATCGCCCAGAGTCGCCCGCCCGCTCATCATGACGACGGGCACCTCGGGCCAGCCCTCGTGGATCCGTTCGAGGATCTCCAACCCGCTGGCACCCGGCAGCGCCAGGTCAAGCAGCACGGCGTCGGGCTCCTGCACGGCCATCTTGTCGAGGCCCTCTTCGCCCGACCCCGCTTCATCGGTCGAGTAGCCTTCGGCTTTCAGAAGGCTGGCGACCATCCGGCGGATGTTACCTTCGTCGTCGATGATCAGGATGCGCGTCATGGGAGACCACTCAACGAAGCGATGACCATCTTATAAAGCGCCCGCAAAGTAGAGCTCCAGCCAGATGTCATCAGCTTCCGGGAACACCAGGTCGGTGCGGAAAATCCCCCAGAGGAAGCTGGCACCGATGCCGAACGACCAGAGCGGGTCACTGCCCGGCCAGCCCTCTGTAGACCCGGCCCAGCCGATGTCGCCGAAGACGACCGGCGTGATCGCCTTGCGTCTCGGGCTCACTTCGAGCCGCCCGGTCCAGTAGGAGTCGCCGCCCTGGGCGCCATAGGTGAAGCCGCGAACGGTCTGGAGCCCGCCGATCCCCCAGAGGCGCTGAAGTGGGGCATCGCCGGCCGACCAGCCGCCCTGGGTCAAGAAGGCCAGGGCCGCCTTGTCCCCGAAGTCGACCCGACCCTCCAGCTTGGCCCGCGGCTGCAGGTAGTCGAAGGGGCCGGTGCCGCCCCCGAGGCCGAGCTGCAATTCGGCGCGGTCGGTGGGTCGCGTCCAATCGCCGATGTAGATGATGGCTGCCACATCGCCGCGCCAGAAGCCGCCTTCGTCCGCCGGCGGGTTGAGTGGGAACACGCTACTCTCCCAGATGCCGGGAATGGCGATCTGCGTGTTCGTTTCTACCGATCTCTGGTCCTCCCAGCCGACGCCGAGGCGGCCGCCCAGGCGACCCCAGCGCTTACCGTACGTCAGTGCAACGCCGCTGGCCCGATAGTAGTCGGCGTCGTCGCGGCCCAGGACGAAAGCGCGGAGGGCCGCCGGAGGGCCGGCGCGCTTCTGGTCGGTGAGCGCCGTGCCCGCCCGATCGAGCTGGCTGTACACGGCGAGGTCGATGCGTCTGCCGGGCGAGTCATACCGGAAGTCGAGCTTTCCCTTGAAGGCGAGGTCGGCCACGCCGAAGCTGACGCCGGCGCCGATCGACCAGAAGGGCCGCCGCGGGATGTCGTACCTCACGTCGAGTCCCACGCCCAGCGCCTCAATGCGATCGTAGCGGATGAAGTCGCTGATACGGTCGTACTGGACGAAGAACATCTTCCGTCCGACGATGTCGGGTGCCAGCTCCTGGGCGCGGCGCTCGAGATCTTCCGCCGATGGCAGGGTGAGTTCCGACGCCGGCGTCTCCAGCGGGTGATCCCATTCATCGTAGGCGACCAGTGAGTCGTCGGGCGGCCGGATGATCTCCCAGCCGCCGTCGGCAGGGCCGGCCCGGACCTGCAGCGTTGCCTTCTCGGGAAAAACGTCTTCGACGCCGACGGTGTCGGCGCCGGCGACCTTCTCGGTCTCTTCACCCATGCCTAGGGACAGGGTCGCGCCCTCGTTGAAGTCACGGGTCGGCTCGGCCGTGTCGCGAAGAGAGTCGGGCGAGAGCCAGGCGATGGGCTCGCCGGTATTGACGTCGTAATGGCCGAACTCGTTCTTGAAGATGATCGGCATAGCGAAGTTGCCGATGAAGGGGATGTTCACCATCAATTCGAGCTCTTGCTTGTGCGGCAGCCAGTAGCGCGTCTCCCAGAGCCCCTGCTGCAAGGTCGCCGACAGCGAAAGGATACGATTGGCCCAGGTCGAGCCCTCGGGGTCCTCATCGCTTGGCCAGAGCGGCTTGCCTACGAAAAGGATCTGCATCGCGCCCACGTCACCTGTCAGGGCGTCGACCCAGATCGATCCGACCACCAGGGCCTCGTCGCCGCGAGTCGGCGTGACCCGCACTTCCACCAGGTCGACGTTGCGGGCGGGAGTGAGCAGCGTCACGGTGTCGCCCAGCTCGTACTCGTAATAGCGTCCAGCGCCCTCGGCGAACGGGTGGACGGCAGCGCGACCCGGCAGCTCGATGCCGCCAAGCACACGCAGGCTGTCGCCGGGCGTGATCGCCACGAACCAGGGCTGGCCGAAGTCGAGGCCCACCTGGACGTCGCGGCCGAAAGAGGTCACATAGCGCTGCCCTAGCATCCTGATCTGCAACCCACCCTCGCGCTGCCAGGCCACACCCGCTGCCAGCTCGCTGGCCACGATCAGCTTCGGTGGCGCCAGCGGGTCGGTCATCCAACCGACGCTGACCAGCGTGTTGAGCTTGGATCTGTAGTCTTCGAGCGTCGGGTCCGGGTTGCGGTGGCGCCGGCGTGCCAGCTCCACGATGTCCTGGGCGCTGGCATCGGCAAGAGGCGCCTGAAGGATAAGCAGCGCCGCGATGCCTCGCAGCAGTCCGGCCACCCTGACCCTGAACCGTCCACGCCTGCCGTCATCTGAGTTATCTGATCGAGCTGAGTGCATCGCTTGCCCAGTCGTTGAGACTTGTGAGAGTATCATTTCTCCAGGCTAAACCGTAGGGCGCGAACCGCGCCTCCCAATCCGGGTTGGCTCCGGTCGCCAGCCAGTCGCCGATCCAGCCGTTCTCTCTGACCGCGGCCAACGCGGTGGTGAGATCCTCTGTCGTCAAGCGGTCACGGGACCCTACCTCCCGGAGCACGCGTTCAAGCGAGCCGCCGCGATCCTGGAACCCCAGGTCGAGGAGGAACGCCGCCGCCGCGCCGCCGTCGTAGATATAGCGGTAGGCGTGCTCGTCCCAGAAATCCTCCTGCGCTTCGGCGATCGACGTTCCGTGGAGGGAGCTCGCACGATAGCGGGCGAGGCGCGCGCCGATCTCGTCGAGGAACTCCCGCCACTCGATGAGGCCGCCCACCAGCAGGATCTTGAGGGCCATGTAATCTGTGAACCCTTCGGCGAACCAGGAAGGCGGCGCGTCCTCGAAGTCGAACGCCGTCGGGATGTACCAGTGCATGAGCTCGTGCGCCGTCGTGTACATCCAGTGCCGGAACTCGAGTTCGGCGGGCCCGCTCCCGCCAACGTACACGATGCCGGAACGTCCGATCACTTGGCCGCCGGCGCTCAGGCCGGGGACATCGGCGGGCACCCTCCCCGCCGCCAGCACGTAGTCGCCCGGGACCCAGCCCCCTGCGGCGATTCGGTGCAGGCTACCGGCGATCCGGTTCACCGCATTGAAGACCCGCTCATCGCGTACCGGCCACCGGCCGTAGATGGCGGCGGTCAAAGATCGCGGTCCGATGTTGAAGCGCTGGGTGCGCAGCGGCCCCACTACGAAGACGGCGCTCGAGATCTCTTCGACATCGTAGCCGGTACCGGCGCGAGGCTCGACGGTGACGACTCGCCAGTTGCCGGGCATGCCGGCGAACCAGAGCCGGGCCGGTTGCGGGCCGGCGCGCGGGCGGCCGAGCCAGACCCGTGGCAAGAGATCGTTGCCGATCAAGTGGCCGCCGTCCGTCGCGAGCTGGGAGACGCGGTGGTAGTGACGCGACTCTCCGTCCGGTGTGAGGGCGGTCGTGTAGGCGACGGTGACGCGGCCGGGTCGCCCGACCTCGACGAGGTAGTGCCCCGGTCCCAGCCCTTCCGGCACCTTCTCGAGGGGCATCGCGCCGGCCGGCCCCCACGCCTCCAGCCGTTGCAGCCGCGTCTCGAGACCGGGGTAGCCCTCCCACTCGGTTCGGAAGAGGAGATGGAGCGGGCTCGGCTCCGGCACATCGAGCTCCATCCGGGCATCGACCGTGTGTGTCCCTGGATCGAGCCGCAGGCGGAACTCGGGGACCGCTGCGGGCCGGTGGGCCGGTTCAGCCGAGTCGTCCAGCGAAAGGGCCTGGTCGAGAACCTCCCGGGAGCCGGCGCTGCCGGGAGCCCGGTTCTCGCGTTCACCACAGCCGAGGGAAACGAGCGCGGCCGCGACGAGGACCACGAGCCTCATTCGGGACCCCGCCGCGACAGGGGCAGTTCCACGACGAAGCAGGCGCCCGCGTCGGTATCGCGCAGCGTCACCGTACCGCCGTGCGCCTGAACGGTCTGCCTCACGAGGGCCAGGCCCAGTCCGGAGCCCCTGCTCTTGGTGGTGAAATCGGGATCCCAGAGCCGGTCGCGGTGCTCGGCGGAGATTCCAGGGCCGTTGTCGGCAATCGCGACCTGAACCCGCCCGCTCCTCGCGGTGATCGTCACCTCTATGCGGCCGTCCGGCCGGTCATCCAGCGCTTCCACCGCGTTGCCCAGCAGGTTCCTGAAGGCGCGGCTCAAGGCGGTGAGGTGCCCATCCACCGGCGGCAGCGCGCCGGTGACGTGTAGCGTTCCGTTCACGCTGTCGGGCAAGTCGCTCTTCAGCAGATCGCGCAACATCTCCTCGAGGTCGATCACGCTGGTCGGGCCCTCGGGCAGGCGGCCGAGCTGTGCGAAGCTGCGCGCCATCTCATCTAGCCGTTGCGCCTCTTGCGCCGCGATCCCCAAAGGCTCCTCCAACAATTCCGACCGGCCCTGCGATGCCAGCTGGCGCGCCTGCCGAACGGCTAGCATCAAGGGCGTCAGCGGGTTCTTGATCTCATGAGCCACGCGCCGGGCCATCTCGGTCAGGCCTCGCAGTCGTTCCGCCTCCAGCGCCTGCCGGCGACCTTCGGCCAGCCGGGCCGCCATGCGCCGAAAGGCGTCTCGCAAGACGGAAAACTCCGGGGGCTCGCGCCGCTCCGCCGGACCCGCTTCCGGCAGAGGCTCCTCCCGGGCCAGGCGGCCGGCCCAGTCGACGACCTCGTCCACCGGCTTGCTCAACTGCCGGGCCAGCTGTCGCGCCGTCCAGGCGGCGACGATGCCGAGGGACAGACCCAGCACCAGGGCGACCCAGGGCAGCGCGCCAGCGAGGCGCCCGGCGATCAGATCCCAGCGACGCGCGAGGTTGACGGAACGAGAGAGCTCGTTCTCGTGCGCCTCGGCCGCGGCCTGCACCAGCGAATCGGCCTCCGCCTCCTCCAGCGCATCGAGAAGCGCGTGACCGGTCGCGCCGACGTCCTGCCAGGCGCCACCTCCGCCCGCCAGCTCGACGTAGTTCCTGAGACCCCAGGTCGCCAGGCCCAGCAGTGCGGCCGATGGGGCGGCCGACAGCAGAAAGAGGACTATAAAGAGCCGGGTCGCGAAGGAAATCCGGCGGCGTCGCATCTTCCCTTACGAAAGCTCCTGAGGCGTGGATTCAGGCGAAGAGGGTGTCGAAGGCCCGGGTCGCCGCCCTCTGGAAGTCGCCCGACGTGTCGATCTGGAGCAGCATCTCGGCCTCTTCGGCGTCCACGGGTTCGTAGGCCGCCCGCTGGTCGTCGAGCAGCTCCAGGCGGCCGTCGGTGATGGTACGGGTGGGCTTCGAGAGCCGCACCCTGAGCACCTCGTCGGGCGCGGTGCACTCGAGGACCGCGAACAACGCTTCCCGCTCGGCAGCGACCTCCCGGGCCATCGCGCGATGCTCGGCCCTCGACCAGGAGGCATCCAGAATGACGGAGTTGCCCAGGGCCAGCACCTTTCGCGCCTCATCGGCGAGCGCGCGGTAGGTGCGCTCGGTCCATTCGCTCGAGTAGATGCCCGAGCCGAAGGGTACCTTGTGCTCCTCCTGCGGATCGAGACCGGCCAGCTGTTTCCTGACCACATCGCTGTGGAATACGCGTGCGCCGGCGCGATGCGCCAGCTGCTTCGCCTGCTTCGTCTTTCCACTTCCCATCAGGCCGGTCACCAGCACCAGCCGCGGCCGCAGCCGCAGAGCGTCAGCCAGCGACAGGTCGAAGAACGCGCGCGCCTCAGCCGTTGCCGCTGCCTTTTCTCCAGCGCCGGGCCCTGGCTGGTCGATCACGAAGGAGCGCACCTTACCGCGGACGTAGGCGCGGTACGACTCATAGAAACGGAGCAGCGAGGGGATGCGCTCGTCGCTCGAGTTCTCGTAGTAGGAGTCGAGAAACGCGGCAGCTAGATCGTCGGCGCCCCGGTAGCGCAGATCCATCGACAGGAACGCGATGTCGGAGATCGTGTCGGAGTAACGGAATCGCTTGTTGAACTCGATGCAGTCGAGCACCTGCGCGGCTCCGGTTTGGGGATCGATGAAGATGTCGTCCGTCTGCAGGTCGCCGTGGCAGTCGCGGATCCAGCCCTCGCGGATGCGCTTCTCGAACAGGTCGGCGTACACCCGCGTGTAGCGCTCGATCTCCTGCTTGCAGGTCTCCCACGTCTTGTAGGTGAGCGTGCGGCCGAGGAACGGCTCGGTCTGCTCGAAGTTCTCGTCCCAGTTGTGCCCTACGGTTTCCAGCGACCCGTAGCCGGCGATCTCGGGAGAGGTCTCCGCGCGCTTGTGGAAATCGGCGACCAGGCGGCCCAGGTCGCGCATCATCTCGGGCCCGCCGGCGCCGGACTCGATGAGCTTGGAGAGCCGCTGCTCCTCCGGCAGGCGCTTCATCACCACGGCGACTTCCTCGACGATCGCCGGCGCGGCGAAGCTCAGGCGGCCCTCCTCGTCCCGGTGCACCGCGGCGATATCGAGATAGACATCGGGAGCGACGCGGCGATTGAGCTCGAGCTCGGCCATCGCGGCGGTGCGCCGCTTCTCGAGCGTCGAGAAATCGAGGAACCCCATGTCCACCGGCTTCTTCACCTTGTAGACGTAGTCCCCGGCGAAGAAGAGATGGGAGACGTGGGTCTGAGAGTGTTCCACGCTGCCGACTTCGTGTCTATAGCTGGCGGGGTCGAGGAAGAAATCTATGATTTCCTGCGGCGTAGCTGCCTGGCTCACGATACCGCGTCCTCCCAATTGATCTCGAATTCGTCGGATCGCTCCAGCGTCCGCGCCCGTATGTCCCCGGGATCCAGTCGCGGCCCGCTAAGCTCGCCGCCTTTCATCTGCAGCGCCAGCAGCGGCTCCAGGTCGGCTCCACACTCGGGGCAGCTCTCCGGCCACTCCTCCGCGCGGTGCAGCGCCACGATATCGTCCTCGTGGCAGCCGACGCAGCGCAACACCTGCTTGGCGCCGGACCACTTGCCCCGCTTGGCCTTCGGCTCGCCGTCGATCTCCACGATGTCCATGCTGAAATCGACGACAGGCGCGGCGCTGATCCAGCTACCCACCCCGTAGCCGTCGACCACGGGGTTCAGCTCGCGAATGGTGTGCTCATCGATGCCGCCGCTCACGAAGAGGTCGATGTCGCTGTAACCACGCAAGTCGAGCTCCCAACGCACCTCGCTGAGTATCTCGAAGAAGTCGCCGCGCCGGCTGCCGGGCGTATCGAGGCGCATGGCGGCCAACCGCGAGCCCAGCGCTTCCGCCACCTCGAGTGCCGCGAACTTCTCGTCGTCGAACGTGTCGATGAGGGAGATGCGCGGCACGCTCTTCTCGATGACCTCGTCGAAGGCCCGTGTGGCGCGGACGGTGTCACCCATGACCAGGACGAGGGCGTGGGGGATCGTTCCCACCGGGTCGGTACCCAGCAGCTCCGCGCTGGCCACCACGGCCACGCCGTCGCAGCCGCCGATGTAGGCGGCCCGCTCGATCATGGGGGCGATGGCCGGGTGCATGCGCCGGGCGCCGAAGCTGATCAGCTTGCGGCCCGGTCCCGCCGCTTTGCGGCAACGGGCGGCCCGGGTCGCGATGCCCGAGGCCTGGCAGATCAGGCCCAGCACGGCGGTCTCGTAGACCCCGAACTCCCGGTAGTTGCCCTCGATCTCGATGACGGGCTCGTAGGGGCGGAAGATGGCGCCTTCCTCCATGGCCCGGACGTTGACGTCGATGCCCTCGAGCAGGTGCGTTACCTCGGCCAGGCCGGCGAAGACGGCCCACTCCCAGTCCTCGGGGAGCGACTTGGCCATGAACTCGGCCCGCACGTAGGCGTCCACCCCCTTCGCGTCCAGGATGGCGGCGGTGCGCTGGAAGTAGACATCCGCCACCGCGCCGGACTTGATCTGTTCCGGCGTGGCGATGTGGAAGCCTTTCACGGGATCAGCTCTTCTTGGCGGTCTTGGCGAAGAACGAGCTGTACCTGTGCTCCAGCTTGCGGCTGCCGCACTTCGGGCACTTGGGCCGTTTCTTCTCGTGCTCCTCTATGCGGAGGCGAACGTTGAACGTGTGACCGCAGTCCCGGCACTGGTACTCGTAGAGCGGCATAGCGGACCTCCCCTTTCGTTGCCATGGAGACCGGTTCTGAAGGCTGAGGTTGTGAGTGCTCTTGCAAGCCAAAGTAACATCGGGGCTGGCTCCGCGGGAGACAGCGGCCTGATCGGGAGTTGCCAGCATGTGTAG